>ERZ827108.57-NODE-57-length-173211-cov-12.089133_pt1 | contig 173211 bp, 166 predicted proteins | sample MGYA00519921_ERZ827108 | MGnify/ENA primary metagenome ERZ827108 (study PRJEB31778, sample SAMEA3449258) | human gut metagenome | biome: human gut; feature: human-associated habitat; material: faeces | place: United Kingdom | collected 2010/2012 ... | reverse complement strand
TGCGCATAAGAAAAGCCTCCCATTTCTCGATGTCCAAGAAATGGGAGGCAGTTCATTTCGAGCGATCCTTTTTTATTGTGGTGCAGGGGCTGTGCCCTCTGGCTTTCTTGCTGCGATATCCCTCCCCGCAACCTGGGCTGCCGTCGCTAGGTACGTGCATTATTCATGGGGGGTTCGCCTCGTCGCGGCGATTAGCTCATCGCGGGATTTGCCCTTGGCGATTGGCTCATTACGGAATCTGCTCCTGTTGCGGTAATTCGCCTTACGAAAACAAAAATCCTGGCGCTTTTGCAACTTTTTTGCGATTAGCGGCTCTTTCTCGTCTCCCGTAAAGTGGAAATGAGGCACTGGGCGGTCGTTTTGCTTCATTTTCGGGGCTCGATCCGTGATTTGGACATCGGCGGCAATTGCCAATCGCAAAAAAGTTGCAATTTTGATCACTTTTTTGTTTCCAGACTTCCGGCAGCTCTGGAGCAGTGCCGAGGGGGGGCGAGGCGGACCTGGCGCGGTACTGTGAGCGGCGTGGGGCTTGGCAGCATGGTGTGGCGCAGGTACGGCGCCGTGGGTCGATACGCGCACGGCGCCATGGAGCGGCACAGGTGCAGCGTTGCGAAAAGGGACGGGTGCGGTGCGGCGGGACGATGCGTACCCAGCATCATGGAGCGGCACGGGTGCAATGGTGTGGAAAAGCGCAGGCGCGGCGCTGTGGGGTGGTGCGGGTGTGGTGCTTGGAGCGAACGCGGCGCTACGCCATGGGATGGCGCGGATTCGGCGCTGTGGGGTGCGCCCGCTGTGGCGTCATAGGGAAGTGCGGGGTGCGGTGGAGGCTGTTTTTCGGTTTGGCTGCCAGAATGGGCAAATTGCAAAAAGTTTCCAAAACTTCATAGGTAAAACACACTTGAAGAAAATTTTCCTTGACGGCGCATGTACCGCGAAGTATTTTATTAAATTGTGTCTTTTTGCAAAACAACCGGTTGCAACGAAGGAGGAAATGACTCGTGGTTCAGTCTAATAACCCCGATTCCACCAGCCGTTATAGGACTCGCCGGAGCTTCGCGAAGATCCCAGCCGTCATGGACGTGCCGAATCTGATCGCAATCCAAACGGAAAGCTTCAAGAAGTTCATGGATGATGGTCTGACGAATGCTTTCGCAGACATCAGCCCCATCGAATCCAACACCAAAGATATGTGTGTTGAATTCGGCAAGCATGAATTTGGTGAGCCCAAGTATAGCGTAGATGAATGCAAGGAACGTGACGTGTCCTACCAGGCACCGCTCTTTGCTGAAATCCGCTTCATCAATCGCGAAACAGGCGAGATCAAAGAGCAGGACGTCTTCATGGGCGACTTCCCGCTGATGACGCCCCGCGGCACCTTCATCATCAACGGCACCGAGCGTGTTGTTGTATCTCAGTTGGTCCGCAGCCCTGGCGTGTACTTCTCTGCCGAGCGCGACAAAACATCCGACAGGACCATCTACAACGCGAAGATCATTCCTTCTCGCGGTGCATGGCTCGAGTTCGAAACCGACAAGCGCGATATTCTTTCCGTACGCATCGACCGTAAGCGTAAGCAGCCTGCTACGCTTCTTCTGCGTGCACTCGGTATCGCTGAAACGCGTGAAGAGATCATCGATATCCTCGGCGATTCCGAGATGGTGATCCGCACCCTCGACCGCGACCCTGCCACTACCAAGGAAGAGTCTCTTATCGAGCTGTATCGTCGTTTCCGTCCGGGCGAGCCCCCTACGATCGACTCTGCTCGTACGCTGCTTGATGGCCTGTTCTTCAACCCCCAGCGCTACGACCTGGCAAAGGTTGGCCGTTACAAGATCAATAAGAAGCTTGAGTTCGATCCCGAAAACGACGCCTCCACGCTTACGCAGGAAGACATCATCGCAACCATGCGCTACATCGTGGGTCTCCATGATGGCGCCGAAGGCGTTCAGGTAGACGACATCGACCACTTCGGCAACCGTCGTATCCGCACGGTTGGCGAATTGATCCAGAACCAGTTCCGCATCGGCCTTTCCCGTATGGAGCGTGTTGTACGCGAGCGCATGAGCATGCAGGAGCCTGACGACATCACGCCGCAGTCCCTGGTTAACATTCGCCCCATCGTGGCAGCCATTAAGGAGTTCTTCGGTTCTTCCCAGCTGTCCCAGTTCATGGACCAGTCCAACATTGCTGCAGGCGTTACGAACAAGCGCCGTCTGTCCGCACTGGGCCCTGGTGGTCTGTCTCGTGAGCGCGCGGGCTTCGAAGTTCGAGACGTTCATAACTCCCACTACAGCCGCATGTGCCCGATTGAGACCCCTGAAGGTCCTAACATCGGTCTTATCGGCTCGTTGGCAACGTATGCCCGCGTGAACGACTACGGCTTCATCGAGGCTCCGTATCGTCGCGTTGAAGACGGCAAGGTAACTGACATCGTTGACTACCTCACCGCCGATGAAGAAGAAAAGCACACCATCGCCCAGGCTAACGAGCAGTTCGATCCCGAAACGCGCGTATTCGGCCACACCGACGAGAATGGAACGTTTGTTCCTTCAGAGCGTCTGCTGTGCCGTACCCGCGACTCCAAGGGCGTATTCGGCGAGCCTGAAGAAGTTACCGTCGACCGCGTAGACTATATGGACGTTTCGCCTCGTCAGATGACTTCTGTTGCAACGTCGCTGATTCCGTTCCTCGAGCACGACGACGCTAACCGCGCACTGATGGGCTCCAACATGCAGCGTCAGGCAGTACCGCTGCTTCGTCCTAGCGCACCGCTGGTTGGTACCGGTATCGAGCACCGCATCGCGGTTGACTCTGGTGAGGTTCTGGTAGCCCAGAACGCTGGCGTTGTCGACTACGTTGACGGTCAGACCATCATCATCGAACGCGAAGACGGCGAATACGACGAATACCTCATCCCTAAGTTCCAGCGCTCCAACCAGTCTGGCTGCATGAACCACAAACCTATCGTTCGCAAGGGCGACAAGGTGTATGCAGGCGATGTTCTGGCCGATGGTCCTTCTTGCGACGGCGCTGAGCTTTCGCTTGGTCAGAACCTGATGGTCGCTTACATGCCTTGGGAAGGCTACAACTACGAGGACGCTATCATCGTGTCCGAGCGCGTTGTTGCTGAAGACCTGCTTACGTCCATCCACATCTCCGAGTACGAAATCGATGCTCGTGACACCAAGCTTGGACCCGAGGAAATCACTCGCGAAGTCCCCAATATCTCTGATGATATGGTTTCCGACCTCGACAGCGACGGCATCATCCGCGTTGGCGCTGAGGTATTCCCTGGCGACGTTCTGGTTGGCAAGGTTACCCCGAAGGGCGAAACCGAGCTCACCGCTGAAGAGCGTCTGCTCCGTGCCATCTTCGGTGAGAAGGCTCGTGAGGTTCGTGACACGTCCCTCAAGGTTCCTCATGGCTCCGGTGGCCGCGTAATCAACGTGGTTCGTTCTTCCCGCGCAAACGGTGACGAACTTGCTCCTGGCGTAAACGAACTCGTTCGCGTATTCGTTGCTCAGAAGCGTAAGATCCAGCAGGGCGACAAGCTCTCCGGTCGTCATGGTAACAAGGGTGTTATCTCCCGCGTTCTGCCGGTAGAAGATATGCCTTACTTGGCTGACGGCACCCCGATCGACGTTATGCTGAACCCCTTGGGTGTTCCTTCCCGTATGAACGTTGGTCAGCTGCTCGAGAACCATCTTGGTTGGGCTGCTAAGTGGGGTTGGTCTGACGATCCCGAGTCCACCGAACCCGTTGCCGGCCCGCAGTTCGTTGCAACGCCGGTATTCGACGGTGCAACCGAAGAAGAGATTTCCAACGCCATCGAAGCTGCCAACCGCAACCTCATCAACATCAACCATGCCAAGTACGGCGATATGGCTCGTGACGAATTCGTTCCGCAGCTTTCCCGTACTGGTAAGGCTTGGCTGTACGACGGCCGTACCGGCGAGCGTTTCCGCGAGCCCATTACCTGCGGTCAGACCTACATCCTTAAGTTGGGCCACATGGTCGACGACAAGATCCATGCTCGCTCGACCGGTCCTTACAGCTTGATCACCCAGCAGCCTCTCGGCGGCAAGGCCCAGTTCGGCGGCCAGCGCTTCGGCGAGATGGAAGTTTGGGCACTGTACTCCTACGGTGCTTCCAACGTCCTGCAGGAGATCCTGACCATCAAGTCCGACGATACCTCCGGCCGTGTTAAATCATACGAGGCTATCGTCAAGGGCGAAAGCATTCCTGCTCCTGAGGTACCTGAGTCCTTCAAGGTTCTCATCAAGGAAATGCGCTCGCTGTGCCTCAACGTTGAGCTTGAGGGCCACCAGCATCAGACCATCGATGTCACCCACGACCCCGATGAGGATGAGCTTTTGGGCGCCGCACTTCCCGTTGAAGAAAAGTCCGAAAAGGACAGCGACGACCTGTTGGGTTCCATCACTGCCGAGCTTGGCAATCTGATGGGCGAGAAAAACGACACTGACGACCTTATCGGTAAGGGAGAGGAGAACTAAATGAGCGAATTTGACGTTAACAATTTCGACGCCATCCGCATCTCTCTTGCAAGCGCTGAAGATATTCGTGGTTGGTCTCGTGGCGAAGTTAAGAAGCCCGAAACCATCAACTATCGTACGCTCAAGCCCGAAAAGGACGGCTTGTTCTGCGAAAAGATCTTTGGCCCCACGAAGGACTGGGAGTGCGCCTGCGGTAAGTACAAGCGCATTCGCTTCAAGGGCATCGTCTGCGAACGCTGCGGTGTTGAGGTTACGCGTTCCAAGGTTCGTCGTGAGCGCATGGGCCACATCGAGCTCGCTGCTCCGGTAAGCCATATTTGGTACTTCAAGGGCTCTCCTTCGCGTCTGGGCTATCTGCTCGACATTCCGCCGAAGGAGCTCGAGAAGGTTCTTTACTTTGCATCTTCCATCATCACGTTTGTTGACAAGGAAGCTCGCGAAGAGGACGTAGAAGAGCTGCGCGACGAACTTTCCGCAGACTTGGAAGAATTGGACGCAGAGCGCGATCGTCTCATCGAGGCTACGCGCCGTCTGTCCGTCGACTACGTTCCCGAAGAGGACGAGTTTGTTGATGACATCGACGAAGACGAGCGTATGACGCCCGAGGAAGTCGAAGAGGAAATCGCTGACATCTACGAGGAGTTCAACGAGCGCAAGACCCTGCGTTCTGAGGCTCTGGAGGCTTTCCTGAAGATCGAGCCCAAGCAGCTTGTGTCCGACGAAGCCCTGTATCGCGAGATGCGCCTGAACTATTCTGACTACTTCAAGGGCGGCATGGGCGCAGAGGCCATCCGCGACCTGCTCGACAGCATCGACCTTGCTGCTACCGCCGAAGAGCTTACTGAAACCGTTGCCACGGGCAAGGGTCAGAAGCGCACCAAGGCTATTAAGCGCCTGAAGGTTGTCGACTCGTTCCTGCATTCCGCAAACAAGCCTTCCGATATGATCCTGGACGTAATCCCGGTTATTCCGCCGGATCTGCGTCCTATGGTTCAGCTCGATGGCGGCCGTTTTGCAACGTCCGACCTGAACGACCTGTACCGTCGCGTTATCAACCGCAATAACCGCTTGAAGCGTCTGCTCGACTTGGGTGCTCCCGAGATCATCGTTAACAACGAAAAGCGCATGCTTCAGGAAGCAGTAGACTCCCTGTTCGACAACGGCCGTCGTGGCCGTCCCGTAACGGGTCCTGGCAACCGTCCGCTGAAGTCTCTTTCCGACATGCTGAAGGGCAAGCAGGGACGTTTCCGTCAGAACCTGCTCGGTAAGCGCGTTGACTACTCCGGCCGTTCCGTAATCGTTGTTGGTCCTAACCTGAAACTGCATCAGTGCGGTCTGCCTCAGCAGATGGCCCTCGAGCTGTTCAAGCCCTTCGTAATGAAGCGCCTGGTAGAGCTTGAGTACGCTGCTAACATCAAGGCTGCAAAGCGTGCGGTAGATCGTGGCGCCAGCTACGTTTGGGATGTTCTGGAGGAAGTTATCGTTGAGCACCCGGTACTGCTGAACCGCGCACCTACGCTGCATCGTCTGGGCATTCAGGCGTTCGAGCCCGTATTGGTAGAAGGCAAGGCCATCAAGCTGCACCCGTTGGTATGTACGGCATTCAACGCTGACTTCGACGGTGACCAGATGGCTGTTCATGTACCGTTGGGTGCCGAGGCTCAGGCTGAGGCTCGCGTACTGATGCTTTCCGCAAACAACATCAAGTCGCCTGCACATGGTCGTCCGCTGACCGTTCCCACTCAGGACATGATCATCGGTATGTACTACCTCACTGCTGCCCGTGATGGCTTCCCTGGTGAAGGCCGTGCATTCATTGACTTCGCTGATGCTCGCAACGCCTACGATGCTCGTGCTGAGGTCGACCTCCAGGCTAAGATCTGGGTTCGCCTTCCGAAGGACACCTTGGTTGCAACCGCATTCGGCAAGTTCGACGAGCACAAGGCTGGTTCGCGTCTGCAGACCACTATTGGTCGCATTATCTTCAACGGTGTGTTCCCGGACGATTATCCGTTCCTGAACTACCAGATGAACAAGAAGGAAATCGGCCGCATCGTAGAGGATGTTTGCAACCGCTACACCCTTTCTGAAGTTGAGCCTATCCTCGACGGCTTGAAGGACACCGGCTTCCATTACGCCACCATCGCTGGTATTACTGTTTCCGTTTACGACGCAACGGTTCCTCCCAGCAAGGACGCAATTCTTGCCGATGCCGACAACAAGGTTGCCGCTATCGAGGAAGACTACGAGATGGGTCTTATGAGCGCTGAAGAGCGTCATAAGCAGGTTGTTGACATCTGGACCGAGGCTAACGAAGAGGTCGGCGAGGCAATGGCTGCCAATTTCGACAGCTTCAACCCGATCTTCATGATGGCCGACTCTGGTGCTCGAGGTAACATCAAGCAGATTCGTCAGCTTGCTGGTATGCGTGGCCTGATGGCAGACACCAAGGGTGGCACGATCGACATTCCTGTTAAGTCGAACTTCCGTGAGGGCCTTTCCGTTCTGGAATACTTCATTTCCACGCACGGCACTCGAAAGGGTATGGCTGACACCGCGCTGCGTACTGCAGACTCCGGTTACCTTACCCGTCGTCTGGTTGACGTTGCTCAGGACGTTATCGTTCGCGAGATCGACTGCGGTACTTCCGACGGCGTTCCTTACCCGATTCACAACGATAAGGGCGAGTTGGACGAGAACCTGGTTGGTCGTTGCGTTCTGGAAGACATCCAGGATGCCGAGGGCAATGTTATCGTTGCTGCGGGCGACTTCATCAACTCCATGGATCAGGTTGCCGCTATGGACGCTGCTGGTATCTCTGCCATCAACATCCGCACGGTCATGACCTGTCATGCAGAGCACGGCGTTTGCCAGAAGTGCTACGGTTGGGATCTTGCTACTGCACGTCCGGTTAACATCGGTACCGCTGTTGGTATTATTGCTGCACAGTCCATCGGTGAGCCCGGCACGCAGCTTACGATGCGTACGTTCCACGCCGGCGGTGTTGCAGGTGAAGACATTACGCACGGTCTGCCCCGTGTTACCGAGCTTTTTGAGGCTCGCAAGCCTAAGGGCCAGGCTGTACTTGCTGAAATCGCTGGTACCTTGCAGGTAACTGCCGACAAGGTGAATAAGACGCTTACTGTTCATGACCAGGAAGGCAACATCCGCGAATACGTGGTATCTGCTCGCGCAACGCTTTTGCCGGGCGTTACCGATGGTTGCGAGGTTGAAGTTGGCCAGCAGCTCACCAAGGGTTCTGTAAACCCCCACGACCTGCTTCGCCTTACCGACCCGAACACTACGCTTCGTTACATCGTTGCTCAGGTTCAGGACGTGTACGTGTCCCAGGGCGTAGACATCAACGACAAGCACATCGAGGTTATTGCTCGCCAGATGCTGCGTAAGGTTGCTGTTCTCGATCCGGGTGATTCCGACTACTTGCCGGGCCGTCAGGTTAACCGCTTCGAATTCGAAGATGTGGCTAACGCTCTGGTTCTGGAAGGCAAGAATCCTCCGGTGGGTCAGCCTCTGCTGCTCGGCATCACCAAGGCTTCGCTGGCAACCGATTCGTTCCTGTCTGCTGCATCGTTCCAGGAAACCACCAAGGTTCTTACCGATGCCGCTATCGAGGGCAAGGTTGATACCCTGCAGGGCCTGAAGGAAAACGTTATTATCGGTAAGCCTATCCCGGCTGGTACCGGCCTTAAGCGTTATCACGACGTGGGCCTTACCTATCGCGGTGTGGCTGTCGACAAGGTTGATTCCGACCGTCTGCCTGATTCCGCTCCTGAGGCGCTTCGCGAGATCGAAGAGCTGCTGCCTCAGCCGCAGGATTGGTCGCTTGATGGCGATGGCTACCTGGGCGCTGGCTCCGACTATGCAAGCTACTTTGCTTCCATCACGTCGGGCTACCGTGGCAACAACCTCTCCGATGAGGATGCTCGTCTGTATATCTACGACGATCTGGGCGTTTCGCAGCGTTGGGCCAACAAGTTCTCTGAGGCCGGCATCGAAACCGTGGCCGATCTGGTTGGTCACACCGAAGATGACCTGCTTCGCATTGAGGGCATTGGCACCAAGGCTATCGAAGAGCTGAAGGAAGGTCTCGAAAAGCATGGCTTGTCTCATGTGATCGAAGACGACCTGAACGCTTCTCGTGATGACATGAGCCAGCTGCTTGACATGGTGTTCTCTCCCGATGACACCGTGCTTATCGGCGGCGACCAGCCCGCAACCTTCAGCACTGAAGGCGAGGACATGCTGGGCGAGGCTCTGCCTCCGCGCTCCTATCAGCGCAACCTGGAAGAGCTCGACGCTCTGCTGGGTGCCAACGACCTTGGCTTCCACAGCACGGATGCTGATTCCGACTCCTCTTCGGGCGAAGAATAATCCGAGCGAAAGCTAATCGCTTCAAAGGCGCGTCCCCGAGTGGGACGCGCCTTTTTGTTTCTTTGGAGAAGGCTTTCTTTAGCACACTAAAGCGCCATGCGGTATCTGCATCTAGAGTGCTATTCTGATACTCGCAAAAAGTTGAAAGGGAGCAAACGATGCCCAACACCAAAACGTATCTTTCCGATGACCGTACTCCTCCGCAAAGCCAAATCGGTGCTTCGCTGGAATCATTGGCGCACACCATCCATGAGCGCCGCAATGCGGGCGATGAAAGCTACACGCATCGTTTGCTTACGGGAGATATCGATACGCTTTTGAAGAAGGTTGCCGAAGAGGCTCATGAGACTACGCTTGCGGCGAAGGACGTTGCATACAACGAGGGCGACGACGCACAGGTTAACCACCTGCGCTATGAAGCAGCCGATGTGGTGTATCACCTCATGGTTTTGCTGGAACGTTGCGGCATCGGCCTTGATGAATTCGCAGCCGAGCTCAATACCCGCATGACCACCGAAGAAATCGAGGAACGCGGCGGCGTAGTGCTGCTGAAGCCTGAATTCGTAAACCGCGGCAACCACGTGGAAAAATAGGAGCAGGCACCAGATTCCCGCATTGGAAGTATAGGGCTGGAAATAGAGGGACGGGTGCCGCTTTCTCGTTTAAAAGGCAGAGCCTCGCTTGCGTAATTTGTCGCAAGCGAGGCTCTGCCTTTTGCTGAATGATAAAACGGCACCTGCTTTTACAATCCTGGCATGTCATGTTTAGGGGGGGATCCGGTACCGTTCTTGCTTAGAGATACTGGCCGCGGACTTCCCAGAAGGCAACTGCGCTGGCAGCGGCCACATTGAGCGAATCAACCTGATGCGCCATAGGAATCTTCACGGTGTAGTTGCAATTGGCAATAGTGGAAGGCGCCAAACCATCGCCTTCGGTTCCCAGGACAAGTGCCAGTTTTTTGGCGCCTGCGATATGCTCATTCTGAAGTGTGACGGAATTGTTTTCCAGCGCCAGGGCCGCAACGGTGAATCCGAGCCGGTTCAGTAGCGGCACTCCCTCTTCTGCCCAATTGCGTTCAGTCCCGATGCGCGTCCATGGTACCTGGAACACGGTTCCCATAGAAACGCGGTTGGCGCGACGGTAAAACGGGTCGTGGCACCCAGGGGTAACCAGCACGGCATCCATCCCCAACGCGGCGGCCGAACGGAATATCGCACCGATATTGGTGAAGTTCGTCACATCTTCCAAGATGGCAACGCGCGTTGCATCATTAAGCAAGGTGGCAACGTCAGGCAGGGCGGGTCGGTGAAAAGCCGCAAGCGGACCACGCGTGCGCTCGTAGCCGGTAAGCTCAAAAACCTGTTGGTGCGTGCCAACGAACAGGGGAGTGGTTGGGGCGGCAGCATCGATGCGAGCAAATAATTCTTCGCACGCAGGGGCCCAGCGCTTATCGGTTAGCAGAGCAAAAGGAGCAAGCCCTGCATCCATAGCCCGATCAATCACGTTGCGCGATTCGGCAATGAATAAACCCTCGTCGGACACTTCACTGCCTGTTGCAAGGCGAAGGCCCACCAGTTGCTTGGGGTCGCGCAGCTCGGAATCGGTCATGCTGGAAAATACGCGTAAACGGGCATCGTCTAAGTTGGTGAGCTCGATGAGGGGCATGGCGTTCCTTTGCTGTTGCGGGTTTGTTTGAATTATACGTTGAGGGGATTTTAACCCCGAAGTGCTTGTCAAGCACTAATTAGGTGATTGTGCTAAAATATCGGGTCGGAATATCACCCACGGAAAGGTACATATATGTCAGGGCATTCAAAATGGGCAACCACCAAGCATCGTAAGGCAGCTCAGGACGCAAAGCGCTCCGCGCTGTTCTCCAAGCTTTCCCGTAACATTACCGTTGCGGCGAAGGAAGGCGGCGACCCGAACCCTGAAAACAACGCTTCCCTGGCAGCCGCTATTGATAAGGCAAAGAGCTATTCCTTGCCTAAGGACAAAATCAAGACCGCTATCGACAAGGCTTTTGGCTCCGGCAAAGACGCTGCTAACTACGAAACGGTTGTGTACGAGGGCTATGGCCCCTGCGGTGTTGCTATCTACTGCGACGCTCTGACCGACAATCGTAACCGCACCGCTGCCGATGTTCGTGCTGCCTTCAACCATCATGGCGGCAACCTGGGTACTTCCGGTTCTGTTGCCTTTCAGTTCGAAAAGAAGGGCCAGATCCTGGTAGAAAAGGTTATCAAGTCCGAGCAGAAGAAGGTCGCCGACAAGGAAAACGCTGTCGACGAAGACGAATTCATGATGGCTGTTGCCGAGGCTGGCGGTTCCGATTACGAAGACGCTGGCGAAGAGTGGATCGTATACACCGCTCCCACCGATCTTATGACGGTTAAGAAGGGCCTGGAAGAGCAAGGCATCGAAGTTAAGGGCGCCGAATTCATCATGGAGCCCACCACGCCTACCGAAGTTACTGTTGCTGATGCAAAGAAGGTTATGCGCCTGGTAGACCGTCTGGAAGAGCTCGAAGACCTTCAGAACGTATATCACACCATGGACATCACCGATGAAATCGCTGCTGCCCTCGACGAAGAGGAATAAGCGATTCCCGTATCTGAAAAGGGACTCCTTTAGTTCCATTTTTGACAATCAACTGGTGTTACTTAGTAACGTTACCGTAAAAAGAAAGGCTGCTTTGTGCAGCCTTTCTTTCTTTTAATCAAGGGTCTATTTCGGACCGGTGCCTGTGGTATAGTAATTGAACTTCAAAGCATTAAACGCACTACTTAACCACACTACGATGCTCAAGGGGTCTTCTTTTCGTGACGCGACAAGCGAACATTCTTTCGTTCGATGAGGTGAAAGCCCGCGAGGCTTCGCTTCCGCGTACCGTTTCACCCTCATCCTCTTCCCGCAGAGCCTACGAGGCTCATCGAAATGCCGAAGAAGGCGCGACTCGTCGTACTTCTTCTCGCTCAAACACCCCTCGTGTTTCCAGTGCGCGTTCTTACCGTGAGGCATCGGCATCTCGTTTTGCCGAAGGTAATTATGCCCAGCTGCAGCGCCCTTCTCAGGAGCGCGCCTCTATGCGTGGGTACGATGATTTCAATCTCAATCACAGCGCTCCACGTGCTGGTCGTGGTTATTCTTCGTCTGTTTCCGCGGGCGACCGTCGTTATTCGTCAGCTCGCGCTCAGGCTCGTAGAGGCTATCAGCCCCAGGCGCCCTCTGGTTATGCTGCTTCTCGCATCGATGCCGCACGTGGTGCTCGTTCCCGTCGCATAGACGATGCGTCTGCGGAAGGCGAAGAACACGCAGCAGCGCGTCGTTCAGCTCAGCGCAAGCAGAACGAAAGCTTCTCTCGCGAGATCCGCAAGCGTTTCCGCGCCGCAAAGGCCGATCGTGAATTCGATCGCACTATCGGAGCTCGCGAAAGGGCACGTGCGCGTGCGGAGCAGCAAGAGCAAGGTAGCCGCGCTGCCGTATACGATATGCGCATGGGTTCAACCCAGCGTAAGTCGGTGCGCAGCATGGCTGAAGGCGAAAACGGCAAGCGCGGTTTTTCGCTACCGTTTGCCGTGCCTTTTACGGGGTCTATTTCCGCATGGGCAACGCGCGGCATCGTTTCGCTTATTGCCGTTGTGTTTGCGGTAACCATGCTTTATTTCCCTTGCCAGAATTACTACAACGAAACACGTCAGCTTCAGCAGCTCCAAGCTGAATACGATGCGCTTCAGGAATACAATACCCAGATGCAAAATCAGGTTGATTACCTTAATACCGATGAAGGCATTGAGGATTATGCCCGCTCCGAGTTGGGATGGATACGTCCGGGCGAACATGTTGTTTCGGTTGAAGGAGTAACCCCTTCAACCGACACTTCGCGCTCAAACGATCGCGTCTACGCCATTCCCGCTGGTAGCGTGGCAGCTCCCGACACGTGGTATTCCGGCTTTTTGGATGTGATCTTTGGCTATGGCCACTAATTCAAAACGTATTGCAGCTTTCGACATCGGCACGGTAACGTGCCGATTGTTATTGGCAGAGGTTCAAGATGGCGTGCTTCATGAGCTTGAGCGCCGTTGTGTTATAACCAACCTTGGTGTTGGCGTCGATAAAACGGGCGTCCTCCAGGTAGATGCTATTCAGCGTGTGGTTGCGCAAATTGGCGAATACATCGAAATTGTAAATAGCTATCGCACCGAACAACAACCCGAAATCCCCATCGTGGCTGTTGCTACCAGCGCTTCGCGCGATGCGAAGAATTCCGACGCTTTGGTGGGGAAGTTGCACGATTTGGGCGTAGAGCTTTCCGTTATAGAAGGCGAACGCGAGGCGGCTCTTTCGTTTCGTGGCGCTTCGCGCGGGTACGAAGGCGAAAACCTTCTAGTTGCCGATATCGGTGGCGGCTCCACCGAGGTGGTGCTGGGTGTTGGCGGTGAAGCTCCGAAGTTGGCGCATTCGTTCAACGTTGGATGCCGCCGTATGACGGAGCGCTTCTATGTTTTCGACCCTCCGGCTGAACTTGAATTGGCGCAGGCTCGCACCTGGGTTCAACACGAATTCAAGCCTTTTTTCGAACATGCGAAAAACAAGGGGATTGCAATCGACCGTATTGTTGCGGCGGCGGGCACGGCAACCAGCGTTGTTTCCATGGACAAGAAGATGGAAGTGTACGATTCTTCTTTGGTTGATGGCGTTACGGTTTCAAGTGAAACCTTGGACTGCCTGTACCGCCAGCTATCCAGCATGCCCCTTGCAGACCGCAAACACGTAGTGGGTCTTCAGCCTGAACGCGCTTCGGTTATTGTTGCCGGCTTGGGCATTTTACTTGAAGTGCTTGCGGAAGCAGATTGCAAATCCTTCACAGTTAGTGAATCGGACATCCTTCAAGGTTTGATCCTTGGTGCCTATGAGCAGGGGAAATAAACAAATCTTGCTTATTGGCCAAGGTTTGTTCACCAAAGAGCTTTCATGGGAATAATCCTTAACCGTGCGTTAAGGATTATTTTTGCTATGATGGTAGCGCTTGCCCGTTAGGGGCAACACGGGAGCGTGGTGGAATTGGCATACACAGCGGACTTAAAATCCGCCACCTTCGGGTTTGTGGGTTCGAGTCCCACCGCTCCTACCAGTTCTGAATTCAGCAGTGCCCCGTTTTAGCGCGCACTCGGTTATAACGAAAGCGTTGAAGATGACAGACATCGCACCTTACATGCAGGATCCCAAGATCGTCCAAAACATCAAGGATTTCGAGGCATACTGCAAGACAGAAGATGCATCTGCCCAAACCGGATCGCCCACGCTGTTCGAATCGTACCTGAGCCGTTATGCGGACAAAGTCGGCGACATCATCAACACGTTCATTCCTGCGGGTAGCCACCCCGATATGGACAAGTACCTGTACGCTCCGCTTATGAAGTACAGCCAGAACGGTGGCAAGCGTCATCGTCCTCTTATCTGCGTTGCGGCATGTGCTGCGGTAGGTGGCGATATCCGTCGCGCATTTTCCGCCGCTGCCGCTATCGAGCACTTCCATACGGCCGCTCTTATTCACGACGATATTGCCGATGAAGCATCGTTGCGCCGTGGTGAGCCTTGCATGCACCTTACCCAGGGCGAAGGTCTTGCCATCAACGCGGGCGACTTGGCCCTGTCCATCGTAAACGGCATCGTTATGCGCGACCCGTTGCTTTCCGACTCCATGAAGGTGCGCGTTGCCATCGAGCTGGTTTCCATGGCCCAGAGCACGGTGGAAGGCCAAGCTCTTGATATCGGTTGGGCTCGTGATGGTCGCTATGACATCACTCCGGAAGATTATCTGGTTATGGCAACGCACAAAACCGCGCACTATTCTGGCGCGGTTCCTCTGGCTGTTGGCGCTATGGTTGGCGGCGGCTCGGAAGAGCAGATTGAAGGCCTTCGCGCCTACGGTTTGGATACTGGCCTTGCGTTCCAGATTCAGGACGACTTGCTTAACCTGGTTGGCACCAAGGAAGCGAAAGAAAAAGACTATCGCAGCGATATTACTGAAGGCAAGCGCACGCTTGTTGTGGTTCATGCGCTGCAGAACACCACAAAGCGGGAACGCTTGGTAGAGATTCTTTCCTCTAAGGAAACGGATCCGGCAATTCTCGAGGAAGCGGTTTCCATCATGCGTGAGGCTGGCAGCATCGATTATGCGCGCGCTTATGCAGAGAAGCTAACCGCCAATGCTCAGGAGCGCCTTGCGAAAATCCTGCCCGAATCGAAGATGCGCGACCTTTTAGCGTCGATGGCAGATTGGTTCGTTGATCGACTTAAGTAGTGAAGCATATGGATCCTATTAAGAAAAACGATTCCGGCGCTGCAGTTGAAGATGTGCAGCACAGGCTCGTAAAGGCTGGCTACCTGGCTGAAGACCAGGTAACGGGCACCTTTGGTGCCGAAACGGAAAACGCTGTTTTGTCGCTGTGCCGTGATTGCGGCATCGAACCGCGCGCTGAGGTGGACAACGCCGTTTGGACCAAATTGGTTGACGCGTCGTTCGAATTGGGCGACCGCAACCTGTTCTTGCGCGTCCCGTTCTTCCACGGTGCCGATGTACGTACGCTCCAGGAAGCTCTTTCCGCGCTGGGCTTTTCTTGCGGTATTGCCGACGGCATTTTTGGTGTCCATACGGAAGATGCGCTGCGTCGTTTCCAGTTGAACATGGGCTTGCCCACTGACGGCATTGCCGGTGCATTCACGTTCCGCGCGCTTTTGCACCTGCAGCATTCTTGGAAGGGCAAGGATTCCTTCAGCCCCGTTCCCCGTTTGGGCTTTGCCCGCGCGGCTCAGGTGCTCGAATCGAACCTTATCTGCCTTTTCGGCACATCGGAATTCACCCGTTCGGTTGCTGCTCGTATGTCGAACTTGGCGCTTGCCACTACTCCGGCATCGAAGGTTACCAGCGCCGATTCGTTGCTGGTTGCTCCCGATGAAAGCATGTATTTCGTGCAGATTTTGGTTGGCAACGAAAAACCCGTTTCCACGGTTCCCACGGTAGATTTCGTAGACGAAGAAAGCCTTCCCGACCGCGTTGGTCAGGCTCTTATGGCAACGGAAGGCCATCAGCGCCGTATTGCCGTTCGCCTGCCCGAAGAGGGCTGGGAAGACGCTGGCGCCGATCGTTCGGCTCAGCATTACGCCATTGTTTTGCTCGATGCGCTTTGCTCCGGTTTGGTTATTGCGGAGCAGCGATAGCGTTGGTTTTCGTTTGCTATACTGAGGACGCATAGGCAATTGAGCAGAAAGGCGTCCATGGAAGCATCAGCTCTTATTCTTGCTGCGGGTGCAGGTACCCGCATGAAATCATCTAAACCAAAGGTGGCTCACCAGATTTTTGGTAAGCCCCTTGTTCGTTGGGTCGTCGATGCCGCGCATGCTGCGGGCATCGATTCCGTTGTTGGCGTGGTGGGCCACGGCAGGGAACAGGTAGAGCCTCTCCTTACCGACGTAACCACGGTTGTTCAGGAAGAGCAACTGGGTACCGCCCATGCAGTTCTTGCCGCTCGCGGTGCACTCGAAGGCCGCACCGGTTCTCTGGTGGTGCTTACGGGTGATTCCCCGCTGGTACGCGCTGAAACCATCGCCGAGCTTGTTCGCACGCGCGAAGAGGCCAACGCTGCCGTGGTTGTTCTGACCATGGAAGCGGAAAACCCCACGGGCTATGGCCGCATTATCCGCGATGCGGCAGGCGACGTTCAGGAAATCGTCGAGCAGAAAGACTGCACGCCTGAACAGGCAGCGGTTACGGAATGCAACTCCGGTTTCTATTGCTTCGACATCGAAACCCTGTTTGCTGCGCTGGAAGAAGTTTCCACCGACAATGCGCAGGGCGAATACTATCTTACCGATGTTTTGGGCATTGCCCGCAACCAGGGCAAGCGCGTTCTTGGTTTGAAAGCCGAAGACGCATCCGAATGCCTGGGCGTTAATTCTCGCCGCCAGCTTGCGGAAGCCACCAAGGTGCTGCAGCAGCGCATCAACGGCATGCATATGGACAACGGCGTAGCCATCATGGATCCCGCCACCACGTGGATTGGCCCTGATGTAACCATCGAACCCGATGTTGAGATTCTGCCCATGACCTTCCTTATGGGCGCCACCTCCATTGCCACCGGCAGCGTTGTTGGTCCCAATTCCCGCCTTACCGACACTACGGTGGGGGCTAATTGCCAGGTCGAAGAAACCGTGGCTATCGAAACCGTTCTTGACGCTGATGTTACGTGCGGTCCTCGTGCGTATCTGCGTCCTGGTACGCACATGTGCGAAGGCTCCAAGGCGGGCACGCACGTGGAAATCAAGAAATCTACCATCGGTAAGGGCAGCAAGGTGCCGCACTTGAGCTACATCGGCGACACCACCATGGGTGAAGGCGTTAACATTGGCGCCGGCAGCATCACCTGCAACTACGATGGCGAAAAGAAATGGCCTACCACCATCGGCGACAACTGCTTTGTTGGCAGTGACGTAATGATGGTTGCTCCGGTAACGCTGGGGGAAAACTCCCTTATCGGCGCCGGATCCGTTATCACCAAAGACGTATCTGCGGGGGCTCTTGGTTTGGGCCGTGCCCGCCAAACGGAAATTGAGCATTGGAACGAGAGGAAGAAGAACTAATGAGCAACATGACCAAGACCATGGCGGTATTCGCCGGGTCAACCTGTCCCGAGCTGGCTGAGGATATTGCCACTGCGCTGGGCACCACGCTCGGCAACGTGAAGCTCGAGAAGTTCTCGAACGGCGAAATTTACGCACGTTATCTTGAGAGCGTTCGTGGCGCAGACGTTTTCATCGTACAGTCCACTTCCACGCCTAACGTTAACGAAGCGGTAATGGAGCTGCTTATTATGGCCGACGCGGCAAAGCGCGCTTCTGCTCGTACCGTTAACGCCGTTGTTCCTTGCTATGGCTATGCTCGTCAGGACCGCAAGGCTGCTGCACGTGAGCCTATTACGGCTAAGCTGGTTGCCAACATCATGACTGCTGCTGGCATTGACCGCACCATTACCATCGACCTGCATCAGGGCCAGATCCAGGGCTTCTTCGATACCCCGGTAGACCACCTTACGGCGCTGCCTATCTTTGCCGATTACTTCCGCAAGAAGAATATCGACACCGAAAAGCTCTGCGTAGTAAGCCCCGACGTTGGCCGCGCTAAGGCTGCAAAGAAGCTTTCCGACATGCTTCACTCCGACCTGGCTATCATGCACAAGGGCCGTCCTGGTCATAACAAGGCAGAAATCACCGCTCTTATCGGTGACGTTAATGGCAAGATCTGTATCGTTAACGACGACATGATTGATACCGCTGGTACCCTGTGTGCTGCTGTTGCCACGTTGAAGCAGAAGGGCGCTGAAAAGGTATACGTATGCGCTACGCATCCTATTTTCAGCGGTCCTGCTTACGAGCGCATTGAAAACTCCCAGATCGACGAGCTGGTAGTTTGCAACACCGTTGCTGTTCCTCAGGAAAAGCAGACTGGCAAGATCAACGTTATTTCCGTTGCTCCGCTTTTGGCCCGTGCCATCAACAACGTATACGACAACAAGTCGGTTGCTTCGTTGTTCGACCCAGAGTTTGCCCTGTAAGGCATGCGCGTAGTAGTTGGCCTGGGCAACCCAGGGGAAGAATACGCGCATACGCGCCATAACGCGGGCTTTGAGGTGGTAGACCTTTTGGCCAGTGAATGGGGTGTAACCTACTGGAAGAACACGTGCGGTGCTTTGGTGGGCGAAGGTAAGCTGCGCCATTCCGATGGCAGCGTGGAAAAGGTAATTTTGGCGAAGCCCCAGAGCTTCATGAACCTTTCCGGTGGGCCTACGTCGAAGCTGTGCAAGGAATACGATTGCCCGGTTGAGGAGCTTATTGTTATCCACGACGAGCTTGATATCGACCCAGGCACCGTGAAGGTGAAGAAGGGCGGTGGGCATGCAGGCCATAACGGCTTGAAGTCCATCATCGAAAAGTGCGGTTCGCGCGATTTTTTGCGTGTGCGCACCGGCATCGGCCGCCCTCCTGGAAGGATGAGCGTGGTAGATTTCGTGCTTGGCACCCCGAAAAAGGATGCAAAGGACGATTTCGACCAGGCATGCCAGCGTGCCGCCGAAGCAGTTGAATCGCTGCTGGAAAAGGGCCTGGCAAGAACACAGGATGTGTTTAATCAGCATTAACGAAGATCCCGATCGCAAATAGCGGTCGGGATCTTTTTTTGTTGGTGGGGTGCTGGAGCGAAATGGTGTTCCTTTCGGCTTCCAGCCAAATTGCTATTCGTTTGAGCGGGAAAGGCATCTGGTTTCAGACGAGCGCTAATCCCATACCACACTTTATTGATCTTCGTGGGTATTGCGGTGTACACGCAGAAAAGATGAAAAATGTACTGTTTCCCTAATTGCGAAAGCGCAGATAAGAACGTGATTCATTGGAATTGAAGAACCGTTTAGCGGAAAAGCATTTTCCTTTGCCGCCTTAGCTGGCAGCTAAGGCAAACTATACGGTTTGAGCAGTAGTATAGGGAAAACAAAAAAGAGCCTTTGAAAAGGCTCTTTAACAAGTCAAATAAATCCCCCTACGGGGCGTCTCTATTCAGAGACATTTTTGGCTAAGCCGTATTTTGACTCGCAGTGTCGTCCTGACTGGCAATCGGGACAAGCTCACTGTAACACAGTATGAAGGAGACACAAGTGGCTAATTTGCGAAACTATAAAGGCGATTACAACATTGGCCTCGATATGGGTACGGGTTCGGTAGGCTGGGCAGTCACCGATTCAGAGGGCAAATTGCTCCACTTTAAAAAACAGCCAACATGGGGAAGCCGCTTGTTCGATAGCGCCGAAACGGCAGCATCAGCACGCATCCCCGTGGTCAGCGTAGGCGTTATGTGCGTCGGCGTTGGCGCTTGGATCTATTGCAGCAGTTATTTCAAGATGAGGTTTCTAAGGCTGATCCAGAGTTCTTTATTCGCCTTCGCCAGTCTCGTCTTCTGAAGGAAGATAGGGAAGAGGGGCACCGCGATTACAATCACCCGCTGTTCAACGATTCCGATTTCACTGAAACGGATTATTACAACCGTTTTCCCACCATCTATCATCTTCGCAAGTGGCTTATGGAGACCGATGAAAAGGCCGATATTCGCTTGGTCTATCTTGCTGCACACAATATCGTTAAGCATCGAGGTAATTTCTTGCGCCAGGAAAACACTAGCCTTAGCGCGAAGAACGCACGCCCGTTAGATGCTTTGAGGGAATTCCGTTCTGCTTTAGTGGATTGGTGCGCTGAGCTGGGATACGAATGCAATCCAGATGAAAGCGGCGAAATTTCAAACGAGATTCTTTCTGTGCTTGAAGAAGAGCACGTTGCTAACTCGGATAAGAAAAAACGCATCTCTTCTTTGATTGGCGTTGCCATGAATGAAGGAGCAAAGGAAAGCAAGGCGTGCAATGACGCGCTTGCAGGGGCGATGGTCGGCTTAAAAGCTGAGTTCAAGAATGTATTTGGCGAGATTTCTGCAGAGCAGACTTCCATTTACCTCTCAAACGATGAGGCGGTAGATGCTTTGTGTGAAGGCATTCCTGATGAGGGGCTGGAACTATTTGGAAAGCTGTGCAGCGTATATTCCTCATATGTTCTTCAAGGGCTTTTGTCTTATGCTCCTGGTCAGACTATTTCTGTGAATATGGTTGCGAAGTATGAGAAATACGGCAACGACCTGAAAACCCTTAAGGCCCTTGTTTGCGAGTATGCCCGAGCTGAGTATGACTCTTTCTTCCGTGGCGAGTTCTACCGCGATCAGGATGGTCATGAGCTGAACATCTACAATGCATCTAAAGCTCAGGGCTATACCAGGTACAATTTGGGTACCTCGAAAATGTCCTACGAGGATTTTGAAAAGGCGGTAAAGAAATTATTTGCAGGTACTGCCGCCGAAGAAGACAGCCGATATCTTCAGATGATGAAGGAATTTGGCGAGCAACGTTTTCTGCGTCGCTTGAAGACAAGTGATAATGGCAGCATTTATTATCAGCTTCATCTTGAAGAGCTAACTGCCATTCTTGCAAATCAGGGGAAGCATTATCCCTTCCTTATGGAAGACGTCGAGAAGATCAAATCGCTTGTGTCTTTTCGCATTCCTTACTATGTTGGGCCGCTTACCGATAGAAACGCACGTAAAGACAGGCATGGGAAGAACCGCTTTGCATGGTCTGAGCGTAAACCCGGAATGGAAGATGCTGTTATCACCCCTTGGAATTGGGATGAAGTGATTGATCGAGGCAAAAGTGCCGAGGCTTTCATTACCCGTATGACGGGTATGTGCACGTACCTGCAAGGTGAAGACGTGTTGCCGAAGTGCTCATTACTCTATGAAGAATTCTGCGTATTGAACGAACTTAATGGCTCGCGTTGGGGCATGGATGGCGACAAAGAGCATCGTTTTGATGCTGCGGATAGAGAAGCCATCATTGAAGAGCTGTTTAAGAAAAAGAAGACTGTTAAGTACAAAGATGTTGCAAATTGGCTTGAGCGCGAACCTGGTCATATGAACGTTCATGTATTGGGCGGGCAAGGTGAAACCGGTTACGAATCAAAGCTTTCTTCATACTATTTCTTCCGTAGGGATATCTTTGATGTTGAAGAACTGGATCGTGCCGATTATCCAATGATCGAGCAGATCATCCTTTGGAACACCCTATTTGAGGACAGAAAGATCCTTAAAGAGAAATTGGAAGATGCTTATGGTCCAAAGGGCAATGGGCGTTTGAACGATGATCAGATTAAAAAGATTTGTCGTAAGCGTTTTACTGGCTGGGGCAGGTTGTCGAAAAAATTCCTTACTGGAATCAAAGTAGATACCGATTGTGGTCCGCGCTCGATCATGGATGTATTGCGCGAGGGTGACCCGAATGCCGGTTTCCGGGGTAAAACCATGGTGATGATGGAAGTTCTTCGTGACGAAAATCTCGGGTTCCAGCAAAAGGTCGATGAGTTTAATAAGAACTATTTTGGGCAGAAGGGCAAGGCTCTTGAGGTGAACGAGCTGCCTGGTTCGCCAGCTATTCGAAGGAGTCTCAATCAAGCGATTAGGATCGTTGATGAGATTGCCAAAATTGCTGGCAAGGATCCTGAGAACATCTTTATTGAGGTTACGCGCGATGATGAGCTTGATAAGCGAGGCAAAAGGACGAAGCGCCGTTACGACGCTTTGAAAGAAGCCCTAACCGTATTCAAAAAGGAAGATCCTGAAATATGGGCAGAACTTCAAGCAACTTCTCCTTCTGACTTGGATGAGCGTTTAACGCTGTATTTCATGCAACGAGGTAAGTGCCTTTATTCTGGCGAACCCATCGACATCAATAAGCTATCCAGTGGCGAATATGAAGTGGATCATATTATTCCGCGTTCGTATATCAAGGACGATAGTCTTGAGAACAAAGCATTGGTGTGCAGGAAATACAACCAGAGCAAGACAGATGCCATGCTGCTTGATCCTTCAATTCGTCAGATGCGTTCTTACTGGGACATGCTTCTTGACGCGAAATTGATTGGTCCGAAGAAGCATCGCAATCTGCTGCGTGACCATATTGATGAAAAGGCAATGAAGGGTTTCGTGGCGCGACAGCTGGTGGAAACCAGCCAAAGCGTAAAGCTTGTTGGCTCTTTGCTTTCGGTTCGTTATCCCAATGCGAACATTGTTCCAGTCAAAGCAAGCATGTCGCACGACTTGCGCGAGGCAGCTGGTTTCGTGAAGTGCCGTGAGGCGAATGATTTCCATCATGCGCACGATGCGTACTTGGCATGTCGGATGGGATTGTTTATTCAGATGCGCCATCCAAAAGTATACGAGAACCCCATTGCCATGACCTACGTAATGCGTAAGTATGCTCAGCAGCAGTCGAAGGAATTCAATCGCAACCACCGTGTGCCGGGAACTAGTGGATTTATCGTTAATAGCTTCATGAGTTCAGGCTTTGATGCGGAAACGGGCGAGATATTCAAAGACACCTGGAATGCTGAAGCCGAAATTGAAGGAATTCGTAAAGCGCTGAATTATCGCCAGTGTTATATCTCGCGTATGCCTATGGAGGATACGGGAGCATTCTGGAATGCAACAGTGTACTCTCCTCGCGATCCTAAGATGGGGCCAAAGCTTGCCTTGTCGTTGAAGCAGGGACTCGACCCAAAGAAATACGGTGGCTTTTCCAGCCAGCAGTTTGCTTACTTCTTCGTTTATGAGGCGCGTGACAAGAAAGACAAGCAGGTATTTCGTTTTGCCGAAGTTCCGGTATGGCTTGCTTCCCAAATTGAGAGCGACAAGACCGCTTTGGAGCGTTATGCGACAGAGTTGGCGGAGGCAGAAAAGCTCAAGTTCGTGCGTATCGAGCGAGCAAAAATTCTCAAGAAGCAGCTTATCGAGATTGATGGGGATCGCTTTATCTTGACCGGGAAAAAGGAAATGCGAAACGGAAGAGAATTGGCCCTTTCTCAGGAGGAGATCCTGAATCTGATTGTTGCGGGCGATGAAAATGCATTGCCTGATGATCGAGGTAATGCATCAGACGTAGTGTTTGATGCTATTGTCCGTCAGGGTGATGAGATAGGGTTGCGACTGTACAAGCAGCTTAAGATAGCAGAAATAGCGGAGCGTTATCGCTCGGTCGGAACGGATGCTAAGGTTGGTGCGGTAATGTCGCTTCTTTCATCGATAAATGCATCCTCTAATATGGTTGATTTATCTATGGTGGGCGGAAGCAGGTATGCAGGCAATCTGAAGCCGAACTACTCCAATTTGCTTTCTGACCCAGAAACAAATTTCGTGATTATCGATCAGTCGGTAACGGGTATGTTTGAGAGGCGAACCCGAATTGGCCTTTAGGAGTGTTGTAATCGAGAACCCTTGTAAGTGCACCTATAAGGGTGGATATATGGTGATCAGGAAAGAGGACGACACGGTTAAAGTTCATCTCGATGAACTTGCTTCTGTTGTCCTTCAGACGAACCAAGCTTTCATCAGCGCATACTTACTGTCGGAGCTTGCGAAAAAGAAAATATCTTTTGTTGTGTCCGATGAAAAGAGAAACCCGGTTGGCCAATATCTACCCCTGTATGGCGCTCATAATGCAAGTAAGAAAATTGGAGAGCAGCTTGAATGGAGTGAACCCTCAAAAAAGAGGGTTTGGCAGCATGTGGTGCGAGACAAAATTACCAATCAGGCGGATCTTCTTGCTGCACGTGCGGAAGAGGGATGGGCGGAGCGTCTCTATTCCCTGGTTCCAGAAGTGCGTTCTGGTGATCCGACCAATCGAGAAGGGACAGCTGCGCGCCTCTATTTTCAGGCGTTATTCGGCAAGGGCTTTTCACGTGATGAAGATACCCCATTGAATGCGGCGCTCAATTACGGTTACTCAATTCTGTTGTCTTCGGTGAACAGGGAGATAGTGGCAAGGGGCTATTTGACCCAGATAGGTATTTGTCACAGAAATGAGTACAACCTTTACAACTTGAGCTGCGACCTCATGGAGCCTTTTAGACCTCTTGTTGATCGTCTTGTCTTTGACAATGTGGATGATGATTTCAATAAGGAGATAAAGAGGCTTCTTGTTGATCAGCTGAACTTAGTTATCCCTTATCGAGGGGGTTCGTATCGGGTTAGTTCTGTGATTTCGTTATACGTCCAAGACTGTCTTAATGCGTTAGCTAAGAAGTTGTCCGTCGATCAAATCGAATCGTTTGACATTATATGAGTGACTATTCGAGGGTTCGCTACATGAGGTTGATTGTTTTCTTTGATTTGCCTGTTCAGACGGCGAAACAGCGAAAGGACTATCGGCTATTTCGCAAATTTTTGTTGAAGGATGGCTATTTACAGCTACAGGAGTCTGTCTATGCCAAGCTTGTTGTCAACGACGGCATTGCGGCTGCTGCTGTTGCGAGGCTTCGAAAGAATCGGCCTCCCGCCGGATTAGTTCAGGTAATGAAGGTGTCGGAAGCTGCCTATGCAACGATGGAATTCATCACGGGAAATCGCAAAGCATACGATGAGGTTGACACAACGGAAGAGTTGCTGATTCTATGAGGTTAGTATTTGATGGGCTTGAGAAGGCTATCGAGATTCAAGCTGGTTGTCCTGTTGTTTTGCAAGTAGAGAATCAGGCTTTCTTTAGCAGATTAATCCAGGCGATGGCAACTCAAGAGGGAAGATATGCGATTGAGCCTTACTCGGTTTGGAACGATGAGTCTGAGATTACGCCCAAGATGGCAACTTTGCTAATTTCTGACGTTTTCGATCTCCCATGGAGTGATCGATCGTTGCTCGGGGAAGTTGTAAAACGCATCGAGAAAGATCTGGTCGATGATGAAGAAGCGCGGATCGACCTGGAAAAAACGGAACGTCTTTTGGCTTCAAGGCTGATGTCTCTCAGTGCAGGGTTGTCTGCTGATTATACTTTTGGAATAGAATGGGATTTGGGTCGCATTCTTAAGATGCTGGGTTTTTGTGTTGACGCGATGCCTGGTTATAAGCTCATTGATAATTTGATAACGTTCTTATCGTTGGCGCTTGACTCAAAGTGCCAAAAGATATTAATTTTTGTGAACCTTAAAACTTTTTTGACGAAAAATGAGCTCAAATTGTTCTATGAGCACGTTTTTCATACAGGAATTCATGTTGTTTTGTTTGAAAATAAGCAAGACAACAATAACTATCATTATGAGAGAAAATACACTGTTGATCAGGATTTTCTTGAGTATTGACAATCTGTCCCAGCCGGTTTTACCATCCCCATGCAAGAGGGATTTTGCTCCATGGGTTTTGGAGCAGTGTCGAACTGACTGGTAATCAAACGGAATTGTGCATTACGTATTAGGCGATGAGGTTTTGGAGCAGTGTCGAACTGACTGGTAATCAAACTATCGACCCGTCTGCTAGCTCTTTCAAGGAGTTTTGGAGCAGTGTCGAACTGACTGGTAATCAAACTTACGCTCAGCTTAGCCGCGAAGCTTGGGGGTTTTGGAGCAGTGTCGAACTGACTGGTAATCAAACGGAGAATCCACCGCAAACGAAACCGCGTTAGTTTTGGAGCAGTGTCGAACTGACTGGTAATCAAACGAAGCAAAGGCAACTAAAAAGGGAATTATTGTTTTGGAGCAGTGTCGAACTGACTGGTAATCAAACGGTGGCAAGCGCGTTCATATCATTAACAATGTTTTGGAGCAGTGTCGAACTGACTGGTAATCAAACTAGACCAGCGGGGACGAGCGCAGAGTCTGGTTTTGGAGCAGTGTCGAACTGACTGGTAATCAAACCATGACCGTGACGATTCCGACAGCCACGGCGTTTTGGAGCAGTGTCGAACTGACTGGTAATCAAACCTTTCTTAGGTGTATCCGGCTTATTCTCTGTTTTGGAGCAGTGTCGAACTGACTGGTAATCAAACCGAGCTTATGGAGCAGTTCGAGTTCCTTGAGTTTTGGAGCAGTGTCGAACTGACTGGTAATCAAACAAGAACAAAGTACTAATAAACCAACTACTGTTTTGGAGCAGTGTCGAACTGACTGGTAATCAAACACCCTGGCCGAGGCACCGCAGTACGACGAGTTTTGGAGCAGTGTCGAACTGACTGGTAATCAAAACGCAAGGGTTGCCTTTATGAACCTCGTCCGTTTTGGAGCAGTGTCGAACTGACTGGTAATCAAACGGCGGCGCAGTGCAGGGAGCGCGATGCCCGGTTTTGGAGCAGTGTCGAACTGACTGGTAATCAAACTATGATCGTACCGCACTAAACAACACCTGCGTTTTGGAGCAGTGTCGAACTGACTGGTAATCAAACGGACGGAAACCGCCAGGCTATCCCGTTCGGGTTTTGGAGCAGTGTCGAACTGACTGGTAATCAAACTTCCTGCAAGAAGGCTTAAGATTCGTTAAAGCAAGAACGGCGCACGCTGTGCCTTATGTGGAAGGCGAAAAGTTGCAGCCGAAATCCCCGTTGAAGATATCAAAACGATAACCGTGGTCGACTGATTGAACCATTTTAGACCCCGTTTTGTGGAATCCATGCAAGAACTGGGCTTGTTTCCGTCTATAAGCCTTTTTCAGGGTCGATTAACTGAAGAAGCCTCTTCTTTCATACAGCTGTGTAAGATCGTGGATAACCAAACGATGAAGCCCGTCGAGACACGCACTCCGTGCTTCCTGCGTACGCGGGGATGATTCTTGCCTAGTAGAAAGGTGTTGAAATGCCAGCATTAGTAACCGTTACCAAAACGGGGAACAGTGCCACAATCGCTCTTCCGTCAGAGCTGCGGAGGGCGAACGGTATCCATATTGGCGATCAGGTCGAGTTAGTTTCCCGTTCTGATGGGATTATCGAGTTGAGGAAGGCGAAGGAGGGGAAGGACGGGCAGCAAGCATTCAAGGAAGCCCTTGATTTCTTCAAGTCGATTGAATGCAATCCATGGCCAGGTGATTGCAGCAAGGAGTCTGACCGCGATCTGATGGGGGGGGAGCGCTATGTCGATTAGCAATCGTTGATGGCTGGTTGGCTTCAATGATCTGCCTGATATTGCATCGGACGCGAGAAAAGGGTTTCACGGCATGCGATTCTTTTCTATGCTGCAGAAGGAAATAGCGATGTGAAACTCAATGATTCGGCTACCGCTTTTAAAGACATATATCGCTCCTCGCATATGCGGGGATGATTCCATATCAGCTAAGAGGGTGAAAACAGCAACGAAACTTTTCCTTATTCGTCAAGACGGTTCCTATTATGTTGGGAGCGACTGGCGTTATGCGATTTGCAGAATTGAGTCGCCCGAACCAGAGGAGGAGAAATGATTGATGACGGGAAGAGATTCGAGAAGGCGAGCGATGCCCTTCTTTCCATGCAAACGGAGATAGCGTCCGCGATGGAACGCCTGTCCGAAACCCCGTATGCGGTCGCTTCAACGCAAACCCATGATATGGTCACTGGCGAACAGCTCGGTGCCTTGTGCGCGTACATCCATGACGGGTTCGGCTGGACTTCGGAAGACCTTTACAACTTCAAACATTACGGGTTGGTTGATTACAGCAGCGAATACGCAAAAGCCGCATTCGAGCATTTTCTTGAGCTAGTTTCCATGTAATTGACATTCAGAACCCCGTTTTGCGTGGATTCAACAAAACGGGGTTTTAGTCTTAGATATTTGCTGCTTTATACAGCTTGCACTAGGACGCAAGCTCAAGAAAATGCTGGAACACGGAGATCGAACGCTCGCTCCCGTAGTTCACAAGACCGTAGCGTTTGAAATTATAGAAATCCTCGGTAGACCAGCAGAATCCATCGTGCCTGCACACGCCCATTGCATCTATCGGCTCGCCAGTAACCGCATCAACAGCCTTCATTGCGGCTATCGCTTCGAGGCAATTAATGTAAGGCTCCATCAGCGAAACGATCTCGTTCTGCTTTGCAAGCATTTCGTTGCTCGCCTTCTCGTATTTCGATTTGCTGGGAATAATTTATCCTCCTTTGGCTCAACAATAATCATTATGCCATCCGACAATCCAATACCACTTCCAACGTAACACGAACCATCGGCGTTTATATTGAAATAAGTGCTCCCGCATACGTGGGAATGATCCCGGGTTTCACTTGTCCCTGCTGTCGGCGCCAATGTCAATTGCCTCAGAATGCCACATGTCCATCGTGGGCGTGATTCTTTAAATCAGAGGGCCAGCGTTCCGGTTTGCCGTTGGCCGTGTTATACTGCCGAAGCCATCATCCCCATGTCGTGGCTATAAAAGGAAGCCTGAAAAATGGCTTCCTTTTGTTCTTTTTGCGCTCAGTTTCCCCTGTTCCGTGAAATACCCAGGGAATTATTTTGTACACCTGGGAATTGCGAATTCCGTATCGTTGTCGTTAACAAAACGAAGCATTAACGCACAACGGAAGGAAACGATAACCATGGTTACCATCATTATTCTTGCCCTGTTGATATACGGCATTTTCCAGTTCACGAAGTACTTGATGGGCGCCACGGTAAACCATGCCCAATCGCATATTGCGGGAAGTTGGGGGTGGCAAAACCCCAATCCCGAGCCGAGCGGCGATCTTATCACCTTCACCAAATCCGTTACGGCATTCGTGCTCGCTCTGCTTCTGTTTTCGATCTTCTTTTCGTAATCCCGTTATTCCCACGCCGCTTTGGCGTGGGAAAGCGTTGAGGTTCGCCGAAAGGGTCTTCGTCGCTAGGTTCGGGAGTCGGATCGGTGACGTTGACCGTGTAGGTAGCCTCGGAAACCGGGAAGCTGCTTGTTTCGGGTGCGTTGAGCTCGCATGAATGCCCGTCTGCATCTCGCGGCTATCAACCGCTAAAGCCGCATCCATTCAGCATATCCTGTTGCTTTGGTAAAATTTGAACGTTTCGCATGCGTTCTTCTGCTGTCTGCCTGGCGCCGAAATCGACTTCGGCGCATTTATCAGCGCGTGCATAAACTTCCTTATTGTTGCCTTCGTCGTATTCCTGCTCATAAAGGCGGTGAACAAGGCGAAGGATCTTAGCAATAAGATTGCTAAGAAGGAAGAGGAAGAAGAAAAGCCTGCTCCTACCTGCCCGTTCTGTTTGGAGGAAGTTAAGGAGGGCGCAACGCGTTGTCCTCATTGCGCGGGCGCGTTCGACGGCCCGGCAAAGTTCGAATAGCAGTTCTGTTTAAGCGGCGGGTTTGGCCCGCTATTTTTCATTAGGTGGAAACTATGGATCACATTCAAAGCGAATTGGCACAGTCTATTGCAGCTGCGGCTCATAAAGGTCAGGTGGACAAAGCGGGAAAACCCTACATCATGCATCCTGCTCATGTTGCAGCTAGCGTACAGGGCGATGCTGCCAAAGCCGTTGCATGGTTGCATGATGTGGTTGAAGATACCCCGCTTACGTTTGCAGATCTTCGGGAAAGAGGGGTTGCGCCCGAAGTTATCGAAGCGTTAAAGCTACTTACCCACGATGAATCGGTGCCGTACCTCGAATATGTTCGCTCCCTTAAGCCGAACCCGCTCGCACGTGCGGTGAAACTTGCCGATTTGCGCCACAACAGCGACCTGTCCAGGCTTCCGTGCATCACCGAAAAAGACCAACGTCGCGCAGAGAAGTACGCAAAGGCTATTGCCGTCCTTGAGGGGGAGGGGCCTGAAGGATGGATTGATGGGCGGGGGCCTGAAGGTGCGAATTGATGGGAGAAGCCAGTGATACTTCGCCGTATAACGCCATATCAATAGGACAATTCCGCTGATTAGACCCCTCATTTTACAGGCTGGGTGGGCGTACAATTGCTACATGAAGCTCCCGAGCGAACATATTGAAGATTTAGACGTAAAGCATCACGGCATCCATCTTGAGGGCATGCGAGCTCGCTCGGCGGAACGTGCTGCGGAGCGGGCGCTTGCCCATAATCCTTTGCTGGTGGTTTCGGCGGTGGCGGCTCTGGTAACGATGTTTTTCGTTCCTCCCTCTATTGCGTATCTTGATTATTTCAACTGGCATACCCTGGCCTGCCTATTCAGCATTCTTGCGGTAATTGCCGCCATCGATTCTTCAGGGCTGCTTGAATTCGTCGCCCATTCCTTGGTGCAGCATGTAACCAGCACGCGAACCTTGGTAATTGCCTTGGTACTGATTACGCTCGGCTGTTCGATGATTTTGTCTAACGACATGACACTGATTGCTGTCTTACCCCTTGCTTTGGTGCTTCTGAAATCGGTTAACCGCGAATCGGAGATCCCGTTCGCTTTCATCGCCATCACCCTTACCGCCAATTTTGGCGGAATGCTGCTGCCATTCAGTAAGCCCCACAATTTGTATCTGTACACAGTGTTCGGGGTTAGCTTCGGTGATTTCGTTGCGGCTATGGCTCCTCCGCTTGTTTTGTCAGTGGTGCTCATTCTTGTTTGTTGTTGCTTTGTGAAGAAGGCGGAGTTCCATTACCGAAAACCCGAAAGCATTCAGGTGTCTAAGCCGCGCGTTGCAATATACGTTGTTTTGTTTGCACTCTGCATAGCAATGACGGTTGGTGCGGTGCCGTTTTTGATGGGCATGACCGTTATCGTCATTGTTCTTGCCATTACCGACAGAAGGGTATTCGCAAAGACCGATTACGCCTTGGTGATGACATTTGTCTGCTTCTTCATTTTTAGCGGGAACATTGCTCAGATCCCCGCCATTTCCGATTTCTTTAGCACCGTTTTGGATGCTTGCGGCGCATTCGTGACCTCGCTTGTCAGCAGCCAGATTATCAGCAATGTGCCCAGTGCAATTCTGATCAGCCATTTCTCGAACGACTGGGCGGGCATTGCCCTTGGCACCAACGTGGGCGCAGTAGGTACGCCCATTTCTTCCTTGGCAACGCTCATTACCCTTCGGCAGTATCAGAAGTCGGGGCTGGGTAGCAACGGCAAGTTTATCGCTCGCTTTGAGGCATATAACTTCGCCTTCCTGGTAGTTGTTTCCCTGTTCGAGGTTTTCGTTATGGGAATCCGTTAGCCTGCATGGTCTTTTGCCTCTTCGGAAGGCTGGTTTTTCTCTCGTTCCCCTGTATGCGCCGCTAGCTTTCAGGGCGCGCAAATTCCGGTAATGCTCCGTATAATACGAGCATAGTGGGTGGATTCTTGCTGCCTATCGCTCGGTTTTTGCTGACCGGACAGCTCCAAAGAAACAACGAAAGGACGTTCCATGAACGATTTCGAGTTTTACTCTCCAACCCGATTCGTGTTCGGGCGCGGCGTTACCGATGCGGTGGGGCAGCACGTTGCCAAGCTCGGTTATAAGCGTGCTCTGCTTGTGTATGGTGGCGGATCGGTGGTGCACACGGGCACCTTGGCGCGCGTAAAGGAATCTCTTGCAAAGGCGGGCATCGAATTCGTTGAGCTTTCGGGTGTGCGTCCTAACCCCGAAGTGGCCTCTGTGCGTGAGGGCATTGCCGTAGCTCGGGAAAATGATGTCGACCTGGTGCTTCCTGTTGGCGGTGGCAGCACGATCGACTGCGCGAAAGCTATTGCGTTCGGCGTGTTCCACGATGGCGATGTGTGGGATTTCTTCGCCAAGAAGGCAGCCATTGAGCAAGCATTGCCGCTTATGTGCGTGCTTACCATTCCCGCTGCGGGTTCGGAGGGCTCCAGCTCGTGCGTTATTTCGAATGATAGTATCGATGCGAAATTTGGCGTGAATTCCGACCTTATCCGTCCTAAGGTTTCGTTCCTAGACCCTGAACTTACATTCACCTTGCCTGCGTATCAGACGGCAGCGGGTGTAACCGACATGATTGCCCACATATGCGAACGGTTCTTCAGCGGCGCAGGGTCTTCCGAGGTTACCGATAGCATTGCTACGGGCCTTATTCGTGCGCTCATCAACCAGGCTCCGGTGGCGATTGCCGAACCGGAAAACTACGAGGCTCGTGCCAACATTATGTGGTCGGGCACGCTTGCTCACAACGATCTTGCGGGTTGCGGTCTTAATGCCGTGCCTACGAGCCGTGCCGGCGGGTGGGAAAGCCACGCCCTGGAACATCAGCTTTCCGCATTTGACACTTCAATTACCCATGGTGCTGGTTTGGCCGTTATGATGCCCGCGTGGATGCGTTTCGTGTGGCGCGAAGACCCCAGCCGCTTCCTTGCGTTTGCCGATTTGGGATTTGGCATTGAGCCGGTAGACGAAACAGAAGAAGCCGTGGAAGATGCAGTTACGGCTGCTATCGATGAGCTGCAAGCGTTCTTTGCCGAATTGGGCATGCCCACCAAGCTGGGCGAGTTTGGTCTGAAGCTCGAAAACGTTGACGCCTTCCTTGTCACCCTTAAGGCCAACAAGGGCGAAGCATTCGGGGGATTCAAGAAGATCACCTTGGAAGACGCGCGTGCTATCTACGAATCGGCTTTCTAGCTTCCGTTTATGACCAAAACTTATGAAGGCGGCGCAAGCGTTTGGTAAGCGCTGGTGCAGTTGCGTTTCTGCAGTGATTTGTTGGTTGCTGTGGGTGTTTTAGTTGCCGCTTTAGCTAAGCCGCTCGGTGAAGGCGCCCTTTCGTCAACGCCTTGGAACCATCGGCGCGTTATCTCTATGGGTAGCGCGCCTTTCTTATACAATGCCTTTCGAGAAAGAAAAAAGTTAGTAGGTATTGTTATGAGTGCGCGCATCAATCTTGCTGCGGCCAATTCGGCTGCGGCATCGCGCCTTGCAGCCGAATTGGATCTGCCGCAGTTTATTGCCGCCACGTTGGTGGCGCGTGGGTTCGACACGGTTGAAAAGGCTCAGGAGTTTCTGAATCCCTCGCTTGAAAGGGATTGGGCGAATCCTTATGAAATAGAAAACATGGAAGCAGCGGTGAATCGTATCGAGGCTGCCATTAAAAATGAAGAACACATTTTGGTGTTTGGCGACTTCGACCTTGACGGCGTTTCGGCGACCACCATCATGACGCGTGGTTTGCGTGAATGCGGCGCGCGTGTTACCCCGTTCATCCCGTTGCGTTTCGAAGAAGGCTATGGCCTCTCGAAAGCCGCCATCGACAGGGCGTCTGCCTGCAATCCGAATCTGGTGGTTACGGTAGACAACGGCATTGCCGCCAAGAATGAAGTGGAAATCCTCAAAGAGCGTGGCATCGATGTGATCATCACCGACCATCACGAGCCTGCCGATTTGGTTCCCGAGGGCGTGCCGGTGGTCGATCCTAAATGCGACGACAATCCCAGCTCCATCCTTGCGGGTGCCGGTGTGGCGTTGAAAGTAGTGCAGGCAGTTGGTTCGCGTTTTGGCAAACCCAACCTCTGGCGTGAGCTTATCGATCTGGCAACGTTGGGCACGGTGGCCGACCTTATGCCTATGCGCAGTCAAAATCGTGCCATGGTAGGCGCCGGTGTGCGCATGATCAACGAAAACCCGCGCCCTTGTATTGCGGCACTTTTGGGAGAATCGGGCTTCGCCGATAACCCCGTTTCTTCTTCGAGCTTGAGCTTCACCATCATTCCTCGCTTGAATGCGGCAGGACGTATGGGCAATGCCCAGTTGGCACTCGATTTGCTGATGTGCGACGATTTCGCTGAAGCGTGTCACCTTTCTGCCGAATTGGAAAACGTGAACACCCAGCGTCGCACCATCGAAGCGGAGCTTGCTGAAGTTGCTTCCGAACAGGCAGAACGCGTCTTTAAAGGCCAGCGTGCCTTGGTGGTTGCTGGCGAGGGCTGGCACGAGGGCGTCAAAGGCATTGTTGCCTCGCGCCTTACCAACCGTTATGGCGTTCCCTCCATTTTATTCACCATCGAAGGGGACGAAGCCCATGGTTCTGGCCGTAGCGTTGGTGACGTTAACCTGTTCGAGGCAGTTTCCTCGTGTCAGGACATCCTTACGCGTTTCGGCGGGCACCACGCTGCTGTGGGCGTTACGCTGCCCGCTTCTAAGCTTTCCGAGTTTTCGGAACGCTTGTGCGCCTACATGGACAAGCTTCCGCCCGAAGATTTCATTCCCCGCATTGAAGTGGACGCCAGCTTGGATCTTTCCGAGCTTACGCTGGAAAACGTGGCAAAACTCGATTTGCTCGCTCCGTTTGGGCAGGAAAATCCCAGCCCTCATTTTCTGGCGCATGGCGTGGTTATTTCCGGGGGTAGGGCAGTGGGTGCCGATAAGACGCATCTTTCCTGCACGCTTACCGACGGGGTGAACTCTCTTTCCAGCATTATGTTCCATTGTCCTGACATCTCGGGGCTGTTGGGATGCGGATGTGCGCTCGACGCGGTGTTCGAGTTGCAGATAGATAGCTGGCGTGGGCGCCGTTCGGTCAAGGCAGTTATTTCTTCTCTTAAGCCTCTCACGCCCTGCAGCGCGCTTGAAACGTGCTTGGGTGAAGACAAGGAATTCGTTTCAGGTTTGGTTGCTGCCGAAGAAGACGAAACCAAAGGCGAAGATGCAACTAGCCTTATCGCTCCGGAATCCGATCGTCTTATGTGGCAGGAATACGCCAAGGCCGATCCTGCGGGTTTTCGCGCTGCATTGATAGGCGCGTTCTTGGGCGAAGCCCAGCTGCACGATTCGCAGCAGCGCACCTTGGACGTTCTTGATGCAGGCAATTCTGCTTTAGCCATCATGGGAACGGGGCGCGGTAAATCGCTCATTTTCCATATCCATGCCGTTGAGCAGGCCCTTGCTCATGGTAAAGCAAGCTTGTTCGTGTACCCCCTGCGTGCCCTTGTTGCCGACCAGTCATTCCATCTGGACAGAACGCTCGGTTCGTTTGGCATCCGCTCTGAAGTGCTTACGGGCGCTTCTATGCCGGAAGAGCGTGCTGCGGTTATGGCGGGTCTTGCTGCTCATGAAGTCGACATCGTGCTCACCACGCCTGAATACCTGGCGTTCCATGCGGCCGATTTTGCTGTTACCGGGTCTATCGACTTTACGGTAATCGACGAAGCCCATCATGTGGGAACCTCGAAGGCGGGGTTCCGCCCCTTCTATGCTCGCTTGGGCGAATCTATTGCGGCATTGGGGTCTCCTCAGGTGCTTGCAGCTACCGCAACGGCAAACAGCGAAGTGGAACAGTGCATTTGCGAAGCATTCCGTATATCGCCCGAATGCGTGGTGGTAGATAAACACGAGCGCGCCAACCTCGCAGTGGTCGATCAGCGCAATATGAAGAAGCGTGAGCGCTATTTGGTTAACCTGGTAGCGCAGGGCGAAAAAACCCTGATCTACGTTAATTCACGCATGGAAACCATTGCGCTAACCCGAAGCCTTCGCAAGCAGGAACCCCATATCGCCTCGCTGATCGGCTTTTATAACGCTGGTCTTTCTCGCTCCGAGCGCGAGCGTGTCGAATCGTTGTTCCGTGAAGGTGGCTTGCAGGTGCTGGTTGCAACTTCTGCTTTTGGTGAAGGGGTTGACATCCCAGGCGTTCGTCATGTGGTGCTGTACCATCTGCCTTTTAGCGAGGTTGAGTTCAATCAGATGGCGGGTCGTGCGGGTCGCGATGGCCAGCCAGCGCAGATCCATTTGCTGTTCGGTAGGGGCGATGCGCAGCTCAACGCTGGCATTTTGGATGATGCTGCTCCCACCCATGACGGAATGGCACAAATATATCGAGGGCTTCGCACCCTTCAGCGCAAACATGGGCAAGGCTTTTTTACTCTCGACGCGGAGGGCGCGGCGAAGAGCTCTTCCCGTTTGTTGGGTGCCGTTATTACCGCTACACAAGTAGAGTGTGGCATTTCGGTGTTCGAGGAATTGGGACTTATCAAAACTCAAGGTTGCGCAGGGGTTTCGGGTAAAGAACGAAGCATCAATGTCGTAGACTATAAGGGTAAGGTCGAACTGGACGATAGCGTGCGCTATCGCGAAGGCATGGACGAGCGCGAATCGTTCGCGACCTTCAAGGATTGGGTGCTTTCCAGCTCTGCGGAAGAACTGCAGAGTCGCATAAGGCGCCCTTTGCTTCCCACTACGAATCCCCAGGAGGAACGATAGCCATGTCAGATGCCAACGAACTTCATCCGGTTGGATTAGTGGCTTCGTCTGTTGACCCAACCATCAAATCGGCCACTTCGGCGCCAGTCGGCTCCGACCCGAAGGAGCGCTTCAAGGCGCTTGAGGGCTTGGCTTCTACCTATTTGGACAAAGACGAATTGGCTTTGCTGGAAAAGGCCTTCCGCTTTGCCGAGGAAATGCATGCTGGTCAGAAACGTAAATCGGGCGAAGCATTCGTAATCCATCCCGTGGAGGTTGCCATTATCTTGGCCGACCTCCACATGGACGTGGAGACGCTTATTGCCGCCCTGCTGCACGACACGGTGGAAGACACTGTTGCCACCAAGCAGCAGGTGGCCGAAATGTTCGGCGATTCGGTTGCCGAATTGGTTGACGGCGTAACCAAGATCACCAAGATCGAGGTGGAAACGCTTTCCGACGAGCAGGCTGAAACGTTTCGCAAGATGCTCGTTGCCATGAGCAAAGACATCCGCGTTATCGTTATCAAACTCGCCGACCGCTTGCACAATATGCGCACGCTTTCGGCCCTTCGCGAAGACAGGCGTATTTTCAAGGCGCGCGAAACGTTGGAAATCTATGCCCCCATTGCGCATCGCTTGGGCATCAGCTCCATCAAATGGGAATTGGAAGACCTAGCGTTCTTCTATTTGGAGCCCGCTAAGTTCAAACAGGTTTCTCGCATGGTTGCCGAAACGCGCCGTGAACGCGAGGAGTATTTGGAAAAGGTCATTTCCATTCTCCATGGCGAAATGGACAAGATCGGCGTGGGGTCTCAGATCATGGGACGCCCAAAGCACCTGTATTCCATCTATCAAAAGATGTCGAAGAAGGGCAAGGGCTTTTCCGAGATCTACGACCTTATCGCCGTGCGCATCATCACCACTTCGGTGAAAGACTGCTATTCGGCGTTGGGCGCAGTTCACAGTTTGTGGCACCCGATGCCCGGGCGCTTCAAAGACTACATCGCCATGCCGAAGTTCAACATGTACCAGAGCTTGCACACTACGGTTATCGGTCCGACTGGTAGGCCTCTCGAAGTGCAGATTCGCACCGAGGAAATGCACCGCATGAGCGAATACGGCGTTGCCGCGCACTGGCGCTATAAGGAAAAGGGCGGCAAGGGCGCCGAATCGGCGTTCGATAAGCAGATTGCCTGGTTGCGTGAAATGGTCGACTGGCAAGACGAAACCAAAGACTCGCGTGAATTCCTGAAGTCGCTCAAGACCGACCTTGATCCGAAAGAGGTGTATGTCTTTACGCCTAAGGGCAAGGCTATGAGCTTGCGCTTTGGTTCAACTCCGGTCGATTTCGCTTTCGCCATTCATACGGAAGTGGGCTACCACTGCGTTGGCGCGAAGGTCAACGGTTCCATCGTGCCGCTTTCCTATAAGCTGCAGATGGGCGACCGCGTGGAAATCCTCACCCAGAAAAGCGCTACGCCTTCTCGCGACTGGCTGAACATCGTGAAAACGCCTTCGGCTCGCTCGAAGATCCGTTCCTTCTTTGCCAAGATCAGTCGTTCCGACGACATGCAAGAAGGCCGCGACATCCTTATGCGTGAAATGCGCAAGCATGGCTTCGGTATTTCAAGCGCTCAGAGCATGCGCGCAATGCGCGAAGTTGCCGAAGCTATGGGATACAAAGATGCCGACGATATGCTGGTTAACATCGGCACTGGTAAGGAAGCTCCGATGCATGTGGCCAACCGCATGCTGAAGCTGCTGGTAGACAACGGCACCGAAGACGCTTCGAAGCCCCTTATGGGAACATCAGCCTCGTCTACGGGCAAGATGCCGCCTATGCTTACGAGCGTTAAGCGTCCGAAGAAGCATGAAACCCATTCCTCGAACGGCGTGGTGGTTCGCGGCATCGACGATGTTCTGGTGCGTCTTTCCCGTTGCTGTAACCCTGTTCCCGGTGACAAGATCGTGGGCTTTGTTACCCGCGGCCGCGGTGTTTCGGTTCATCGCGACGATTGCCCCAACGCTGCTGCACTCAAGCAGCATCCCGAGCGCATCATCGAGGTGTTCTGGGAGGAAGACGGTCCCTCGGGCGACACTTCGTTCAACGTGCAAATTTTCGTTGAGGCGCTTGATCGTTTGAACCTTCTTATGGACGTTGCCTCGGTACTGTCCGAGCACGGTGCCAACGTTCTTTCCGTTAATACGAATACGCATCGCGACGGCATGGTTGAAATGCGTTTCTTGTTCCAGGTTTCCGATACGGCGGTTATCGAACGCATCCTTTCGAAGCTTCGTGCGGTGGATGGCGTGTTTGATGCCCATCGTATGATGCCTGGCACGGCATCTTCTAAGTAGCTATTTTAGAAAGGTTTTGACAATGAAGCTATCAGTGAAAAGAGACGGACGTACGTTCCGTGTAACGGGCGCCGCCGTTGACATCAAGTATCTGGTGCTGGGCCCCATTGAAAACAACACTTTCATTATTTCTGATGATGCAGCCACCTTCGTGGTTGATCCGTCCGATAATGCTTCTGCAATCGTTAAGGCATTGGGCAACAAAAAGCTTGATGCCATTGTGGTGACGCATCATCATTCTGATCACACCAGCGCCCTTGCCGATTTGAAGGCTATGACGAACGCCCCTGTGTATGCTTCGGCAATTGATGCTCCCGTTATCGAGAACCAGCCAGCAGGGGAGTTCCCTCCCACCAAGTCATGCAAGGTTGATCATCTCTTGAAAGATGGCGATAAGCTGCGCCTGGGCAACATGGTATGGCGTGTTATTGCCACGCCTGGCCATACGCCGGGCGGAATCTGCCTGTTCCTTGAATCGGATTCGGGCAAGTACCTTGATGGCGCTAATGTTCTTATTGCGGGAGACACGTTGTTCTGCGCCTCTATCGGCCGAACCGATTTCCCGGGCGGTAATGCTAAGCAGATGCGTGCATCGTTGCGCAAGCTTTCCCAGCTGCCCGATGAAACGCTGGTTTTGACGGGTCACAACTCTTTGACAACAATTGGCGACGAGCAGAGGCGGGTGTTTGCCTACTACTGTTAAACTTGCGCTGCGCTTTGTAAGTGCATGCGCATAGAGCGGACGGGACTGCTGCGGCAATCCGCGGCATCGGACCTTGGAGGGGTCATGGCCGGAATCGGTAAAAAAAAGAAGAAGAAGTTCGACTATTACGATGCATTTGAGGCTCAGGCAGCTTTATGCGTTAAAGAAGCGAAGCTGCTAAAGGAAATTGTGCATGACTTCGAGTCTGCGGCGGAGCTTGAAAAGGAGCTGCCCCGCGCTCATGCTATCGAACGCGAAGCCGATGGCGTATGTCATAGCGTATTCGAAGCGCTGCTTCCCGATTTCGTGACGCCGCTCGACCGCGAAGACATCATTGCCATGACGGAAAGCCTCGACGAGATCATCGATATGACCGAAGAGGTTATCCAGAACTTCTATATGTTCGATATTCACTTCATGCATGAAGATGCCAAGAAATTCTCTAAGCTCATCGTTCGTGCGTGTGAGGCGTTAAGCGAAGCTATGGTTGACTTCCGTAACTGCAAGAAGGCATCCGAAAAGCTTAATTCCTTGCTGGTACGCGTGAACGATATTGAAGACGAAGCCGATGCGCTGTTCCTGAACATCATTCGCGAGCTGTACGTTAAGGAATGCGACAACCCCATGCGCGTTTCGGTATGGACGCGCTTGTTCGAAGCAATGGAAGATTGCGTCGACCAGTGTGAAGCGGTTGCCAACAAGATGAGCATGATCATGGTGAAGTACGCCTAACGCTCAACTCAAGGTTAGGCAAGGCCCTTCGGTTCGTGGATGAATCGAAGGGCCTTGTGCGTTTTGGGCACAATGTTTGTTTGTCTTGGAACTTTGCCCAATCACTGAATTGTCCCGCCTTATTCTTCCCGATTGCAGTGGTGGTCCAGGGTCTGCTTTTAATGCTTCGTGCGGAGCGAATTGAGCACTTTAGCGGGCGCCGTGGTTCGTTTCCCGATCATGCGTGCCGTTTTGTTTCCTGTTTGCTTCTAATCTTTTGTGACAGGGTTTCCCGCTAGGTGCTTTTGGTAATATGTAAGAGTTATCCCATACGAGGAAAGAAGACGATGGCACTTATAGTTTCAAAGTTTGGTGGCACTTCGGTTGCCTCCCCAGAACGAATCAAAAATGTGGCAAAGCGTCTTATTGCCATGAAGCAGGAAGGCAACGACGTTGTTGCTGTAGTTTCCGCAATGGGCAAAACCACCGACGAACTGGTGGGTCTTGCCGCTGCATTGAACGATCATCCCTCCAAACGCGAAATGGATATGTTGCTCTCCACGGGCGAGCAGGTAAGCATGTCGCTTTTGGCCATGGCTATTCAGGCACTGGGCTACAACTCAATCAGCTTTACCGGATGGCAGGCCGGCATTACTACCGACGATGTCTTCTCAAGCGCTAAAATCGAAGACATTAATGCTGACCGAATCCGCGGTGCTCTTGATACGGGTGCAATTGTGGTTGTTGCCGGCTTCCAGGGCATTTCAACCGATGGCGATATCACTACACTTGGCCGCGGCGGTTCTGACACTACAGCAGTTGCTCTTGCCTGCGGTATTGGTGCCGATGTATGCGAGATTTATTCCGATGTAGAAGGCATTTACACAGCCGACCCGCGCGTTTGCCCTCGTGCTAAGAAGCTCAACCGTATCTCATACGATGATATGCTTGAGCTTTCCAGTGGCGGCGCTGGTGTTCTGCAGTCGCGCGCTGTGGAATTCGCTCGTAAATATCATGTTGTAATCCATTCCCGCTCTGCTTTCTCTGACGCAGAGGGAACGCTTATCGAGGAGGTTGTTCCTTCTATGGAACAGGCAGTAATTTCCGGCATTGCACACGATACATCCGAAATGAAGATCACACTGCGTGGCCTTCCCGATGAAGTTGGCATGGCAGCTCAGCTGTTCTCTATCCTTGCGGGCAACAATGTTTCGGTTGACATGATCATCCAGAACACCACAAACGATGGTAAGGCGAACATTTCCTTCACCTTCCCCGGCTCCCAGAAAGAACAGGCTCTGGAAGCTGTTGATACCCTGGTTAAGAAGTTCGGCGCTACCGCTTTGATGGACGAAAACATTGCCAAGGTTTCCCTGGTGGGTACGGGCATGAAATCCGCTCCTGGCGTTGCTGCTAAGGCATTCGGCGCATTGGCTGAAAACCATATCAACATTTTGATGATTTCCACCAGCCCCATTCGTATCTCCATCGTGGTCGAAGGTAGCCAGGTAGATGCAGCGGTGCGTTGCCTGCACACTGCATTCGGCTTGGACTCCGACACCATCTTCGAGGAAACCCAGCTTTCCCCTGAGGAAATCGCCGCAAAGATGGCAAAGGGCCGATAACTGGGAATATAGGGAAAGCCCCCGTTTTCCTGCCTAGCCATAGGACACAGAGGCAAGGCCTCGCTTGCGCGTTTTGCTGCAAGCGAGGCCTTTTTTTGTGTGAGAAAACGGGACCTTACCCCCTGTATTCCCACTAAAACCAAACGAGCCCCATCCGTTTGGATGGGGCTCGTTTGGTTTGCGGCTAGGTGTTTGCTTACTTGTCGTCCTTGTTGGAGATAAGGAGCAGGATGCCGCCGATGATGTTAACGAAGATCAGGGTGCATACACCAAAGGCGGTGGTGTTGGGCTTTGTGCCCTTGTAAATGCCCCAGCTGTGTACGGTCATGGGAATTGTCCATGCCAGCGGAATAACCGCCCAGCAAATGGCGATACAGCTCAGAATGCACAGAATGAAGTTGATCAAACGGAGGGTTTCGTCCTGCTTGGTCATGGGGTAGGTTGCTGCCTGAGCGGGAACGGGCTGAGGCTGAACAGGTACTGCGGGCTGCTGATATACAGGCTGCTGGGGCTGTTGAGGCTGCTGGCTAGGTGCGGGCGGCGGAACAGGAGCGCTTGCCGTTTGCTGCTGAGGTTGAGCGGGGGCTGTGTCGGCCTGTTTCAGAGCATTGCCGCACTGAACACAGAACTGTGCTCCGTCAGCATTTTCTTTACCGCATTGAGGGCAGAACATTATAGATCCTCTCGTTTATGGATAATAGTTTTTGGACAGATACATTGTAATGTATGAATTCACTATAACCTTATCATTAGCGGTTTTTTGCCAAATGGGAAGATGAAAGCCCCAATTTGCATAAGGGTCGCCGCCATTTTGATTGTTGGCCTTTCTCGAGCTGGACCGCAATCCGCTCCCCGCAACCCGTTCAAGGCAACATTTTGCGCCAAATGTTAAGTTTATGCAGTGCAACTATAGGTGAGTAGTATCATGAATCCCCAAGTACACGATGCAAAGGAGCTTCAATGACTTGGACGAAGGAAATCCCCGCAAATCCGGTTGTTGCTGTAGCGGGCGCCACGGGCGCTGTCGGCAACGAATTTCTCGAGGTTCTTCATGATCTCGATTTTCCCGCAAGTGAGATTCGTGCACTTGCTTCAAAGCGTTCTGCGGGTAAGAAGCTTCCTTTTAAGGGCTGCGGCCAGGTTCCCGCAGGTGAACTTACTGTTCAGGAGATGACTCCCGAATCTTTCCAGGGTGTCGACATTGCGCTGTTCAGCGCAGGTGCAGGCGTTTCCAAGGAAATGCGCCAGGCTGTCGTAGACGCCGGTGCTGTGATGATCGACAATTCCAGTGCTTTCCGTATGGACGAAGATGTGCCGCTGGTTGTTCCCGAGGTTAACCCCCAGGACGTTGCTTGGCATAACGGCGTTATCGCCAACCCCAATTGCTCCACCATCCAGATGGTTGCAGCCTTGAAGCCGCTTTATGATATTTCCCCCATCAAGCGCGTGGTTGTTTCTACCTACCAGGCTGCTTCGGGCGCAGGTGCCAAGGCGATGCAGGAGCTGTACGCGCAGACTCAGCAGTTCCTGAACGGCGAAGAGCTCACTGTCGATGCTTTCGCTCATCAGATTGCCTTCAACTGCATTCCCCATATCGATAAGTTCTTGGAAGACGATTCCACCAAGGAAGAGTGGAAGATGGTTGTCGAAACCAAGAAAATCATGGGTGATGACGATATCCAGGTTGCCGCAACCTGTGTCCGCGTCCCTGTCCTTCGTTGCCACGGTGAATCCATCAACGTTGAATTCGAGGGTCCGGTAACGGTGGAAGAGGCTCGCGCCGCACTCGAGGCTGCTCCGGGCATTACCGTAATGGACGATCCCGCTAACAGCTTGTATCCCATGCCTGGTCTGCTTGCAGGAACCAACGGTGCATTTGTTGGCCGCCTGCGCAAAGATCCTTCCGTTGAAAATGGTTTGGCATTTTGGAACGTTGCCGACCAGATTCGCAAGGGTGCGGCGCTCAATGCCGTCCAGATTGCTCAGTTGTTGCTTCCGTAGCGCTGATTAGCTGCATATATGTGTAGACGGGCGGGAGAATGAAAACTCCCGCCCGTCATATTTTGGGATCCAAGTAACGTAAGGTATCCTTAATAAGATTGTTAAGCCTCGCCCATGGCGGGGATTTTTTTATGTGTGGCGTCCGATGCCTTTCTGCATATGCGGCGCTGAAGAATGGAAATGTGATATATGACTGCAAACGCAACGCAGGAAAAGAAAGATATAACTCAAGAAGCTGAATGTACGAGCTTTGATGCTCTTGGGCTTAACCAAGAGATTATGGGAGCGGTAGAAGAACTGGGCTACACAGCTCCAACCCCCGTTCAGGCGGGGGCAATTCCTCAAGTACTCGAAGGCCGTGACGTGCTTGCCGCCGCACAAACGGGTACGGGCAAAACGGCAGCATTCCTTTTGCCAACCATGAATAATCTGGCGCATGGCGAAAAGCGTCGTGTTCGCGGTCGTAGTCTGGGGTGTGGTCCGTACCTTCTGGTGGTTACGCCCACCCGCGAACTTGCTCAACAGATAGAATCGGTGTGTCGTACCGTTGCCAAGCATACGGGCCATTCCTCGGTCACGGTTGTGGGCGGCTTGGGTTACGGCCCTCAGCGCAATGCCCTGAAGCAAGGCTGCGATATCCTTATTGCCACTCCTGGTCGCTTGATCGATTTGATGGAGCAGGGCGCTTGCTCGCTCGATCAGGTTCAGGTTCTTGTTCTTGATGAGGCAGATCGCATGCTCGATATGGGCTTTTTGCCTGCCATTCGCACCATTGTGGGTGCAACTCCCGAACAGCGCCAAACGTTGTTGTTCTCTGCAACTCTCGACGAGGGCAAGGTTGGATCCATCACCGATTTGGTGAAAACTCCTGCTCGTATCGAGATTGCGCCGGTAACCTCAACGGCAGACACCGTAGAGCAGTATGCACTTCCTGTTTCCCTAGAGGCGAAGAATGCGCTTTTGGCTCAAGTGCTGAAAAAGGCAGGTTCCGAGCGCGTTATTGTCTTTACTCGCACCAAGCATCGTGCCGATGCTTGCCGTCGTCGTTTAGTGAAGGCTAACATCACCTGCGCGGTTATTCACGGTGATCGCACACAGAACCAGCGTGAGCGCGCTCTTCGCTCGTTCAGCGCCGGTGAGGTTGATGTTTTGGTCGCAACCGATGTGCTGGCTCGAGGAATCGATATCGCCGATGTGAACTATGTCGTCAACTTCGATGTGCCTGAAGATCCTGTCGACTATATCCATCGTATTGGCCGTACGGGCCGCGGTGGCGATGTTGGCTGGTCGCTCACGTTTGTTACCGAGCAAGACTTCGATGAGTTCAACGACATCGAGGCCTTGATGGGCAAAACGGTGGATCTCTACGATGCCGAAGGCCTTGAACTGGGCGAAAACCCTGTATTCATCGACCCTGATCGAGTCCCTGCTTCGAAGGTGCCTGGAAAGAAGGCCAAGAAGAAACGTCGCAAGGCTCGTGAAAAGAAGGCGGCATCGAGTCGGGTCCAGGCAAGCAGCAAAGCAAGCCAGGATAGGTCCGAGGAAGCTTCCGAGGGCAATGAACAGCCTTCTCGCTCCTCTTCTGCTGGTCGCGGTCGTAGTGGCAAGCGTAATCAGGGTGCTGGCCGTAGCCAAGATAAAAAACAACAGGCGAAACCTTCGCGCAAGAATGCCGTTCGCTCTTCCGATAGAAAGCGTTCGAATGGTGGCAATGGCAAACGTCGCAATTCTGAGCGGAACGCCGAAGAGGTGCCAGCAGCGTTTAGGCCTGGCGTGCGTTCTTCTGGCGTTCGCCAAATGCCTAAGCCTGGAAAACGTAAGCGTTCCCAAGGAGCGAAAAATCATCGCGGAAGGCGCAACAGCCAATAGTATCGTCCACTCCACTTATGGGAAGCGTGCGTGAATGCTAAAGGGCATGCGACTTTCGCGGCTGCTTGAGGGTAATTGAGCATGATTAGCACGCCTTAAAAACAAAGCCTCCTGATTCAATTGCGAATCAGGAGGCTTTTGTGTCTTGGCGGATAAATAGAAAGAGGTTTATCTTTCTATGGCTGTCCTTCGGTTTTGCCGCTAGTCGAGCCTGCCGGTGAACAGGAATTTAATGCGCTGCCACAGGCTGGGCTTCTTCGGCACCAGCTGGATAGCTGCCTTGTCTGCTGCTTCTTCGATTTTCCTTTCCAGGGAAGGGGAAAGCACGATAGGCCTAGCATCGACCTTTTGCGCATTCACCTCGGCGGTGTTAGTGGCGGGCCCTGCAACACCAGGCTCAATTTCCTCGAGGCCACGAGGAATGTTGATCTCGGCTTGCTCTGCGGCCTTTTCGGCGGCAATTCGCTGAGCTTCAGCTTCTTGCTGTGCCTTTTTCAAGGCGGCGAGTTCTGCTTCGGCTTCGGCCCTTGCCTTCAGCGCGGCTGCCTCGGCTTCTTCCTGGGCTTTCTTCAGGGCAGCAAGCTCCGCTTCCGCTTCGGCCTTCGCCTTTGCCTCCGCCTCGGCCTTCGCCTTCAGCTCAGCAGCTTCCTCAGCGGCCTTCCTGCATGCTTCTTCAGCAGCTTCCTTTGCCTCGGCTTCTTCGCGAGCTTTGCGTTCCTCTTCCTCGGCTGCTTTCATGCGCTCGATTCGGGCAAGCTCAGCTCGACGCGCCTCTTCTTCTTCGCGCAGTTCGCTGGCGTGGCGATAATCATCGCGTGCCTTCTGAATAAGGTAAGCCTGAGAATCAAACGATTCGGTGCTGCCGTCCGCATTTTCGCTGCAGAAGAATTCGAGTGGGGTGTATTCCAAGTCGTTCTTCAACATGCGCAGTTTGGCGGTGTCGGAAAGCGAGATGTCCAGATACTCGTTAACGCGTTCCTTCAGCTCGGGATCGTAGATGGGCCAAGCGATTTCCACACGCTTTTCCATGTTTCGCGTCATCAGGTCGGCGCTGGAAAGGTAGATCTCGCGATTATCGCGCGGACCGAATCCGTAGATGCGGCTGTGCTCCAGCAAGCGACCAACGATGGAAACAACCTCAACGTTTTCGGTGTAACCCTCAACGCCGGGAACCAGGCACGAAATGCCGCGTACGAACAACGTGGTTTTAACGCCAGCCTGGGAGGCTTCGGCAATCTTGTCGATGATGTCCTTGTCGGTGATGGAATTGGTCTTGAACGACAGGCCGTTGGGCTTGCCGCTTTTAGCAAGCGCGATCTGCTCATCGATCTTATGGAGAATCATCGGCTTGATTTGCAACGGAGCAACCGAAAGCTTCTGATATTCATCGGAAGCGTTTTCCAAGCTCATGTTGCGGAAGAACTTTGCGGCATCCTTGCCGATTCCTTCATCGGTGGTGATGAAGCTGAAGTCGGTATAGAGCCTCGAGGTTTTCTCGTTGTAGTTGCCCGTGCCCAGCTGGGTAATGTACTGGATGCCGTTTTCGGCATGGCGTGCGATGGTGCAGATCTTCGAGTGAACCTTGAAGTCGTGGAAACCGTAGATTACGTTGGCGCCAGCCTGCTCAAAGCGTTGCGACCACTCGATGTTGTTGGACTCGTCGAAGCGGGCGCGCAGTTCGAACAGCGCGGTAACTTCCTTGCCGTTTTCTGCAGCAGTTACCAAGGCTTCTGCCAGATGGGACTGGCTGGCAAGGCGGTACAGCGTGATCTTGATCGAGAATACCGAAGGATCGTTCGCTGCTTCGCGGAGCAGGCTGATAAACGGATCCATGCTTTCATAAGGGTACGCAAGCAGAGCGTCGCGCTCGGCTACCTGTTCCATGATGGGTCGCTTTTTGTCGAAGCATGCTGGCCATTGCGGCGTGAACGGTTCGTTGGTGATGTCGCGTGCTAGCTCAGAATCGATCATGCTGGAAAGACCCCAGGCATAGCTCATATCGAGCGGGACGCTGGTAACGTAGCTCTGGCAGGGCTTCAGATCCAAGCGCTTCAGAAGGAACTTTTCCGTAGCGGAGGAAAGGGGCGTATCGGTTTCCAAGCGAACAGGAGCCAGGCGTGCGCGCTTCTTCAGCATGCGCTTCATGTGCTCGCGGTAGTCGTAATCAAGATCTTCTTCGGTGCCATCGTTCGGGTCGATGTCGGCGTTGCGTGTTACGCAGATAACGCTTGCGCGCTTGGTGGTGTACATAGAGAACACTTCATCAACGATGGTTTTGATAGCGTGTTCCAGAAGGATGTACTGAGTGCCTTCACCAGGCAGCTTGATTACGCGCTTTGCCTGATGGGGCAGCGGAATAAGGCCGAACGTAGCATCGTCGGCGCCAATGTTCTTGCCCTTCTTTTTGCCCTTGCTCTCAGTTGCTTTGGACTTTGCGCCACCCTCTTCGTCGCTGACCAGGCGCGCAAGAACGTACAGTGCACCGTTTTCCAGGTGAGGGAAGGGGTGACGCGAATTGATGATCTGCGGCGAAAGGTAGGGGACAACGCGTTCTTTCAGGAGCTTGCGAAGATACTCCGCCTGTTCGGGCGAAAGGTCTTCGGGCTGAAGCTGGCGGATGCCGCATTCGGCCAATTGACCCATGATCTTGTTGTAGATGCGTTCTTCCTCCGGGTACAGCTCATGGCAGCGCTCATAGATTGCCTGGAGCTGTTCGTTGGGCGTCATCTGCGTTTTGTTGTCGCGCAGGTCTTTGTTTACCAAAGAAAGATCGGTAAGGCTGCCAACGCGTACCATGAAGAACTCCTGCAAGTTGCTGCAGAAGATGGACACGAAGGTGAGGCGTTCGAGCAAGGGAACGTTATGGTCTTCGCCTTGATCGAGTACACGCTTGTTGAATTCGAGCCAAGAAAGCTCACGGTTTTGCATATAGGGCAGAACGTGATGACTCTTATGTTTGGGATGTGTTTCCGTGGTAGCAGATACACCAACACTGGAATTCTGTTTCGCTTCCATGATTTCCCCTCTATTCTTTTCCCCAGATTAATGGCGCATGCGCCAGTATTATCTAGGAATTATTGTAATCGTTAATAGCGGTTTTTCGCAGGTAAGATGCCCTTTTATCGCGCAACGAATCGCAATATCTTGTGGCATTCCTCCGTGATGATGGTGCTTTTAGGCGAAACTGACGGGTTTTACTAGAACGCGTTCAGCCAAATACCCCTCGCGCACACCGTACTTGCAGATGTCTAGACGCTCGCCACCGTACAGCTTGAAGGCTTCGCGGATGATGACGCAGCCGGGAATAAGCGTATGGATGCGGTCGGGGAGGGTGCGTAAAGCCTCATGAGCAAAGTCGTTGGGGTCTTCTGCGTAGCGGTTCAGAATGGCATCGATGTGTTCGGGCAGCAAGTAATTGAAGCGGTTGCCGTTGTTGCACAGATCGCCATAGAGCTTTGCGGCAGATCGGATGGAGCCGCCGATGCCGTAAAGCTGGGTACAGTGGTATACGTCGGTTTCTTCCTTTTCTGCAAGTTCGCGGAAAGCCTGCGCTATGGCGTTGACTTCCTTCTGAGTGGGCATCAGCCCCGCTACGTAGTTTGCGAAGGACGAAAGCGAACCCTGCGGAATGCTGGTTTTCGCAAGATCGAAGCCGTCCTTGATGCTGGTGAGCTCGGTGGAACCGCCGCCGATATCTACCATGGTGCCCGCTTCGAGGTCTTGGTCGAGCTTTGCACCCAAATAGCCAAGATGCGCTTCTTCTTCATTGGAAAGGATGCAGATGCGCTGCCCAATGCCTTCTTCGATTGCAGCAGTTGCCTTATGTGAATTGGAGCAGTTTCGCAGTACGGCAGTTGCGAAAATATCAATGCGGTCGCAATTGAAGTGCGAAGCGCGGCGCAGGTGCGCGTTGATGGTTTTAATGGCGCGCTTTACCCCTTCTTCGGTCATAGCGCCCTTTTCGACGTGCGAAGCGAGGCCTGCCATCACCTTGTAGTTCAGCAGGGTGTCGATATCCTTCTTCCGCAGGGGCTCATGCGCGGCGCAGGACACCTCGTAAATGCAGAGTCGGATGGTGTTTGAACCTAAATCGATAATGCCGTAGCGGGGCATTTCATAGCTCCTTGTTGTTAAATCTGGTGCTTTCGAACACATCATTTGATTTAACTATATTCGCGCATCGGGAAGTGGGGTAGCATCGCCTATAACGTGTTATTTAACATTTTTCTGTCATTTGCCAGGTGCGTTGCATACTGTGTAGGCAAGTAGCGGTGCAGTGGGGGCTGGCGTGGCATAGGATAGAGGGGGTTTCGCGATGCTTGATACGGTTCGTTTGGGTTCTCAGAAGGTATCCAAAAAGGAATATAAAGTCCGCTTCAAAGAATTGATCAATAAGCTGGTCGTGCTTCAGCAGGAAGCGAAGCGCCAGGAGCTTGGCGTGGTAGTGCTGTTCGAGGGATGGAAGGGCGCCGGGAAGGGCAGTCGAATCTCAGATTTGCTGTATCACTTGGATGCGCGCGACACTTCGGTATACGTTACGGAAGATTTCGAAGGCGAAGAAGCCGAAAACGTTTTGAGCGAAGAGTTCGGCTCCACTGGCTATTTCCCTGTTATGCAGCAGTTTTGGAAAGCGCTTGGTCAGCGTGGAAGTATGACGTTCTATGATCGCGGTTGGTATTCGGTGGCGGCGCAGCATGTGATCAACATGCTCCCAAAGAAGGGAAAGCTTTCCAAGAAAGAACGCGCTGCGGTTGAGGCTCATACGGCACGCATGCTTCCCTCCATTGAAGACTTCGAAACACAGCTGCGCAACGATGGCTATCTGGTAATCAAATTCTTCTTGCATATCTCCGAGCAGACCCAACGCGAGCGTTTGGTGGGTTTGTATAGCGACCCTGCAACCAAGTGGCGCGTGACCCAGAGCGATCTTGAACAGCTCGAGCACTATAGCCAGTCTTACCGTGTTTATGACGAGATGCTGAAGCGCTCTAACTTCAAGGCTGCCCCCTGGATCCTGCTTGATGCCTCCGATCATCGCCGGGTAAACTTGAGCGTTGCCCAAACGTTGGTAACCGCCTTGGAACGCGAGCTCTCCAGGCCGAAGAACAATGCCGCTTTGGAAGCGGAAGCGAAGGCAAAGGAAAACTCTGCTGCTGCCGTTGCTGGTTCGGTGGCAGACGATGAGCGCGAACGCTCCGACGAGGAAAATCAGCTTCTGCGCTTGCAGGCAGAACATGAGGCCGCAGCGATGAGCGCTCATGCGCCCACGATGACACGCTTTATCCCTAGTGCGCATATACCTTCGCTTGATGAGGTAGATCATTCGCTTGCTCTAACTCACGACGAATACAAGCTCCAGCTGAAAGCAGAACAGGAACGTCTTCGTCGTATCGAGCTGGAAATGTACATTAGGCGCGTACCCATGATGATCATGTATGAAGGTTGGGATGCGGCTGGAAAAGGTGGCAGCATCAAGCGTGTGGCGCAGGCGTTGGATGCGCGTTCGTACACCATTTTCCCCAGTCCGGCACCTACGAAGCCTGAACTGCTGCACCCTCATCTGTGGCGCTATTGGACGCGCTTGCCGAAGGCGGGGCATGTAGGTATTTATGATCGCAGTTGGTACGGCCGTGTGTTGGTTGAGCGCGTAGAGGGTTTTGCCAGCACTGACCAATGGAGCCGCGCATACGAGGAAATCAACGAGTTTGAGCGCGACATGGTTGATTGGGGCGCCATCCTGCTTAAGTTTTGGGTGGACGTTTCCCCAGAAACGCAGCTTCAGCGTTTTGAGGCGCGTGAAAGCAATCCTGCGAAACGCTGGAAGATTACCGCAGAGGATTGGCGCAACCGCGACAAGTACCCCCAGTATCGTGCGGCGGTAGACGACATGTTCCGCCTTACTTCTACACACAACGCACCTTGGATAATCTTGGAAAGCGACGATAAGTATTACGCCCGCGTGAAGGCGCTGCGTATCATCAACGAGGCCATTGAAAAGCGGTTGGGGCTGTTCTAGCTCGGTATAGAGCTGCGATTGCTGCCAGGATGCCGCTTTGGCATTAATGGTCTGCCCCAGCCTTGCTCGAAGAGTTGACGGAGCGGGCGAGCGCGGTGCGTCGTGGGTTGTTTCTGCGGGCTGATAGTTAACCCGCTCACTTGCTTTTTCTGCCTGTTGGCAGAACGTTTGAAATCCCTCTTACGAATCTTCGTATGAGGGATTTCTTTTTGTTACTATAGTTTAGTTACATCGCTGCGTTGCATGCTGCGATGGCAGTTCGTTTCAGAACCAAATGTGTGAAGGTGGTTCATGCCAAAAGGCGTAAACAGACGCGGTCCATCGCGGGGGTCCCATGCTGCTCCGCAACGCTCTCAGAGCACCCTGCCTGCTACGTATCGTTCCCAACAGGTTCCTTCCAGCCAGAGCATTTCCCAGTACAGCCGCGGTTCCTACGGTTCAGCTGCGCGCGCAAGCCAAAGCAAAAAGGGCGGCATATGGCGTGTGGTGTTTATTGTTTCCATTGTAGTGTTCGTGGGCGCTTTAGCTGCCTTGGGCGCTATCGGCTATCAGTACTGGGCGCAGCAAAACGCTTACAGTGGCCTGGAAGAATATGCAGAGGTGGACGACAATTCCAATCTTGCTCTTTCCGACCTGAAAGTTGATTGGGACGGCTTACGTGCCATCAACCCCGACATCGTAGCGTGGGTGTACGTACCTGGTACGCCCATCAATTATCCTGTGGTTCAAGGGTCTGATAATCAGGAATACTTGCATAAAGCTTTTGACGGATCTACCGGATGGCTTGCTTCGGCAGGTACCATTTTCCTGGATGTATCCAATACCAGCGATTTATCCGATCAGAACAATGCGCTATACGGCCACCACATGAACGATGGTTCGATGTTTGCTTCTTTGGCCGATTTCGAGAACCAGGATACCTTTGATTCGCATCGCGATATCTACGTGTTAACCCCACAGGGCAATTATCGCCTTAAAACGTTTGCTTTGGTAAAGACAACGGGCAGCGACGCCATCGTTCAGACGTCGTTTGCCAACGACGCAAGTTACCAGGCATACGTGCAGGACAAGCTTAACCGCAGCGTGGTAAGCCAGAAGGGGGACACGCTGACCGCTACCGATATCAAGCAGTCAGTGCTGTTTTCTACCTGCGAATATTCGCAAAACGACGGCCGTGCGGTGCTGTTTGCCGCTGTGGTGGAAACCACGGCAGCAAACGACCCTTACCTGAGCTCGAGCACCTCGGGGACAACTGGTCTTTCGTCAAGTCAGGACGCGGTCATGGATCGCAAATATGAGGAGGCTGCATAGATGAGCATGTCGGTGTTTCCCGGAGAGCGCCCCGACAGAATGGAAGAAGAGTGCGGTGTTTTTGGCATTTACGCACCTGGTGAAGATGTAGCGCGCATGACCTGCTTCGGTTTGCAGGCGTTGCAGCACCGTGGGCAGGAATCTGCCGGCATTGCCGTTGGCGATGGTGCCACCATCATGGCTTCCAAGGATCTGGGCTTGGTGACCCAGGCATTTACCGAAGGCGACCTTTCTGCGTTGAAGGGCGATTTGGCTATTGGTCATGTTCGCTACTCCACGAGCGGCGGTGTCGATTCGTGGGAAGCGGCACAGCCCCATATCTCGGCAATCGATGAAGTGCTTATTGCGCTTGCCCACAATGGAACGTTGGTGAACACCAATTACCTCAAGGCGAAAATCATTGATTACGGTGTTCATCTGCGTGCGGGCACCGACTCGGAAGCAGCAGCGAAGATCATTGGCGAGGTAACCAAAACCACGAATTCCCTTCGTGCGGGCATTCGTATGGCCATGAAAATGATCAAGGGCGCTTACGCTATGCTGCTGGCAAGCCCTGACCATCTTTACGCTTTCCGCGATCCAAACGGCATTCGTCCTCTGGTTGTAGGTAAGTTGCCCAACAATCGTGGATGGGTTGTTTCTTCCGAAACCTGTGGTCTTGATATTGTGGGCGCGGAGCTTATGCGTGAAGTTGCCCCTGGCGAGATTATCCGCTTCGGCAAAGATGGCATGATCTCCGAGATGGGCGTTGAGCCCAAGAAGCGTGCTAGCTGCATTTTCGAATACGTGTATTTCGCTCGTCCCGACTCCGTGATGGACGGACAGAGCGTATACGTTGCCCGCCGTCAGATGGGACGTATCCTTGCGCGCGAGGCTCCGATTGATGCCGACCTTGTTGTGGGCGTCCCCGATTCTGGTTTGCCTTCTGCTATGGGCTACGCTTTGGAGAGCGGCATCCCTTATTGCAACGGCATCGTTAAAAATCGCTATGTCGGCCGTACGTTCATTCAGCCTACCGATGAGATGCGCCAGCTTGGCATTCGCTTGAAGCTGAATCCGCTTCCGTCTGTAATTTCAGGCCAGCGTTTGGTGGTTATCGACGACTCTATCGTCCGCGGCAACACCTCCAAGAAGTTGGTTGACATGTTGCGAAGCGCAGGTGCCAAGGAAGTTCATCTGCGTATTGTTTCGCCTGAAACCCGTTGGCCTTGCTTCTACGGTATTGATACCGACACGCAGGATCAGCTTATCGCGGCAAATATGACCAATCAGGAAATGTGCGATTTCATCGGCTGTGATTCGCTTGCGTTTATTTCAGTTGAGGGCCTTCACGAGGCAATTCAGTGCGAACACCCTGGTTTCTGTGACGCTTGCTTTACCGGCGAATACCCTGTGGATATTCCTGATACCATGAAGGCCAAGAGCTGCCTTCCCGAAGGGAAGGCAGTGCTCGATTAGCGGCCAGCTCGAAGGCATGCCATAGTGCCTCGAATTATGGCAATACGTTGTTTGTAAGCCCCCGAACAGGGGATTTGAGTTCCAGGAGATGCTATGACTGATCGCATTAAGGTCAACGCGATGGATAACGATGAAACCAAGTGGCCCAGCTGGACGGCTCAGGGCGCTACCACCTATGCCGAAGCGGGAGTTGATACGGCAGAGGGTGCCCGTGCAGTAGACGCCATCAAGGATGCGGTTCATCGCACGTACCGCGATGAGGTTCGCGGCGATATCGGCGGTTTCGGCGGCTTGTTCTCCATCAACGTGGCGAAGAACATGGCCGATCCGATTTTGGTTTCCGGTACCGACGGCGTTGGCACTAAGATTCAGCTGGCTAAGCTCGCTGGCAAGCATGACACCGTGGGCATCGACCTAGTTGCCATGTGCGTGAACGACATTCTTGCAACAGGCGCTGAGCCCCTGTTCTTCCTCGATTACATTGCCATCGGAAAACTTAAGAGCGAAGCGGTTGCCGAAATCGTTTCCGGCATTGCTGATGGCTGCCAGATGTCGGGCGCTGCTCTTATCGGTGGCGAAATGGCTGAGCATCCTGGTGTAATGGATCCCAATGAGTATGACCTTTCCGGTTTTTGCGTAGGCGTGGTAGATCGTCCTGAAATGCTCGACCCTGCCAAGGTCCAGGAGGGCGACGTGCTTATCGGCCTGGCTTCCTCCGGCATTCACTCCAACGGCTATTCTTTGGTTCGCAAGGTGGTTACCGACGGTAAGACGCTCTATGAGCTGCGTATGCCTCAGGAGTCTCTGGGCGGCCAGAGCGTGCTCGACGCGCTGCTCGAGCCCACTCGCATCTACGTGAAGCCTGTTCGCTCCGTTCTGCGCCAGCTCCCTGGTGCCGTTCGTTCCCTTGCCCACATTACGGGTGGCGGCATTACTGAGAACCTGAATCGTGCGCTTCCCGAAAACATGGATGCAGAGCTTCATGTGGGAACCTGGAGCATGCCACCGGTTATCCCGTTTGTGTGCCGTGCGGCTCATCTCGATGAGCACGAAGCCCTGAAGACCTTCAATATGGGCTTGGGCATGGTGCTCGTTGTTGATCCTTCCAAGGTTGATCAGGTTATGGACATCTTGGAAGCCGAGGGTGAAACACCTACCGTTGTAGGCCGTATCATTCCTGGCTCGGGCGAGGTTGCCTATGTTGATCAGGAAAAGCTCTTTGCCGACAATCCGTCTGCTGAAGAGTAGGTAATCATTATACGCGATTGGCTCAAGCGACCAATCGCGCTTTATGTTGATGCCGGTCGATGCACGTCGAAGGGTTCTTTTCCAACTTCGGGGCATCGATTGGCACGTTCATTGCGGTAGCGACAGATAAAGGGGTCTTTTCGACGCCTTGCCTAGCAACGAAAGGAAGGGCATGACTGCTCAAGTGCAAGAACCGTTGAACATCGGCGTTTTGATCAGCGGTAGCGGCTCTAACCTCCAATCGCTCATCGACCATATTGAAGAAGGCACGCTCAGTGCGAAAATCAGCTTGGTTGTTTCTTCGCGTCCTGATGCCTTTGGCATTGAACGTGCCAAAAAGGCAGGAATTCCCGTCTTGGTGATGAATCGCGAGGCATATGCTGACACTTCGGCGGCTAACCAGCGTATTGCCGACGCCCTTAAGGGAGCTGGTGCTGAATATGTGGTTATGGCCGGTTACATGCGTATGGTTACCGCGGAAATCCTCGACGCTTTCCCTGATAGGGTAGTGAACCTTCATCCCGCTCTGCTTCCTTCTTTCAAAGGCGCGCATGCCATTGAGGATGCATACAATTTTGGCGTGAAGGTAACTGGCGTTACGGTTCATTTCGCTAATGCCGATTACGATAAGGGCCCCATCATCGCTCAGCAGCCTGTTGAGGTTCGTGAGGATGAACCCATTGAGGCTCTTGAAGAGCGTATTCATTCGGCCGAGCATGAGCTGTATCCTCACGTGATCCAGCTTCTTGCCGAAGGGCGGGTAGGCGTTTGCCCTGAAACGCGTAAGGTGCACATTTCAAGCTAACTAACAGTACTGCCCGCTGGGCGGGCATTTTCACTTTCGAAGGTTTGCGTTTGGCTGGCGCTGCTATGCTGAACGTAACGAATATCAATAGCCAGATAATTCGGAAAGGCGGTACCAGGTGGCAGATCCTAAGGTAAAGCGTGTTCTTATGTCGGTAACGGACAAGACGGGTGTAGTGGAATTCGCTCGTGCTCTGTCCGAAGAGTTCGGTGCGCAGATCATCTCAACAGGTGGCACGGCTCGCGTTATTGCGGAGGCGGGCATTCCCGTTACCCCCATCGATGAGGTAACCCAATTCCCAGAGATGATGGATGGTCGCGTGAAGACGCTTCACCCGGCAGTTCATGGTGGTCTTCTTGCTAAGCGCGACAACCCCGAGCATATGGCTCAGGCTGCTGAGCACGGCATCGAGATGATCGACATGGTGGTGGTAAACCTTTATGCATTCGAGAAAACGGTAGAGTCCGGAGCCGATTTCGGTACCTGTATTGAAAACATCGACATCGGTGGCCCTTCTATGCTGCGTTCTGCTGCAAAGAATTTTGCAAGTGTTGCCGTTGTTACCGATCCTGCAAGCTACGGAAGCATTCTCGCCGAAATGCGTGCAAACGATGGCGCAACCACACTCGCAACGCGTACCCAGCTTGCTCTTCGCGTGTTCCAGACTACCAACGCTTACGATGGCGCTATCGCTGCATGGCTCGGCAACCAGTTGGGCGAGGCAAACGAGCTGTTCCCTGAGGCTCTTTCCGTTGACCTTGTTAAGCAGCAGGGTCTTCGCTATGGCGAGAACCCACACCAGAGCGCTGCGTTCTACCGCGTTCCTGAGTTTGCTACGTCGCATTCTCTGGTTAACGCCAAGCAGCTCAATGGCAAAGAACTCTCTTACAACAACATCCTCGACACCGATGCATGTTGGACGCTCGCTCGTGAGTTTGACGAGCCCGCTGTTGTGATCCTGAAGCATCAGAATCCCTGCGGTTCCGCAACCGCTGCCGATGTTGCCACGGCTTACGACAAGGCATTTGCTTGTGACCCGAAGAGCGCTTTTGGCGGTATCATCGCTGTTAATGCCGAGGTCACCCTCGAATTGGTTGAGCATATCAATGAGAACAAGCAGTTCGTAGAGGTACTCATTGCTCCTTCGTATGAGTCAGCTGCTCTTGAGCTGCTTCAGCAGAAGAAGAACCTGCGCGTTTTGGAGACTGGTGGGGTAGATGCTCCTGCGGCTATTGAATTCCGTTCTGTTGATGGCGGTATGCTTTGTCAGCAGGTAGACCGTGTGGATGAGGATCCTTCAGAGTTCACGGTGCCTACTAAGAAGAAGCCCACTGAAGACGAATTGCATGAAATGCTCTTTGCCTGGAAGGTTTGCAAGGGCGTTAAGTCTAATGCGATTTTGGTTTCGAAGGATCATGCTGGGATTGGCATGGGCCCTGGTCAGCCTAACCGTGTTGACTCTGCGAAGCTCGCTTGCGAACGTGCGCATGAGGCGTGCGAACGCATGGGTGTTCCCGCAGAAGGCCTGGTATGCGCATCCGATGCGTTCTTCCCGTTCCGCGATAACGTTGATACGTTGGCAGGCTATGGCGTCAAGGCCATTATCCAACCCGGCGGTTCCATCCGTGACGAAGAGGTTATCGAGGCTTGCGATGAGCACGGCATTGCCATGGTGTTCACCGGTCATCGCCACTTCCGCCACTAGGTAAGTGTCGTTTCGGCAAAGTAGAATTGAATTAGAAACGCCCTTTGGGGCGTTTCTTTTGTTTGCGGCAAGAGCATTTGAGCTGCCTTGCCCGTTCGTTTTATGACAGTTGGGGTATCGGGTTTGGTGTCTGATATACTCAAAAACAATCTTCCTACTGAAACACAGAAAAAAGGTCCTCCCAGCAGTGAAGTTCAATATTCGAAATCTTATGGGCGGCTTGGTCATCATCGTCGTGCTGGCCTTCGTCTTCCTCCGTGGCGATCAGATCAATGAACTGGCGGCCACTATGGCGCAGGGTGCTATGATTCCCCTGGTCATTGCTATTCTTACGCAGCTTTGTAAATACATTTCTCAGAGTTTTGCGTACAGCTTTTCTTTCCAAGCAGTGAATGAAACCATGCATCCAAAGCATACGTTGCCTCTGGTATTTGGCACGTTCTTCCTTAACACGGTGGTTCCTTCCCTGAACCTTGCTGGTACCACCTTGGTGGTTGACGATGCTCGAAGGCGCGGCATCGAACCAGGTAAGGCAACTTCTGCAGCATTGCTTATGCAGATTACGGTAGATTCCGCTTTTGCCACCATTATGATTATCGGGTTTTCCATCCTTGCGTTAACCGTAGGGTTATCTCCCATCTGGCTGTTGTTCGGTTTGGTGGTAATCGTTTTGGTGGGAGCCATGATCTCTGTCATGGTTTTGGGTCATAAGAACCCCGATCTGGTTGTTCGGATCCTTATCCCCATTGCCCGTTTCATCAACAAGGTCTTGGTTCGTTTCCACAAAGACCCGATGGCTCCTTGGGTGGAAAAAACGGTGGGGTCGTTTTCCAGTGCGGCGAAGCTCATCGTGCAGAATCCTAAAACCACATTGAAGGCATGGGGTTGCTCTCTTATTGCAAGCTGCTGCGAGCTTTCTGCGTTTTGTTTGGTTGGATATGCGTTTGGTGTTGCTGTTCCCGAGTCGTTGGTGTGCGGCTATGTGGTTGCAACCCTGTTTGCTATGGTTTCGTTTACGCCGCAGGGCGTTGGTGTTGTTGAGGCGGCAGTCACTGTTGCCTTTACTGCTTTTGGCGCTTCGGCAACTGCTGGTATGGCAATTGGCTTGGTCTACCGCGGCATCGTGTTCTGGATGCCCTTCCTTATTGGTGCAATCCTTATTCAGACCACCAAGACCTTTCGTCCTAAAAGGGAAAAGAAGGAAAAGCTCCCCGACAACAACTTCAACCGTCAGCGCGTTCGTGCGGAGTTGGGGCGTGAAGCTGCCGAGCACAAAGCGCAGCGTGATGCGCTTCGCCCCAGTGCCGTAAGGAAAAACAACTTCGATGAAGATCTGCAGTCGGGCAAGGGGGAACAAGCCTCTTCGCCCGATGAGCCGGAACTTGAAGAAGCGTAATGAAAATTGTCATTTTTAAATTGAGAGGAATTCCATGCCCAGTTTTATCGAGCATCTTTCGCATACTACCCGCAGTTACCGTAGATTCCGTAGCATCTACCGCGTGCCTGAAGGCCACATGAAGAAGTGGGTCGACAATACGCGTTACACCGCTAGTGCCAAGAACTTGCAGCCTTTGCGCTATCGCATTGTTTCCGATAGGGAAATGTGCGCGAAGGTGTACGACACGCTTGCATGGGCTGGCTACCTTACCGATTGGGAAGGCCCTGAAGAAAAAGAACGCCCAACTGGTTACATCGTAATGGCGGTCGACACTAAGGTCTCTTCGGTTCAGGCCGCTCAGATTGACATGGGCATCTGCGCGCAAACCATTATGCTTGCATCTACAGAAGAAGGCTTTGGCGGTTGCATGATCATGTCCTTCAAGAAGCAAGAGCTCAAAGAAATCCTGGAGATGCCCGAAAACCTTGAACCGGTGTTGGTGCTTGCTTTGGGCAAGCCTTGCGAAGAAGTATGCATCGTTGATATGGAAGACGACGATGTGAAGTACTATCGCGATGAAAACCAGGTGCACTACGTACCTAAGCGTTCGTTCGATAGCATCATGTTCTAGCCATGAAGAAGTCAGAGGCACTTAATACCCTTGGTCTTGCGCAGGGCGCTTCGGAAGAAGACATCAAGAAAGCGCATCGCAAACTGATCATCGAGAACCATCCCGACAAGTTCGGGCAGGATGAACAGGCGCGAGCTAAGGCTGAAGAAAAAACGAAACTCATTAACGAGGCGCGTGATGTGCTTCTGAACCATTCGTGGGATCCTGAGTACAGCACCTCGGGAACTCCTTATGGAGCGCCGTTTTCCTATAACCCTTCTGCGGGTCGTCCTCAGAATGCCCAAGGCAATCCATTTGAAGGATGGCCGTTTACTGAATCGTTTGTTTGGACCACATGGGATGAAAACGGAAACAAAACTACGTACACCAGCACAGGGGGCAATCCCTTCCAAGGGAATCCATTCGGTGCGAACCCGTTTTCGTGGACCGATCCCTTCGACATGGGTGGTGCGCATGCGGGCGATTCTGGCTCCAACGGGGCAGGGGGACGTTCCTACCAAGGCAACCAGTGGGGTGGCAACCCTTTTGCCAATTCGTCGAATCCCTTTAAGGGAACAGTGTTCGATTTCAGTTCATTCTTTTCGAATGCCCCCACAGCAGAAGAGCTGGTCCAGGAAGCAAAAGCCGATTTGCGGCTGGATATTGAGCTTATTGTCGCGAAACTTGTTATTTTGGCGCTGTCGTTTTTGCTGAGCGCTCCAGCAACGGGCTTGTATCTGTACACCATCATCTCCATTGGCCAGGGCATCTGGAAGCGTCTGAATTTCCTTTCCCTAGTCCTGCTCGTGCCTTTCGTGATGTTGGCGCTCATCTTCACGCCAGGGGGAGACGCCACCATTGGGATAATTGCCCTGATTCTGTTTGCCTGCGCGGTAGGCTTCGACATATCGAATGTGTATCGTCACGTGAAAATGATTCGTGCCCTAAAGAGGAACTAGGGTCAAGTTAAAGGTTGGTTAAGATCGCGCGAGGCTCGCTTTGGCGGGCCTCGTTCTGTAAGCAGGGGTGATATAATCTGAAAACTTAGCAGTAGGTATTGATGAAGGAGAGCGTATGCCACGTCCTATGACCATGGCAGAGAAGATCCTTGCAGCCCATGCGGGGCTCGAGGAAGTGGTTCCCGGCCAATTGATCGAGTGCAACCTTGACCTCGTTCTTTCCAACGACGTTACCGCACCCATCGCCATTAAGGAATTCAAGAAGATCGGCGTAGAGAAGGTTTTCGATCCTACCAAGATCGCTTTGGTTCCCGACCACTACGTACCCAACAAGGACATTAAGAGCGCCGAACAAGCTAAGATGACGCGCGATTTTGCCCGCGAGCAGGGTATCACCCATTACTACGAAGTGGGTTGCATGGGTGTAGAGCACGCACTCCTACCTGAGCAGGGCGTTGTAGGCGCTGGCGACCTTATCATTGGCGCCGATAGCCATACCTGCACCTATGGTGCGTTGGGCGCATTCTCCACTGGCGTTGGTTCTACCGATGCTGCTGTGGGCTATGCCACCGGCAAAGCATGGTTTAAGGTTCCTGAAAGCCTGCTGTTCAACGTTGAAGGCGAGCTTCGCCCTGGTGTTACCGGTAAGGACATCATTCTTCATATTATTGGTATGATCGGCGTAGATGGTGCTCTGTACCAGGCAATGGAATTCCGTGGAAGCGCCATTGAAGGCCTTACCATGGACGAGCGCCTTTCCATTTCCAACATGGCTATCGAGGCAGGCGGCAAAGCTGGCCTTATTCCTGTCGACGATGTTACTCGTAAGTACATGGACGGCCGCACCGAGCGCCCCTATACCGAGTACCACTCTGACCCCGATGCGGTATATGCGAAGGTGTACAACATCGACGCGCAGGATATCGTTCCTACAGTTGCTTTCCCGCACTTGCCCTCTAACACGCGTCCCGCATCCGAGGCTCGTGATATCGTTATCCAGCAGTCCGTTATCGGCTCTTGCACTAATGGCCGCATCGAAGATATGCGTCAGGCCGCCGCTGTGCTGAAGGGTCATAAGGTTCATCGTGATGTTCGTTGCATCATCATCCCTGCAACGCAACAGGTTTACCGTCAGTGCATCAAGGAAGGCCTGATGGATATCTTCCTGGACGCCAACTGCGCAGTCTCCACTCCTACGTGCGGTCCTTGCCTGGGTGGCTACATGGGTATTCTTGCCGCTGGCGAGCGTTCTATCGCAACCACCAACCGCAACTTCGTAGGCCGCATGGGCGATCCCACCAGCGAGGTGTACCTCTCTTCGCCGGCAGTTGCTGCTGCCAGCGCTGTGCTGGGTCATATCGGCCTTCCTGAAGATCTTGATTAATTAGGAGAAGCGCAATGCAATTTAAGGGAACAGTTCATCGCTACGGTCGCGATATTGATACCGACGTAATTATCCCAGCTCGCTACCTCACCACTTCCGAGCCTTCTGAACTTGCCAAGCACTGCTTGGAGGATTTGGATGTCGAGTTCGTCAACAACGTAAAGTCCGGCGACATCATTGTTGCCGAAGAAAACTTTGGTTGCGGCTCTTCGCGCGAGCATGCACCTATCGCCATCAAGGCTGCGGGCGTAGATGCCGTTATTGCCAAGAGCTTTGCTCGCATCTTCTATCGCAACTCTATCAACACGGGGCTTGCTATTCTTGAATGCCCTGAAGCGGTAGATGCTATCAAGAATGGCGATGTTGTTAGCGTCGATACCGAAACCGGTACCATTACCGACGAAACCACGGGTGAAAGCTTTACGGCTCAGCCTTTCCCGCCCTTTATTGCCGATATCATCGAGCAAGGCGGCTTGTTGAACCGCACGCGCCACGTGCTGGGGCTTGCCTAAGCGTTCGTTTTGAACGTAATTTCTTGAAACGCCTTTCGGGGCGTTTCTTTCTTTGCAGTAATATCGTTTGCGAACTGTTTTTCGCTGAAAGAGGATTTCACTATGACCAAGACGTACAAGATCTGCACGTTGCCCGGCGACGGAATCGGCCCCGAGATCATGGTCGAAGGCGTTAAAGTGCTGAAGGCATTGGGTGAAAAGTACGACGTCGATTTCGCATGCGAAGATGCTTTAATCGGCGGTTGCGCTATCGATGCTACAGGCGAAGCGCTTCCTCAGGCAACGCTTGATGCTGCCAATGCGTCGGATGCGGTGCTGCTCGCTGCAGTGGGCGGCCCGAAGTGGGACACCACCGATCCCTCGAAGCCTCGTCCTGAGCAGGGTTTGCTCGGCATTCGTAAGGCGTTGGGCTTGTATACCAACCTGCGTCCCGTTCAGATTTTCAACGCATTGGCCGAGGCCTCTACCTTGAAGCCTGAGGTGATCGATGGCGTAGACATGATGATTGTTCGCGAGCTTACCGGCGGTTTGTATTTTGGTAAGCGCGAGCGTTTCTACGACGAAGAGGGCGCAGGTACCGATGGCAAACCTGGCCAGCGCGCATACGATACGCTTGAGTATCGTGAATATGAGATTGAGCGCATTGCCCGTCAGGCATTCGAGGCTGCCCGCAAGCGCGGCAAGAAGGTTACCAGCGTCGACAAGGCTAACGTTTTGGAGACCAGCCGCATGTGGCGCGAAATCGTTCATCGAATTGGCGCAGAAGAATATCCCGATGTTCAGCTCGAAGATCTGCTGGTAGACAACACGGCAATGCAGCTTATCAGCCGTCCCGCTGATTTCGATGTAGTGGTTACCGAAAACATGTTTGGTGATATTTTGTCCGACGAGGCTGCTCAGATCACGGGTTCGCTGGGCATGCTTGCAAGCGCTTCCTTGGGTGACGGCGTTGCTCTGTACGAGCCGAGCCATGGCAGTGCTCCCGACATCGCGGGCCAGGGCATCGCGAACCCCTTGGCTCAGATCATGTCGGTTGGCATGATGCTGCGTTACAGCTTCGACATGGGCCAAGCGGCAGATGATATCCAGCGCGCTATCACCGAAGTGCTTGACGAGGGATGGCGCACGGGCGACCTGAAGGACGCTTCCACTCCCGCCGATAAAGTAGTCGGCACAGTTGCTATGGGCGATCTGATCGTTCAGCATCTGTAAGCTTAGATGTGCTTTTGCGGCCTCTGTCTTTCTCGGCGGAGGCCGTTTTTCGTTCGTCGAGAAAATAGGGACAGGTACCAGATTTCCTCTTTTCGTGGGAATCTGGTACCTGTCCCTATTTTCCTACCCGTGTTCCTTTTTTGCGTGCTAATGCAGCGCTATAATAGTGCGGTTACAGGCACAGGAGTGCCTAAGTTGAGTATTGAAAGAAAGCAGCACAGAGCATATGGCAGTGAAAGCACCTGAGGGAACCTTCGATCTTCTTCCCGATGATGTGCGGTTTTGGGATCATTTCCGTCAAACCGCATTTGAGATTTTCGGTCGTTGCGGCTATCAGCCCATTGAAACCCCGCTGTTTGAACAGACGGATCTGTTCGTGCGCGGCATCGGTCAGTCCACCGATGTTGTTTCTAAAGAAATGTTCACTGTTGTTTCCGGTGGCAACATGGAAAAGCTTCTTGCTGGTGAATCGCTGAAAGCAAAAAGCCGCCTTTCTCTTCGCCCGGAGGGAACAGCAGGTACTGTTCGCGCCGTGGTGCAGCATGATATGGTTCCACAGGGCGGTGCTCCCGCAAAGCTTATGTATGCTGGTCCGATGTTCCGTGCTGAGCGCCCTCAGAAGGGTCGCTTGCGTCAGTTCCGCCAGGTGGGCGTTGAGTGCCTGGGTGCTGATGAGCCAACGGTAGATGCCGAAGCAATCATCATGCTGATGCGTTTCTATGAAGCCATCGGTATTCCCGCTTCGGAAACTCGCCTGCTTTTGAACTCTATGGGCTGCGAGAAGTGTCGTCCGGCTTACCGTGAGATGGTGCGCGAGCACATCCACCAGCATTCGGAAGAGCTGTGTGAAGAGTGCAACCATCGTGCCGATCTGAACCCACTTCGTGCATTCGACTGCAAGAACGAGCACTGCCATGAGGTGATGGAGGGTGCTCCCAAGATCACCGATCACCTGTGTGACGACTGCCGTGTTCATTATGAGGCAGTTAAGGGTTATTTGGATGCCGCGGGTATTGCGTATGTCGAGGATTCCCGTCTGGTTCGTGGCTTGGACTATTACACGCGCACGGTGTTTGAGATCCAGGTTGATACGGGCATGGGCAGCCAGAACGCCATCGGCGGCGGTGGCCGCTACGACAAACTTGCTAAAGAGGTTGGCGGTCGCGATACTCCGGGCTTGGGCTTTGCATTGGGCTATGAGCGTTGCGTGCTAGCGCTGGAAGCACTCGGTGCCAAAGCGTCAAGTGAAGTTGCGCCTGCGGCATTCATTGCCTGCGTCGACGATTCCACCCGTGCAACCGCCTTTAACTTGGCACAGGAGCTTCGAGCTCAGGGGCTTTATGTTGAAGTGGATCATCAGAAGCGTAGCCTGAAGAGCCAATTCAAATTGGCCGACAAGCTTTCTGCTCGTAAGGTTATCGTGCTCGGCCCCGATGAGGTTGCCGAAGGCGTTGCCAAGATCCGCGATATGGAAACCCATGAAGAGCAGGCTATGAAGTTCGATGCCGTTGCGGGGGCTTTGGCATAGAGAAAAGGCGTTTTGCCTTAGTTTGATTACCGCACCGAGTTGCGCATGGGCGCTTCTCTGGTGAAGAGATACCGTAGTAAACAATGGCTGCTTTACATGGCAGCTGGTAGCGATAGGAAAGAGGAGTAAGCACTACCATGACCGATTATCTGAACGAATACTGCATGCACTCCCACACGTGTGGGCAGTTGCGCCGCAGCGACGTTGACGCAGAGGTTACCCTGACCGGTTGGGTATGGCACAACCGCGACCATGGCGGTCTTATCTTCGTAGACCTGCGTGATCGTGAGGGTTACACCCAGGTTGTTGTTGACCCCGATTGCGTAAGCGAAGAGGACTTCCATGTAGCTGAGCATCTGGGCCGCGAATACGCCCTGGAGGTTACCGGCAAGGTTCGCGCGCGCTTGGACGAAGCCGTTAACCCGAATATGGCAACAGGCGAAATCGAGGTTTTGGCAAGCTCCGTTAAGGTGCTGAACACCTCCGTTACTCCTCCGTTCTCCATCGAAGACGGTATCGAAACCGATGAAACCACCCGCATGAAGTGGCGTTATCTCGACCTTCGTCGTCCCGAGATGTATGCAAACCTGAAGCTTCGCCATGTTGTTGCCCAGGCAATGCGCTCTGCTCTTAACAAGCGCGGCTTCCTTGAGGTTGAAACGCCTATCCTGGCAAACTCCACTCCTGAAGGCGCACGTGACTATATTGTTCCTTCCCGTCCTAACCCCGGCAAGTTCTATGCATTGCCTCAGAGCCCTCAGCAATTCAAGCAGATGCTGATGGTTGGTGGCATTGAGCGCTATTACCAGATTGCACGTTGCTTCCGCGATGAAGACCTTCGCGCAGATCGTCAGCCCGAGTTTACTCAGGTTGACATCGAGATGTCTTTCGTTAAGGAAAACGATGTAATCGACATGATGGAAGGCGTTTTCCAGGAAGTTCTGGAAGCGGCTGGCGTAGAGCATGAGTTCCCGCTGCAGCGCATGCCCTGGAAAGAGGCAATGGATCGTTTTGGTTGCGATCGTCCCGATATCCGCTTTGGCATGGAGCTCGTTGAGCTTACCGAAATCGTTCGTGGTTGCGGCTTTGGCGTATTCTCCAAGGCGGTAGAAGCCGGCAACATCGTTAAGGCCATCAACTGCAAGGGCGCTGGCGACTGGAGCCGTGGCGAGATTGAGAAGCTGGGCAACATCGCTTCCGAAAACGGTGCTAAGGGCATGGCTTGGATTGCTTACACCACTGACGGCAAGGAAAAGAGCCCCATCATCAAATTCTTGGGTGACGAAGTTCATGCCAAGATCAAGGAAGCTATGAACGTAGAAGCAGGCGACTTGGTTCTGTTTGCTGCAGATACTTTCGATATCGCAAACGCTGTTCTTTCTGCCCTGCGTTTGCACATGGCTGATGCACTGGACATCCCTCGCCCCGGTCATAAGCTGCTTTGGGTTGTTGATTTCCCGATGTTCAAGTTTGACGAGGAAACCAACAAGTATGCAGCAGAGCATCATCCCTTCACGATGATTCCCGAGGCTGACTGGGATAAGATCGAAACTGATCCTCTGGCTTGCGGCAGCTACAGCTACGACATCGTTATGGACGGCTTCGAAGCTGGCGGCGGTTCCATCCGTATTCACAACGCCGAGCTGCAGAAGCGTGTTCTTGCTCGTTGCGGCGTAGATGAAGAGGACATGGAAGTGAAGTTCGGTCACCTTATCCATGCTCTTGAGCTCGGTGCGCCTCCTCATGGCGGTATTGCTATCGGCCTTGATCGTCTGGTTATGCTCTTGGCTGGCAAGCAGTCCATTCGCGACGTTATCGCCTTCCCGAAGACGAGCTCCGCTTCTGACCCCATGACGGGCGCTCCGAATGCGGTTACCGCAAAGCAGTTGAAGGAAGTAGCCCTGCGCACCCTGTAAGCGGGAACATAGAGACAGGTATCGTTTTTCCACTTTGCTTTGATTGTGGAATGCAAAAGGCTTCTCTCGGCGTAGAGTGAGCATGCTCCTTTTTGCTTTAGCAAATACAGCTATATGCCCGTTGGTTCATTAGCGAACCAACGGGCATTTTATTGTTGGCGTATTCCCAAAATGGTCTGTCGCTATTTAGTCGTGTGGGGTAGGATTGCCCTTGGTTCTTTGTTCGGTGGAAAGGAATTGCGATGGGGAACAAGAAGTACTTCTTCTTTGATTACGATGGCACGCTGGCAGTGCCGCGTACCCGTTCAATTCCCCAAAGCACCCTCGAAGCCCTTGATGAATTGCGAGCGCAGGGGCATTTCATTGCTTTGGCTACTGGACGATTACAGGTAAATGCGGTTGATTACATCGATTCGGCTGGTATTACCAATATTGTTGCCGACGGAGGTTATTCGGTTACGTTGAACGGCGAGCTGAAGTGGATGGAGGGACTTCCGCTTGCTCCAGTGAAGAAATGCCTGCATATCCTTGAGGATCAGGGCATTCCCTGGGCGGTTAGCACTACCAATGAGTTAGTGCGCTATTCCCCGCGGGAAGACTTTGCCGAGATAGCGGGTGATTACTATGTTCCCACCAAGTATGACCCCAATCTGCGCATTGATGATTTGAATTGCATTTATAAAGCGTATATACCTTGTTCGACCAAGGACGAGGATATGGTGTTTGCTACAGGAGCCCTCAACGAGGTTCCCCATGTGCGCTATGACTCTGACACCATCTTTGTTGAGCCGATGGATAAACAACGGGGCATTAAACGAATGATGAATTTGCTTGATGCGCCTTACGAAGATGTCGTGGTGTTCGGTGACGGCTTCAACGACGTTTCCATGTTTATTCCCGAGTGGACTTCGATTGCCATGGGAAACGCACGGCAGGTTTTGAAGGAGCGAGCGAATTTCGTTACCACGAACTGCGATGATGATGGAATCATGAACGCTTGCAAGCACTATGGATGGATTCGAGGTTAGCATGGGGCGTTTCAAAAACGCATGGCAGCATTTCTGCACCATCTCACATCATAAGGTTTTAGTTTGTCAGCATTGCTTCAAGGTCGGTTTATATCGCCAGGGCATTATGCATGATTTGTCTAAATACTCTTTGACGGAGTTCAGGGTGGGCGTTAATTACTATCAGGGCGATAGAAGTCCTAATACGGCCGAGCGTTCCGATTTGGGCTACTCTACGGCTTGGTTGCATCATAAGGGGCGCAATCGTCATCATTATGAGTATTGGATCGACATGAAGGGCAACCGTGACGCAACACTTGAAGGCAAGCCTATGCCCACGCGCTATGTGGTTGAGATGTTCTGTGACCGTATGGCGGCTAGTAAGGTGTATCAAGGTAGCGCTTATACCGATGCAAGCTCGTTGGACTATTTGAGGCTTGAGCAGAGCGCCAAGGGCGAGCTGCTGATGCATCCCGATACAAAGGCGCTTCTAGAGCGCATGCTTACCTGGCTTGCTGAAGATGGTGAGGAGATTGCCCTTCGTCGCGTGCGCAATGAAATAGTGAAGCCGCGTCACCGCGAACCAAATACCCCAAAGTTTTAGTGAAGGCATAGGGATTGGGGATATAGGGGAGGTCTTATTTTCCTGTCTAATGAGAAGAGCCTCGCTTGCGACGTGTTGCGCAAGCGAGGCTCTTCCTTTGTACGCCATAACAAGGTGAAAAAAAGGGACTGCCTCTATATTCCCACTATTCGGTTTCTTCAGGCTTTTTCTTTGGCTGGCGGACATTTACTTTCAGGCTTGCCAGGCTTACGCGCGAATGCGCTGGAATGGACTCGGTAACAAAAGCGCCGCCTGCTATGACGGTGTCTTCGCCGACGATGGTCTCGCCGCCCAGGACGCTGGCGTTTGAGTAAATAGTCACGTTATCTTCGATGGTAGGGTGACGCTTCACGCCAGCAAGCTTTTGCCCAGCGCGAGTGGAAAGAGCACCAAGCGTTACGCCTTGGTAGATCTTCACATGGTTGCCGATAACAGTGGTTTCGCCGATGACAACACCCGTTGCATGGTCGATAAAGAAGTATTCGCCGATGGTTGCGCCTGCGTTGATGTCAACGCCAGTGCCGCTATGGGCGTATTCGGTCATGATGCGGGGGATAAGCGGGACGTTCTGCGTGTACAGTTCGTGAGCGATACGGTATACGAAGATAGCGAAGAAGCCCGGATACGAGAAGATAATTTCTTCTTTGCTTTGCGCGGCTGGGTCGCCATCAAAAGCGGCCTGAACATCGGTAAGCAGCACGCGCTGGACTTCGGGTAGCTTCTCGAAGAAATTCTTGCAGATCTCGTTTACGCGAGCCTCAACTTCCTCTTCGCTGATGTTTTCGGCTCCCTTGAACAGTAGTGCTTCTTTCAGCTGACGGCGCAAGGAATCTTCGATACGGATCAGCGTTTCGCCGATGAAGTATTCGGGGTTGGTGCCAGTGGGGGTTTCATCGCCGAAATAGCGAGGGAACATCACACGGCGCAGATCCTTGATGATGTTGATGATGGCTCTCTTGTTGGGAAAGTGCTTGTCGGGGTCGGTGAAGAAGATCTCGGTGGCGCTGTAGTTTTTGGCGATACCGGCAACGATTGAGTCGAGGTTTTCGTTGAACATGCGGTCCTCTTTCGGTTGATGATGCGCTTTTGATTGGTGGGCGCGTTTTTTGTTTTTCCTATCGTAGCGTGAAGCGATGTGCACTCCAATACACGAACCGTTAATTCCGACCATTTTTGTAGGTTTTTGGCACGGAAGCGTTGATCGGATGCGGTTGCCAGCCAGCTGTATCTATGCGACTGCGGTAGTTGGGGTGTTTCGGGTGCTGGTAGAGCAGGCGTAAGCCAGATTGATGAGGAGGGCATAGCCCAGAGCCAACTGGTGCGACGGATAGCTATCAGATTAAAGATATGTGGGGAAATAGTTAGATAAACTAAGTAATTTGCAAAGTGCGCTACAGTTACATCTTGCAGTTATTGGACAAAACATGCATTTATGAAGAGAACTTAGCGCATTGCACACAGCGACAGTGGTGCGCATAGAGCCGCGTATGTTTTTTCGTGGCATTGAGGAGATCGAATTGATTCGCATTATCGTTGATTCAGGATCCGACCTGTTGCCGGAGGTTGCCTGTGAGCACAACATTCAGGTTTTGCCTCTTCTCGCCAATGTGAATGGGGTCGAGTATCGCGATGGGATCGATCTGGAACGCGATGGCTTTTATGCGTTACTCGAAGAAACAGGCGCGTTCCCCAAGACCTCCCAAGTGTCACCCCATGCGTTCGCTGAGGCATTCAAAGAAGCGCGCGATTCAGGTGATGAGGTTATTGCCATTACTCTTTCCTCGGCGTTGAGCGGCACCTATCAAAGCGCCAAACTTGCGCAAGCTATGGTGGGGGAAGAGGGCATTTATGTCGTTGACTCCCTGACTGCAACGTATGCCATCGCCATAATTGCGGAATATGCCTGCGCGCTGCGTGACGAAGGCTTGTCGGCAAAGCAGATCGTTGCCGAAATCGAACGATTCAAAGGTCGGGTGAAGCTGGTTGCCGTGCTTGACACGTTGGAGTACCTGCAGCGCGGTGGGCGCTTGCCCAAAGCTGCCGCCCGCTTGGGCGAGGCTGCTAAGCTGAAGCCCGTTGTGGTAATCAGCGAAGAGGGAGAGGTGGGCCTTAGCACCGCTGTGCTTGGGCGAAAACGCGCTCTCGATACGCTATTGAAGAAGGTTGCTAAATATTCGGTAGATGCTTTCTTCCCGGCTATTCCGATTTATTCCTTTGGCACAAAAACGTGCGCGAAGATGGAGGACGAGATGATAGGCGCTGGTATGAATTTGTCTGGCAGGCGTCAAATCGGGTTTGTAATCGGCTCCCATATTGGCCCAGGCGCTTACGGCGTTGTTTTTGTAGAGCGGGAGTAACTGCACCGAATCACACGTCAGTCCGTTGAAAGTTAACTACGGCTAATTCCTGACAATATTCTTTCTGCTTGCGGGTATCATGGGCATCGATAAAGAATGCCCTTTGCACTAGGCATAAGGGCTGTAATGCAAGAATCGAGGGCTCCATAATGCGTTTACTCGGCGAGGATATTACGGTATTGGCGGGACATGGTTTCGATGAAAAAGGACCGTATCTTCTCATCAACGATATAAGCAAAGCGGCGCAGTATCGTTTTAGCGTGAGGAATAGAGCATTCACTTTGAAACAACTGCCTGAACGGTATTGCGTTGGCAGGTTTGATTTGCTTACGCACCAGAAGAGCGTGTGTCCTTTGCAAGTGAAGTTGCTGCCTTCGGAGCAGGACAACATGTGTCCTGCTTGCAGAGAAGCAACGGGATTCAACCCATCTTTCTATTACGCTGAAACAATTTCGCCGCAGCAGCGCGCCTACAACGAAACGCCCCATTACGTATATCTTGCCTATTTCTCTAAGCAGCATATTAAAGCGGGTATTTCATCGGAAACGCGAGGCATAGAACGTTTGTTAGAACAAGGAGCCCGTGCCGCTTGTATTGTTGGACGCTTTCCTGATGCGTATGAAGCTCGCATTTTGGAGGCTGCATTGTGCGCTCAGTCGCAGATACTGGAAACTATGCGTGCATCGGTGAAAGCGCGATTACTTGCGGAAGAGCCTTATAAACCCGTGGAGGCTTGCGAGGCGTTAGAAGCTAGGGCGAGTGCTCTGGCGCAGATCGATGAGGTGGCCCGTGCGGGGTTCTTGTTGAAGGAGCCAGCCCAGGATCTTTCTCATTATTATTTTGGCGGCCCTTCGCCTGATGTCAGTGAGTTACAGTTGCCGAAAGGCCATGAAACCGAATGCGCGGGAGAGTGCCTTGGAATGGTTGGGGATAAACTAGTTATGAGGCAGGGTAATTTTGGGTATGTGGTTTCCCTTAAAGAATGGGTTGCTCATGCGATCGATCTTTTTGAGGGAGAGGTTCACTTCGAATATGAGTCGGCACCGCAGCAGATTTCATTATTCTAGCTCTGAGTGCTTGGCGCTCTACAAATGCTTTAGTTTTAAGCGTCGTTCCGGTTTCGGGCGGCGCTTTCTATTTTCTCAGGGAAGCTTCTCCAGAAACGAGACTTTTAGAAAGCTCGGCTAAACGCTTAGCCGAAAGATGCTTTCCCTCTTTAACCCACTGTCGATACAGGGTTAGCGCTGTATTACAGCTAAACATAAGAACAAGGGATATTTCGGCAGCGGAAAGGCGCCCGAACTTTCGGGTATTGATGCGCTGAAGTTCGGTTAATCGGGCAATGAGTGTGCTGCTGATGCTTTCCGAGCTGGTACCGCAAATCAAGCATTCGTATACGGGATTCTGATTTCCTCCCTCGCAGAGATGGAGGATCAATTCGGCGACGAACTGCTCGTTGTTTTCAGGCAGATTCAAGCCTTCGGTTTTGTCGAGAAACGACCCTATGAAAACGTCGAGGTATTCCTGGGCAAGGTTTTCAAGTGCAGGGTAGTGACGGTAGAACGTCTTTTTGCCGATGCGCGCTTGGCGGCATAGTTCAGCAACGGTAATGGACTCGAGCGCTTGTTTGCCAGCGAGCTCTTCAAAGGATCCGTGGATGGCGTCAAGGGTCTTTACGATGCGAAGGTCAGTAGCGTTGGCCATTCGTTTCTCCTTGCTGCTTTTGGGTGCTTGTCTGCCTTTTTGATTCATAGTACCCAATAACACTGCAGGATTGGATTATTATGACGAATAACACATGGGTATATTAAGCTATCTAAGTAGCATAACTATTTATAATCCCACGTAAGAACGGTGCTACTAGAGTGTTGTAGGTATGGGTTTTGACATAAGAAAGGGCAGCTGTTTTGCTGCCCTCGATTCAATGATGGTTTAATTCAAAGCGTCTGCGTGGATTATTTTCTGGATGCTTTCTCTAAGGCTTCAGACAAAAGCGCATCTACATTTGCCCCGATTACATCTAAACCTGCGGCGCTTACACATTCCGTTTTCTCAATGCCATACAAGCGGGCAAGGACAGCGATGTTTTGGTAACCGCAGTCCGCTTCATCGGGAAGCGCGCCTCCTCGAGTGGTGACATATGTGAGCTTGTCGGCCTTGCAGAGTCCAACGGGGCCATGCTCAGTGAAGAGATAGTTGACCCCCACTATGTCGATGTGTTCGATGTACGTTTTCAGTGAGGCTGGGTAGCTGGAAGCCCAAAAGGGGGCCGCAATAACGATCCGGTCGGCATCGCGGAACTGACGGGCGTAGGAAAATACCCCATCGTCGAATTCCCCTTTTTGCTCCAATGCTTGTCGTGCATTCAGCGATTCGGTAGTGAGTGGGGCGAGTTTTTCTTCTTCGAGAACGATCTCTGTAACCTCAAAGGGTTCTTGTGCCTGCATTGCCTCAATAACGCCTCTGGCGAGTTTCAGAGTGCGGGAAGTTGCGCGATTCACGCAGGCATTTACAAAAAGCAGTTTCATCATGGGTCCTTCTTCTGTTGGATCAATACGAGAAAGCCCCTTTAGCGTAACGCTAAAGGGGCTTTCGTATCTGGTTTGTTGTGCTTGATCGAATGATTGTTGGATGGCTATGCCTGTCGATAGTGGTGCAGGAAGTCGTCCAGATTGGTCATGCATTCACTGAGCACTTCGATGCGCGGCAGATATACCACGCGGAAATGGTCGGGCTGTTGCCAGTTGAAGCCCTTGCCTGGTACCAGCAGGATTTTCTTTTCGTGCAGCAAATCAAGAGCAAATTGCTCGTCGTTAGTAATATTGAATTTCTTTGCGTCAATTTTCGGGAAGATGTAGAAGCCGCCCTTGGGTTTTACCGCGGTAATACCGTCGATGCTGTTGAGGGCGTTGTACACGTATTCACGTTGTTCGTATACGCGTCCGCCGGGAACCACATAGCTTTCTACGCTTTGGTGTCCCCAAAGCGCTGTTTGAACGATGCTTTGCGCGGGAACGTTGGAGCACAGGCGCATGTTCGAGAGCATGTCGATTCCCAGGATGAAGTCACGAGCGCAGTCGCGGTTGCCGGAAAGAACCATCCAGCCAATGCGATAGCCGGCAATCATGTGGCTCTTCGAGAGGCCGCTGAAGGTGACGCAGAACAGGTCGGGAGCCATGCTGGCGATAGATACATGCTCTTCACCGTCGAACACCAGGCGGTCATAAATCTCATCGGAGAAGATCATGAGCTGGTGCTTGCGAGCCACATCGACTATCTCCTGCAACACTTCGCGCGGGTACAGTGCGCCCGTGGGATTGTTGGGGTTGATGATGACGATGGCCTTGGTGCGCGGTGTGATTTTGCTTTCGATGTCTTGAATGTCGGGATACCACTCCGCCTGTTCGTCGCAAATGTAGTGAACGGGATTGCCTCCAGCAAGGGTTGCGCAAGCTGTCCAAAGCGGGTAATCGGGGCTTGGGATAAGGATCTCGTCGCCATTATCGAGAAGAGCTTGCATGCACAGATTGATAAGCTCGCTCACGCCGTTACCGGTGTAAATGCTGTCCATGTCCACGTTGGGCAGGCCTTTGATCTGAGAGTACTGCATGATGGCCTTGCGGGCGCTGAAGAGTCCCTTCGAATCGCTGTAGCCTTCGCAGTCGGGTAGCTGGTGACGCATGTCCTGCACAACTTCATCTGGGGTGCGGAAACCAAAGGGGGCGGGGTTGCCGATGTTGAGCTTCAGGATGCGCATGCCTTGGCGTTCCATGCGTGCCGCTTCGTCAACAACCGGGCCTCGAACGTCGTACAGGACGTTGTCGAGCTTGGAGGATTTCTTGAACTGACGCATGGGTGCACTTCCTTCTGTGATGGTTACAGCAGTACCGCTTGTTTGTTCGCTGCTGGCTTCTGTGGTGTTGCCTTTGATGGTTGCAGTGGTTGCCGGCTTGGCTTGGGCGGGGTTATCCTCGCGAGTTTTACCTTCGGCAAGCCATGATGTAGGAACGTTTAGTGTTTGGGCTAGCGCCGCCATGACGTCGGGACGGGGAATCGTTTTTCCGCTTGCATATTGGCTTACCTGACTTTTGCCCAGTTTGAATCCAAAAGCTTCAGCGGCATGGATGAGGTCGGTTTGTTTCATGTTAGCGCTGCGCATGGCAGCTTTAAGCCGATCGGAAAACGTTTGCTGCGCCACGTTGTCTCCTTAAGTTCAAACCTTCTTTGAACTTTTCTTAGCACTGAAGTGAAAAGTTCAATTTATAGAAGGATAGCATGCTATTAAATTGAACTGAAGAGAATATCGGTAAAGTAAATTGAACTAGTGCTGCAAAAAAAGCGAACGGCAACGCGCCGTTCGCTTGAAAGAGTTAGGGGTGGGTTGTTTCCCGCTCGCATCGTGTTAAGTGCGAGTAGTGGGAAAATGGGACCTGTTCCTATATTCTCACTACTCCTGCAGACCCTCGATGTAGTTGATCAGGTCGCCTACGGTTTCCAGGTCTTCGGGCTCGCCGAACTCGATGCCGCATTCGTCTTCCAGATCGCAGATGAGTTCAACCATGTCCAAGGAATCAATTCCCAGAGAATCGAAGGTAGCGTCTTCGGTAACCTGCTCGGGCTCGATGTCGAGGTTGTTGTTAAGGAGGGTGGTAATGGTGTTCATAATATCCATGATGAAAATCCTTTCATTGTGCGGTAAAACGCGAGGACATTGTACCCGATTACGCTGTATCGACGCGCGAAAGCGCGAGATCCTAACGAATTAGCACCGAGGGGAATTGCAAAGTGGAAATGGCGGAGACGTGTGCGAATCGAACACACCTGAGACGTTCTGCGCGCCTCTCAGCGGCTTTGAAGGCCGTGGGGCCCACCAGGACCCATCCGTCTCCCTATGGAAACCGAGCCCATAATACCTTTTCAGGCGCGAGAAGCCAGACTTTTACCGCTTAATTCGGTAATCGGCAAAAGCTGGACAGGCGGTCTTTTATCTGTTTAGCGGATAGAGAGCCGCCTGCATATTTACGCTAAGCTTCTTTGGTCTTCCGATCGTTTTGTGATGCGCTTTTCGTCAAAGTATTCAAGAAGGGGAATGGCGTACTTACGGCTTGTGCCCATCGCGTCTTTTAGCTCGGTTGCTGTGGCGCTCCCTTTTTCCTGGAGGCATTTAACGGTTGCTTCCTGCAATTGCTGCAGTGATTCTGCGGTAAAGCAGTAGGTTTTGTTCACGCGCAATGCCCGTCTTTGTTGCTCAAGCGCCAAGAGCGCTTTGCGGCCTTGCGCGGCATTAAGCCCTGCCTCCTCGAAGATATCATCAACAGGGGGCGGGGTAGTGCCATGCGAATGCAGCGCGGCGTAGAGGCAATCGGCTGCCTGCTTTTCCAGATTGCGGGCTCCGGCTCCTGCCTTCGGGTGGCTGATCTCGTTTTTCTCAAGGACAAGCTTTCCTGTTGTTATGGCTTCTTCCAGCAATGCCTTGAAGCATTCGTCTGGTAGATGACGTGGGTAGCGCTGATTGAGGGCGTTGATTGCCAAGCCGGTAGCAGCTGGTTCGTTTGCGTGGAAGGCCACCAGGATATTCTCCATGGCCATGATGTGCCGTTGAACCGTGGTGCGCTTGGCCCAGAGTTCATGGTTTGCACCCAATGATGTGTACTCAGGGCGTTTGGCGCTTTTGGCCTCCGACCCAAGCAATTTGGCAATGCGCTCCACAGGGAGGTTGGCTATACGGGAAATCTCCTTTTCCGAAACGGGGATATCGTACGAATCGATAATCGCATGGCAGATGGCAAGATCGTCGCTTTCCGTTAAGGCGGCCAAAAGTGAGCGGTCCGCATCCCTCAGATTCGTTCGGTGATGCGGGATGCTGTTAAGGACGGTGCCGCCACCGATAACGCAAACTGGTGAAAATGATCGGACGATAAAGCGGTCGCTGCGTGAAATGGGCAAGGGTACGTCAAGGCGTATTTGCGCAAAGGTAGTTTGCCCTGGGGCGAGTTCGCTGAGGCCATCCATCAAAAGAAGACGTCCCGTTACTTCTCGGGTGCCGTGTGCAATGTGCACGGTTGATCCACTCTCGAATGGCTTTGCCTGCGTGTTGGTTGCTGGCAGGTAGGTAAACTGAGCGTCAAAGCGGTTGCTTGCCTCCAAAGTGCCTGGCGTTATCAGGAAATCGCCAGGGTCGAGGTCTTCTTTTTTAACGCCGACCAAATTCAATGCGGTTCGGTTGCCAGCGAGGCTTTCTTGAACTTCCGACCCATGAACCTGCACCGACCTTACGCGCGTGAAGATGCCCGAAGGAACCACCTCAAGCTCCATGTCGGGCACAACAGACCCCTGCCATAGGGTTCCCGTTGCAACCGTGCCTGCGCCTTTGATGGTGAAAACGCGATCGATGGGAAGGCGGACGGGACCTTCCTTAGAGGTGTTTCTCAGTTTCCGTGCCTGATCCGCAAGAACGTTCTTCAGCTCGTCGAGTCCCTGCCCAGTTCGTGCGGAGATGGGAACAAGCGGAGCATCGGCAAAGGGCGTTCCTTCTAAGCCCGCCCGCACTTCCTCGCTTACCAGCTCAATCCATTCTTCATCCACAAGATCGCATTTGGTGAGGGCGATAACGCAATTGGTAATGCCGAGCAGTTGAAGGACCGCGGTGTGCTCGCGTGTTTGGGGCATGATCCCGTCATCTGCCGCTATACACAAAAGAGCAAGGTCAATGCCTGAAGCGCCGGCAATCATTTGACGAACAAAGCGTTCGTGGCCCGGCACATCTACCACGCCGAGAGACGTTCCGTCAGGAAGGGGAAGACGGGCGAACCCCAGTTCGATGGTGATTCCCCTGCGCTTTTCTTCGGCAAGGCGGTCTGGGTCAGTGCCGGTAAGCGCTTCGATCAATGTCGATTTGCCGTGATCGATATGGCCGGCAGTGCCGACGATAAGGGGGCTTTCGCTTTTATGATGTGCCATAAGGGATCTCCAAACTAATGTGAGTGAGCAAGGAAGCCTGTGAGTGCTGTGGCGATTTCTTCGATCTCTTCGTTGTTCATGAGAGTTCGTGCGTCAAAGAGCAGTTTTTCTCGGTTAATGCGAGCTATGACGGGAGTGCGACGGTTTTGGGCAAGGTAGGCGGCACACTCTTGTGCGTTCCAGCCCAAGGGTTCGATCTCAACCGAATAGGAGGGGATGTCGTACATGGGAAGTGAGCCGCCGCCTGCCCGTGCAATGCTCGTTACGACAGAGATCCTGCACGAACCTTCGGGGACTGAAGCGGAAACTGCTTTGCGCAGTGATTCCGCCTGCTCCTCTACTGCTTCGACAGGTGCGGTGAGCATATGCAAGGTGGGTATATGCTCGTGTGCCTTCTCGGGGTCGAGGTACAGGCGAAGGGTGGCTTCAAGCGCGGCGATGGTCATTTTGTCAAGGCGTAGAGCACGTGCTAACGGATTCTTCTTCAAGCGATCTATCAGGCATTTGTTGCCGACAATGATGCCTGCTTGTGGGCCGCCGAGCAGTTTGTCTCCTGAGAAGGAAACCAGGTCGCACCCTTCAAGCGCTTCGGTGACCGTGGGTTCCCCGTATCCCTCGAGACCTCGCAAGGGGAGAAGCATACCGGAGCCAAGATCTTCATACACCAGAAGGTCTTCTTCGCCAGTGCCGCTTCTGCGCTCGTTTTCGCGAGCAGCAATTGCTTTCAGCTCTTTTGCCTCAACCGATTCGGTGAAGCCAATAAGGCGATAGTTGGAGGTGTGAACCTTCAGCAGCATGGCGGTGTCGGATGTGATGGCGCTCTCGTAGTCGGAGGGGTGGGTTTTATTGGTGGTTCCCACTTCAACCATGTGCGCATTGGAGAAGTCCATAATATCGGGAATGCGGAATGAGCCCCCGATTTCGATGAGCTCGCCACGGGAGATGACCGCTTGACGGTTGCGGGCGAATTCGTTGAGCACCATCATCACTGCAGCAGCATTGTTATTGACCGCAATTGCTGCTTCTGCTCCAGTCAGGGTGCAGATCAACTCTTCGCAGTGGGAGTGCCTGCTGCCGCGCTGCATGGTGGTAAGGTCGTATTCCAAAGTGGAGTAGCCCTTTGCTGCGTTTTCGACCGCTGTTACTGCCTGCGGTGCAAGGGCACTTCGCCCCAAGTTGGTATGGAGTATCACGCCTGTGGCGTTGATTACCTGCTTGAGCGAGGGTTCGGCCTGCGCCTGCAGGCGACGGAGCGTTCTGTTTGCTATCTCTTCTTCTGTCGGTGCCGTATTGTTTTCGAGGATCGTAGTGCGGGCTGCTTCAACTTCCTTGCGGATGCAATCGACTACCAGTTCGTGGGGAAAGACTTCCATCGGGATAGACCGAGAAAGCGTGGTGAGCACTTCGTCTACAGCAGGAAGGGCTCGCAGGGCTTTGAGCTGGAGTTCTGTTGGCATAGTTTGCAACCTCTTCTGTGTTTGATCGGTTCAAACCCAAGTGTCGGGAGTGTATTCAAGCGCACATTATAAAAGCTTCGTATTTAACGGGCTTGCTTTTCCCATTAGTGGACAATTTGAGGCACTGAAGTGAAAAGCTCGCGTGACAATCTCGCGTCAATGGGTATAATCAGCGCGGCAAAAGCATGATGTTCAGCTGTTTTCTGCCTATGAGCTGATCACGATGTGTTTGCCGTCGTTGCCCGATCGGGCATTTGCTGCGCTTGATTCTGCTCCAGGCGCCATCTTTTCTGCATTCCCGCCCGTGTGGTGGGTTTCCTGTTGTGTCGGGCGAACTGCGCCATCCCCCCAGTGCGGCATTAGCGGTTTTGCCCCTTTCCCCCTCAATGAAGGAGACTTGCGTGAATTCTGAGACTAAAGAACGAGTGATTCTCGTTGTATGCGGCGTTGTTGCTGCCGCCGTTGCCATCATGCTCGCATCGAGCGGCAATCCGGGCAACATGGCAATTTGCATCGCTTGCTTTGTTCGTGATACCGCCGGCGCTATGAAGCTGCAGACCAACGAAACGGTGCAGTACCTGCGCCCTGAAATCATTGGAATCATCGTTGGCGCTTGCGTTATGGCTTTTGCAAACAAGGAATTCAAGGCCACAGCTGGTTCTTCCCCCTTTACCCGCTTTGTCCTTGGCTTTGTAATGATGATTGGCTGCCTTATCTTCTTGGGTTGCCCGTTGCGCATGGTTCTGCGTATGGCGGGCGGCGACCTTAACGCCTGGGTTGCCCTGATTGGCTTTGCCGTCGGTATTGGTGTTGGCGTTCTGTTCCTGAAAAAAGGCTTTTCGCTGGGCCGCGCTGAAGCGGTAAAGAAGGCAGAAGGTCTTGCTCTTCCCGTTATCGTTATCGCCGTGTTCATCTTGAGCATCACCACTACCGTGTTTGCTGTTTCCCAGTCTGGCCCTGGCAGCATGCATGCTCCGGTTGCTCTTTCCATCATCGGCGGTATTGCTTTTGGCGTTATCGCTCAGCGCACGCGCCTTTGTTTCGCTGGCGGCCTGCGTGACACCTTCCTGGTACGCGATGGTTGGGGTTTGGTTGTAATCGGCATCCTGTTTGCTGGCGTGCTCGTTTACAATCTTGCTTCCGGTCATTTCAACCTTAGCTTCGTCGATCAACCTATCGCTCATACCGATGCCCTTTGGAACATTTTGGGTATGTTTGTTGTGGGCTTCAGCGCTACGCTTTTGGGCGGCTGTCCTCTGCGTCAGATGGTATTGGCTGGCTCTGGTTCCGGCGATTCTGCCGTAACGTTTATCGGACTTCTGGTCGGAGCGGCGTTTGCTCACAACTTCGGCATTGCTTCTAGCCCCAAGGGCGTAACCGAGGCTGGTCAGATTGCCACCGTAGTTTGCATCGTCGTATTGTTCGTCATTGCCGCTGTTAACCTTAAGCGCGCACGTTCATAAAGGAGCTCAGTATGGTTACCGTAGACGCTAAGGGTTTGTTTTGCCCCGAACCATTGATGATGACCCAGGATGCCCTGAAGAAGAATCCTGGCGAACAGGTGGTTGTAGAGGTTGATAGCGCAACTCCGCGCGATAATATCCTGCGCCTTGCTCGCCGCAAGAAGCTGAATGCCACTGTTGATGAAAAAGACGGAGTGTTCACCATTGCTATCGGCTAACGTTTCGTAGCTTTGTTTGCCCCGATCAGCGCCTTGTTTCCGAGGAAAGTCTGGTCGGGGCTATTTTATGTAAATGAGAACGGATTAAGATCAAGCGTTTTGCAGCACGTTTGTCGTTTTGGGTGTACCGTAGGCGCTTTTCCGCAAGGGGGTTTTGCCATTGGTGTCGCTGACGTTCTTACCGTTGCCTGGGCGGAACTTACCGCTTTGATCGGTTGGGGTGATGTCTGGTGGAGTAGGGTTGTTTTCATGATTATTGTTGCTTTCCATACCACGGCTGACGCATTCGGGTTTGAGGAAATTGCCAAACGCTGCGGCCTTGATGGTCGTTTGGGCACTATCCCGCGGAGCATTTCGGCTGGTTGCGGTTTTGCTTGGCTTGTCGAACAGGGCTCGAGGGAAAAGCTTCAGCGGTTCATCGTCCAACAGGGACTCGAATGCGAAGGGATATACGAACAATGAGGATCCTGAATGTTACCGCCCAAAAGCCAGATAGTACGGGTAGCGGTGTGTATCTGGCCGAAATGGTGCGTTGTGAAGTCGCTGCTGGTCATAGTGCTGCAGTTATTTGCGGAATCGCCCCCGATGATCCGCTGCCGTTTCCAGCTGGTGTAAGTGCGTACCCGGTTCAATTCGAAACGGACGAGGTGCCGTTTCCCGTATGCGGTATGTCGGACGAAATGCCCTATCGGGCAACGCGTTATCGCGACATGGACCATCAGATGGTTTCTTGCTTTTACGCTGCTTTTGCGAAGAGAATCGAGCGGGCTGTAGAGGAATTTTGCCCCGATGTGGTGGTATGCCATCACTTATATCTGCTTACCGCTTTGGTGCGAAGTATGGTTTCCGACATCCCGGTGTTTGCTATTTGCCATTCCACCGATCTTCGTCAAATGCGTACGCACAGCCTTGAGCGCGATGTCATTATCGAAGGCATCCGTTCTCTGACGGGCGTTTTTGCCCTCCACGGTGAACAGCGCGGCGAGATCATCGATCTGTATGGATGCGAGCCTTATAACGTTCAGGTGTTGGGTACTGGGTACAACTCCTCAGTGTTTAAGACTTCATCCCCGCATTCGCAGGAGGAAGGTGAGCTATCGCTTCTGTACGTTGGCAAGATTTGGGAAAAGAAGGGCGTTGGGTGTTTGCTTGATGCCGTTGACCAAGTTCAGGTCCCTGGGAAACGGTTGAGTCTTTGTTTAGTGGGTGGACACAATGATGCTGCCGAATATCAACGCTTTACCCAGCGAGCGGCTGTCTGCACTGCTGCTGTTGAATTTGCGGGCCGCCTTGAAACGCATGAATTGGTGCGCGTCTATCAGAATGCCGACATCTTCGTGCTCCCGTCTTTTTTTGAAGGGTTGCCCCTGGTTGTTGTCGAGGCGCTGGCCTGTGGTTGTCGTGTTGTGGTGAGCGATCTGCCCGGTATTCGTCCGTGGCTTGAAGACCATGTCCCTGATGCGCCTGTGGTGTTCGTGCGTCCGCCTCGTATGCGCACGGCAGACGACCCTTGTCCCGAAGAGCTGGCTCCTTTCTCTGAGCGTATTGCTTGCGCTATTGGTGAAGCGGCGCATTTGGCTCCATTTGAGGGCGATATGCATTCGCTTACGTGGGAAGGTCTTACGGCTCGTTTTGTTTCCTTCGTTCGCCCATTCTGTAAGGGGTGATCTTCATGATCTATTTCGACAACGCCGCCACTACGCTTATGAAGCCGCCCGGGGTTGCTGATGCTGTAGTGCGCGGTATCTCGTCTTTTGGTGGCGTGGGGCGTGGGGTGCATCCAGCATCCCTTGAAGCGGGTAGGGCTGTGTTTGAGGCTCGTCGCAGTGTGGCGCGTTTGCTTGGCGCGCCTTCGCCCTCATGTGTCTCGTTTGCCCTCAATGCCACAATGGCATTGAACATTGCCCTTCAAGGCTTGGCGACTCCTGGCTGTACGCTCGTCACCACAGCGGCTTCGCACAATTCTGTGTTGCGTCCCTTGAACCGTCTTCGCGATGAATCAGGGTGTGTGGTAAAGGTTGCTTCGATTAAACCCGATGGCAGCCTCGACTTCGACGAATACGAGCGCATGCTTTCGGAAGGTGGCGTTCGTTATGTTGCCGCAACCCATGCATCGAACCTTACAGGCGATGTGTACGATGTTGCTCGTATGGCCCAGATTGCCCATAAGCATGGTGCCCTGTTTATCCTTGATGCCGCTCAAACCGCTGGCGCTCTTCCTCTGTCCCAAGAAGAACTCGGCGCCGATGTGGTGTGCTTCACGGGGCACAAGAGCCTGTTTGGCCCGCAGGGCACGGGAGGCCTTTGTATAGTGCCCGACCTCGATATAACACCTTTGGTGGAAGGTGGGTCGGGAACCCATACATTCGATGAGCGCCATCCGCGGTTCATGCCGGAAGCGCTTGAGGCAGGTACGGTAAACGCCCATGGATTGGCTGGCTTGGCGGCTGGCGTACGTTATATTGAAGAAACGGGCGTTGGCGCAATCCATGAAAAGGTATCTCGTATAACGTCCCAGTTCGAGGAGGGCGCTTGTGATATTGGGGGCGTTTCTGTTCTGGGCGGTCATGGAGGCATCGATCGAAGCGGGGTTGTTGCCATCGATGTCGAGGGTGTCGACTCTTCTTTGTTGGGCGATGCCCTAGCACGTGATTGGGGCATTTGCACCCGTGCTGGTGCTCACTGCGCGCCTTTGATGCACAAGGCGCTGGGCACCGAACAGCGCGGGGCGGTGCGATTCAGCTTCTCGTGCTTCAATACCGAAGAGGAGGTAGCCAAGGGCATCGTAGCGCTAAAAGAAAGTGTGAATGCACTCAGGTAATCAATGGCGCTGTATCTATGGCGCCTTGCAGGAAAGGAAACGCATATGAAGGAAGTTGACGCACGTGGGCTGCAGTGCCCCAAGCCTCTGATGATGGCGAAGAAGGAACTTGACGGTGGCTGCGATTCGTTGTTGGTGAAGGTCAGCAACGAAGCCGCCGTCTCGAATCTTCAGCATCTGGCGGGCCGCATGGCACGTCCTGTTTCGGTTGAGCAGGAAGATGATTTCTGGAATGTTTGGATCGGCGGTACTGATGGGGAAGAGGCCAACGCTCAGGCTGCTTCTTGCGAATGCGCCGAGCTGGAGCCTTATGCCGTATTTGTTGGTAAGGATTATGTGGGCGATGGTGACGAAACCTTGGGCAAGAGCTTGATGAAAATGGCGCTGTATACCCTTTCGGAATCGGGCAATCCTCCCGCGCATTTGCTGTTCATGAACAGCGGCGTAAAGCTGGTTGCCGGCGGCGAGCAGGCGATTATCGACAGTGTTAGCTCCCTTATCGCCCAAGGCACAGAAGTCCTGGTATGTGGAACCTGCCTCGATTTCTACGGGCTGAAAGAACAGCTTGCTGTGGGCGAGGTTTCCAACATGTATGACATTTTGGGACGCATGCAGGAATCTTCAAAAACCATCACCTTGTAATCATGGCGGAATATCTGGTTTCCTTTGATTCAACCCATGCGGCGCTTTCGTTCGAGGCGGCGTTTGGGCCCGAGGGCTCATTAGTGCCTGTGCCACCCAAGGTGCGTGCGGGCTGCGGAATGGGACTGTTGTTTCGCTGTTCTGATGACAGCAAGGCGGTAGGGCAGGCGCGCAACGTAGCTTGTGAACTGGGTGTTGAAGATCAGATCGATGGCTTGTTCGCAAAGGAGTTGGGCGCTTATCGCTCCGTTCCTTTGGTTGGATAGAGCAGGGCTTTGTTTGCGGGTTTGGACCTTGATAGCACGGTGAGCAACGAAGCATCTGGAGGGTTTGCTCGATAGCGATCGATCGTTGCAGCGGCTCTCGTCCATATCCCGTTTTCATCTCGATAGCAAAGTGGGCCGAAAGAACACTCTTCCGGCCCACTTTTTAATGGCGTCTATAACATCATTCGTTCGTTGCCCTTTTGCCATCTCCCATTCCGCAAGGGATAGTTTTCAGGCACGGGCAGCAACGGTACGGGCTTCGTTAGTGATTGCGACGTCTTGCAGCTGCGGCGCCTGCTGCTGCAGCAGTGCCGGCAAATCCCAGGGCGGCAACTGCCACTGCGGTATTGTCGCTGGTGATGGGTAGGGCTTTCTCGTCATACTTGGCGGGTTTATCGGATTTGACCGCCGCTTGGGTCAATTTGTTGGCGTCGTCAATGGCGGCGTTGCTGCCGGGCTGAGGCGTGGGATCGGATGTTGGTTCAGTCGCTTCGGGTGTAAAGATTAAGTCGGTGTTGAGCCACAGTGTATGGATCCAGCCGCTCTCGGGATCGACCACGCTTAGCTCGCTCGCCTGGTAGCCACACTCCACGCCATTGATCATCAGCTTGGTGTCGGGCGTGAAGTAGAAACCACGCGCCGGCTTAAAGTACAGGCCATAGCGATAGGTCACACCAGGCTTAAAGGCATCGATGTGGTTGGTTATGTTTTGGTCCCAGAACTCAACGGAATTCACCTCGCCGCCGTCACTACCCGTCCAAAACTCACACTGAAGGATAGAGTTCGAACCCGTCGGAGTGCCCGCCGTAAAGACCGGCCTATCGCCCGCCTTAAAGGTGGTTGTGGCACCGCTGATCTCGATAACGTCGATAGCTTGCCATTCGTCAATCGGCTGCTCGCACAGCATATTGGCCGCATTAGCCGCGAACACGCCGTTAATGGTCTTGATGGTATTGCTCGCCCATTGGCCGTTAACGTTCACGTTATAGACGTCGGCAAGGGTGTTATCGTCCTTGAGCCTTAGCTCGACGGAATACATATAGAACTTGCCCTCTTCGAAGTGGTCAATCTTCTTCATGCCCGGCGTGTACTTTGCGGGGTCGGAATACCAAAAGGCAACGGGCGTGAGTTCCGTGGGGTCACTGCCGTCCATTTCCTCCCAGCACTCATACGCGATCTCGTACTTGTCGGCATCGGCGGCAGGGATCGTTCCCGTTGCGCGTGGAGCCTCACCGGGTGCGTAGTCGGTCTTCACGTCGTTGACATTCAGGTTCTCGAGGCTCTGCTGCTGCGTTGCGGCAAGGGTAAGTTCGGTGCTGATGTTGTAGCGGAGATAGTAGTCGTCCCTGGTTTCGTTGATGACGACCGAACCGCCCTGCTGGTTGCCGTTGAATATATCATCGGGGTCCCCAGCGATGATGGGGCCACCTTCGTAGTCGGTACCAGTGTAGGTGAGCGTTGATGCGACCTTCTTCTCTTTCTGCAGCGTCAGGCTGTAGTTGACACTCGGATCAACGTTGCCGCCGGTGTACGTCAGCGTCCCTTGCATATGCATTCCTGCTGGAGTCATATGCAGCATTACGACGGATTCGGAGGGATTTTCCGTTTCGACAAGAGCATGGGAAGATCCATCTGTCTTGAAGTACACGGTATCTTCGGAAAGGCACTTGGCATCGGCATCGGGAACCTCTGCGAAATCGATTGTTTGACCTGTTCCCTGAGTGAGTGCAAAGGTGCCGTTTAGCGTGCAATCAGCGTAGTGGTTGACCACCGTTGTATTTATCTTAATACCGCCTGGGTTGTCGGTTACGTCGGTCACGCCGCGGGTCTGGATGGCGTCTGTTGGCATTGCGTTATTTGCTGGAGGTGCAGGCGTCTGAGAGGTTGCCGCCGCCTCGTTTTGATTGCTTGCCGTAGACGCAGCCGTTTCTGCCGAAGCCTTCTGGGATGTGTCAGTTTGCGAGGGGTTTGCCTTCGGAGCAGATTGTGCCTCTGGTGCCGCTGCGGACTCCTTGCTTGCTTGGGTTGGGGTCGACGGTGCTTCGGTTCCATTCGTCGCGTTGTTGATCGCGGTCGGGGCAGGAGCGGCTTCCTCGGCTGCGACAGTCGCAGTGCTGTTTGCCTGCACGGCATTTTGATCTGTATCTTCAGCTGCTAGCGATATGCCTGGCATCATGAGTTGACCCGCTATCAGGGCGCTAACTCCAACGCGAGCTATCCTGGCGCTTGTGCGGCGCTCTGTTCCGTTGGAAGGCGAGCAGTTGCGCTCGTGCTGGGTTTGCTGCGCAACGTGTTTTCTGTTCATGGGGAACTCCTTGGTCGTGGGTGGTATTGATGCAATCACCGTGCACCGGATTGACCAACCTGCCAAGGTACGTACATACGCACCCCCCCATTATGAGCTGCGGTTTTATGTATTGATGGCATTGTTTTTCTGATGGTGGCAAAGCTCAAAGGTGAGAACGATTCGCATGTTGCTATGCGATCAAAAGAGTTCTAAATGCAGAAGGACCTGGAGCGATTATTCTGCTCCAGGTCCAAAATGAGGTTTGCTATTCGTCGAAGTTCGCTTTCTTGCTGGGGCAAACGAGTGTGGGCGGTATCAGCCGTCGCTGAAGGTAAGGTGGCCAGCGTTTCCTTCGGTTATGTATCCGATGCGTGCGGGCTTGCGACCAGAAAGCTCTTCAAACGTTTCCTCGAAGAGCTTTGAGCTCTCAGCAGGGATGGCGGCCAGTATACCGCCTGAAGTTTGCGGGTCGCAGATGACCCCTAGGCGATTATCGAACTCTTCTTCTTCGATATCCCCTTGGTCGATGAAGCCCTCAAGGTCGTCCATGATAGAGAACGTGCGGCCAGGACGGCAGTAGTCGCAGGAAAGCTGCCAAACCTGCTCGAATAGGGGGAGCAATGCGAAATCGATAACGGCGCTGCAATTGCTCGATTCGAGCATTTCATGCAAGTGACCAGCTAACCCAAAGCCCGTTACATCGGTTGCAGCATGTACGTCTGCGGCTCGCATGGCCGCACCGCCTGCCGCGTTCAATTCCATCATCGAATCGATTACGGGCCTCATTTCTGCTTCGGTGATCTGGTCGATTTTTGCCGCAGCACTCATGATGCCAGTGCCCAAGGGCTTGGTGAGATACAGTACGTCACCAGGGCACGCGCCTTCATTGCGCACAATAGCATCGGGGGCAACCGTTCCGAACACCGAGAGGCCATACTTTGGTTCCGTGTCGTCGATGGTGTGACCGCCGGAAACGAAGGCTCCCGCTTCAGCTACAGCGTCTGCTCCTCCTTGGAGGATAGCCGCTGCGACATCGGTTCCGAGTGAGCAATCGAGAGCCAATAGATTCAACGCAACATGAGGTTGAGCGCCCATGGCGAATACGTCCGAGAGAGCATTAGCCGCCGCTACACGTCCGAATTCGTAAGGATCATCTACCACAGGAGTGAAGAAGTCGACAGTGAGCACGGCAGCTAAATTGTCGTTGAGCTGCCAAACGGCGCAATCATCGCTCGTCTCGTATCCAAGCAATAAGTTACTAGCTACGGGTGGTGCACCTGCAGGATGGAGGGAAGAAAGTATTTCCTTGAGATCGCCCGGACCCCACTTTGCAGCTCAACCGCCTTTCGAAGTTAGCTGCGTGAGGCGTACACGCTCTTCTTTCTCGCTCATATTCCCTCCTTATACCAGTATTCCAGTATATCAGGTCAAGCGATTCGGGCTTATTCTTCTATGCTGCAAACTTAGGCTTTTACCTGGTATTTTGAGTTATTTTCAGTTGAGAATTATTTAGAATAATCGACCGCTTATCGATATTTTGCAAAATGGCGTCTTTTTTTCGAGACGGTCGACCCTGAGAGCTTCGGTACGATACGCCTGTAGAGCCCTGCCCAACAGCAGGGAAGGATAGCAATCGAAAGGAGTGGGAAATGGAGCTGTCGCGCAGAAGCTTCTTCAAGGCTGCCGGTGCCGCATTCGCAACCAGCATGGCCTTCGAGTTTATGCAGCCTTCACCGGCTTTGGCAGTGGAATCCTCCTCCGAGTGGAAGCTCGTTAACACCGAAGAGTACACGAACATCTGCTGCTACTGCGCAGGTGGTTGTGGCTCCCTTTGCTCGGTGCGTGATGGTGAGCTTATCAACTTGGAAGGCGATCCCGATCATCCTATCAACCAGGGTGGTTTGTGCCCCAAGGGTGCAACGATGTTCCAGCTGCGTAACGTCGTAAACCCCGAAACCCATGAAATCGAAAAGAGTAAGGTTCGTCAGACCAAGCCTTTGGTTCGTCGTCCTTTCTCAAAGAAATGGGAACCCATTACGTGGGAGCAGGCAATTCAGGAAATTGCCCGCAAAACCAAGGAAACCCGTGATGCTGGTTTCGTCGAAACCGAAGAAGTTAAGGGCAAGACCCTTACCGTGAACCGCTGCGAAAGCATTGCCAGCTTGGGCGGTTCTCAGCAGAACTCCGAAGAAGAGTACCTCATCCTCAAGATGATGAGAGCGCTTGGTATCGTGGCAATCGATAACCAAGCCCGTGTTTGACACGGCCCCACCGTCGCCGGTCTGGCGGCATCATTTGGTCGCGGCTCAATGACTACTCATTGGTGCGACATGCAAAACACCGATGTCATTATGAACATCGGATCCAATTCCGTTGAAAACCACCCCGTTAGCGCCAAGTGGCTGCATAAAGCTCATGATAAGGGAGCAAAGTGGATGGTTGTCGACCCCCGCTATACCCGTACTGCAGAGCAGGCAGACATCTATTGCCCCATCCGCAGCGGCACGGATATCGCGTTCTATGGTGGTCTGTACAAGTACATCATCGATAACCTGATTGAGCCTGGCTTGGCAGAGTACACCCGTACGGGCAAGAACCCCGACAATTACAACTTCGAATACCTGATCAACTACACCAACGCTTCCTACATTCTTATGGAGGAATTCGACTTCGATCCCGAAACGGGTCTGTTCAGCGGTTGGGATGCTGAAAAGGAAACTTACGGCGCTCATTCTTGGCATTACGAGACCGATCACGAGGAGCCTTGGGATACCTCTGAATCTGGTGCGTATGCATGGTCGGTAAAGCCTGGCGTACCTGGGTTTGAAAAGCCGGTCCTTACTGTTCCTAAGAAGGATGCCACACTTCAGCATGGGCGCTGTGTATACCAGAAGTTCAAGGAGCACTACTCCCGCTACGACATGGATACCGTTTGCCGTGTTTGCGGCATGGACAAAGAAGACCTCGAGTTGGTGTACTCCACTTGGGCTACTTCTTGCGCTCCTGGCAAGGCGGGCACCATTCTGTATGCACTGGGCCAGACCCAGCACACGTATGGCGCTCAGAATACTCGTTCTATGTCGGTTCTCCAGTTGCTCTCTGGCAACATTGGCGTTCCTGGCGGCGGCGTCTGTGCATTACGCGGCGAGCCTAACGTTCAGGGTGCAACCGACATGGGCATGCTGGTAAACGAGCAGCCCGCATACTTGAAGTGGTCGAACACCACCGACCGCGATACCTTGGCTCACTGGCTTTCCAGCCAAACCTATTCCGATGGCTATTACACGAATAAACCCAAATTCATGATTAGCCAGCTCAAGGAATGGTATGGCGAAAACGCTACCGTCGAAAACGATTACGGTTACGACTGGTGGCCAAAGGTTCCCAGCCACGATGGCTCCGACTGGTCCGAGATGTCTTCCTTCGAGAAGATGAAGGAAGGCACCATGAAGGGCTACTACGCATGGGGCATGAACCCCTGCCACAGTGCGCCCAACTCCGGTAACGTTCGTCGCTCTATGGCCAACTGCGACTGGGTCGTAGTTGTAGACCAAGTAATCACTGAAACTGCTTCCTTCTGGGATGCTCCCGACATGAACGCCGAGGAAATCGGCACTACGTGCTACTTCCTGCCCTGCGCTCTTATTTATGAAAAGCCGGGCACCATCCTCAACTCTGGTCGCTGGATTCAGTGGCGTCAGCAGGCAGTTGAGCCCTGGGACGAGGCAAAGCCCGACTACGAGATCTGTGATCTTCTGTGGAAGGAAATCTGCCGCCTGTACAAGGAAGAGGGCGGTGCTAACCCCGATCCTATTCTGAAGATGAAGTGGGACTACTACGTTGATGGCAAGATCGATCCCCGTCCTGTTGCTTGGGCTCTGAATGGCTACAAGCTGGAAGGCTCCGATTGGTCTCAGGGCTTCGAGTCAAACGCAGACGGCGCAACGCTCGCAAAGGGCAGCATCAACCTGCTTCCTGGTTATGCGAAGTTGGAGGCCGACGGTTCTACTGCATGCGGTATGTGGATCTACTCCGGCTTCTACGCCAACAACGATGCTCCGCTTTCCGCTGAAAGCCAGCCCGTTTACAAGCGCAACAACGTGGACACTTCAGGCTTGGGTCTGTACTCCGACTGGGCCTATGCTTGGCCGAACAACCGCCGCGTCATCTACAACCGCGCTTCTGCAGACCTTCAGGGTCAGCCTTGGGCGGAGGACAAGGCGTTGGTCAAGTGGGACTTGAACGAAAAGAAGTGGGTAACTGGCTATAAGGCCGGCATGGATATCCCCGACTTTGCAGCTACCAAGGCTCTGCCCGACGGCACCACCCAGCAGATCGAGCCCAACAACAAGGCGTTCTTCATGCTGTGGGAGCAGAATGGCCGACTTGAAAGCTACGGCATGGTGGATGGCCCGTTACCCGAACACTACGAGCCCTTCGAAACCCCGCTTTCCGAGAACTTGCTCAATGGCCGTTTGAATAGCCCCTGTTATCTGGGTCGTCCTGACGATGAGGGCAAGAAGGGCCTTGGAACCAAGTACTCTGACGAGTCCACGCGCCGTGCAACGGCAGACGAGTTCCCCTATGTTGCCACTACGTATTCCGTTACGGAGCATTGGCAGACGGGTGCTCAGACGCGCGCCTGCCCGGCACTTGTTGAGGCTATGCCTGGCGATATGATTGAGCTTTCGCCTGCTTTGGCGAAGGAGAAGGGCATCCAGACCGGCGACGATGTTCGTGTTTGGAACCGTCGTGCTTCTGTCGTGGTTACGGCAGTGGTTACGCCCCGTATCCGTCCACTTACTGTCAATGGTAAGACCCAGCATCTGGTTGGCATGACCCACCACTATAGCTGGAGCAAGCTTTTCGGCCTTACTACGCATGGTGCGGTAAATGATTTGACACCAAACGTCGGCGACCCGAACAGTCAGACGCCTGAATACAAAGCGTTCCTGGTTAACATCGAGAAGACTACGGTTTAGGAGGAGGTGACCCTAGATGACTGAAATGGCTATTTTGTTCGATTCGTCTCGCTGCACTGGCTGCAGGGGTTGCCAGGTTGCCTGCAAGTGTTGGAACGACTTGCCTAGTGAGCCCACCGCGGAAAACCCTTATGATTCCGTGAATTGGGACGGTAAGTTCACCCATCCTGCCGACCTTAATTCCTGCACCCGTTTGATTATGACGTTCGAAGACTTTGAGGATGAAAAGTCTCAGAAGCGCGTTGGCTGGGCATTTGGCCGCCGTGCTTGTCAGCATTGCACCAACGCGGGCTGTGTAAACATGTGTCCCGCAGGTGCGCTGTATAAGGACGAGGAGACCGGTATGGTCACCTACGACCAGGACAAGTGCATTGGTTGCCAGAACTGTTCGGCAGCTTGCCCATACGATGTTCCTCGCTACGAGGATCGTGGTGGCAAGACCGTTATCAACAAATGCTCGGGCTGTGTCGATCGTATTGCCCAGGGCATGATGCCGGCATGTGTTACCACCTGCCAGCCTGGCGCCCTGCAGTTCGGCACGCGCGAGGAAATGATCGCACTTGCAAATGAGCGTCTGCAGCTGCTGCGTGACCGGGGATACGAAGATGCCTGCATCTACGGCGAAAACGAGATGGAAGGCTTGCACGTTATTCAGGTTTTGAAGCACGGCACGAAGCCCCATGGCGCAGTGGAGAATCCGCAGATTCCTCCTGCTGCTTTCCTTTCGGGCATTATGAAGCCCGTTACCGCTGTTGGCGCTGGTGCTACGGTTCTTGGCCTTGCTGCGATGTTTGGCCTTGCTGCTGGGTACAAGCGCGATACGTTGGTTTACAACGACGGCAACGGCGATACCATCAGCCTGGAAACAGGCGAGGTTACCAAGCAGGGCAATGGTCCTGACGAACGTACCGTGATGGAGGCCATTACCGAGAACCTTCCCATTGGCAAGAAAGGGGGCGATGACCATGAGTAAGCACGCTGAGTTCGACATCACGCCTGAAGAACAGGCTGAAAATGAAGCGTTCCTGCGCGGACGTGAAGTTGCTGGCGAACGCTATATCAAGCGCCACTCCAGGCAGGCTCGCTGGACGCATGGCATCACCGTTAGCTGCTGCATGTGGTTGATGTTCTCTGGCGCTTTCGTGTTCGTGCCTCCTCTGGCAGCCATGGTGGGTCCGGATGTGGTCTTCGCATTCCGTATGAGCCATCGCATCCTCGGCGTCGTGTTCGTGTTGGTTCCCATCATCAGCGCCATCATGGCACCGGCTGGTGTGAAGCACATTATTCACAACAACATTTGCCATTGGACCGAAGACGACAAGAAGTGGATGATTCTGTTCCTGCCGTATCTGTTCATGGCCAAGTGGATTCACATGCCCGATCAGGACGAGCAGAAGTCTGGCCAGCGTGTGGCTGACGGTGCTCTGTGGATTTCCGGCATCATCATGGGCATTACGGGCGTGCTGCTTCTTTTGAACTCCACGATCTTGCCTATGGGCACGGGAGCTCATTCGTGGCTGCTGTTCTTCCATGACCTGTTCTTCTGCATCATGCTCATCTTCGCCCTTGCCCATATCTTCTTGGGCGCAGGCATCTTCCAGCCGTATCGCGGCATGTGGAAGGTAATGTGGAAAGATGGTCTGATCTCCGAATCCGACGCGTTGTACCACTGGGGCCACTGGGCACGCGATGTCCTTAAGACCGACAACAACGTTGTCCGCAAAAAGGACGACGAAAAGTAGCGGTCGTACAAGGCCAATTGAAGATGCCGTTCCCCCTTTTGGTGGAGCGGCATCTTTCTGCCAAGCTGCACCATCCAGGAGTAATTTCTTGTTCTGTGTGTAGCGGAGATAGAGGCAAGTACCTATCCGGAAGCAACAAGAGGATGTGGAATGAACCTTAAGTTTATTGATCGCGTAATCAAGGCGAACGAGGATACTTTTTCTGAGGAAGACGTCAATCGTCTAAAGTATTTTTATGGCTTATGGGACGATATGGATCGCTGGTCGAAAGGCCCAACTACCGCCGAAAAGCACTATGCAGTTCCGTCGGCTGAGGAGTTGGAAGAAGCTTGGATGGCCGATCGCCCTGTGTTTTCGTTTGCCCCTCCGAAAATCCAGAAAAGTCGTTTTGCGGCGATATGCTATAGCCTTCGTGAATACGTTTGCGACGAGGGGGGATTGAGCGAAGAAGACGCCAAGGCGCTTCGTGAAGTCAACTTCCGTTCGCTGGTTGAGCAGGAAGATATGGACCTTGCGGCAAGCGACCCTGAGGCATTTATTGGGGGATTGCTTTCCAATGCTTACGAGCAGGAAATTCCCTCTGCTGCAGCTCACATGGTCGCTATGGTTGGCATGATGGCCTTGCGTGTTGACTTGGAACTCGTGGCAAAAGCCGTGGTAAAAGAGCAGCGCAAGATCAACAAAATGAATCATAATCCGCTTTCCTGCCCCGTGTGCGGAAGCACACCCGCATTGGCTAAGGTTGGTGGCGAAAGCCCCACTGATGGTCGTGGCCGAACCCTGTATTGTCAGCAATGTGGAACCGAATGGGCGTTTGAGCGCATTCGCTGTGCACGTTGTGGTTCACAGAACCCTCAGCATCTTCATTACTTCAACGTTGAGGGTGACGATGCCCATCGCATTCACAAGTGCGATGAATGCAACGGCTATATTCGTACGGTGTTCATCGAGGATGCTTTGCGCCCGTTCTCTTACGAGGTAGAGGAAGTGGTAACCGCAAAGCTTGATGCTATTGCCCGTGATCCAAAGTTCCAGACGCAAGAGTAGTATTGAAGCATAGACTTGAAGGCGACCATGAAGGTCGCCTTTTTTATTTGTCGGTAGTTGGAGGACTGTGTTGATCAACCTGGCCGAAGAGTGGCGAAGGCTCGATGGGCGCCGTCGAAAGCCTGACTCCCAAGATCATTGGGACGAGCGCGCGAAATCTTTTTCATTCAAAGATGCCCCTGATACTTATTTGCGGTCTTTTATTTCGAAAGCTGGCATTACCGGCAAAGAAACTGTGCTTGACATGGGCTGTGGGACAGGTTCGCTTGCCGTTGCCCTTGCCGCTATGGGTTGCTCGGTTGTTGCTGCCGATTTCAGCAAAGGGATGCTTGATCGATTGCATTCGAAAGCGGCAGAGCGGGGGATGCTTTTGGAAAGGGGAACGTCTGGATTTGGTTCGGACGACTTTCCTGCTGGCGATTTTGAAACATGCCCCTCTGAGGTTCAGGCGGGGAAGATCCTTCCTCTTCGCATGAGCTGGGAAGACGACTGGGCGAACTATGGTTTGGAGGAAGGTTCGGTCGATGTGGCTGTCGCATCGCGTTCAGTGATCACCCACGATTTGGAAGACTCGCTGAAAAAGCTTTCAGCGGTTGCTCGCGAAAGGGCGTGCGTAACTGTTTGCACGGGTGTTTCTCCACGTGTTGATGTGCGTGTGGCTCGCGCGATGGGCTTGGAGCTCGAGCGACACAATGATGCGTTGTTCGTGTTCGGCATTGTCTCCGATTTAGGGTATGAGCCCACCGTTTCTTACATCCATTCGCCCAGAACCAAGTCTTATATTTCACCTGATGAAGCTTATTATTCTTTGTTGAGAACAAGAGACTATCTTGCCGATACAGCTGATCAGATCAGCGTTGAGGAAAGTGCTGGTCGTTTACGCAGTTTTCTTGCCGATCATTTGGTAGAAATCGAGGAAGACGGCGCTAAGTGCTGGACGCTTGACCAGCCACGAGTTGTTCCCTGGGCATTTATCAGCTGGGATGTGGGTATCTGATTTCGCTTGTGGCTGGTGCTTCGGCGAGATCCCGATTCCTCTTATCCTGGGGAAGAAAGGCTGTTTAATTTAATGCGGTCGATTATTTGGCTGTGTCGGCAATGAGACGCAGAAAGGATACTGCATGAGGTCGTTTGAGGAAGATCTGAGCCGCGCGATTACCTTTCATGGTCATCTGTGCGGTGGTCAAATAACGGGTGTGCGTATGGCGCGTTATGCGTTGAAGTATTTCGGCATTGAAGACCCTGATCATTACCGCGATCTGATCGTCTATGTAGAATGCGATCGTTGTCTCACGGATGCGATCATGGTGGTTACCGGCTGCCATCCTGGTAAACGCCGCATGAAATGCTTAGATTTTGGCAAGCAGGCGGCGACGTTTTTTGACGTGAATCGCAATGAGGCAATTCGCTTGGTGAACGTGAGCGAAAAGTGCCCTAAGGGCGAGGATGCGAAAGCGTGGTTTGCCACCCGTAGCGACGAGGATTTATTCAGCGTCCAGAAAGTAGTGGTCAATTACACCGACCTTGATGCCCCAGGAAAGCCCCATTCCCATGTGATTTGCGCAGTTTGCGGCGAAGAGGTTACTGATGGCCGTGAAGTTCAGACAGGCTGCGGAAAGGCTATCTGCAGAAGTTGTGCCGGGCAGGCTTATTACGAAATGCTGCAGCCTTAGGGGATAGACCGTTTTGCGTTCCCCAGCGCAGGGCTGCGGCAATCGCAGGTTGTTGCAGCCAGAGATATTTCCCCATTCCTTTTGAAACCCCCTAACGTAAGGATTCTTATGAACCCCAATGAAATGATGAGCGTCGAAGAGGCACTCGATTGTGTGCTCTCTCATGTTGTACCTCTTGAAGTTGAAACCGTTTCGTTGCTCGATGCAGTTGGGCGCGTTGTTGCTGAAGATTTGATAAGCGATTGCGACATTACCCCGTTTGACCATGCGGCAATGGATGGTTTTGCGGTTCGTGCGGCCGATCTGGCGAACGCATCTGAAGACTCGCCTGTTTCCTTGCAGGTGGTGGGTGAAGTTCCTGCCGGGTCTGTCTTCAACGGCGAAATTGGCTTCGGCGAAACTGCGCGCATTATGACGGGCGCATCTGTGCCGGATGGCGCAGATGCGGTAGTGAAATACGAAATCGTCGATTACCTTGGTGGCGACGGAAGGCAGGGGGGCACCGTTTCGTTCTCTCGGCCGGCGGTGCCTTTCGAAAACATCCGCGCTAAAGGTGAAGAGATAGCGCAGGGGGAGGTTGCTATCCATGCGGGTGAGGTAGTAAGTGCTGCTGGTGTCGGGTTCTTAGCAAGCTGCGGCGTTACGACAGTTCCAGTGTACCGTCGTCCGCGTGTCGCCATTATCCCCATCGGCTCCGAGCTATTGGCTCCGGAAGAACCGTTCCGTCCAGGGTGCATTCGCGATAGCAATTCGTATGCCATGGCGGCATGTGTTGCCAAAACTGGGGGTATCCCTGCTCAGCTGATGATCGTTCCTGATAAAGAGGAGTGTTTGGCGCGCTCTATCAAACTTGCTGCAGAAGATTACGATTTCATTATCACTACAGGTGGAGCCTCTAATGGTGATTACGATTTCATCAAACCCGTAGTTGAGGATTTGGGTGAGCTCTACATGACATTGGTGAACATGCGCCCTGGTAAGGCGCAGACTTTCGGCATGGTGGATGGCACACCGGTGTTTGGCTTGCCAGGAAATCCTGCGGCAGCTTACTGCGGTTTTGAGGTTTTGATCCGCCAGGCGTTGCGCAAGATGCAGGGTTATTCTTCCGTTGGGCGCCCTTTGGTTAAGGCTCGTTTGGTGGGCGACCGCAAAAAACGCGATCCACGCCGCATCTATCTGCGCGCCTCGCTTTCCCGAAACAAGGAAGGGGCTCTTTGTGTGGTGCCCGCAAAGAACCAGAGCTCGGGCTTGTTCAGCACTCTTCATCGGGCTAATTGCCTGGCAATACTCCCAGAGGGTACCGACCAGAACCCTGTGCCCGACGGCACCCTTATCGATTGCCTATTGCTTGATGTTGAAGAAGGAACGGTGCTGTAAATGATCACGTTTGCTGTTATTACCTGCTCTGATACGCGTAGTGAAAAGGAAGATACGGCTGGCGCGTTGCTACGAGAGCTTATTGCTGATCAAGGGTGGCAATGCGCTGCGTATGACGTGGTAAAAGACGAGCGCCCTGAAATAGCGGCCGCCATTGTTCGTGCGGCGGATGAGGAAAAGGTCGATGTGGTGCTCACGTGCGGCGGCACGGGCTTGAGCCTAAGGGATGTGACGCCCGAGGCCACGCGTGATGTGTGCGAGCGAGAGGTGCCTGGCATCGCCGAGGGCATGAGAGCGCACAGCCTCGCCATTACACCGCGTGCCATGCTTTCGCGTGCATTGTGCATGCAGCGTGGCACAACATTGGTGATCAATTTGCCAGGAAGTAAAAAAGCCGCTCAGGAGAACTGGGACGGCATAGTTGAGGTTTTGCCCCATGCTGTTTCTATGATGCATGGGAGCGGGCATTAATTAGCTCTAAGCTCTATTCCATGTGCCGGTTTTGCCGCCTTCTTTATGAAGTAGGCGAACCGCATCGATTTCCATTCCGCGATCGATTGCTTTGCACATGTCATATACGGTGAGACCCGCTACGCTTACTGCGGTAAGCGCTTCCATTTCCACGCCAGTTTTCCCGACGAGCGAACAGGTTGCTGCTAGGTGGATGCCGCAGCGACCGTCTTCACGCTCTTCGGCATGCTGTGGTGCGCACTTGACCTCAACTTTAGTGAGAGTCAACGGATGACAGAGAGGTATAAGGTTGCTGGTTTGCTTGGCTGCCATTATGCCGGCAATACGTGCGGCTGCCAGCACGTCGCCCTTTTTTGCACTGCCGCTTTCGATGACCGCAAGGGTTTCGGGTTGCATGGCAACGAAGCCTTCTGCGATGGCGGTTCGTTTGGTTTCTGCCTTTTCTGAGACATCGACCATGCGGGCATCGCCTTCGGCGTCGATGTGGGTAAGTCGTTGAGTCATATGATTCTCCTTGGGGTGGGGAATAGGGACAGGTACCAGATTTCCACTTTAGCCGCCGACCTGGCTCATCATGCGGCGGGTTCCTACGCGATGTTCATGGCCGCTTGGTTTATGGAACAGCGCTGCCTTGAACGCCGAAAGTACCTCTTCTTCGCTGCCTTTCCGAAGCGCACTGCGAATATCGTACTCGGTGTCGCTGAATAGGCAGGGTTTTATCTTGCCATCGGCGGTAAGGCGCAAGCGGTTGCAGCTTGCGCAGAAGTGGTTTGAGATTGCCGATATCACGCCGACGGTTCCTTGAGCGCCGGGAAGGCGATAATATTGCGCCGGACCCCATCCATCGGGCGTGGCAATGGCGGGCTGCAGGCTTCCCAATCCGATGGATTGTGCTTGGGCACTGATGGTTTCGATAATCTCCTTTGCGGGAACAACATCGGCCGGCCCCCAGCCGCAACCGCCACAGTCATCACCGTTTCCGATAGGCATGTATTCGATGAAACGAACATGTAAGGGGGCATCTACCGTTAAGCGGGCAAAAGAAAGAAGATCTTGGTTTAAACTGCGGACGACAACCGTATTGAGCTTGACGGGGAAAAGGCCTGCCGAAAGGGCCGCCTTTATACCTTTGAGAGCATCATTCAGGTTACCGAGCCTGGTAATGAAGCGATACTGTTCCGTGTCAAGCGTGTCCAGCGATATATTCACGCGGGAAAGGCCCGCAGCTTTCAGGTCGGCTGCCATACCGGGCAGGAGTATTGCATTGGTGGTTAGCGCAACGCTTTCGATGCCAGGGGTTTGAGCGGTTCGTTCAATGAGGCTCAAGAGTCCTTTGCGAACGGTTGGCTCGCCGCCGGTGAAGCGGATATGTTTGATTCCGAGCTGCGATGCGCATTCGATTGCTTTATGGACTTCTTCGAGGGTTAGTACGCTTTCGTGGGGAATGCTCTTAACGCCATGCTCAGGCATGCAGTAGATGCAGCGCAGGTTGCAACGGTCGGTAAGCGATATACGCAGATAGTCGATTTGTCTTCCCTGACCATCTTTCATGGCGTCTCCTTTCGGGCGATAGTGGCATGCGGGTTGAGCCGTTGGGCGTAGCCGTGTTGGTACGGCTATTTGGATACGAGGTAAACCTTATCGGAAGGGATGCGGATCAGAAGCACTTCGTCTTTGACTGGTAGCTTTTCTCCGGGCACCTTCAATTTGTCGACGCGCCAGAATAGGTGCTGCTCAAGGTATTTCATCTCATTTTCAGTCTGCTCAACTACAGGGTCTGAGCCTGACGTACGGTCGAGGAATTCCAGCAGTACCGAACGCTCAAAACGCGAGTCGCTCGTGCGAATAACCCGAACACGATAGGTGTTTCGTCCTGGCTCTTCCGCGCGTTCCAGAAAGAATGCTCGGACTCCCATATAGGTTAGGTTCTCTGGTGCGGGCTTGTCGGTTTCCACTTCGATGCCCCACGCGGGCAAGAACACCCGATGATCGTCAATCCGATGGGCAGGGGTTGTGTTCTTGCAGCCGGAGAGCCTAATGCTTGCTGCTGATTGGGGGTTGTTGACTAAATTGTTGCCCGTGCTCACCTCCATGACATGCCCCTTTTCGATCACGGCGATACGATCACAAAAACGCAGTGCCTCATCGATATCGTGGCTAACGTATAAAATCGTTCCATGGAAGGTTTCGAACAGTCCAGCCAGGTTCTGCTCCAATACTCCTTTTAAATGTGCATCGAGGGCAGAGAAAGGCTCATCAAGCATAAGGATGTCAGGTTTTGCTGCCAACATGCGAGCCAGGGCAACGCGTTGCTGCTGTCCCCCTGAAAGTTGGGAGGGGTATCGTTTGCCGAATCCGTCTAGGCCAAAGCGCTTCAGTTCAGCGTCCACTTGAGCGTTACGTTCTTCTTTAGGCAGCTTTCGGTCGATTCCCGCCGCTACGTTTTCTGCCACGGTTAAGTTGGGGAACAGCATATAGTTTTGGAACAACAGAGCGGTTTTGCGTTCTTGAGGGGAAAGGTTCACAGTGGGGCGTTTCCCGGCTTCCCGTTCAAAGAACGTTTTTCCGTTCACTACGATCTTTCCTTCATCGGGTGTTTCGATGCCTGCAATACACCTCATGGTAAGGCTCTTTCCGCAACCTGATTCGCCCAGCCAGCCTATGGTTTCGTTGCCGGCTTCTATATCAACGTCGAGGGTAAATGCGGGGAAGCTCTTTTTTATGGATACGGAAAGGCTCATTGCTCAGCTCCCTTACGGTATTTGGTAGTGCGGTTGCTCCACAAGTTGATGAACAGGAACACGATGAAGCTGAATCCGATAACGATCGCGGTCCAGAACCAGGCAACGCCATCGTTCCCGTTCATCCATTCGAAGTAGATGGCGATGGGAATAGTGCGGGTGATGCCCAGATAGTTGCCTGCCAAGAACAACGTTGCGCCGAATTCACCAAGTGCACGTGCGAATGCGAGCGCGGTTCCGGCGGCAATGCTGCTCCAGGAAAGGGGGAGCATCAATTTCAGGAAGATGCGTGTATTGCTCCATCCCAAGGTGCGAGCTGCATCGAGCATATTGGTATCGAGGTTTTCAAAAGCACCCAGGGCACTTCGATACATCAAGGGGAATGCAACCACTACTGCGGCAATAACCGTTGCGGGCCAGCTGAAGATAAGGGGAAATCCGATATCGATGAAGAAGCTGCCAAAGGCGGTATTCCTGCCGCATAGATACAGCAAGATGAAGCCACATACAGTCGGGGGAAGCACCATGGGGATGGTGAATATGCTGTCGGCGATATTCTTTGCCTTTTGCGAAAGATGAAGACACCAATATGCAGCCAGCAGGCCAAGGACGAAGATGAAAACGATGGCAACGCCAGTAGTTTTAAGGGTTACCCACAGGGGACTCCAGTCAAGTTCTGAGAGAAATTTGCCCGCTGCGGCAATTCCTGTGGCCCCTTCGTTCACGGTAACCTCATTTGCTGGGGCCAGTCGACCGAAATCGGCAAATGAGGGTTTGAAGTAGTTTGGGTTGTCACTGTCGGTGAGGTCGGAGCCATCGGTGCCTATAACGCTAGCATACACAGTTCCATTTATTTCTTGATCGAATGAGAAGCGGATGTTGCCGATTTCGTAGGTTGGGTTGCTCGTGAAGTGCCAGGTACCGATTCGGGAAAGGGGAATCGAGCCCGCTGCCGTTTTGCCATCGAGCGCACAGAGGTAGCTTTTTAAGAGTTTTATATCATTCTCGTCGTCGATATCGATGCCAAGAGTCTGTGCTGCTTGGGCGGGAACGTAAGCAACTGCATAGGATTCGGAGGCAATAAGCTGAAAGAATTCGCCTGTCTCGTTTCCAACTAAATACGAGTAACCGTAATACGTTCCATCGATAGCTCGATTCGACCCTTTTTGGGCACGTGCGAAATCGCAGACTGCGTAGGAGGTGCCCTCAATCGATGCGCTGGTTGCATCTTCCGATACGCTAACTTTAGTCGATTCTCCGTTTTCAGAGGAAGAAGCCTGGGAATTGGTAGTTTTGGGGGCTTGGGGAGTGTCAACATCGCCCAAAGCCTCATCGGCAAACGCCTTGCAAGGGAACAACGCCGTCGTCAAAACCAGTATCAGCATGAATAAGCAGGTGGCGCTTGCCGTGCCTCGTTTTGTATTCATGGAAGGTCCTTATCTGAAAAGGTAGCGTATCGAAAAATGGGAGATGGGCGTTGCTGCGCGCCCATCTCTAGAAACTAGCGAAGTTGAAGTGGTTGTTTGCGGATTACGCCAACTCGAAGCCCCACTTCTGCCAGATTGCCTGAGCCTTTTCGCCGTTTATGCACCAGTCAAGGAATTCCTTGGTGGCGTCAACGTTCTTGCAATCCTTAGTGATAGCGCCAGGATACACGATGTTCTTGTGGGTGTCGCCAGGTACGGCGCCAACAATCTCTACGCCACCAAAGCGATAGACGTCGGAGGTGTATACAAAGGCAATATCAACATCGCCAGACTGAGCATGCTTGCAAACGTTGCCAACAGAGGTGTCGGTTACAACCTTGTAGTCGGAGCCGTAAGAGCCGCCCTTACCGGAGATTTCCTTGCCGGTTTTGCCTGCGTCATCACCAGCGAGGGTGTAAACGCCAACGGTGGAAAGGGACTGTGCTGCATAGTTGCCTGCTGGAACAGAGTCGTCGCCAACGCAGATGGAGTACTTGCCGGCGGCAATGTCCTCAAGCGTTATATCGGAGAGACCAGAGCCTTCCTTAGAAACCATAACCAGATCATTCTTGAACAGGTCAACGCGGGTTCCTTCGTCAACATAACCTTCCTTGACGGCGGTATCCATGGAACCCTTGGATGCGGAAATCAAAAGATCGGCATAGGATCCTGCACTGAGCATCTCGTTCAGCTCGCCTGAAGCCTTGTACTGGGTGTCGGCGAAGGATACATTGCTATGACCGTCCTCAATGTAAGCTTGTTGAGCTTCTGCCATTGCCTTCGAAAGAGAGTTGGCGGCAAATACCTGAAGCTGAACGTCCTCTTTCCTTTGCTCTTGTTGGCAACCGGTAAGAGCTACAGCAACCAACGCGCAGCAAGCGAAAGCCGCAAATGCGGTGGCGAGTCTTTTCGCCTTTTGGGTGACAGTCATGGGGGAGTCCTCTCAACTCGGGGCGTGGTTTTGTCCTTTCGCAAGAATAAATGCAAAATCCCTTGTTTGGTTTGGGAAAATAGTCGAAACGATTGTGAGGTGTCGATTCCGAGAGGTAAACGGTATGCGCAGCGATGAAGTATCGGCAGACATCAAAGTTTTCATAAGTTCAAAGAGCCAAGCGCGCCACAGCCCCGGGCTTGGGCATGGCGTTGTGGAATTGTGTGAGCGGGTTGAACGGTTGGGCTCTCTGAATAAAGCTGCAGCAGATATGGGTATGGCCTACAGTAAGGCATGGCGTATTGTTAAGCAGGCTGAAGAGGGTCTTGACGTGGCTTTATTCCTTCGCCAAGGTGCCCGTGGCTCTTGTTTGACCGAAGAAGCCAAAGTGCTAATCGAGTTGTTCCGCAAAGTGGAGCGCGAAACAAACGCCTGCGCCAATCGGGTGCTTCGTGAGTCTTTGGACGATTTGGTCGACAAAGGTGTTCTTTCCCATGCTTCGGCCCCTGATTTGGAAAAGAAAGCCACACCTGAGCTTATTGCGCAGGTGCGTGCGTTGGGGCTTTAGGTATCCCTCTTCATTGTTTATTTGACTGATAGCTTGATATGGCGAAATTACCAGGTAACCGTTTACCGCTTATAGCCAACCGTTTACTGAGGGTCTTTTCGGTAAGCGGAAAAGCCGTTTTCTTGCTGCTTTTTGAATCGGTTTTTTTAAGGCAGCTCTTAGCTATACATACGGTATAGAACCTCTGCTTGAGCAAGCTCTTGGGGCGTATTCACGTTGGCAAAGGGATCAATCGATCCAGGCTTGCGCATGAGCTCGGCGTTGAATCGAGTGCAGTCGATTGACTCGATCAAATCACGCATGCGCTTTGACCCTTGCAAAGTGATGGTCTCTAGAATAGGCTGGCACGTGCTTTTGCGGTACACCGCTGCAAATGGTTCGTAATTCCCGTTATTGAATGGCACCACCGCATCGCTTCCATTTGCCTGCATCGCAAGAGCCTCGCGGGTAAGAATTTGTGGCGAAAAGGCAATCATGTCGCAAGCAACAACGCCAACGGCATCGTTAGAGCTCGCCTCAATTGCGGTAAGGAGTCCAGGTAGGGCCCCTCGTTCTTCCATGACATCGCTGACAAGGCGGAGCTTGGGGTGCCGCTCAAGGAGATAACGCAGCTCTGGTTCTTCGTTGGTTGTGACGATGAGCTCGTCGGCAAATGAGGCAACTACTTCCAGCATATGCTCGATTAGAGGGCGTCCCAAAAAGGGGGTCAATGCTTTTGATTGTCCCATTCGTTTCGATTCGCCGCCTGCCTGAATGGCAATGGTAAGCGGCGCACGCGTGTATCGTTTTCGCAAAAACGCCGCAATAGCTTCAATGTCCTCGAAACCGAATACCTCGACAGTGGTTTTACGGGCAATTTGCTCAACGGCCGGCATGTCGGTAACAATGGCGGCTGGTATTGCGGGCCGGTCGGGTGTTTCGCCATCAGACCGTGAGGGTTCTATACTGGACAAGCGATCGATGAGAGCTTCTGCGGCTATTTGATCTTTTGGATTTTCTGCTCGAAGCAGTTCGATGGTTGGCAATCCTATGCCGCGAAACCCTTCCACGAGCACCAAATCGTAGTTCGGCATAAGTTCCAATGCTTCGGAGCAGGAAATTTCTTGGGCTAGGTCGCATGTGAACGCCAAGCGTTTACTTGAAAGGATCGCGGTGGCTTTTGACCCAGCGGCACGATGACGGTATGAGTCTTTCCCCGGAATATCGATTTCGAAATCAGGGTGTCCGTGGTGCTTCATGGTGCCAATAGCAAGTCCCTGGCGAGTAAGCTCGGTTATGATTTTTTCCAACAGGGTTGTTTTCCCTGAATTCTGCCTTCCCACGAAAGAAACGGCAGGGCTTGGTCGATAAGGCTTATGGGGTAGAGGTTCGTAGGTCATGCCATTCCTTGTGTTTGATTTAGGCTGCTCAGCATGGCAAGTGTAGGGCATCATGTGGGTTTTCGGCATCCGCAATATATGAGTGGTTTGGGTGGGGGCGTGTAGGCAAATTCTTTTTGCCGTGAATAGGCATCCGTTAGCCCAGCTGATTCTGCCGAAGGAAGGTTGAGCGGAATGCTTATTGCGCAGTCGTTACTACTATTGGAGCGTTACTTATTGGCGTTCGAGGAGGCATCAATGGCTTGCATCACATCCATCAACATTTCTGCTCGCAAAGGAGTTCGGAAAACGCCTGTTGGTGATGCTCCTCAGGTTGTCCTTGTCGATGATGGGTTGGAAAACGATGCTCATGCAGGAAAGTGGCACCGTCAGGTTTCGTTTTTGGCAGAAGCATCCCTTGCGAAAGCTCGTGATATGGGCTTAGAGGTTGGTCCTGGCGATTTTGCCGAAAACTTTACAACCGAGGGAATCGATCTGCTTGATTTGCCTTTGGGTACGCAACTCCGTTTGGGAAAAGACGTGCTGGTGGAAATCAACCAGATCGGTAAAGTGTGCCATACCCGTTGTGCCATTTACCATTTGGCGGGCGATTGCATCTTCCCCCGCGAGGGCATTTTCGGGGTGGTGCTGCATGGTGGTGCTGTTTCGGCTGGTGACGCCATTGAGGTGGTAAGGCGTGGTGACGGTACGTGCACACATACTCCACCCGAGGCGTTAGCCGAAGTGGAAGCAGCACGAAAGGCAGGCACCCTGTGAGCAGCGAAATGCAAGACCTCTCTATAAGTGAGAGGAATCAAAGCTCCTATCGCGAAGCTTATCTAGACAACGCAGCCACAACCAAACCGTGCCCCGAAGTGGTGCAGGCTATGATGCGGGAACTTCGGAACTACGGCAACGCGTCTTCTGTTCATGCACTGGGCAAGAAGGCAAAGCGCGTGTTGGAAGATAGTCGCGCTGTTGTTGCAGCAGCTTTGGGCGCTGAGTCCGACGAGGTTTTTTTCACATCGGGCGGAACCGAATCGAACAACCTTGCCATTCGCGGTTCGGTTATGGCGCGCGGAATCGGCGCAGGTCGAATCGTAACTTCTGCTTTGGAGCATCCTTCGGTAACGCGATCGGTGCGCGGTCTTAAGCGAGAGGGCGATTGCTGCGTTTCTTACGTTGAAGCTGTTCATGGCAATTTTGATCTAGAAGCATGCGCGCGTTTTCTGCAGGAACCAACAACATTGGTAACGGTAATGTCGGTGCAGAACGAGCTTGGATATCGGCTTCCTATCCCTGAAATCGTCAAGCTGCGCAATGAATATGCCCCTAATGCATTGGTGCACACCGATGCTGTTCAGGCTTTTGGCAAAATCGATGTCCCTGTACATGAGTGGGGTGTTGATTTAGCTTCCCTTTCTGCTCATAAGATTGGGGGCCCGAAGGGTATTGGCGCATTGTTCGTGAAGCGTGGGACGAATATGTTCACCACGGCGTTTGGGGGTGGGCAAGAGCGCGGCCTTCGTTCAGGAACTGAGCCCGTTTACCTCGCCGCCGGTTTTGCCGAAGCGGTTCGCTGCGCATTTTCTGACAGGCAGGCTGAAGAAATGCGCGTTCGCGGATTGTGGGACCATTTACGCATGCGGGTTAACGCAGAGATTCCTGATGCGGTAATCAATTCTCGTGAAGATGGGTCGCCTTATCTGTTCAATTTCAGCGTTCCCGGTATGAAAAACCAGGTGGCCCTCCGTTATTTGAGTGACCATGGCGTCTATGTTTCCAAGGCTTCTGCGTGTGAGTCAAACATCAATACCGTTCCAGTTGGCACATGGCGTCATAAGCATCCGCTTTCGCTCCAGGCGGCTGGCATTCCCCTTGCAATGGGCAAGCGCACGCTGCGTGTCAGCTTCGGTTACGATTCATGCGAAGACGATGTCGATCAATTCGTGGATACCCTGAAAGCGTATCTTGCTAGCTGTTAAAACATCGTCGTTTTGTTTGCGTTAAAGATCATCGGTGTTAGCTTTTTTTGCACTTGGTGTTGTTAACCTGCGGTAACCGAATTCGGTGTTAAGGTGTGGTGAATCGCTCACGTAGGTGGGCGATTCTTTTTGCCTTTAAGCGTCTAACCTTGAGTGACGTTATTTGATGGAAGAAGTTGAGCGTTATGAATAGTGGGTCTTATCAGACATCGAGAATGGCCGAAGTGCGTCATGTTCTGTGGATTGTTCTTCTGCTTAATCTGCTGGTTGCGCTTGCGAAGTTCTTCTATGGCTTGGCCACCAATTCTCATTCTATGCAGGCTGACGGTATCCACTCGGTGTTCGACTCTATGGGCAATGTAGTTGGTTTGGTTGGAATCACGCTTGCTCTCCGTCCTGCAGATGAGGGCCACCCTTACGGACACTTCAAATTTGAGACGTATGCGAGCATGGTCATCGGCGCACTGCTTATAGTTGCTGCGTTTGAAGTTGGATCAAGCGCTATCAGTGCGCTAATTTCGGGTGACCATAATGCTTCCGTTACGGTGGTTTCTTATGTGGTCATGGTAGGCACGCTGTGCATCAACATTGGGGTTACAACCTACGAGCGAAAGGCCGGTAAACGTTTGAACAGCGATATCTTGCTGGCAGATGCAAGCCATACGCTTTCCGATGCCATGGTTTCCATTGGCGTCATTGTTGGTCTTGTGCTGATCCAGCTCGGCTTCGCTATTGCTGACTCCGTTATGGCTTTAGTCGTCATGGTCGCTATTTTGTATACTGCATTCGATGTGTTTCGTTCTGCTTTTCAGACTCTTTCCGATAAGGCTCGAATCCCCGAAGAGGAAGTTCGCAAGGTCGTGGAAAATATCGCAGGCGTTCGGAATGCGCATCGCATTCGCACACGTGGCACACAGGGCGATGTATATGCCGATTTGCATGTGCTGGTTGATCCGAGCATGACCGTTGCCGCATCACATGAGCTTGCTGATCGTATCGAATCCGAGATCGTCCATAAGTTCCCGCAGGTAAAGGACATCCTTGTCCACATCGAGCCCGATGACGCCTATCATCGAGCGGAGAGTCATACGGAATAACAGTTCCATTTATGAAAAAAACGAACCTAGACAGTTGACGCAAAGTGCTGTTCTGGTAATATACAAGCTCGCTGAAGCAGTTCGGCATTTTCGGGCGATTAGCTCAGGGGGAGAGCGCCACCTTGACACGGTGGAGGTCACTGGTTCGATCCCAGTATCGCCCACCACTTGCACACAGGCCAGAGGCTTAAAGCCCTGGCCTGTTTTCATTTGCGCAGCGTTTACTGGGGAAGGGAAGAAGCATGCACACCAACATATCGCTCCAACAGCTTCGTTACATTATTGAAGTCGCTGAATGCGGCTCCATCAACGCAGCGAGCCAGCAGCTGTATGTTTCCCAACCCACGCTTTCAACCACCATTAAAGACACCGAGCAGGAACTGGGAATTTCCATTTTCAACCGTACAAACCGTGGCATTACCCTCACAAATGAGGGTACCGAATTCATCGGTTACGCTCGACAGATCCTTCAACAGTTTGATTTGTTCGAGGCGCGTTATTCCAACTCGAACAGTGCCGCCAAGGGCAGGCTTTGTGTTTCTTCCCAGCATTACGCCTTCTGCGTCCATGCATTTGTCGATTTGGCTGAGGAGTGCGACGAAGAGGAGTATAACTTTTCCTTGCGTGAGACGCGCACAGCTGAAGTGATTGATGACGTTAAAGAATTTCGCAGCGAGATCGGTGTTTTGTACCTGAGCGAGTTCAATCGTAAGGTGCTTACTAAGGCTTTTTCCGATGCAGGGTTAACTTTTACGCCGCTGTTTGAAGCACACCCGCATGTGTTCGTCGGCTCGAACCATCCTCTCGCTGGTCGAGCAAGCTTGAAGCCCGAAGACTTGGAAGAGTATCCTCGTTATTCGTTCGAGCAGGGCAGCAACAATTCTTTCTTTTTTGCGGAAGAGCCGTTGAGCCATCTGCCTCACAGCCAGAACATTACCTATTACGACCGCGGTACCTTGACCATTCTCCTTAATCGGCACAACGGCTATACCATTTCAACGGGTGTTCTCTCCGGTGAAATGGGGCAGAGCATCTGCTCCATCCCTCTTGAGGTTGATGAAAGCATGACGGTTGGCTATCTGTATCATGCCGAGCGTCCGTTCTCTCCTTTAGCGCAGCGTTACATTGATAAGCTTCGTGCTTACATTGAAGATAACCCCACGGTAACCACGTACTATCCAGTTGATTGATAGGCTTCTCTCTTTTTGCGCGGTTAATGGTCCGCGCTTTCTGTTGGACTGCTGGCAGGGCCTACAGTTTTATAAGGGTTGAATAATTATTCCTTTCGCCGATAAATAGATGCCGTTGCCGTTGGATGGCATCGAAAACAAGTACAGTGTTCGCAAGTGCCTTCCCCTCGGGGAGGGCGTTTTTGTTTGCTGGATGTTGAGCTATTTGGTGCGGTTATCGGCTATAGGCTGCTGCTTCTGTTCGGAGCTTTATAAGGCGAAATTCGCGATGCCGTACAGGGAAGGGGGATGCGTGTCTGCGCTATCTATTGAGCCCAAGACGGCGGCCGATGCGAAGGTGGAATCTTATTTAAAGCGATTCGAGCGAAGGGTCGAGGCTGCACCTCCTGGTCAGTGCCCGCTGGCCACCGTTGCATCTTATCTTGAAACTGGCGCAAACCAAACGTGCGGGAAATGTGTTCCTTGCCGTGATGGGCTGCCGAAACTATCTGAGTTGATGCGGGAATTGGCAAACTGTCAGGCAAACAACGAAACACTGGAAACTTTGCGTGCGCTCGCCCAGATGATTCGCGATGCATCGGATTGCGCGGTGGGGTACGAAGCTGCCCAGGCAACGCTTGATGCGCTCGATACTTTTTCCGAAGAGGTCGAAGCTCATCTGGTTGGGCATAGTTGCACCCAGGGCATGGGTCAAAGCGTTCCTTGCGAAACTCTATGCCCGGCTCACGTTAACGTGCCGGGGTATATTGCCCTTGTTGGCGAGGGGCGCTATGCCGACGCTATCAAACTTATCCGCAAAGACAATCCATTCCCTACGGCATGTGCACTGGTGTGCGAGCATCCTTGCGAAAAACGCTGCCGTCGTATTCTCATCGATGCGCCGCTGGATATTCGCGGTATCAAAAAAATGGCAGTCGATCAGGTTGCTGCGGATTCTGTTTCCGCGCCCGGACGTTTGCCCGATTCCGGTAAGCGAATTGCAGTTGTTGGGGGGTGGCCCTTCCGGTCTTACCTGCGCCTATTATGCGGCACTGATGGGGCATTCCGTAACGGTGTTTGAGGCGAATCACTTGCTGGGCGGCATGATGCGTTATGGCATTCCTGCATATCGTTTTCCTCGCGAACGCTTGGATGAAGATATCCGCGCCGTTCTTTCCGTGGGTAATATCGAAGTGAAATGCGACGTGCGTATCGATGCCGTTGCTATGGCTAAGATCAACGATGAATTCGATGCAGTGTACGTTGCCATTGGCGCTCAATTGGGAAAAACGCTAAAACTCGAAAACGGTGATGCCGAAGGTGTTGTGTCTGCGGTTGACTTGCTGCAGAAAATTGGCGATGGAGATTACCCCGATTTCTCAGGCAAGAAAGTTGTTGTGGTCGGCGGTGGCAATGTTGCTATGGATTGCGCGCGAACCTCGGTTCGTGCTGGCGCATCGGAGGTTACGGTTGCGTATCGTCGTAGACAATCGGATATGACGGCTTTGGTTGAGGAAGTGGAAGCCGCCGTTGCCGAAGGTGTTGAGATGGCTGTGCTTGAAGCCCCTGCTCGTATTGAGGTCGATGAATCGGGGCACTGCACTGCCCTTATCACGCAACCGCAGATGATTGGTGCGGTTAAACGAGGCCGACCTGCACCCGTTGCCGCCAACAAGCCCGAACGCCGCATCGAAGCTGACGTAATTCTCATTGCGGTTGGACAGGATATCGACGTAGATCCTTTTGCCGATTTCGGTATGCAGGCGGAACGCGGCAGCTTTGTTGCCAATGGACAACTTGAATCTCCTAATTTGCCTGGAATCTATGTGGGCGGTGATTGTCAAAGTGGCCCCGCAACGGTGATTAAAGCCATCGGTGCGGGCAAGGTCGCCGCGCGCAATATCGATGAGTACTTTGGCTACCATCACACTCTTCCTTGCGATGTTGCGCTCCCTGAGCCCAAGCAAAATGATCGAACGCCAAAAGGACGTGTCGAAATCGCAGAGCGCCCTGCTCGCGAGCGCAAGAATGATTTCCTGGGAGTTGAGTATGGTATGAGCTTGGAGGAAGCGGAACAGGAGTGCGGACGCTGCCTGCGTTGCGATTGCTTTGGTGCTGGCTGCCAGGTTGATGGGAGGTTCCAGTATGTCTAACGAATGCGCAAGCTCTTCTGTGGTTGCCGATGAGCAGGCTATTTCGCTCATTGTTGACGGCGTTTCGTTGTCGGTGCCCAAGGGCGCAACGATTCTTGACGCTGCCGAAAAAGCTGGCTCCCACATTCCTACGCTTTGCTTCTTAAAAGAACGCAGTGCCATCTCTTCGTGTCGTATTTGCATGGTTGAGGTCGAGGGCGAAGATGCTCCTGTGCCTGCCTGTTCCACCGTTGCAAAAGAGGGCATGGTCATAACTACCGTCTCGGAACGTTTGGTTGCCTATCGTAAGTTGGCTATGGACCTGATTCTTTCCGATCATGGCCTCGATTCCACCAACTATTGCTTCAGCTGCAATAAGAACGGCGCATGTGAGCTGCAGGCGGTGGCCCGAGAGGTTGGGGTGCAGCATCCCTCGTTTGAGGGAGCGGGAAAACGCAAGCCGGTGTTCGACTCGAACCCCTTCATTTCGTTCGATCCTAATCTTTGCATTCGCTGCCAACGCTGTGTGGCCGCATGCAATTCCGCTGCAGGCAATCATTCGCTTCATGCTGCAAAACGTGGTTTGCGGACATCGATTGAGGCGCCTTTTGGTCCCAACTGGAAAACCTCAGGGTGCGAATCGTGCGGCAACTGCGTGCAATCCTGTCCGACGGGCGCCCTTACCATGAAGCGTCGCGCAGAATACCGGGAATGGGAAGTTGAACGCGTACTTACTACGTGCCCCCATTGCGCTACAGGATGCCAATACAATCTCATTGTGAAAAACGGCAGGATCGTTGATACTGAAGCGGTTGATGGACCCTCAAATCATGGCTTGCTGTGTGTGAAGGGCCGCAGCGGTAGCTTCGATTTCGTTCATTCGGAGGAACGTCTTACTACGCCCCTTATCCGCAACAGCGAAACAGGGCAGCTTGAGCCCGCTACATGGGATGAAGCCCTTGATCTTGTTGCAGCTAAGATGGGTGCACTGCGTGATGAGTTTGGCGGTCAGGCCCTTGCTGCGTTTGCGTGTGCTCGCTCTGCCAATGAAGACATCTACATGCTTCAGAAAATGGCACGTACGGTGTTCAAGACGAACAACATCGATAATTGCGCCCGCGTTTGTCATGGTCCTTCGGTTGCCGGTTTGGCACAAACCCTGGGTTCTGGCGCTATGACCAATCCCATTACCGACATCGCTCGGAACGCTGATGTAATCATGCTGGTTGGTTCGAACCCAGAGGAAGCCCATCCGGTTATTGGCATGCAGATCCGCCACGCGGTCGAAACGGGAACAAAGCTTATCGTGGTCGATCCGCGCAATATTGGCCTTTCCGCTAAAGCTGATATTCATCTGAAACTACATCCTGGCACCAATGTCGCGTTTGCCAATGGTGTTGCAAGGGTACTTATTCACGAGGGTCTTATCGACGAGACGTTTATCGCAGAACGCTCTGAGGGTTTTGACGACTTCAAGGCGATGGTGGAAAAGTACACACCTGAATACGTAGCGGAAATCTGCGGCATCGATGCTTGCGATTTGATTGCTGCAGCAAAGCTGTATGGTGAAGCGGGTGCCGCTGCTATCGTGTACTGCCTTGGCGTCACCGAGCATACTAGTGGCACTGAAGGTGTAATGGCGTTGTCGAACTTGGCTATGATCACGGGCAACTTTGGGAAGCCAGGGACGGGTGTTAACCCCATCCGCGGACAGAACAATGTGCAGGGCGCCTGTGATATGGGTGCAACCCCTGGCGATTTCCCTGGCTACCAGAAGCTTGCCAATGCCGAAGTGATGAAACGCTTCGAGGGCCATTGGGGAGTTGAGATCCCCAAGTGGAAGGGCACCTATGCAACCGAGTGCTTCCCCAAGATGATCTCGGGAGATATCAAGGGATTGTTCATCTTCGGCGAGGACCCGATACGAACCGACCCCGACACCAACCATGTTATCAAGGCTCTTGAAGCACTCGATTTCTTGGTGGTAGACGATTTGTTCTTAACTGAAACAGCCAAGTTCGCCGATGTTGTTCTTCCTGGTCGTAGTTATGCGGAAAAAGAAGGTACGTTCAGCAATACCGAACGTCGTGTTCAGCGCATTCGCACGGCGGTCACTATCCCCGGCACACGTCTCGATACCGATATCTTCATCGATTTGATGAATCGTATGGGATATGCCCAGCCGCAGCTTACAAGCGCTCAGATTATGGATGAAATTGCGGAGCTTACTCCAAGTTTCCATGGCATTAGCCATAAACGGCTTGATTCGGAAGAAGTCGCAGGTCGGGGCTTGCAGTGGCCTTGCCTCGACAAGGACCATCCAGGTACGCCGATCATGCACGTGGGTGCCTTTACTCGCGGTTTGGGCATTTACTCACTGGCCGACTATATTCCTCCAGCAGAGCTGCCCGATGAAGAGTTCCCGCTTATGCTCACTACGGGTCGTATTTTGTATCACTACAACGCAACGGCTATGACGGATAAAACTCCTGGTTTGAACGAGATTTGCAGCCATTCGTTTATTGAGGTCAACTCGTTTGATGCCGAACGATTGGGCATTTCGGATGGCAGTAGGGTTTGCGTTGAAAGTCGTCGAGGAAGCATTGAATCGGTGGCACGCGTTTCGGACAAGACCAATCCTGGAGAAACGTGGATGCCGTTCCACTTCCAGGATGGTAATGCCAACTGGCTTACCGATGCAGCGCTCGATCGTATTTGTTCTACGCCTGAATACAAGGTGTGTGCGGTTCGGCTTTCCGCAGTGTAGCGCTGGCTTATAACTGGTTTTCGCCCTGTCGGCTTATGAACCGCATCTCCAAATTTGGATTGAGAAACGAAAGTCCAAGTTCGGGAGGTGCGGTTCGGAGTCTGCGGGGCTTTTCAGTAGGCGCCTGCATGCTCGGAAGGGCGGCGGTTGATGCTTCTTGTATATCCAAAGGGGATGTGGAAATAAATAACGTAGTGTTGTTTATTTTGGTGTGGAAGAGGACAATCGGCAGCGGAACATGACAATTGAAGGGGAATGCGGCGTGAGCACTGTGGCGGAAAGTAAGAAAACCAATAGCATAGATATGCTTCATGGCCCCTTGGCTAAGAAAATCGTTCTGTTTTCCATTCCCCTTGCTATTACCAGCATTTTGCAACAGTTGCTGAATTCCACCGATGCGGTATTTGCTGGCCAGTGGCTGGGCGGTGATGCGCTGGCTGCTGTTGGTGGCGTTGCTCCGATTATCAGTTTGTTTGTCGCGGTGTTCGTTGGGCTGTCGGTTGGCGTAAACGTGGTGATCGCGGTCCATATCGGGCACGACGACATCGACAAAATCAAGGGTGCGGTACAGACCTCAGCCGCCGCCGCAGTGGTTTGTTCGCTTGTTTTGGCTGTTGCCGGTGTTCTTTCAACCGATTTTATTCTTGCTGCAGTGAATATGCCTGCTGAGGCGTGGGCTGAGGGAGCGCAGTACCTGCATGTCTACTTCATCGGCATCGTTTTCTTGGTTATATACAACTTCGGTTCTGCTGTGCTTCGAGCTAAGGGAGACACGCGTCGCCCCTTGTACGCCTTGGCGATTGCTGCAGTGCTCAATATTGCATTCGATTACGCTGCGGTAGAGTTTCTTTGCTTAGGCGTATTTGGCATTGCGGTAGGTACGGTTATCGCCGATGCCGTATGCGCTGCTGTTATTGTTTATTTCTTGCTTACCGAAGATGAATCCTACCGTCTGGAGCTTAAGAATTTTAGGGTTGTGGGAATCGATCTCAAAACCCTTATGCACATAGGCCTTCCTGCCGCCTTGCAGGGTGCGGTATTCGCTCTTTCCAACATTATTATCCAGCGCGAGATCAACGGCTTTGGCGCAGACGCAACTGCAGGTTCATCTGCGGCTATGAATTTCGAGTTCTACACCTACTTCTTCGTGAACGCCTTTTCCCAGGCCGCAGTTACCTTTATTGGCCAAAATTATGCGGCAGGCCAGTATAGGCGTTGCGACAAGGTCATGAAATTCTGCATGGCGGCATCGTTTGTTTCTACACTGGCATTAAGCTTGCTTTTCACTTTAGGTGGCGATCTGTTCTTGGGCATTTTCACCGCTGAAGCGGGAGCACTTTCGTTTGCCTATATTCGCTTGTGGCATGTGGAGCTGTTTGAGTTCATGCCGTGTTCGTATGAGGTCACGGCGAGCGGTATGCGTGGTATGGGTTGGTCGGTGCTGCCTACCATTGTGGTTATCGTAGGCTCATGCCTTTTGCGCATCGTGTACGTTTTTACTTTGTTCCCGCTTATTCGTTCGTTTGAGAATCTGATGCTTATATACCCCGTAACGTGGATTGTGACAGGGGCAACCATGATTGCGCTTTACTTTTATGCCAGGAAAAAATCCTACGGAAGGTAGTGACGGTCGTGCATGCTAACCGTGTTCTCTCTATCGGTGCCGTGCGCTTATCCTGACGCTCATTAGGGCAATAGAGGCAACAACCAGCACAATGCCGAAGATGGCGGCAGGGGACAAATACTCGCCGAAGAACGCAACACTTATGATGGCGGTAGCAATCATTTCTACGGAAGCGATGATGGGGACTTTGCTCGTTTCCTTCATCTTCAAAATACCCTTGTAGTACAGCAGGTATGCCAGCGAAGTAGGAATCAAGGCCAGTAAAAATCCATAGGCTATGGTTGCGGCGTTGTACGATTCGGGACAGGTCCATGGTTGGAAGAGGATCAGAACAGAAATAGTGGCGAATAGGTAACTGTAAGCACTCATGACGTAGGTATTGGTGGCGCTTCCCGCAATGCGCGTGATTATCGCTGCCATTCCGTAAGTGAACCCCGATGCAATGCCACAGCTAACTCCAAGAACTGATAGCGTTTCCAGGTTAAGCTGGTCTCCCGTTGCAGCAAGCGAGCAACCCACCACATTGATGCAGAGGGCGATAACCTTTAAAAGGGAGATGCCCTCATGGAATATCAGCATTGAAAAAACGGTGGTAAAAATAGGCGCGGTGTTTAGCAGTACCGCCGAAACGGCGATGCCAGCATTGGCGATAGCCATGGTATAGAACATGTTGTAGATACCGTTGGAAACAACGCCCAGTACAGTGCAGGCGACAAGGGTTCGCTTGTCGACTATCAGCGCTTTCGGTCCAAATTTCATAGCGGTGAATGCGGTCATGATAAGAAAAGCAAAGAGCATCCTGATAAAGCTTGTGCTCGCCGCTGTCGAGCCGTGCAATTCCATCATTTTAACCAATGGCCCAACAAGCCCCCACAATATGCCCGCAGACAGAATTTGCAGGATTGCTAAGGTCTCTTTGCCGAGGGGCAGCTGACTCACTGGTTTCCTCATTCCGTGGTGGCTATGCTCGCTGCTTTGGGAGGCAGCTATAGTGATTTGCTTTATTTAGATAAAGTGTAGCGGTAAAACGTGTTCAATCTTCTATACTCAAGTGCATTCTTTACCGTCGGTGCGTCGATTTGCTTGACTTCATGGGCGAATCGTCAGAAAGAGGGACTTTGATGGAAACCCCATCTCCTGTTGCGTCCACCCAACCTCCATCTGCAGAATGCGCTTTTCAATGCGCGGGAAGTGCCGTTGGCGGCCTTCCGTTGGCCGAGATTGATATTCCCGATAGCTTGCGGGGCGACCTAGCCCTGTTCCTTCGCCTGGAGCGAAAAGTGCTTGATGAGTACGATCCTGAAATCCGTAGTCTGTTCGATAGGCTTTTGCAAAGCGTAATTGCTGCCAACGAGGGAGATCCGGGTAGCGCTGCGAGTGATGAACCCGTTGACGAGCAGGGGATCCCGCTCCCTTCAACTGAGGGGAACAAAGCATTTCGCGAAGCGGTTGATCTCCTCGACATGCTTCCTATTGAACGCGCTCAGGTGGTGGTGCGAGCATTCACCTCGTTCTTTCATCTGGCTAATCTCTCTGAGGAAAATTATCGCGTTAAGACGTTGCGTGAGCGTGGCCGTGAGCCCTTGGGGCAAATGGAAACCGACCCGACCAATGAACTTACCGTTGCCTATCGTCAGCTGGTAGATGAAATGGGCGTGGGTCGTGCCACCGAATTGCTGAATCGTTTGGAGTTCCACCCAGTGTTTACGGCTCATCCCACCGAGGCGCGCCGCAAAGCGGTTGAAGGAAAAATCCGTCGTATTGCATTGCTGCTAGCGGAACGTCCTTATATGGGCGGTTCTGATTTAGCGGAAAATGAGCGTCATCTGCTTCAGGAAATAGATGCATTGGTGCGCACTTCGCCCATTTCTGTGAAGAAGCCTACCCCCGTAGAGGAAGCGGACACCATTATCGACGTGTTCGACAACACGCTCTTCACCACCATTCCTAAGATTTACCGTCGATTCGATGATTGGGTTCTTGGGGAAAAGGCAGGTCGCGTTAAGCCGGTTTGCCCGCCGTTTTTCCGCTTGGGAAGCTGGATCGGGTCCGATCGCGATGGTAACCCGAACGTAACTGCAAAGGTAAGCCGTCAGGTAGCTGCTAAGTTTTCCGCCCATATGGTTTCCGCTTTGGCGGAGGCATGCCGCACGGTAGGGCGTAACCTGACTTTAGAATCGGGCTACACTTCGCCTTCGGCCGAGCTTTTGAATCTCTGGAATCATCAGGTTGAAATGAGCGAGGAGTTAACCGGTCGGGCCGAGGTCATCTCCGCTTCTGAGCCGCATCGCGCGGTAATGCTCGTCATGGCGGCGCGTCTTGATGCTACCGTTACGCGTAATGCCGACACGATGTATCGTTGTGTTGAAGATTTTTTAGTTGACCTTCAGGTAGTGCAGCGTTCACTCGTTGAAGCAGGCGCAGTGCGTGCGGCGTATGGTCCCGTGCAAACGCTTATGTGGCAGGCGGAGACGTTCGGTTTCCATATGGTGGAAATGGAGTTCCGTCAGCATTCAGTGGTTCATGAGCGTGCGTTGGCTGATATTCGCGAAAACGGGATCCATGGAAACTTGCAGCCTATGACCCGCGAGGTTCTTGATACGTTCCGTGCCATCGGTTCTATCCAACGTCGTTACGGCAAGAAGATGGCCCACCGTTACATTATTTCGTTCACGAAAAGCGCTCAGCATGTTGCCGATGTATACGAGCTGGCGCAGCTCGCTTTCGCGCATGCCGAAGATGTGCCGGATTTGGATGTTATCCCCCTGTTTGAGCAGCTGGAGGATTTGGAGGGCTGTGTTGAGGTCCTGGATAAGATGCTGGAGCTTCCTGCTGTGCAGCGCCGCCTGGCCCAAACTAATCGCAAGATGGAAGTGATGCTGGGGTATTCGGATTCATCGAAAGACGCCGGTCCGACTACGGCAACGCTGGCATTGCATTCAGCTCAGGGTCGTATTGCCCAATGGGCGGAGCGCAATCGCATCGACCTTGTCATGATGCATGGTCGTGGTGGTGCGGTTGGTCGTGGCGGTGGACCTGCTAACCGTGCGGTCTTGGCACAACCAAAGGGCTCGGTGAACTGCTGCTTTAAGGTTACTGAGCAGGGTGAGGTAATTTTTGCCCGCTACGGGAATCCTGTTCTTGCCCAGCGCCATGTGGAAAGTGTGGCGGCGGCAACGTTGCTAAGTTCGGCTCCTTCAATAGAGCATACCAACACTCAGATGACTAGCGAATTCGCTGGCGTTGCTAAAGAGCTGGATGATGCGGCCCACAAGAGCTATCTCGATTTGCTGAATACGGATGATTTCACCCCGTGGTTCGCTACGGTAACACCCCTTGCTGAGGTCGGTTTGCTTCCTATTGGCAGCCGTCCAGCCAAGCGCGGTCTCGGCGCTAAATCCCTCGATGACTTGCGCACCATTCCCTGGGTGTTCTCCTGGTCCCAAGCGCGCATCAATTTGGCTGCGTGGTATGGCTTCGGTACCGCCTGTGAAAAATTGGATGATATCGAGCAGCTCCGTCGCGCCTATCGCGAGTGGCCCCTGTTTGCCACCTTTATCGACAACCTTGAGATGTCTATCGCCAAAACAGACCAGCGCATTGCGAAGATGTACTTGTGTTTGAGCGATAGGCGCGATCTTTCCGAGAAAGTATTCGGTGAAATGCAGCTGACTCGTAAATGGGTACTTTCCATTACTGGCAGCGAATGGCCCTTGGCCCAGCGACGAGTGTTGGGGCGCGCTGTTCGTGTGCGCAATCCCTATATTGACGTTCTTTCACTTGCTCAGGTTCGTGCCCTGCGTGCTATTCGCATTCGCGGCGAGGAAATGGCAGCTAAGGAAAAGGCGGATTATCTCGCGCTGATTCTTTCTACCGTTACAGGTGTTTCTGCTGGTCTGCAGAATACTGGGTAAAGAGCGGTTGCCCTTTTGCGTTGAAATGCTGAACGGCAACTGAACGGTAGATAGCAAGAAGCTAGTAGCAAGTGTGTATTCCGTCTTTCGAGAAGATAAGGAGTGAGTCATGCAGGTAGATTTCGATTCCATCCAACCTGAAACCATTGAGCATTTTAAGGGCGGGGAAGGCTCCGTTACTACTCGAGCGTACGTTGACGGAAACAATCGGATTATGAGGGCAACAGTGCATCCGCATTCTTCCATCGGTTGGCATCAGCACAGTGGCAATTCAGAGATCGTGTACGTTATGTCTGGTGTTGGCAAAGTGGTAGTTGAGGGCGGCGAAGAGCCTTTAGCTCCTGGCATATGCCATTACTGTGCGGAGGGGCAGTTCCATTCTGTGGTGAATCCTAATGAAGAGGATTTAGTCGTGTTTGCCGTGGTTCCCCAGCACGGCTCTCTGTAGCTTCTGGCGCTATTTGGAACGCTCTATTAATTTGCGATATACGTGCTCTACCATCCAAGGCTCGGTTGACGCGGTAAGGGCTTCGTCGAACGTGAGCCAACGCACTCCAGAGTTTTCTTCGGGGGCTATGCGTAGCGCGTCTTTTTCATTTGCCTCGAACAGGTAGGTTGCATTGAGGTGCAAATGGGAGGGGACGTATGCCCCGCGTTTCCAGTGCCCATCAACGGTAAGCGTTTCGCAGGAAAGAAGGCCTGAGTGTGCCATTTTGGCGCTGCTCAGGCCTGTTTCTTCTTCGAGCTCTTTTGCGGCGACGAGCGAAAGGTCGTGTATGCCATCAGCGTGGCCGCCAATCCATGACCACGATTGATAGATGTTGTGATATATCATCAGCGTTTTTGTGCGGAGGGGGTTTACGACCCAGGCTGATGCGGTAAAGTGCGCCGGCCATGCCCGATTGTAGGCCTCTTCGCGATGAGCGGCTTCGAGAAGTAGTGTGTAGTCGGCTGCTTCTTCATCGTTCTTGGGCGTAAACATTTTTAGATCCTCGATCAGAGTGGCCATAAATGGGCTCCTTTGCGGGCGTTGCGTTTCTCGGCTTTGGTCATATTATCGCCTCGATATGTTGTTTGGTGATTTTTCAATTTTGAGTTGCCATATTGCAGGGTTTTTCAGTTGCGGTTGTTTTGGGTTGGATCTATGACAATCTGCGATATTTCGCGTAGGTATTGTTTTCGGTCTACGCGTGGAGGGGTATCTCCGTGCGTATGATCCGGACACCATGGTTTTGACGTATCCGATTTGACTGATTCTCCGATAGGGAAGGTGAAAATTTTTTCAAAAAAGGGGTTGCGTGAAAAACTGGTTTCCGTATAATACTTTCTTGCGCGCGGACGTGGCTCAGCTGGTAGAGCACAACCTTGCCAAGGTTGGGGTCGCGGGTTCGAACCCCGTCGTCCGCTCCATTTGATTTCTCAAGCCGATTCGATTCTTTACGGTCGGCTTTTTTAATCGGCGACGTGGCCAAGTGGTAAGGCAGAGGCCTGCAAAGCCTTTACCCCCGGTTCGAATCCGGGCGTCGCCTCCAATACGCACTCAAAAGGGATTGCACACCGTGCAATCCCTTTTTTGTTTCGCGTAAGGCGTGGTAGCGCTACGGGCAGGTTATAAGAAATAGCGGGCTATAGGACAAAAAGCGTGTCCTATTTTGCATCTAAACCCCAGTTTGCAGCTCCAGTTTTAGCCGCTTAAAAAACCCAGACCCTTTAAGACGCCAGTAGAGAAGTGCGTTTGGCTTTAGCTTGGTGCTGCGGGGCGGGCCGCAAATTCAAACCCCTAAAAACAGCGAATGGGAAAGGAATATAGGCCATGAATTGCATCCATTCCCCTTCTCTGACTTTGCCCCGTTGCCGTTATATGGGGTCCGCTTGGCTTTCGAGGGCTGCTTCATGGTGCTACAGGCCTGTTGCGACAGATCAGCCTGTTGAAAAACAAAAAATCCGACTTTTATGCAGCTTTTTTGCGATTAGGGACTCTTTTCGGTCCCTGGAACGTGTAAACAAGCTGCTGTACGGCTGGTTACCTGCGGTTTTTATGTCTTGAACCGTGATCGGGGAACTCGAACAATTCCTAATCGCAAAAAAGTTGCAAACCCGACCGTTATTTTGTTTTTAGGTTCCCGAGGTTGCCGCGCGCAAGCTCCGTGGCGGGGTGGCGGCGCGCTTACGTTTCGACTGACCCGCTTTGCGGGGGAGTCGTGCTCGAATCATTTGTTCGACCTAAACGGTGCGCAATCGCATCACTTGATACATTGCGCTTGGGCATAAAAGAAGCCGCTCGTGGCGGCTTCTCGGGTGGGTTATGTCCTGCTCTGCTTATGCTGCTGCTTTGGCGGCTTGGCGGGTTTCTTTGCGGTTCTCCAGAGCGTTGACACATACAGCGGCGGACTGGTCGCCGGTGATGTTTACCACGGTACGCATCATGTCCAGAACGCGGTCTACGCCAGCTACGAGGGCGATGCCTTCAACGGGCAGGCCAACGGACTGGAGTACCATAGCGAGCATGATCATGCCGGAGCCGGGGACGCCGGCAGTACCGATGGACGAAAGCACGGCAGTGGCAACAATAACGCATTGTTGGCCAATGGTGAGGTCGATTCCGAATACTTGGGCAATAAAGATGGCACAAACGCCTTGATAAATAGCGGTGCCGTCCATGTTGATGGTAGCGCCAAGGGGCAGCACGAAGCTAGAAACTTCGCTGCGAACCCCCAGCTTCTTAGAGCATTCCATGTTGATAGGCAGTGTGCCGACAGAGGATGCAGAGGCAAACGCAAATGCCATTGCGCGCATCTGACCCTTGAAGAAGGTAAGCGGACCCATTTTCGCAATGGTTTTAACAGCGCCAGAATATACGACAACCATGTGCAGAATCATGGCCAAGTAGGCAATGAGAATGAGCTTCAGCAGCGGCAGCAGGATGTCTGGTCCGTTGGTGGCAACGACGGGGGTGATCAATCCAAATACGCCGAATGGGGCGATAGAGATAATCATATGCATGATTTTGATGCAAACCTCGCTCATGCCGTTCACGAAGTCGGCAACAGGTTGAGCCTTTTTACCCGCTGCGAGGATACCGAAACCGAAGAAGAGGGCGATGACGATGATCTGCAGCATGCTGGCGTCAGACATGGGTTGGACGAAATTGCTGGGGAAAATGTTCACGATGGTATCGATAAACGAAGGGGCTTCTTTTGCCTCATAGTTCAGTTCATCGGTAGAAAGAGTGTAGCCTGCTCCAACGTTGAGGACGTTGGCAATTACTAAGCCGATTACGATAGCGCATGCGGTGGTGCATAGGTAGTAGGCGATGGTTTTACCGCCGATAGCACCTACGCGTTTGATATCGGAAAGGCTGATGACGCCAGCAACCATAGAAAAGATAACCAGCGGAACAACGATCATCTTAATGAGGTTCAAGAAGATGGTTCCAAGCGGTTTTATGTACGTGGTTGCGATGTCGGGAGTACCTTGCAGAGCCAAGCCAGCTACAACACCCAATGCAAGTGCTATGAAGATCCAGGTAGTAAGCGAAAGGCGTTTGACCCAAGGCTTATTTGCCTTTTCGGCTGCAGTTGCTTTCTGAGCCTCCCTAATATCGGCTTTTGCCTCTTTTTCGAAGTCGGTTAATTCGGACATGGATGACCTTTCTTGCTCGATGTCCTTTTTTCGATTAAGCGCCTGGTGACTTACCGTGAGCGGCAGATGCAGACGTAACGATATATTTTACTCCATGGTTAGGTGTGGAGCTTCGTATGACAGCTGAAAAGTGTTATGAAGCTAAAATGCGAGCCAGACGGCACGTAGGTTAGTCTGGTTCGCATTCGTGAATAGAGACTGATGCATTGGTAAAGTTATTTTGGTTATTACCCGATTGCGCTATCGAGTGCGGCTTCTAAGAATTCCCATTCGTCTTTTGTCGTTATGGGAAGAAGCTCGGTTTCTCTTAGCGGCATAGCGTTTGGGGTTTCGGCATTTGTCCTATACGCGGAGGCGAATACCGTTAGGGAACCGTCATCGCCGATGCTGTTGTCGGTGTATACCAGATAATTTTTGGTACCGCAGCTGCTTTCCACGAGCAGAAGCGCTTCGCATTCTGCGACCTGGCCATCTTCCATGATTAAGGGAAAACGAGTTTCTTTCATTCGGATGGAGCGCATCGGTACTCCTGTCAACAACTACCCGTTAAACAGGTGTTTCAATGGATACTAAAGATAGATTTCGAGAAGTGCTTTTTGGACGATCTTACGAGCGTCTTCATTGAAAACGTTGTGCAATACCCTGAGTTCATTCAGGGTTATGGTTCCCGGATTGGCGTCCTTTTGGGCGAAGGCGTCACGGGAGAGGAACAACGCTGAAGCGCAGTCATCTAGGGACAGCCCAGAGGCTTCGCGCGCTTGTTGAACCCAGTTTTTCATACTCATCCTCCGCACTTGATCATTACCAGATTAACGGGTAAAAAACTGCTGTCAATCTGGGAATACCACCTTATTTGATAGCATGTTTCGCGTGGATGGGAGGACCGATGGAGAACTATATTGGCGATAGTTGCGCGAAATCATCAACGCACTTGATAAACGCAGCTCAAACGCTGAAAACGCTTCTAATCTCGTCTGCGCTGGGAAGAGTTTGGGAAGAATCGGCTCCAAAACGCTGAATTTTAGCGGTTTCTGCCGCCAAATCGCGCTCGTGAATCCTTGCGTATATGTCCATCGTTGTCGTTATGTCGCTGTGCCTTGCCATCTGCTGAATAGCCTTGATGTTCATATCGCTCATGCAGAGATACGAGACGAACCAGTGGCGCAGATCGTGAGGGCGTGGGTCATCGAAGCCAAGCTCGGAACCGAGCTTCTTCCATGCCCTGTTGAGCGTTGAGTACGATTCCTGCTCGTATATAAGATTGGTCGATACGTACGTTTCGGGCGTTTGCGTCAGCTGCAACGCCTTCATGTTGTTCGCCTGCGTAACGCGCCACATTGCGAGCATATCGGCGAGCGTGTCTATCATCGGGAGCGTTGCGCTTGCCGCCTTGCTCTTCGTCCCCTTGATCGTTATGAAGCCGCCCTGTATGTCCTTCCATTGCACCGCCAACGCTTCGTTTGCGCGGCAACCAGCGAGCAGGGCAAGCAGCAGAGCCATACATCGAGGGTCTTGCTGATCGTATATGTCGTAAGCCAAACGCTCGAACTGCTTAACGCTTATGGCGTTGACCTCTCGCTGATCCTTCTTCACGCTTGAGTACCCTGCAAATGGGTTGCGGCTTGCGTAGCCTTTGGGGATCGCAAAGTGCGTCATCATGCCAGAGAGCGCAGAGCAGTATATGTTGATGGTGTTGCCGCTGTAGCGTCTTCCGCTGAGCGTCTTCCCATCTATCCAGCCTTTGACCATATCGACAACGTGCTTGTCGGTGATCTGCGACACGGGCAAGGCTCCGATGCAATGGCAGACCGCCTTAACGGCACATTGGCGGGAGTACCGCGCATTTTCGGAAAGCTGGTGGAACGGATCGGCGGCATCAAGCCAAAGCTCGCAGCATTGGCTGAGCGTCATCTTCTTCGATTCTGCGTGGCTCATCCCGAGCAGCTTGCGCTTGAAATCCTCGCGAGCCTGAACGGCTTCGGTGTAGCTGCCGTGAAAGGTCATCGCCCTTTGGGCATACTTTCCCGTGGCAGGGTTGATTCCTACGCTTATCTTGATCTTCCATTTGCGGCATTTCGATTTAGGCTTGTCCTCCATCGCGTATATGCCGCCTATGCCCTTCGTTCTCATGGCAGCCGCCTTTCAGCTCATGATGCCGTACTCTGTTCTCTCGCTTATCGTCTCCCAGCCTTCATCGCCGTCTACTTGCCTGTACTTGAGCGCGTATATCGAGTATCCGTTTCTGTTGGAATCGAACTCGAGCATGTACCCATCACGCTTGCGCCAAAGCACGTACTGCCCGTTTTCGAGGCTTCCGTCCTGCGTGTACCTCGTTGTTAACTGCATCGTGTCCTTGTTGTCGTAGGTGCACGGCGCGTCCTCGCCTGTAGGCACGCTGCATTCCACATAGCATTCGACAGGGCACCTTGGGGGGTCTCCGTATGGCTCTGGCGGAATCGCTTTGATAACGCCGAACGTGTAGTGGAACCTGCTCTTGTCCTTGTAGGACGGTCCAAGCACGCAGGCTTCCTTCATGATTCGTCCGTACTCGTTCGAGGGCCAGCCGTCCGTTGCGCGATCAGCTTGAGAGAACACGTACCAAGAGTGCAATATTGCCTGCATGTTTCTGGTGTAGTTCGGCTCTTCGAGGTCGCACCACTCGCTTTCTTCGACTTCGCCGGTTGCCTTGTCTATTCTTCGGCGTACGTGATAGCTGACGTTGCAGAAGTCGAACCCGCACGGCGCAACAGGCTCAAGCGTCCTGATTTCATCGAACGTAAGGAACTCGTATCGCTTTTGTTCGCTTTGCGAAGTCGGTTCCTCCTGTGGCCTTGCGTGCTTTGCATTGATGACGTTTCTCTCCCCGAACCTTTCGAGCAACCCCATGTCTGAGACTCCTTTATAACCGAACGACCGCGTACACGACCTTGCCGAGAATCCTGACCTCTGGCGAAGATTGGTCTGTGGCATCGATGATCCTCCGCTTGTGGGACGGGTTGGTGCTGTCAGGCTCAAGCACGATGAATCCGTCCATCTTCTTTATGCGCTTGACCGTAGCGTCATCGCCGTTGACCTTAACCAGCGCAATATCCCCGCTTTGAGCGTCAACGTGCGTATCTATCAGGGCATACGATCCATCGGTCAGGACGTTGTTCATCGAATCGCCCGTTATCTTGATGAAGAAGTTCCCCTCTTTGCAATACTCTTCTGGGCAGGGTATCGAGCCGCAGTCAAGCTCGAACGCTGGGCATGGCTCGCCAGCGTGTGCGGCTCCGATGATCGGCAGCGAGCCAGAAGCGGCAACAGGCTTTATCTTCCCCTTAGACACATTCCCAAGGCGCGTTCTTGCGTAGTAACCGTCAGAGTACCCGAACAAATCGGTTTCGCTCACGCCGAACAGGTCACATATGGCTTCGACTGTTTTCTTGTCGCGCGGCTTAGTGCCTTTGTTCTCCCACATAGAGATAGCAGGAGAGGTCATCCCGAGCCTTTCGGCGATCTGGTATTGCTTTAGCTTGCTATCTTCACGTATGGCGCGAAAGTTGCGCCCAAAGCTGTCGATCGATTGCATTTTAAACCACCTTTCACGTCAATCTAATTTTACTATTCGTAAAAAAAATTTAGTTAAAACTAAAATTTAATTATTTACAAAGTGTAAAGATAAATATATATTTAAGTCGTTGAAAGAAACCAACCGAAAGGCGGCAACGAAGATGATGAACGCAGATGACATCAAGAAGGGAATCGAGTGCATGAAGGCTCAGAAGAAGAGCCTTGAGAAAGAGATGCTTGATCTTAAAACGCACCTGGTCAGGGGTATTTACGACATGGGAAGCGAGGAGCTTATCACGGTTGCAAACAGAATCGCTTACCTTGAGAAGCGAATCGAAGCGGGGAGGGCGAAGATCGATCTTGCTGAGCTTATCGTCAGCTGATTTTTTTTCGCGATTGAAGATAAAAATACAGTTATCTTCAATATAAGGTTAAACAATGTTAGTCGATGAATGGGCGGCTGCAAGCCGTATTAGAAGCGGGGATTTGGAACACACCGCAGCCGTTCATTCAGCGCCTAACGGCGGCGCCAAGCGCCTACGGGACTAAACACTTCTCATAATCGGCGGATTCTTGCTGACCCTCCACCCGTAGGCGCTTTTAGAAAACAAAACGACAGACAGAAAGGAGTACGAATGGACGAATGCGAGCATTACGAGAAGCGCGTTCTGCGATATTGCGGATTCACGCCGACAAGCATGGCTCGAATCCTCGGTATCTCGCGTCCCACGGCAACGGCGAGGTTCAACGACCCGTCAACCCTCAAGGCTGACGAGTTGAAGCTGATGCTCGATGAACTTCACGATGATGACGCTAGGGAGATGTTCCTATCGATCATCGGAAAAAGGAGCGCATGATGCGCGAAATCCAGCGATGGAGCAGAGCCGAGGACGCTGTTATCAGGCGCTATAGGGATCAGGGCGCTTACAGGATTCGCAAGCAGCTCCGCACCATGTGCGGCACGGATCGAACGATTGAAGCGATCCGCATGAGAGCAAGCCGCAAGGGCGTATCCCTTGCCAAATACAGGCAATGCGATGTTTGCGGCACTGTTCTCAACTCGCACAACAACAGCGGAAAATGCCCCGACTGCAACCTTGCAGACCGCATAGAGAACATGCAGCAGCGCAAGCGCCACCTCGAATCGCTTGAGCGCAAGGAAGCCGATACCGAGCTAAGGCGCATATACAACGCAGAGCGCCAGGCGGTGCGGCGAATGGAAAACCGCCTGAAAAAAAGTTCCGAAAAAAATACGGCGCTTTGACCAGGCAATTAACAGTTTTTGTAACAGAGATTCACGTTTTCAACACACAAGAAAGGACGAAAAAAGATGGAAAAGAAGATCACGAAGAAAATCCGCAAGAAGGTCGCAGAGTGCATGAGTGAATCGATCGATGCAGTCGAGGTCATGCGAGTTTCGGAAGCTATCGGAATCACCGCTGACGCTATCTATGCGGTTCCTGGCGATGCTGTTCATCTTGCGAAAATCATCGTTCTTGGCGAGGACGAGGAGATTGACGAAGAGCGAGTAGAGCGTATCTATGACGGTCTTTCGATTGCCGTTGACACGCTTGAGGAATGCGGCATCCACATCGGCGGCGATGTCTACTGCACAACCGCCATCGTCTGGCTCCGTACTGATGGGAGCATCGCGCATGTTGCGATCATCGCTAAAGGAATGTAGCGATGGCAACGCGACTTTACACGCCGCCTGAGCTGGCGAAACTGCTCAACGTATCGGCTAAGACGATCAGGGAGAGTTGCGCGGCTGGGAGGATTCAAGCCTACGACTTCGGGGACGGAAGCTCCGTCATGTGGAGGATTCCGTTCGATGAATCTGAGATGAAGAGCATCGGAAGGAGGAACGCAAAATGCGCCTATGTGAAGGAAAGGCTCCGCGCCAACGCACAGCAAAACCGATGATGCGGAAGCCTAACCCACAACGCAATCATACCACCGCAGCAGCAGCGGAAAGGGAGCTGATGGCTTACGTGACGATCTTCTTCCTTGCCTTTTGGGCGATGGTTCTGCCCGAGTTCATAGCGGCAATCGGCAAGACCATCTTCGGATAAACGGAACCAGAGAGAAAGGTAAAGGCATGGAAGAAGCAAAGGTCATCGAGAACGATCTTGCGTTGATCGAGATCGACACAGGCGAGGTAACGAGCCTGATCCTCGGCATGGATGCCGAGATAAGGAACTGCTCGGACATTGTAGCCGAGCTGAAAGGAAGCATCGACCAGCTTCCAGAGATGCAGACGGAGGACGTTAAGCGCATCGCAACCGACATAAACGGTCATCTGAAACACGCAGACGAAGCGCGCAAACGCTTCAAGCGCGAGTGGAAGAAGCCGCAGGACAAGGTTGAAGCGGCTTTCAAGCAGGCGATGGAACCAATGACCGAGCTTGTCAACGCCTACAAGGGCGAAGCGGCTAAGCGGGATCAGCAGATCAGGCAAGAGAGATATGAGCTGCTCTGCGAGTTTTACGAAGCCGATGCGCCAACGCTTGCGGCGCTTGTCCCGATCGAGCGTTTCGGGATCGTCAGAGACAAGATGAGCATTGCGAAGTCTTGGAGCCTGATAAAGGCGCAGGAGAAGCTTCACGCGCTGCTTGTGCAGGCGCTGAGCGATTGGGCGGCGCTGAAAACAAGTCACCTTGCGTTCGAGAAGGAAGCGGAAGCGGAGTTTTTTCGCACCCTCAGCCTACAGGCGGCGCTGAACCTCAACGCCATGAGGGAAGAGGAGCAGGCGCGGATCGACCAGCTCAACGCAGAGATGGGCGTTGCGCCAGAGCCAGAGCCGGAGCCTGAGCCGATGCCAGAACCAGAACCGCAGCCAGAGCCTATGCCGCAGGTTCAGCAGCAGGAACAGCCACCGTGCGAAGAAGAGCCTATGAGCTTCACGATCACATGCAGGATGACGGAATGGCAGAAGCAGCAGGTCATCGGCTTTTTGAAATCAATCAGCGTATCAGGAACGATCAGGGAGGTTCGCGATGAACCAGCTATCTAAAAGCTATGAAGCAAACGGGCAGTCGATTACCCTCACGGCGCAAGACGTGATCGACTACATCTGCCCACTTGCAACGCCAACGGAAGTGAAGATGTTCCTGGAAATGTGCGCTGCTTACGGCTTGAACCCGTACGTAAAGGACGCTCACCTGGTCAAATACAAGGCTAACTCGCCTGCAACGATGGTCGTGGGGAAAGATTTTTACACAAAGACTGCGGCGAGCAACCCGACATTTGACGGAATGGAAGCGGGGATTTCCGTCATCGGAACCGATGGGTCGTTCCACAGGCGCGAAGGCTCGATGCTCATGCCGGGCGAGCAGCTTGTGGGTGGCTGGGCAAAAGTCCACATCAAAGGGAGAAGCGTTCCGAGCTTCGATGAAGTCGGTTTCAACGAGTACGCAGGGAAGAAGTACGATGGCTCGCTCAACCAGCAATGGGCATCGAAGCCAGCAACGATGATCAGGAAATGCGCGGTTGTCCATGCCCTGCGCGAAGCCTTCCCCGCCAACTTCGCGGGACTTTACGACAGCGCGGAGATGGGAATCGACACCGAGGAGATTCCCCCTGCGACAGCACAGCAGACTGCTGTAGAGCCAGAGCAAACCTACGAAGAGACTTTCTAAGGAGATCAACCAAATGGCAATCAACAAGGCAACCATCACGGGCAACATCACCCGCGATCCCGAGCTTCGACAGACGCAGGGCGGCACAAGCGTCCTCACCATCGGCGTAGCGGTGAACGATCGCCGCAAGAGCCAGCAGACGGGGGAATGGGAGGATTACCCAAACTTCATCGACTGCACGATCTTTGGGAACCGCGCAACGGGCGTTGCCCCTCACCTGGAGAAGGGTATGAAGGTAGCGATCGAAGGCAAGCTCAACCAGTCGCGCTGGCAGGCTGAGGACGGCACCAACCGCAGCAAGATCGAGATCATCGTTGACGAGATCGAGTTCATGAGCCGTCAGGGACAGACCGCGAGCAAGCCTGTGCAGCAACAGCAACAGCAGTTCGCCCCTCAGCCTATGCAGCAACAGGCGCAGCCGCAGCAGTTCGTCCCTCAAGCGGCACCGCAGCCTATGCAGCAGCAGCCTATGCAGCAGTTCGCCCCTCAGCCTATGCAGAAGCCTATGCAGGCGGCACCAGTGCAGCAGGCTATGCCGATGATGCAGCAGCAGGCACCGCAGCAGGTGGCGAGCATCTATGACGAAGATATTCCGTTCTAAGGGCGGGGATTGATCGTTTACGGGCGGGGTTGCGCTGGCTGCCAGACAATCCCGCAATCAATCCAACCTTTGCAGGCTAAGGAGCTGCCAGGGACGATGCGACACGGCAATGTCATTGCCTACAGGGTATACGGATGCCGCTGCATCGAGTGCCAAGAGTGGCAGCGAAGGAACAGGAAGGAGGGCAAGAGATGAAAGGTGAAAGCAAGCCGCAAGCGCGCTCGTTTGGCTGGACGGCTCGTATAACGGAGCAGATGGAAGAGATGCCCGATGACGTGGCAGCCGAATACTGCATGATTGTAGTGATGTATGGCTCTTACGGCATCGAGCCAGTAGGCTGCTCGTGGCCCGTAATGGCCGCTTTTCGCGGCATCAAAGGTGACATCGATAACTCAATTGCCTACCGCGAGCGCGGTAAAAAAGGCGGCAGACCAAAAAAAGATAAGGAGGTTAAAACCTCAAACGAAACAGGTTTTAACCAAAGTAAACAAAGCGAAAACGGCTTGAAACCACCTGCGGAAGAGGTTTTAAGCCAAAGCGAAACATGTTCTGCATATAGCTTAGCTAAGCCTATCCAAGTCTTGCCTATTGAAAAAGAAGAAAAAAGCTTTCCGCTGCAATGTCTGGCGGCGCTCAACGAGGAATTGCGCGGAATCGCGCCAGTGGAGTTCACGCGCAACCCGAACGGCGAATACGTCGCGAGCCTTGAGGGGAGATTCACGGTCGATGACGTGCGCGAGATGGTGCGCTTCAAGCGCAAGGAATGGGAGGGGACGAAGTTCCAGCAGAACCTGAATCCAGGCACCCTGTTCTCGCCCGACAAGTTCGAAGGCTACGTAATCGCTTCGAAGATGAAGGAACCCACGAAGAGCATCAGAGGAAGGAAGGTCATGGACGATGAGCTTGCAAGCTACGCTTCTTAGCAGCATCGAACGCTGCAAAGGCTTCTACACCCGCAACTCCGATGACGTTGAGCTTATCGAGCAGGACGAGCAGCGCATCAGGGCAGAGCAGCGCATCAGGGAGAGCGGAATACCGCGCGAGTTCGAGAGGGCAAACATCGCGAGCTGCCCACCTTCCGTTCTCGCGAACGCGCGGCAGGTTTACGCATGGTTCCTCGACAACCAGCGTCTAAGGCACCAGGGCAAGCGAACCCAGCCGTGGCACTCAAGCGACCTGCTGCTTGTCGGCAAGGTGGGGCGCGGCAAGACTTACGCAGCCTGCGCTTCGCTGGTTGCCTGCGCCCCAGTGTGCCGGATCAAGTTCGTCTCCTCGCAGCAGATAGCGGAGTGGGCGTGGAACCGCGACAAGGAGATGCTGAGCCGCTGCAAGGGCGTTGACTTCCTGGTGATCGATGACCTCGGGAACGAGGAGCCGAGGGGCATCCAAGCCGTGAAGGCGATCCTCGATTCCAGGCGATGCGAGCGACCCACGATCGTGACAACGCAGCTAACGCCAGACATCAGGAGCGAGCAGTTCGGCGATCTATACGGAGTTGAGACTGCCAAGGCTATGCAGTCAAGGCTCGCCCTGATGAAGAGCGTGAGCTTCACGGGCGCTGACCGAAGGAGCCGCCAATGAGGTTCGAGATCGACTTCACGCCCACGAAGCGCCGTCCGAGGATCAAGCGCAACGGGCAATCCTACGACCCGAAGGAGAACCAGCGCGAGAAGAGGGCGATGGTTGCGGCGTTCAGGGCTCAATGCGGCGCTGTGGTACCGCTAGAGGGCGCGGTTTCGGTGAAAGTGGACATCTACCGCCGAATGCCTAAGAACCGCCCCCAGAAGCTGCTCAGAGAGTTCGACACGTACAAGCCAGACGCAGACAACATCGCCAAGGCTGTGCTCGATGCGATGAACGGTTTGGCGTTCGTGGACGATTCGCAGGTCGTGAGCCTTACGGCAACGAAGCACGACCGAACGCACAGGGAGAGCGACATGGTGGCGGTAGAGATAGAGGAGGTTGCGAGATGACACCAGCGGCGCAGGCAGAAGCGTACTACAGCGAGGAAGAGCGGGAGAGGATAGCGAGGGCGAAGAAGCTACGCTGCATCGACTGCGATTCCGCTAGGGCATGGTGCGTTGGCGGCACGAACATGCAGACAGGCTACTGCACGCTCAACGACATGCCGCTCTCGAGCAGCGAGCTGCAAAGCAGCCAATGGGACATGTGCGGGACTGATGCGCTGTGATCAGCGACAACGCGAACATCTTCCCACACGCCGCCCCGTTCGATTGGAACAAGAACCCACGGCGTGTGAGGTGCCGAGGATGCGGCAGGGAGTTCGAGCAGCGAAGCAGGAACAACGTCTACTGCACGAAGGAGTGCAGGAGCAGGCAGAAAGGAAGCCGATGAAGGCAAAGATCAAGTACCACGATGGTGCGAGCAGGATAGAGCGCCACGGCGCTATGTGGGACATGGCGGCAAGCGAGACGGTGACGTTGAGGAAAGGCGATGTGAGGATCATTCCCCTGGGCGTGTCGGTGAAGCTTCCAAGCGGCTTCATGGGCGTTCTCGTTCCGCGATCCTCCACGTGCCTAAAGCACGGGATCATGATGGCTAACAGCGTTGGGATCATCGAGAACGACTACAGCGGCGATGGCGATGTTTGGGGGTTCGTTGCCTATGCGATCAGGGACACCGTGATCGAGCAGGGAACGCGAATCGCGCAGTTCATGCCCGTTAGATACGCCGAGGACATCGAGTTCGAGGAGGTCGAATCGATGGGATACACAGACCGTGGCGGCTACGGCTCAACGGGCGTTTCGGCAGGATCGGGGGCGAACTGATATTCCAGTCTGCTACTGCAAAAACTCAGGCGGCTATGGGCGTTTCCTGCAAGTGGTCGAGCAGCAGCCAGTGAAGCCGAAAGTCGAGGAAGAGAAGGAAGCCGAACCGGATAAGCACCTGACGAAGCGCAAGCTTCACCAGCTTGAGCCGTTGAAGCCTTCGAAGCGCGAGACGAGGGTTCGGTGCGTTGAGACGGGAATGGAATTCGAGACGGTGAAGCAGGCAGGCTCTGCGCTTGCCGCGCTCGGATTGGGGAAAGATGCGGCGGTTGCAGCTGCCGCGATAAGCAACTGCATGAGGACGGGCGGCACGGCTTACGGCTTCCACTTCGTGAAGGTGGCGGCGTAACCGATGAAGAGAAAGGAATCTGAATGCTATCAGGAATCATAGCAAAGACAACGGAGTTCCCGTTGCAGCTGATCGGCTCGGTTGCAGGCGTATCGACCGCCAGGGGCGGCAGCGACGATGACAAGGCTAAGAGGGCAAGGCGCTGCTTCAAGCGAGAACACATGAGCGTGTTCGAGCACGTGTCGGTGACATGGCGCATCGAGGGCATAAGCCGAGCTTGCAGCCACCAGCTCGTGCGGCACCGCCTGGCAAGCTTCTGCCAGCTGAGCCAGCGTTACGTTGTGGTCAACACTGACGCTGATTGGTACGTGATCCCGCCATCGATCAGGGACGATGACCGAATGCTCGAAGAGTACGCGAGCGAGATGTGGCGATGCGCGGAGTATTACAAGTCGCTTTTAGACGATGGAATGAAGCCAGAGGACGCGCGCTACGTGCTCCCAGAAGCCACCAAAACCGACATCATCGTGACGATGAACCTGCGCGAGTTCATGAGCTTCTACAAAGCCAGAAGCGACAAGGCGGCGCAATGGGAGATACGCGAGCTTGCTGAGGATATGATGCGGTCTTTCTACATGCTAGGCGGCGAATGGATGGAGGTAGTCCACATGATCGAGGAGAAGCAGCGATGAGTATTAGCGACGAGCAGCGCCGCGAAATCGCGGGAAAGTTGCGCAGCCTTGACGAGCGCATCGAAGGAATGCCGTCCATGTGCACCAAGCAGGAACACGATGCCATGGCACTCAGAGCAATCCGCGCGGTAGTCGGCAAGGGAGACATATTCCATCTGCTCGCCGACCTGATCGACCGCCCGACATGCCAGCGAACAGAATGCGATCATCGTTACTGGCGGTGCTCCCGATGCGGCGCGTTCGTCCGCTGGGGGGTTACGGCCATGAAGCTCACGGGGGTAGCGCCGACGAGGTACTGCCCCAACTGCGGCGCGGTGGTGGTGAGCGAATGAGGTACATATCGCTCTTAAGCGGCATCGAGGAGCTTAGGGGGAGTGATGACGTGTGAAACACGAGAAGACGATAACCGCCTACACGTGCGATTGTTGCGGAGCTGAGATCGACAACAAGGCCAGCGCGTCCATCACCGTGCGGTTCAACGATGATATCCGATACGAATGGTGGATGTGCGGTGACTATTGCGGCGAATGCGGCGAGCTGTTGGTGGACGCGATCACGAATGCAATCCAAATGCCCGAGCGTTACGAGAAGGCATTCAGGGACACGGACGGTCGCGTTCGCAGCGAGCTTGAGCTGATACGCGAGCAACGCGAGAGGAGAGATCAATGATCAGCGACAAGGAGCGCCGCCGAATTGCGAATGAGCTGCGCGAAGCGGCAAGCGCGAAGGGCAAGCGAAGCGGGAGCATGGAGAGGATGCTTTCGAAGCTGCTTGGAATTGCCAAGCAAGACAGGGGCGTGTTCGGACAGCCAGTTGATGTCGCGGCAACATGGCGAGACGTTTACAGGAGCCTTGCCGATCTGATCGACCGCCCGACATGCCGAAACATCTACGCCGAAACCGAGGGGATGGGCGGTTGCGAGAACGGCTTCAAATGCTCAGAGTGCGGGAACACGGTCGAGGATTACGAAGGCTACCGCATAAGCGGCGAGTTCAATTACTGCTCAAAATGCGGCGCGGAGGTGATCGAATGATCAGCGAGAAAGACAGATCGGAAGCCGTGACAAGTCTCAGGCTCGCCTTGTCGTACATGCGCGATTACGAGGATTGGTACAAGGCTAACGACAGCCTTTTCAAATGCGGAAACGCAGCGTATCGGGAGATAGCGGCGGCAGTCTGCAAGGGGAGGAGACAAGGGAGCTACTTCGACACCGTGAAGCGGATAATCGAGCTTGCGGAACGCCCCAAATCGGTGATGGAGAGCCTTGGCGATTTAAAGTTTGAGGGCAAGATGAGACGCATGCGGTGCTTAAACTGCGGCGCTGTGCATTGGGAGCTTGCTACTAAGACAGTCAGGTTCAGCCACTGCCCATATTGCGGAATCGCTATAGACCGATTCATAGATGAGGAAGATCGAGATGAGCGAGCTTAAGCCATGCCCGTTCTGCGGGAGCGATGACGTATTCCGCGGCATGCTCGAAGAAGTGCATTACGTAGAGTGTTGTGATTGCTGCGCCAAGGTCGAGACGTACAACGGCATTGAGGATGCGGTAAAAACGTGGAACACGCGAGCCATAGACCGTGATGAGCTTATGGCGATTGCCGATGAGCTTGAGAACAAATTCTTCGTGGTCTACGACAGCCACGGAGAGATAGATCATGCGGATTGCTTCGTTGAGCGGATAATGAAGGCGATCGGCGAATGATCGCGGATTGCGACACTGGCGGAACATAAGCGTTGCAGCGGGTTCTTTCACGTCACGCCTTTCTAACCGCTGCATCCTTTCGGCAACCCCCTGCCTTTTCGGTCGGCAGGGGGTTGTTCTTTTTTCTGCGCACTGATACAAGCGCCGATCATCGGAAGCGGAGAGAAAGGAGCTGCATTGAGACAGCAACCAGAGTTGACGGTCGAAGAGGTTCCGACCGATGATCTAGTGCCTTACGCGCGGAACGCGAAGGTTCACACGAACGAGCAGATCGACCAGATCGTTAAGAGCATCGATGAGTTCGGATTCAACGACCCAATCGCCGTATGGCACAACGAAGATGGCGCAATGGAGATCATCGAGGGGCATGGGCGCGTTCTGGCGGCTAAGAAGATCGGTCTTGACGTTCTGCCCGTTGTAACGCTCGATCACCTCACAAGCGACCAGCGCAGAGCGTACACGCACGTTCATAATCAGCTGACGATGAACACTGGCTGGGACTTGGACACGCTGAGCTTCGACCTTGACGAGCTTGATTTCGATTTCGAGGGTTTCGGGTTCGATGGCGGGTTCGATGCGATTCAGGATCTGCTCGATGACGATCTTGTCTCGTTCAAGGACGAGTTGGAGAAGAACTCGTTCAACATCACATTTACTTTTCCGTCTGAGAAGAAAGATGTTGTAAAGGCTTTCATTGATGACGCTGGGAAGGATCAGGCAGCTTCAATCATCGTTAAGGCGGCTGAGCAATGGGGGTAAACTGCGGAAGCCAGGTTGTCCTGTGCGAGTACCCGATAAGGCTAGACACATACGAAGGCTGCTCTCACGATTGCCGTTACTGCTTCGCAAGGAACAAGCGCGACATAGCAGCGGTTAAACCGCTCCATTGCGTTGAGCAGGTTAAGCGTTTTGTGTCTGGGAAAAGGACGCTCGAAACAAACTGGTGCGATTGGGACATTCCGCTTCATTGGGGGGGGGTTGTCCGATCCTTTCCAACCGGAGGAGGAAAGGCACAGATGCACCCTTGAGGTTCTAAAGGTTCTGAGCGAGACGCAATATCCGTTCATTGTGAGCACAAAGGGAAGGCTTGTAGCCGAGGAGCCATATCTATCCCTTCTTTCCAGGTGCAATGCAGTAGTGCAGATAAGCATGACAAGTCCGCTTCTTGACAAGCTTGAGAAAGGAGCGCCCACTTTCAAAGAGCGCATAGAGATTGCTTCTAAGGTTTCACCTAATGTAAAGCGCGTTATAGCACGTGTGCAACCGTACCTTCCGCAATGCAAGCAGACGCTTATAAAGGCGCTTCCTGACATGAAGAAGGCTGGGATACATGGAATAACGATCGAGGGCATGAAGTTCAAGAAGAAGAAGCCTGGCACTGTTCGCTTAGGCGGTGACTGGGCGTACCCAGACGATACGCTAAAGCGCGACTATCTTGAGATCAGATCACATTGCCGCGAGCTTGGTCTTGCGTTCTGGTGTGCTGAGAACAGGCTTAGGAGCCTTGGAGATTCAACGGCTTGCTGTGGATGCGGTGACATCCCTGGGTTCGAGGGCAATCCGTTCAATTGCGTCAGCGTAAAGAACGGCTCTGGTGCTGTCGCTACAGGCAAGATGCGCGACAAAGGCACAGCCAATTGCTTCAGTTCGATAAGCCAAAGTGCTGGAATCTATGATCTTATAAAGCAGAAGAGCTTTTACGAAATGATGAAAGATTCAGCAAAGATGTTCAGCTGACACACAAGCCACGGTAATGCGTGGCTTGTTTTTTATTGCATATTATAAACCTATATATATGTTATAATATGATCATGAACTGTTTAAGAAACGCTTAGGGGTGTGGATGGCAATGACTGCAACCGAAGCTCAGAAAAGGGCGAGCGCGAAGTACCAGAGGGAAAAGACAAAGCAGGTAAACCTTAAATTCTCGCCTAACGAGATCGAGCTTTACAATTGGCTTAAGGCGCAAGATATACCTGCTTCGACAGTGATCAAGAATCTTATAAGAAGAGAAATAGAAATAGAAAAAGAATAATAATTCTAACGCATATACCGTTGATATATGTTATAATTATATCAACGGGAAAGAGAAAGGAACTTTCCCATGAGTGAAGGAGAATACAACACAATGACCAAAGACGAAATGCAACGGCTTGTTGACGAGGAAATTGCAAGCGGCAAAAGCTACGAGGAAGCCTTGAAGAAGCTTGCAAGGATAATCGGGATTCGCCCAAGCGAGAAAGCCTAAGCATGAGAAAGGGAGCCGCGCTATCGGCTCCCTTTCTTTTTGTCTCACAATGACCAAGAGACTTCGTTAGAGTACCACCATTCAGACCCCGCTTCGGCGGGGTTTTCTTTTGCCCTGCGACACGCCAGCAGAATTAGCGGCATGGCTAAAGAGAAATGCACAAAGGACGTAATAAGGATCGCCGTGAAGCTCAAGAAGCACGGCGCTTTGGACAAGGACATCGCCCTTGCCTGCGGCGTATGCCCTCAGACTTTCAGCACGTGGATACACCATCCGCAGACCGAAAACCAGCGCGAATTTTCCGAAGCCGTCAAAAAGGTCGAGGTCGATTTCAAGGACAAATTGACGCAGATCATCATGCGCGATGCGCAGGAAAGGGATTGGAAGGCGGCGGCGTGGCTTCTCGAGAGGAAGTATCCCAGCGAATACGGCAGGGTAACCAGGGTCATCGATGATTCGGGCGATTCCGAAGAGGTTCCGCGCATCGTGTTCAACCCGAAGAAGGGCGGAAAGGAATGAGGAGCATCAACCTAGCCGACCTGACGATCAGCAAGTTTTACGGCGTTGTGGAGAGCGCACTTAACCACGATCACGGCGAGTTTTGGCTGATGGGCGGTCGTGCTTCGCTCAAATCGAGCGTTATCAGCCTTCTTATCGTCTGCCTGATCGTTGCGTTCCCGTGGGCGAACGCCGTTGTCGTTCGGCGCTTCGGGAACACGCTTCGCGATTCCGTTTACGCGCAGATCATATGGGCGATCGACATCCTGGGCTTGTCGAGCTTCTTCTGTGCGAGGGTTTCTCCGATGGAGATCGTTTACGTTCCCACCGGGCAGAAGATCGTTTTCCGAGGGATGGACGATCCCCTAAAGATGAAGGGCGTGAAGTTCGTCAAAGGATACTGCGCTATCCAATGGTTCGAGGAGCTTGACCAGTTCGAAGGCTGGGAAGCCGTGAGAAGCGCGTTGAAGTCTTTCAAGCGCGGCGGCTCGGTGTTCTGGACTTTCTATTCTTACAACCCGCCTAAGACGCTTTGGAGCTGGGTCAACCGCCAATGCCTTGAAATGCAGCGCAAGCCTTGTTGCCTGGTGCATCACAGCACGTACCTAGACGTTGTGGAGGGCGGTCACGCCGATTGGCTTGGAGAGCCTTTCATCGAGGATGCCGAGTGGCTTAAGCAAACAGACCCTACCGCATACGCATGGGAGCTGATGGGCGAGATCACGGGAACGGGCGGCTCGGTGTTCGACAACATCGTTGAGCGCATGATCAGCGATGAGGAGGTTGCAGGGTTCGAGCGCGTAAGGAACGGCGTTGACTGGGGATGGTTCCCCGACCCGTGGCGCTTCATTCGCGGCGAGTGGGTTCCGCGAGAGCGCAAGCTGATCCTGTTCGAGGAGCATTCGGCGAACAAGAAGCTTCCGAAGGAAACGGGCGAGATCGTAGGGCGATCGTTGACTTACCCCGACTACAAGGGCGGCACCGCATACACGCACAATGACGTTGTGTGGTGCGATGACACGGCAGACGGCAAGCAGCAGATGGCGGATTACCGCCGAACCTTCGGGATCAACGCGAAGCCAGCGAGGAAGGGAAACATGCGGCGCATAAGCTACATGTGGCTCGCAGGCTTGCGTTCTATCGAGATAGACCCAGTTAGATGCCCCCATGCGTTCGAGGAGTTCAGGCTTAAGGAGTTCGAGCGCAACAAGGCGGGGGAGTGGATTGACGAGATTCCAGACGGCAACGACCACAGCATAGATGCCGTCCGTTACATGATGATGAGCGATGTTCTGAGGAGCGCATAAGTGGCAATCGAAGAAGTAGACTACACGGTTCCGTTGCATGTTCGGAAGTACCTTACGAGCCTAGGGTACGAGCTGTGCGATGGCGTTATGACCGACCTTATAGAGCAATGGCGGGACTGCTACGCATCCCGTGGAGAGTTTTACGACTACCACGACAAGGACGGCATGGGGCATACGCTCAAGGTTCACCGCCGATCCTGCAAGCCTGCGAAGCGCGTATGCAAGGAATGGGCGGCTCTGATGTTCAGCGACCCTATCACCGTCTCATGCGAGGACGAAGCCTGCAACGCATGGCTCGCCGATTACCTTGAGATGATCAACTTCTTCGGTAACGGGAAGCAGCTTGTGCAGGATGCTTTCGCCCTCGGCACTGGCGCGTGGGCGCTGTGGCTCGACCTGACGGCGCAGAAGATGCAGGTTCGCCGATACAAGGCTAAGCAGGTTCTGCCGCTCACGTGGGACGATGACGGCGTTACGGAATGCGCGTTCACGAGCCGTGTTGCAATCGGCGGCAAGGTTCTCGATCAGGTGCAGCTGCACGTTTGCGAGCCTGACGGCTACCACATCAAGACGGTTCTGTTCGACCGCAAGACGAAGAAGCGCGTAGCCGTTGACGGCGTTGTTGACGATCTAGCCACTGGATGCGAAACTCCCACGTTCGCGCTTGTGAAGCCTGCAATATCCAACACGTTCGTTGACATCACGCCTTACGGGCAGAGCGTTTTCGCCGATTCGATCGATGAGGTTCAGGCGGTCGATCTTTGCTTCGATGCGATCTTCAACGAGGTCGATCTTGCTAAGCTCCGCATCTTCATCGATGACATGCTCATCGATGTGCAGGACAAAGACGGAAACCGCCAGGCTATCCCGTTCGGCATGAACGACAACACTGTATATCGCAGGGTTAACGGCGTTGGCGATGGTCAGCCTATCGTGCCGTTTGCGCCCTCGATGCGAACCGAGCAGCAGGTCAGCGCATACCGCTTGGCGATACAGAAGCTTGGCGATGACTGCGGCTTCGGTAAGAAGTATTTCGACATCGATGCAGCAGGCGGAATGAAAACCGCTCAGGAAGTCGTTTCCGACAACGCCGATCTTATGCGCAACATCCGCAGCCACGAGCGGCTAATGCAGGGAGCGATCGCCGACATCTGCCGCGCATTGTGCCATTGCGCAACGAGGTTCCTCGGCGCTGGTCTGGGCGATCCTGGCACCATTACGGTCAACTGGGACGATTCTGTGATTGTCGATACGCAGGCTGAGAAGGCGCAGGATCAGAGCGAGCTTAACGTAACGCTGAATCCTTGGGAGTACCGCAGGAAATGGTACGGCGAGAGCGAGGAGGAAGCGAAGGCTAACGTTCCTGGCGCTATCGCAGAGGACGATTACGCAAGCTTCGGTGAGCAGTAATGCTTGACGAGGAGAAGGACGCTAGCGCCGAATCGGAGGACGCTCTAAGCGACATGGAGCTTGCTATGCTCATCGCCACTGCTTCTGCCTTGGTTTCAGCTCCGATAGCGCACAAGGCTATCAGGAAGAGCGGGAGGGCGCTTCTCGCGAAGTTGCAGCAGATAGCGGGGGCGAACCGAGAATCCGTCAACGAAGCCATCGATCACGATTTCCGAGGGAGCTTCATACGCAACTGGCTTGCAGACGTTGAGGACGCTGGGAAGGTCACGCCGAAGGCTGCAAGCCTTGCCGCGAAGAGGGCGCAGCAGAGGGCAAGGAAGCCGATTGCAAGCGTTCAGCGGTACGCAGCCAAGATGTCGCAGCAGATGGCGCAGAGCGCCTACATGGAGTATCTAAAGATAGCTTCGGAAGCGGCGTTTGCGTCAACGGGGAACATCGATGATCCAGGCGTGGGATACGAACGGGCGCTGTCGGCAGGCATCGCGAAGATGGCGCGTAAAGGCTTGACGGCTTCGATCTACACGCGCAAGGACGGAACGGTTGTTCATGTTCCCGTTGACGTTGGGATCAGGAGGGCGATTGCGGCAGAGGGACGCGAGCCTAAGATCAAGACAACGCTTGATGCGGCTGACAGCTCGTTCGGCTTGGTCGAGGTCAGCAAGACGGCGAACCCCCGCGATACGCACCACCGCTGGGAGGGGCGCGTTTACTCCACAGGCGCTAGCACCGCAGGCTTTCCGAGCTTCGAGGATGTTGTAGGCGATCAGATCAACGACTACAACTGCGGTCACCGTATCCGCGTTTTCAACCCGAACATTGGGCGGCGGTTCTCAGATCCGCTTGAGGGTACGGGATACACGGCTGAGGAATCGGCGGCGCTGCACACAGAGCAGGCGAAGCTTGAGAACGAGATTCGAAAGCTGAAGCGCGAGCATGAGGTGCTTCACAGCATGAAGCTCGATACCGAGGACGTTAACCGCCGACTGAAGTACAAGCGCAGCGAGCTGCAATACCTGCTGAGCAGGCATCCGAAGATTCTAAGCCGCCGCGAATGGCGCGAGTACACATACGAGACGGCAAGGCGCAGGCTCGGACTTTACGGAAAAGTGCATATTGACGAGGATAAGCGGCTTGAGGTTCAGCTCGCCGATTCAAAGCGGCGGGAGGAAACAAGGAGCAGGCTTAACGCCAACAAACAGGCGTGGGTCGATTACAAGGCTCGAACGATGGACGAGGAGAAGCTTTCCATCAGAGCAGGAGCGCAGCGTAAGCACATCAAAGGAACCAGGGAATACGAGCAGCACATAGACGTTTCCAACAGGAAGGGGTTCCCCGAGCCGAGCCGAATAACGGTGAGCATCGAGGAAGCCGAAGAGTTGGTGCGCAAGTACGCTGGCAAGGGTACAATGAAAACGAAGCGTTCTGGCGGATGGAACGGCACGGAGATTTGCGCAGCCAACAAGGTAGTAGGGTTTGTCGTTCGCAAGGACGGAACGGAAGTCCCAACGCGCCTTTTTAAGATTCACTACAGCAAGACGGGAACGCACATCGTTCCGTATGCAAAGGATGGGAAGCCATGGAATGGCAAGAGCTAAAGAGCATCGAGGAAACGCTATGGGATAACAACGTTGAGGTTCGGTGCACCGATGGGCAGGTTGTGCGCGGCGCGTACTGGTGCCACAACGCATCGGAGGTCGAAGAGGACGACGAAATCGAGATAGACATCAAGCAGAAGGCGTTCTTCGTTAGCGTTCCTATCAATGAAATCGTTTCAATAACCGTTTTAGACTGATTAAAAGCCGCTTCCAAGGTCATTCGACCGAAGGAGCGGCTTCTTTTACGCGGCTCTATGGGATTGTGGATAACTTGGGGGCAACAGCCCAGGAACCCGCTAAGCCATGTACCAGCCAACTGGTACAAAACACGCACGATTTGTACGGGCTAACTGGTACAAAACACGCACAAAAGGTAGCAAGTATAGAGTTACTAGAGGATAGAGGTAACTGCTTAGAAGGGGGATATTCCATAAGTCCCCAAGAAAGCCCATTACCCATTGCGGAAAACCCGCAACAGGCATGAGCAAAGCGCCATAACCGATGAAAGCCGCAAAAAAGCGGCTTTTCTTTTGCCTATAAACAGGATTTCTGTTCATAGACCAAAAAAACGGCTTGTTTTTCGGTCTATCGCCCTGACGCATCAAAGCGCCCTGCGACACGCAAATAGATTCTTCCTTGCTTGGGATAGCGCAAAAAACCCACCTAAGAGCGGAGAGAACCGCGCAAACAACCACTAGGAAGGAACAGGAATGCAAAAGCAAAACGATCCAGAAGGGAACAAGCTTTCTGCGCAAGGAGCAGGCGAGAACGCCAACGGTGAAGGCGCACAGGGCGATAACGCCAATGGCGGCAACGCCAACGGTGAAGGCGCACAGGGCGAGGGAAACGATGGCGATGACGGCAAGGTGCTAGACAGCCACGGTCAGCCAGGGATCAACAAGGAGCGCCACGACAAAGAGGTTGCCGAGTTGAAGAAGCAGATCGAGGAGCTTAAAGCCGATGCCGCAGAAGCCGCAGAATCGAAGGCTAAGCGTGATGAGTTCGAGCAGAAGGTCAGCGACCTTGAAGGCAAGCTTGCCGATTCCGAGCTGTCGCGAAAGCTTGAGAAGGTAGGTTGCCGATCCGTCAAGGCTGCAAAGGCTCTGCTTCCCGATTATGACGGAGACGTTGAGAAGCTACGCGCTGCCGAGCCGTTCCTGTTCGAAGAGGTCAAGCCTACTGGCTCCACGGGATTCAAGCCGAAGGCGGCTGATCCCAAGGACGATCAGGAGGAGCTTGACAAGCTATTCGGAATCAAGAAGTAAGGAGCAATAATGCCCGTAAACCTCGGAGATTACGCATCTAAATTTACCACGCAGCTCGATACCATCATCGAGCGCGAATCCCTGACCTCCGACCTCGGAAACGGCGGTCTGCTCGGCGAGTTCACCGATGCAGGCGAGGTCAAGGTTCCCGACATCGTTGTCGAGGGACTGGCTGATTACAGCCGAACCGATGGCTTTGTGTCCGGCGGCTACACCTTCGGCTGGCAGACTTACAAGCTTCGCTACGATCGCGGTCGAGAGTTCAACATCGACATCCTCGATGACGAGGAACGCGCGAAGATCGTCTCTGCTAACGTGATGAGCGAGTTCACGCGAACCAAGGTCATCCCTGAGATGGACGCTGTCCGATTCGCAACTATGCACGAGCACGCAGGCGTTCAGAAGGCAGAGACTATCACCACGCCCGAAGCAGCCGTGAAGGCTATCGAAGCTGCTGAGAACAAGATGCAGGACATCGGCATCGACCTCTCTGGCGTTGTGCTCTACTGCACCAGCGAGTTCAAGTCGCTTCTGCGAGCAGCGCAGAATTACCGCATGAGCCAGGGCGAGAACCCCAACGGTCGATTCACCTTCTACGATGACATGAAGATCGTTCCCGTGCCTTCCGCTCGATTCCAGACGGAGATCGAGCTGCTTGACGGCACCACTTCCAGCGAGGAAGCAGGCGGCTTCAAGGCTGCTTCCGATGCTAAGCTGATCAACTTCATGCTTGTAGATCCTTCTGCCGCACTGGCAATCCAGAAGCACCAGACGCTTCGCTACTTCTCCCCTGCGGTAAACCAGAAGCGCGATGCGCATCTTTGGCAGTATCGCGTGTTCCATGACCTTCTCGTGCTCAAGAACAAGAAGGACAAGATTTACGCTTCCGTCCCCGCAGCTTAGGAGGGGGTTTCAAATGTCAACAATCGTAGGAACCAACGGCGCAGCAGAGCAGAAGCCTAAGCGCAAGCGCAAGCAGAAGCCTGCCGAAGAGGTCAAGGCTGAGGAAGCCTTGCAGCCTGCCGAAGCGGAATCCGAAGCCGAAGCTGAGGAAACGGAAGGCGAATAGGCTGATGGGCGCATTCGACCCAAATTACGAGGAATACAAAGCCTTCGGCGGCACGTTGGAGAGCGCAACGTTCTCCTCGCTGCTGCCCAAGGCTAGCGCCCTTGTCAGCGACCTTGAGTTCCCGAACGAGCCATCTGATTCGAGCGCGGAAGCGCACAAGAGGGCGGTCTGCGCTGCCGTATCTGCCTTTGGCGAGAGCCAGGCATATGCTGGCGGCGGCTTCTCGATCGGCTCTTTCAGCGTTAGCGGCGGCGGCTACTCCGAATCGGTGCAAGCCGTTGCAGATGCGGCAAGGCGCGAGCTTGTAGGCTCTGGCTTGCTGTTCAAGGGGATGATCCTATGATCCCGCCAATTCCAATATCGGTGCGCACATCGAGCATCCGGGTTCGCAAGCCTGTTGAGAGCGATTTCGGCGGCGAGTACGGCGAGCCTGAGACGATCGAGAACGTGCGGTTCGAGGGCGTTTCCGCGATGGTGCGTGACGAGTACCGCCTTGTCGATGGCGCTAAAGGCTTGCTTTGGGTCGATGCAACCAGCAAGGGCGCGTTCGCGATCCCCGAAGGCTCGCTTGTGTCGGTTGACGGCGGCGAGTGGCTAACCGCCGCTTCCGTTGCCCCGTTCAAGGGTTTCGGAACGCGCATACACCATTGGGAGATTCAGCTGTCATGAGCGATGGGATGCGTTTCAAGGTCGAGTTCGATGCTGAGGAGCTTCTTGGGCGCTTTGTGCCGGAGAACGCGAAGAAGGTTCTGCTCGATGACATCAAGGCTGATTCGAACAAGTACGTGCCAGTTAGAACGGGAACGCTCCGCCATTCTGCGGTTGTAGATGTCTCGGACGGCTCGGTTTCGTGGACAACGGAGTACGCGCAGGCGATGTACGAGCGCGACCACGTGGGATCGACCAAGAACGTCAAAGCCACGGGACACTGGTTCGAGACGGCTAAGGAAAACCATCTAGACCAGTGGATTCAAGACGTTAAGGACGCTCTGTTCTCAAGATGAAACACACTATCGACCTACCGATTGCAGCAAGGGACGCTATCAGGGCGTGGGGGTTCTCGGACGCTGAGTGCCGCAGGCTCGATGCCATGACGGGCAAGAGCGGAATCGTTGTTCGGCACATCGTAACAACTGTTTCGAGCGCCTACTACAACGGCGAGCGGACGCTTCGGTACGTGTACCAGGTTGTGAGCCGCAGGACATCTGCGGCGCAGGCGATGGAGGAAGTCGCAACAATCGCGTGCATGATGGAGCACATGCCGTTGACCAGCTCAAACGGCTCTTTCCGCTGCATCGATCAAGAGATTTACACGGAACCGCACGAGATAGCGGTTGACGATTCAGGCTATCACGTTTGGGCGGTCGGCTTCGTTGCCGAGATCGTGCCGAACAGCCGATAAGGAGGAATCACATGGACATCGGATTCGCAATGAACTATGCGAACCTTTACGAGATCAACGTAACGCCAGAAGCGGCGGCTCCAACATGGGAGCGCGTTGCCGCAGGCATCAACTCAGTTGAGTGGGAAGGCAACGAGGAGGTCGCTCAGGATTCCTATTACGATGGGGACGGACTTTCCTCCTCTGAGGTAACTGGCGGTCAGATCGTCGGCACCTTCGAGGGGCATCGAATCCACGGCAACCCCGCGCAAGACTTCATCGCTTCCCGCCTGGTTGCCTACGGCGCAGACCGCAAGACTGACTTCAAGTGGATTGCGCCAGACGGTCAGACGCTTGAGGGCATCGTCACTATTGCGAACATCAACCCTCAGGGTGGCGATCCAAACGCCAAGTCGGACTTCGGTTTCGAGGTTCACTTCAACGGAATGCCGAGCTTCACCGAGGGCGATTCCGACACGTTCCCCGAAGCGATCCAGGCAACCGCAGTGACGGTCAAGGTCGGCGAAACCGCAAGCGTGAACCCGACCATCACGCCTGAGAAGGCTTCCCCCGCCGTTGCCTACGCGATCGAGGACACGAATATCGCAACCGTTGACGCTAACGGCACGGTTAAGGGCGTTAAGGCAGGAAAGACGAAGGTAACGATCAAGTCTTGCGTCCGCCCGATCATCGCGATTCAGGCAGATGTCACGGTGTCTGGCTCTTAAGCCACGCCGTGCGACAAGCCACAAAGATATAGAGCCGTCAGGGGCAAGCACCGCACCGCTTCCCCTGGCGGTTCTTTTTGTCTGCGGGTGCGGAAAGCAGATAGCGAGGTGCGGCACATGGCGACCGTAATCGGACTTAAAAAGACAAAGCAGGAGATCAAGATCGATGATTCCCCTGATTCCCCGTCCTTTGTGATGGACATGGGCGCAACGAGCGTATGGGGCAACGCGCAGAAGCTGCATTCCCTGCTCGGAGATGCGCGGAAGATCGAGCTTCTTCTGAGCGAGATCGATGAGGACAACCAGGCGCTTGCGGATGAAGCGGTTGCAAAGACCAACGAGCTTTATGAGACGATCATCGATTCCTATCTTGAGGAAGGCGCATACCAGCAGATCGTTGATTACATTTCTGGCGGCAACCGAACCGATGCGCTTTTTGCCCTGGCTCCGCTGATCTCGTTCTTCACCGAGAAAACCGTTGAGGTCATCGGCGAGCTTGATAAGGGCGCTAAGGAGAGGTACCTGGCAGATGTTGCAGCGCAAGCGCAGTAGGAAGCCAACGGCGTTCCTGTACGGCGGCGAAGAGGTGCTTGTCTTCGCCGATGCGCGAACATCGCTCAAGGTTATCGACCTCTTCAACGATGGCGAGCTTTACGAGGAGCTTAAAGCCGAGATTCTTCTTCGCCTTCTGTTCCCCGACCCTGCGGGAACGGTGAAGCGGCTCGGTGCAGGCTTCAAGCCGTTTCTCTCCGAGCTGCTTTGGGAGCTTTGCGGACTGGATGTTGACGGTACGCACAGCGGCGATGCAGGCGGTGAGCGCGTCATCGACTTCAAGCACGATTCCGAGCTTATCAGCGCATCGGTGATGGCTGCATACGGTCGCTCTTTTGACGAGCTGGCGAGCCAGTGTACCCTGCGCGAGCTAACCGTGCTGCTCGGTCTTGCGCCCTATGAGACACCGATCGGCCAGGCGGTCTATTACCGCACGGCGAAGCCGCCGAAGGCAACCAAGTACAACAAAGAGGAAGTCGCTAGGTTCAAGCGGCTCCAAGAACACTACCGGATTAAAGACCAGGTGCGGGTTGGGGATTCGATGCAACGGCAGTCGCAGGCTGCCTTCGATGCTTTCAAATCTCTCAGCATATCAGCGAAAAGGGGTTAGCCTATGGCGGCTGACGGCACCGTAACAATCAAAGCCATCCTCGATGCCGCTGGGGTTACTGGCGGCATCAAGCAGATAAAGCAGGGTCTAGCGGACGTTAAGGACGCTGCAAGCAAGGTCACGTTCGAGGAGCTTAAGACTGGCGGCACCAACGCCACGGCTCTAAGCGGATCGTTGAAGGGTCTGGGCGGCACGGTAACGCAGCACGTGACCATGCCCATCGCAGGCATGGGGGCGGCTATCTTCAAGAGCGCGTCCGACTTCGACACGGCTGCAAGCAAGATGGCGGCTTCGCTCAACCTCCCGAAGGAGACGGCTGAGGAGTTCAGCCGAATCGGGCAGGGCATCTACACAAACGGCTGGGGCGAATCGCTCGGCGAGGTAAACGATGCCCTCTCATACACCGCCCAAACGCTCAAGAACACCAGCGGAAACACGCAGGAATGGCAGAAAGACTGCGAGATCGTAACGCAGAACGCGCTGGTGATGGCTGATGTTTTCGGCGCTGATGTTAGCGAATCTGTGCGCGGCACGAACGCCTTGATGGAAGGCTTCGGTCTTTCTGCGCAGGAAGCAAGCGACCTTATGGCTGCTGGTATGCAGCGCGGCTTGAACTACACCGATGAGCTGGGCGATAACCTGTCGGAATACTCCGTCCGCTGGGGCGAAGCAGGCATGAGCGCAAGCCAGTATTTCAGCTTGCTCGAAGCAGGAACCGCGAACGGCGCTTACAACCTCGATAAAGTCGGGGACTTCCTCAACGAGTTCCTTACGTCACTCTCCGATGGTCGCATGGAAGCGGGGATAGGCGCATTCAGCCAGGGAACGCAGGATGTTTTCAGATCATTCCAGCAGGGCGGCGCAACAGCTCAGGACGTGCTGAACGCCGTTGTGGGTGAGCTTGGGTCGATGCCCGACCAGTACCAGGCGGCGCAGATTGCGTCCGAAACGTGGTCATCGCTCGGCGAGGACAACGCAATGGGCATGATCGAATCGCTTGCGAACGTCTCCGATTCCTTTGGGGACGTTGACGGAGCTGCAAGCGAGATGGCGGACACCATGAGCCAGAGCCTGGGGGCGCAGGCTACTAGCGCGTTCCGCGAGCTGATGGCTGCATTGGAGCCTTTGGGCGAGCCGTTGGTGAACATCGCCAAATCGCTTGCTCCCGTGGTGAACGGCTTCGCGCAATGGTTCGCATCGCTCGGGAGCGGTGGGCAAACCGCAATCGCCGTTATCCTCGGCATCGTTGCGGCAATCGGTCCATTGCTATCGCTCGCTGGAACCGTTATTACCGTTCTGCCGATGCTCGGCGGCGTGTTCGCGGCGATCGCAAGTCCCGTGGGAATCGCAATCGCGGCAGTTGTCGGCGCTATCGCCGTCATCACGATCCTTTGGAACACCAGCGAGGAGTTCCGCAACGCCGTAATGGCGATCTGGGACGGCATCTGCCAGGCGTTCTCGGCTGCTGGCGAGTTCATCGGCGCTGCAATCCAGGGCATCGTTGACTTCTTCGTAAACCTCGACAACACGATTGCGAGCTTCGCAGGGGCGGTCGTTAACTTCTTCACGGTCACGATCCCAGAAGCGTTCAGCTCCTTCATAGAGTTTTTCGCTTCGATCCCCGAAGCCATCGGAACGTTCTTGCAGACGATAATCGATAGCGTTGTCAACTGGGTCTTGCAGATGGTGCAGAACGCGTACAACGCAGGCTCGCAGTTCGTGCAAACGATCATCGACTTCTATTCTCAGCTCCCTGGGCGCGTTTGGGAGTTCCTTTGCAGCGTGGTTTCGAACGTTGCGAACTTCGTCTCTCAGATGATCGGCAAGGCGCAGGAGGTCGGATCGCAGTTCCTTGGGAAGATCGTTGAGTTTTACTCTCAGCTCCCTGGGCGCGTTTGGGCGTTCCTTAGCGATGTCATCGGCAAGGCGGCTAGCTTCGTCTCCGAGATGGCGGGGAAGGCTAGGGACGCAGGCTCGCAGTTCATGTCAAACATCGTCAACACGCTATCCCAGATTCCTGGCATGGTTTGGAACATCGGATCAAACATCGTCAGGGGCATCGTTGGCGGTATTCAGAGCAACATCGGGAGCATTGCCAACACGCTGTTAGGCGGCGTGAGGAACGCCATCGACAACGTGAAGTCGTTCCTCGGCATTCACTCGCCATCGCGCCTTATGCGCGATCTCATCGGTAAGAACATGGCGCTCGGCTTGGAGATCGGCTACGAGCGCAACGACCCGATGGGAGCAATCGTAGACAGCGTCAAAGGCTTCGCATCTGACGTTAAGGGCGGCTTCGATTGGTACGCGAGCAGCAAGACGCTTGGGTGCCTGCAAACCGTTCCAGCAACGGCGGCGGTTGGAAGCGGTGCGGTGAGCACGACCAACAACAACACCGCAACAAACAACAGTTACACGTTCAGCGGTGACATCGTAATAAAGTGCGATGACGCTGAGCAGGTTCACGACATGGGCGAGCTTGCCCGTGCGATCATGAAGGCAGGTGGATACCGTGGCTGACGCATACAGCTCATGGATCGTTGAGTGGCACGGCGGCAAGACCAGGGCGTATGTCAACGCCTGGGTCGAGAGCCAGACCGACAAGAAGGCTGTTATCAGAATCCAAGGCTGCTGCAACGCGTGGAGGATCACGCAGTACGGGCGGCGAATCAGAATCTACGTTGACGGCAGGGAAGTCGGCACCACTACCGATGTGGTGTTCTCGCGCTACGGTGCTGGGAACTTCGGCTGGATCGACAAGCGCGTTACCGTTGATCGCCAGAGGAACGGTCGCAACGTCACATGCTCCTGCCTGATCAAGAAGGAAGTAGTCAACGGCTACGGCGCATCGGGCAAGGACGAGCAGCGCACCGCTTCGGTAAACGTCTGGGTCGGTGCCGCGATCCTTCGCCCTCCATCCAAGCCTGGCAAGCCGAACGTCTCTCGCGGCAAGGCTGGGATCATCAACGTTGATTGGGAGAACAACGCAGCGAACGCCGTCAAAACGCAGGTTCAGCGCATGGAGTACGGCGGCGATTGGGCGACTGTTCTAAACGCTTCGAACGTTGTCACGAGCTACAGCGATTCGGTTGGCGCGGGAACGTTCGCCTACAGAGTTCGATACGAGAACGCAGACGGATACTCTGGCTGGTCTGACGTATCGGAGTTCATCACGAGCCTTCAAGCACCAGCGGTGCCAACGATTATCTCCCCTTTGAACGGCGATACTCTCAACATCTCTGACGGCAACCCAACGCTAAAGTTTGCCCACAACCCGCAGGACGGCAGCGAGCAGACGGGCGCTCAGGTTCGGTGGCGAGCCGACACGGAAACCGATTGGCAGACGGTGACGCTAACCACGGAATCGTCCCTGCTGCTCAACGTCATCACCGATGCAACGGTGAACAAGAACATCACGTGGCAGGTTCGCACTAAGGGCGCATACGATGGCGGGGGGACGGCTGAGAATGCGTGGTCTGCGTGGAGCGCAGCGATCACCTTCTTCATCAGAACGGCACCTCAGATCACCGTAAGCGTTGCGGATAAGATCACCGAGGTTCCCGTCTCCGTGTCGTGGGACTACGAGGACGCAAGCGGCACACAGGCTTACTATTCCGTGTCTTTCGTAAACGATGACGGCGTGGTTGTGTACTACGAGCGGTTAGAGGGAGCTGACACATCGGTCGAGATCAAGCCTACGGACTTCACACCCGTTCATCAGCGCACGTACACGGTCGAGGTTTTGGCGGTGTCCACAACGAGCCTTCAAGCGGTTGATTCCGCTTCGTTTACGGTCGATTACACCCCGCCAGCTGACCCAGTGTTCTCCGTTATGCTCGATCCTGACACGCACTCGAACGAGGTCACCGTTTACGACACCCTCAACGCCGTTGCAACCGAGCATTTCAACGTGTTCCGCGATGGCGAGCTCGTGGCAGACACGCTATACGATGGGCAAAGCTTCGTCGATGTTCTGCCGCCTTTGGACAAGCCGATCACGTACCGTGTCGTTGCCTACGCTGCTTCTGGAGCGGTTGCCGAAGCTTCGCAGACGGTGAAGGTTCCTTCAAACGGCTTCCTTTGCGTGAACTACGGCGCGCGGAACGCCAAGGTTGCGAAGATGCGGAGGAACCTGAGCAACCCCGATGGCGTTAAGGGCGAGAAGGTAATCAGAACCGTTGCAAGCTCGAAGCTCCCGAAGGTTTTCTACGGAACACACAAGACAAGGGAGAACACGGCTAAGGCTGACGTTTGGGCATTCCGCGATGTTCTTGGCGATGGCGATCTGGCAAGCCTTGCCGCGTTCATCGAGCTTGAGAACCACAACGGTGACGTGTGGCTGCGCTTTCCGTTCGGCGATCTGATCCTCGCAACGATCGACACATCGCACGATATGGACACTGGATCGCGCAACTGGGCAAGCGTCTCGATCGATTGGCAGGAGGTTTCCCGATGATCGACATGAACAAGGGAGGTCGAACGACCTCCTGGCGCTTCGTCCGTGTTCGGCGCGTTGTTGGCTGGAAGTCCGAAGCATACGAGGACAACGCCTACGAGGAAGTGGGAACCGTAAGCGGCATCACGTCATGCCGCATCGAGGAAGCGCAGCTTACGAGCCTTAAGGTTTCTGGCTCGATCGAGTACGTTGACATGCCCGACCTTGGGGACGATCTTCTGAGGGTTTACGCCGACATGGAGCTTGACGGCGAGGTCGAGTCCAAATGCTACGGGACTTTCTTCGTTTACTCGAAGAGCGAGGAGGTTTGCGAAGGCTCGCACGTGGGAACCGCCGATCTGTACAGCGTCCTTGTGCTGCTTGAGCAGCGTCTGCTTGAGGGCAATTACGCCGTGGGGGCGGCGTACACGGCTAATTACCTCCCCGTTGTGTCCGAGATGGTGTACGAGGTCGGCTTGCCGCTTATGCTCACACCAGGCGGCTGGGAGATCGCAGCCACTAAGACGTGGGAGGTCGGAACCTCCTTCCTAGAGATGGCGAACGACATCATGGAGCTTTATGGCTATGGCTCGCTGAATGTCGATGTCTGGGGCAACGTGATAGCGAAGCCTTACCAAGACCCTGAGACAGCTGTTGCGACCACGGTTTTCAGCGACACCGAAGAGGACGTTTCGGACGAGACGATCAAACGCGAATGGGACGTTCACGACACGCCAAACGTTGTGGTTGTGCGCTCCAAGCTCAAAGACGATTCAGAGGTAATCGGATCGGCTGAGAACGCCGATCCGAACAACCCGTACAGCACGGCGGCGCGTGGGATGCGCATCGTGCGGTTCGAGGAGGTTGAGGGGCTTGAGACGAAGGCGCAATGCCAGGAGAAGGCTAAGGCGCTGCTGATCGAGGGAATGCAATCAATCGAGCGCCTTACGATCGGTCACGCAGGCAAGCGGTTCAACGCAGGAGATACCGTTGCAGTTGACTACCAGCGAAGCGGATTGAGCGGGAAATACAGCGCATACAAGCGCAGCGTGAAGGCAACTCCCGACACCGAGAGCGAGACAACGATGAGAAGGACGGTGAAGCTTTATGGCAACGTGGCGAAATCCTGATCAGCTCATAAAGGCGGTAGCCGATGCGCTAAAGCCTTTCCTGCGCAGGAATTACTGCAAGATCACCACTGGCAAGGTTACGGATACGTTCGATGACGGAACGGCTTCTGTGACGGTGAACGGAAGCTCGCTCATGGCGGTTCGGTGCTGCTCTTGCGCAAAGGGGAACGTGGTTCTGATCGTCTCGCAGGCAAGCAACCATTACGTCATCGGGGTAAGGCAGGCATCATGATCGAATACGCTTTGCGGCTCGGAGTTGACAAGCCGATACAGAACAGGACGGTAACGCTGAGGAAGGGCGAGAAGGGCAACGCGCGGCTTACTATGCACGTATACCAGGCAGCCGAGGAGCTTGACCTGACGCTCTACGATGTGGCGCTTTGCGTCATGCCGCACGGCTACGAGCTGCAATGCTCTGTGCTCAACGGCGAGGTCGTATACGAGGTCGATGAAACGCTTACGGCAATCGAGGGAGATTGCAGGGCGTATCTCCGGCTCTCGTATGACGAAACGGACGTGATTACAACGCAAGCATTCGACATTGAGGTAATGGAGGGCATCGCATGAGATATGCGCTTACTCTTGATCTGGCGAAGCCAGATGACGTTCGCACGATCAAGATTCGCAAGGGAGAGATCGGGTCGGTTACGCTCGCGATCGTTGTTAACGAGGACGGCGAGAAGGTTGACCTGACGCAGTACACGGCTGTACGCTTCTGCGCTTCGAAGCCTGACGGCGTGGTTTTCGAGAAGGTTTCCGTGATCGAGGACGGCACGGCAACGTACACGCTTCCCGCTTCCCTTGCTTCCGCACGAGGGAAGATCAGCGTAGCGTACGTGATGCTTGAGAGAGAGGGATACATCGGCACCACGCAATGCGTCTGCTTCGATGTGCTTGATGCTGTCCCGACCGCGCAGGCAGAAGCCGTCTATATCCCCGAGTTCGAGGAGCTTAAGGGCAAGCTCGATGACTATGTGGCGCAGTACGCCGAAACCTTCAAAGCGATCGAGCAGGCAGAAGCAGACCGCGCAACCGCTGAGCAGGGGAGGGCAAGCGCCGAAACAGCGCGAACAGAAGCGGAAGCAGCAAGGGCGCAAGCCGAGGAAGCGCGTTCTTCGGCAGAAAGCGCACGTGAAGCAGCGGAATCGAAGCGCAGCGCGGCTGAATCGAAGCGATCAAGCGAGGAGCAGAAGAGGGCAACGGCTGAATCTGGAAGGGTTCAGGCAGAATCCAACCGATCCTCGGCAGAAGGCACCAGAACCACGGCTGAGACGGCGCGAGCGGAAGCGGAAGCGAAGCGCAAGGCTGAGTTCGCGGACATGATCAGCGCAGCGCAGGGGACGAAGCTTCACATCTGCGCAGACGGCGAGTTCGGCACTGACGGGGTTCCATCGCTTGCTGGCTCGCCTGGGATCATCTATCTTGTGCCTTTCGGGAAGCAGGGAGAGAACGACCGCTACGCAGAGTGGCTTTACGTGAACGGGAAATGGGAGAAGATGGGCATCACAGGCTCTAGCTTCGATCCTATCAGCACCGACACCATAGACGCTATCGCAGGGGGAGCCACCAAGGCAGGTGACGAGGTGGTGAACACCACTGGCTTGAGCTACTTCTTCACAAAGCTGAGCGGCATCTTCTCAAGGATCGGGCATAAGCACGGCAAAGCCGACATTACCGATCTTGCGGACTGGGCGAAGGCTGATAGCAAGCCGTCATACGCATACAGCGAGATCAGCGGCAAGCCAACGACCTTCATCCCGTCTATCCACACGCACAGCGCAGAAGACGTTGCGGCTGGAATCCTGCCGATTAAGCGCGGCGGCACTGGCGCTGCAACGGCTCCCGAAGCGTTGGAGAGCCTTGGGATCACGGTAGGCACTGGCGAACCGCCTGCAACGGGAACCCCTGGCTCTATCTACATCAAGCTCGGGGGGGGGCAATGATCAGCGCATACAAAGCTGGTGACAAGATCAGTGGAACATTCGGCTGCTTCGGTTCCGTCACATCGAGCAAAAAAGACATCCAGGTGTCTATCCCTCTGCCAAAAAGCGCATACGGCTTGTCCTTTACGGTCGAATCGCTGAGCAATGCGCAGATGCGATGCTGGAATGAGTATATAGGCGGCTATAAAGGCAACCTGCTGACGGGCGATGTAATGGGGCAGAAGCCGACTGGCGTAAAAGCCACCGTTCTAAACGGTGGAGCCGTGCTGCATATAACCGCGACGTATCCTAACGACGTTTTCGGCACAAACAATGTGCCGTTTGCTGGCACGGTATCAATACAGGGAACGTTCTCGTAGTAGCGAGGTGGAATAATTGGCAAGGCGTAAAACCGTATCGAGCGCGAAGGGCAATCTCGGCAAGCCGTCAGGCTCTAACTTTCAGGCATGGGTCGAGATCGCGTATGGCGATTTCCCCTCTGCTGACGAGGTTGAGATTTACACGGTCGAGAACATATACGTAACCGATGGCGATGAGAGTTCATGGGCGCGTGTGAGCTACGAGACGGAGCACCACGGATCGGGAACGGCATCGATCGGCTATACGGGCGACTGGTACGGAACGCAATGGTCTTACCTCGGGACGTTCAAGCGCGGTCAAACCGTCAAGGCTAGATGCAAATGCTACTACACGGGCGGCAGCGGTAGAACATACACCTCGGAAGCGTCCTGCTCGTACACGATTCCGCTGCTTACGCCTGCAACCGTATCGGTCGATAAGGACAAGGCGAAGATCGGCGATAGCGTGACCGTCACCGCCACGGGCAACACCGAGGGAGAGAGCAACGCTTGGCTGCGGAACCTGGTTCCCGTGATGAACGCAGCGGAGGATGACAAGCAGCCTGTTGCCGATTGGGTCACTTTCGACTGGGGAACCGCTGAGCCAGGAAGCTCGCGAGTTGTAAGCGCGAACGATGAGACGATGACGTTCACGCTTACGGTTCCATACCAGTTCAAAGGTTTTAAGTATCTTTGCTTGAGGGTCATCCAGTATCAGGAATGGCACGGGAACACCTTCGATTGCCCGTCTGAAACGCTGTATGTTGACATCAGCGGCAACGGGAGCAGCGTCACCGCCTACGGCTCTGACGGCGCTGGTCTGCTATCGAAGATTCACGCTTACGGTGCTGACGGGAAGGTGTCAACGCCTGCCGTCTATGCGTACAACCAGGCGGGAGAGCCTGTGCAAATCCAATAGCAAAGCAAGCTTTAAGCGCATCGGAAACGGTGCGCTTTTTTTGCGCCCTGATACTGTCAGCGAAAATCAGCCCGAACGTTAACACCAGACAAAGGAGGAACAAGCGAATGGATGTTCTCTTCACGGCAGAGCAGCAATGGGCGATCTGGATCACGGCGGCGTTCGTGATCCTCGATGTTGTCTCGGGCGTAATGAAGGCGGCTAAGAACGGCGAGCTATCAAGCTCGAAGATGCGTGAAGGCTTGTGGCACAAGAGCGGCTATGTGCTGATCGTGTGCATGGCTATCTTGATCGAGATGGGAAGCCAGCATGTCGATCTTGGCTTCGACATGCCATTGATCGTCCCCGCCTGCATCTACATCATCGGCAGCGAGATCATGTCTATCTTCGAGAACGCAAAGGCAATCAACCCCGACCTCGACAACGGCAAGCTCGCACAATACTTCGAGCGGAAGGAGCAGCAGTAATGGCTGAGTACGAGACTGACAACGCAACCGAGGAGGAGCTTGCGGCGATGCCGAGCGGCATTGCCACCGATTCGGATATTCCAGATCAAACGGCTGAGGTTTTGGAGGTCGAGAACAATGGCGAATGCTAACGACTTCGTTGCGGTTGCTGCAAGCCAGATCGGCGTTAAAGAGAACCCCGCTGGAAGCAACCACGTAAAGTACGGCGAATGGTACGGCTTGGACTACAACCCTTGGTGCGATATGTTCGTTTCCTGGTGTGCTGATCAGGTGGGCGCTTTGGGCATTGTCGGAAAGTTCGCTTACTGCCCCTCGCACGTCAACTACGCGAAGAAGCTCGGGCGTTGGCTCGACCGCGAGGAGAAGCCGCAGAAGGGCGATATTGTGTTCTTCTCGAACGGCTCCCGAGCCTGCCACGTGGGAATCGTCGAATCGCGCAACGGCTCCGCAAGCGTAACCACCATCGAGGGCAACACCTCGGTAAACAGCAACGACAACGGCGGTGCAGTCATGCGCAGAACGCGATCCTACGGCGTTAAAGGCTCCAATTGGTTCATCATGGGGTTCTTCCGTCCCGCATGGGACGGGCAAAGCGCAAACGTTCCTTCTCCCGAGCCTTCGCAGGATTCGACCAGCAACAGCGGTTGGTCGTTCTCCGATTGGGCGCGCCGTTTGCAGCGCGAGTGCAACGCTCAAGGCTACTCTCATCAAACGGTCGATGGCATTCCCGGTGCAAACACGCTGAACGGCTGTCCTCAGCTTGGGCGCAAATCGCGCGGGAACATCACGGCGCTGATGCAAGAGCGTTTGATTGTCCTAGGCTACAATTGCGGCTCGTGCGGTGCTGACGGCATCAACGGCAGCGATACGCAGCGAGCTGTAAGGGCGTTTCAGGCTGACAACGGACTTGACGATGACGGTGTCGTTGGGCGCAATACATGGCGCAAGCTCCTTAAGCTTTAGCTAAAACATTGACTGTCATTGCGCCTGGTTTCGGCTGGGCGCTTTTTTATTGCCGATGGAGTGCAGTTCACGCAGAGCGATTGGTAAGGCGAGCAATGCGGGGAAGCGGACGATATAGCGGAATATCATTGGCTCGATGCTCACGGGAACGCAGCTGTCATGCTCGATGGATTGCCGCGAATGATTGGCTAAAGCAGAATCTGGACGGGAACGAATCTAGGAAGAATCGTTCCCGTTTTTTCATTCTCGGTTTTCCCTTTTTCGGCAAAATCGCCGTTTCCTCAGAACCCTCAGAACCCTCAGAACCATAGGTAAATCCGATTTAACTATATTGGCGACAACATTCATGCAATTCGCGGTAACTTCGGTTTGTCGCAAGAGCAGCTTGCAGCGATAGCGGAAGTGAGCCAGACTTCCGTCTCCGCCTGGGAATGCGGGCAGACTATCCCGCGTTTTTCCAATGCCGTGAAGATCGTAGAATCTTTGCCCAGCCTGACTATGGACGATGTGTATAGCCAGGTGCTTGGGTACGCGCGCAGGGTATTGCAGCAAGCGCATCCAGAGTCTGGATCGTCGTTCGGATTTGTTCCCTTGTATGGATCTATTGCTGCGGGTGCTCCCATCGAGATGCTTCAGATCGAGGAAATCCATCCTGTGCCCAATGCGCTGTTGCTGCGTTATCCGAAAGCGTTTTATTTGCGCGTTAAGGGCGAATCTATGAATAGGGTCCTGCCCAACGGCAGCTATGCATTGGTTTGTCCCACTTCGGAAGTTGTAGACGGATCTGTGTATGCGGTAAGCGTTGGTTCATCGAATGCGACGGTGAAGCGGGTGCGAAAACTAAATAACGGAATTGCCCTAGAACCTGATTCGAATGACCCCACCTATAAGTCTCAGGTATTTGATTACGGAGATGGGGAACGTGAAACCCTGTCTGTTATTGGCAGAGTCGTGTGGTTTTGTGTGCCTTACGACTATGAGATTTAGTCCCCTGAAATTTTTTCAAAAAAGGGGTTGCGCGTAAAACTGGTTTCCGTATAATACTTTCTTGCGCGCGGACGTGGCTCAGCTGGTAGAGCACAACCTTGCCAAGGTTGGGGTCGCGGGTTCGAACCCCGTCGTCCGCTCCATTGAAACATCGAAGCCCTTGCAGTTACCTGCAAGGGCTTCTTTCATTTCAGGTACAATAACTTTGTTTCAAGAGGGGAAGGGGACGCGCATGGCGCATGAAGAGGAAAACCATCCTGAAGAAGAAAATGCTGGATCCCAAAGCATTTCCGAGGGCGTAGCAGCCGCTCGCGCTGAAATTGCCCGAAGGGCAGAAATTCGCTCTGGTGTAACGAAGCCTGTAGCGAAGAAAAGCGAAAACGGCATTCCCGGCGGGCAGACGCTGAAAATGTTTCTGCTGAAGTTGGTCTTTGGTTTAGTGCTGATTGTTCTGATTGGTTATTTCTTCCTTCAGGCGCTTGCGGGTACGATCAATGTTGGCATTAATTCCACCAATACGGACCTGAACGGCAAGGAAGTTTCGGTTGCGTTGTACAACGGCGATGTGGCTGGCCTTTTGACCGACGGCGATACTTCGAACGATCCCGAACCAGCCGAAGTGCACAAGTGTACTGTTGGTCAGCGAACCACCTTCAATCTACACGATTTCGGCAGCCATACCCTTATGGCAACTTTGGCTAACGAAGAGGATGGTCCTGCATCGTGCGACCCCTATGTGGTTACTGCTTGGGGTTTGGATATGGGTACCACATTGTATATGAATTAGCTTTTTTGGAAGGCGCCCTGGCGCCTTCTTTATTGGTTGCTATCGAGCTCTGCCTTTTCAACTCACTCTTTGTTCGGGTGGCATGATCAAACCGTGATGTTTTTTTGTTGCGACACTACGTTGAGCTTGATGCGTTGCTTCGTGATAAGATAACAACACCCTGTGGGGGAGTAGTTGGCATAGAATATATGTGGCCCGTCAACAAGCATGGCTTGCATTCGTTGCGAGTCTGGCGTGTCTTCAATAACGAGACTCACGGTACCTAGAAGCATTCGTTCCGCTTCTAGGTACCGTGAGTTTTTTTATGGTCGGGTTAAGGACAAAGAAAGGCAGTGTGTAAATGGATCTTTCGATCTTCGCCACGCCAGAGGCATGGATCAGCTTGGTTACGCTGATGTTTTTGGAAATTGTGCTTGGTGTGGATAACCTAGTGTTCATCGTTCTTACCAGCGATCGACTTCCTCCCGAAAAACAGCATATCGGTCGCAAGCTCGGTCTGCTCGGCGCGTTGGTTTCGCGCGTTGTGTTCCTCTGCTTCGCTTCGTTCCTTGTTCATATGACCGACAAGCTGTTTACTATTCCCGGTCTCTATATCAACGGTACTGAATTCGGCCTTTCGGTCCGAGACCTTGTGCTCTTCTTGGGCGGCTTGTACTTGATCTATAAGGGCATTGTGGAACTCCGTGATGTGCTCAAACTTTCAGAGGAAAAGGAAAGTCAGGGCGATGCGGACAAGCCCCGTAAAACTATCGGACTTGCTGGTGCTGTGGCCACCATTATGGTCATGGATATCGTGTTCTCCATCGACTCCGTAATCACTGCTGTTGGTTTGGCGAACCACCTTATTGTCATGATCATTGCGGTTATGCTCGCAGTTTTCCTTATGATGGTGTTCATCGATCCCATTTCCGACTTCATCAACACCCATACCGAAATGAAGATTTTGGCGCTGGTATTCATTACCGTTATTGGCGTTTTGCTGGTGCTCGACGGCTTGGGTATCAACTCTGGCATTGAAGTGCTCGATATGCATGCAGAGAAGCTCATGGTGTACTTCGCTATGGTCTTTGCCATTGTGCTCGAGGTGATACAGATGCGCTACAACAAGAACTATCAGGAGTGGACGATGCGCAAGAACCTCGAAATCATGCGTGCTCGAGGTTACGACCCCCAGAACACCGACACCATTCAGCTGGCAAACGCTTTGATAGAAGCTGAAAACTTGAAAAAGGATCCGAATAACAAGGAAGCCATATAGCACGTAAGCCCTAGCGTCATTCTTTAGGCTCGGCTCGTTGATTCCCTCAATCATGAAATAGCCCTTGGCTCGTATGAGCCAAGGGCTATTTGTTTAAAGATGCATCGGATTCGATAAGCTGAAAGGCTTATTGCTCGTGGCTGAAATGTTTGTAGCATTCATCGGACACCACAAAACGAACTGACCCGGGAAGGGATCGGGCGATGATGGGCGTTGTGACCTCGGTGGGCTCACCGTCATACTCGATCCGCATTGCAGGTTCTGCATCGATGCGGATTTCTCTGCCGCGGTAGATCTCAAGACCGCCAACTTTTTTTGCGAGTGATCCCGTGTGGTCAAACACTTTGGCCATAAGCGTAGGTAAGAGCTGTATAGCGTTTTCCGTTTTCAGCACAACCACATCGAGCTTCCCATCGCGGGGAAGGTTTTCGTCTGCTACCTGAAGGTCAAACTGTATCTTCGAGAAATTTGCCAACACAACACCGATGCCTGATACTTCCACGGTTTCACCGTCGATAGTGAGAGTGAAAGTGGAAACTTGCGGCTTAGGGTTGGAAAAGGCGGCTTCGAAGTAGGCCATATCACCCAGAAGGTGTTTATTGCCAGTGGCGTTGCGCATAATCAACTCGTCATATCCGCAACCCGCCATGATGGTGAAGCCAAGCTTTGTGCCGTCGGTTGCTTCGATTTCGCCCATGTCGAAGTCGAGCGTAAGCGCTTCGTCTACCAATTTGCACAGTGCGTGCGATTCGTTGGGCTCGAACAGGTTGAGCGCCAGGAGGTTTGCGGTACCGGCTGGGAAGGGAAGAATGGGAATCCCTGTGTTGCGAAGCTCGTAGCTCACCGAAGCGATGGTTCCATCGCCGCCGCTCGCTACCACGAAGTCGTATTCGGCGGCATCCTCAAGCAGTGGCGCAAGTTCAGTATCCGGCCCGAAAGACCGGATGGTAACGGAGTCGCCTTGCTCGGCGTAACTGCGCATGAAGTCATATACCGCGCCGTTGCGGAGGCCAGAGCGTAGATTATGTATGACGAGTACTTTCACGGTCACCCCTTTTGTTACCATGCAATGGTACATGATATGACCGCTTGCGGAGCGAAACGCCCATGGGCTGAGCATAACCGCGGGTGTTGTTCGATAAAACGATACGAAGGGTGTTCAATGCTCGTCGAAACCGACGCTGCTTTACGGGATTTTATGGCGCGCTGTGCCAAGAGTCCCTACATGGCTATAGATACCGAGTTTTTGCGCGAGAAAACGTACTACGCAAAGCTCTGTTTGGTGCAGATCGCTATCGAAGGCGAAGTTGCCATTATCGATCCGCTGGGAATTCGCGACCTGTCGGTGATGGCTCCAGCGCTCTCCGACCCGAATATCATGAAGATTTTCCACGCTTCTTCTCAGGACATCGAAATCTTGTATCACGAAACTGGCGTTGTTCCTACGCCAGTGTTCGATACGCAAGTTGCTGCTGCATTGTTGGGAAAAACCCAGCAAGCGTCGTATGCTTCGCTGGTCCATACTTTCTGTGGGGTTACTCTGCCGAAAAAGGATTCGTTTACCGATTGGTCGCGAAGACCGCTTTCCGACTCGCAGGTGGAATACGCTGCAGACGATGTAACCTATCTGCCTAAGATCTATCGCGATATGGTTAGCCGCTTGAAGGAAAAGGGTCGTCTTTCTTGGTTGGATGATGCGTTTGCGGAAATATCCAATCCCGAAAAGTACGAAATCGATCCACGTACACGCTGGCGCAAGTTGCGTCGTGTAAACCAACTCACTCCTCGCCAAATTGCGGCAGCGCGGGAATTCGCTGCTTGGCGCGAAGAACGTGCCCAGAAAGCGAATATCCCTCGAAAATGGGTTGTTTCTGATGAGCAAATCGTAGAAGCGTGCCGCCGTGAAGCTCGAACCTTGGATGAGTTGTACATGGTGCGCGGCATGCGTGAAAGTTTGCGTCCTGCCGAAGGTCGTATTGCGCTGAAGTGCATCAAATGCGGGTTGGAATGTGCGGAAGAGGATCTTCCTGTAGTTCAGAAGGCCCACAAGAGCGAGGCCAACGTCGACATTGCGGTAGATCTGATGAACGCCATCGTCCATCTACGTGCTCGCCAAAATCGTATTGCTCCGCAAACGTTGGCTCCGCAAAATGAGCTCATGAAGCTTGCGCGTGGCCATGAGGAAGATTGCGAATTGCTTACTGGTTGGCGCTATCGCGTGGTAGGCAAGGAGCTTTCCGCATTTCTGAACGGTGAGTTTTCTTTACGACTCGATGACGGAAACTTGGTTATCGATCGTCCTCGCAAATCAGCGGAATAAATGCCGTTATCCTATTTTGGACTTTAGTGTACGAATTTGAGCTAATTGGGAGACCATCCAATGCATATGAGTTATTTGCTGATCCTGGTTGTTACTGTTGCGATTGGCGCGTTTGCCACCTGGTATGTTAACCATCAGATTAAGAAGTACTCGCATGTGCCTAATTCCAGCCACATGACGGGCTATCAGGTTGCCGTTGGCATGCTGAGCTATTACGGAATTGAAGGTGTGCAGGTGCATCGTGGTGGTTCCGATCAGAATTTCTTCAACCCTAAAGACAATTCGGTAACGCTCTCTTACGATGTTTTTGATGGCTCTTCTATTACTGCTACTGCTACAGCGTGCCACGAGGTGGGTCATGCATGTCAGTATGCAATGGGCTATGCGCCCATGAAGGCGCGTGGCGCTCTTGTTCCCGTGGTTGAGTTTGCCACCAATACGTGGTTTATTTTACTTCTGGTGGGTATCTTCCTGAATATGGCTGGGTTGGTAACCCTGGCAATTGTGTTCTATGCTTTTGCGGTTTTGTTCCAGATTGTCACGTTGCCTGTGGAATTCAATGCTAGTCGCCGTGCGTTGTCCTATATGGCAGAAACGGGTATTCCCGGTGGCGAACAGGCCGGTGCTTGGAATGTGCTTCGTGCGTGCGCCTTTACCTATGTGGCTGCTGCTCTCGTTTCGATTCTGCAGCTGCTCTATTACCTCTCTGCGTTTAATAACGAGAATTAACCCATGGCGCGTGACAACACGCCAGATATGAGCGGCTTTGGTTATATAGATTCGCCCCGAGGTGGACAGGCTGCCCCGACCCACGACGATGTGGTTGCGGCTGCCATGAGCGCTGCGGCGCGTGCGGCAACGTATCGTTCTGCCGACCCTGGGTTTGCTGCGAGTGGGGCAGGGGGCGCTTCCTCGTCAAAGAAGGAATCGGATATTCTTTCCGTTACCGAAGTTACCAATATTGCAAATTCCATTCTGAAGAACCATACGTTCCATGTAATGGGCGAGGTCAGCGAACTTTCGGATAAGCCTGGCTACAAGGCCGTGTACTTTACGGTCAAAGATGAGGGTGCGGTTATGACGTGCCTGATGTGGAAGAACCGCTATCAAACCAGCGGTGTGAAGTTGTTTATCGGCGCTAAGGTCGAGTTAACAGGCAAGTTCAGCATATTCGCTCGTTCTGGCAAGCTTGATTTCAACGTTTACGGTATCAAGCTTGCTGGTGAGGGGGCTCTTCGCCAGCAGGTAGCCCAGTTGGCCGAAAAGCTAAAGGCCGAAGGGCTCATGGACGCATCTCGCAAACGCCCTATTCCGCGTATTCCCCTTACCGTGGGTATTGTTACTTCCCCAAATGGTGCAGTGGTGCACGATGCTCTGCGAACTTTTCGACGACGTTTCCCTTTGGCGCGCATGGTTGTTGCTGGCGTGCCGGTTGAAGGGCCTACTGCGGCGCGCGATATGACCGATGCCTTGCAGCTGGTTTGCGATTCCGGTGTCGAGGTTATCCTGCTTTTGCGCGGTGGTGGTTCGTTCGAAAGCTTTATGCCTTTCAATGACGAAGGTCTGGCTCGCGCTATTTCCGCTTGTCCTGTTCCTGTGGTAACGGGCATTGGGCATGAACCCGACACCACCATTGCCGACATGGTGTCCGACTACCGAGCGTCTACGCCAACCCAGGCGGCTCTCGCTGTGTCGCCCGATTCTGCCGAGTTGAACTCATTGGTGGATACGCTGCTTTCCCGTATGGATAAAAGTTTGGTTAATCGTCTCAACCGTTCGGTTGAGTATTTGGACGCGATGGCTTCCCGGCCCGTTTTACGCGATCCTGCTTCAATGTACGAAGCTGACGCTCGCATGCTTGATCTTTATCAAGACCGCATGGAGCGTGCCGCTGGGCTGCAGGTTGGCAGTTCTGCAGATGCTCTTGTTCAACTTACAACCCGCTTAGACCGACTGGGCCCGCATATTGCCTTGTCTCAGCAGGAGCGTCTCGAGTCGTATGCGGCGCGCCTGCAGGCGTCCTTGCCGTTTTCTCTGCAAGTGGCTGAAAGCGAACTCATGCGTGCCTCTGCTTCGTTTAAGGCTTGCGGAGAAGCCATGTTGGCTAAACCAACGCATGAAGTGGATTTGGGGGCTGAATCGCTGTCGCGTTTAGGGAAAACACTGCTCGATCCTTATTATTCGGAAGCTGCTATTGCTACCTCGCGCCTGAACGATCTTTCGCCACTGCATATTCTGGAGCGCGGTTGGTCTATTGCGCGCAACGAAGAGGGAAGTGTTTTGCGCAGCGTAACCGAGGTTCAGCCAGACGATTTGGTCGAGGTTCAGCTATTAGACGGTGCCCTTTCTTGTCGTGTTGAGGGGGAAGTGGCTTCCGGTTTGTCAGAATTACTTTCATTGGAGGATTCCCATGAGTGAAGAACAAAATGTCGATCTAACGTTCCGTGAGGCAATTACCGAGCTTGGTCAGATTGTGGAAGCTCTGGAAAGCAACAAGCTCGAGCTTGAAGAGAGCCTCGTCAAATACGAGCGAGGAATTGTGCTTATCCGCTTTTTGCGTGGTCGCTTGGAAAACGCCCAGCAGCGCGTTGATGTGCTGAAAGGCGAACTTGGTATGCCTGTAAATGACGACGTGGTAGACACTACGCTGCAGAAGGCGTAAACCTGATATGACCATTCCGTGCGCCGATGCGTATGGCTATTTGAAAGGAACCGACTATGGCCGATTGCCTGTTTTGCAACATTATTGAAGGGGCTATTCCTTCTGCGAAGGTGTACGAGGACGATGTCTGCTACGCGTTCGATGATATTGCTCCCGAAGCGCCCGTTCATACTCTTATTGTTCCCAAGCAGCATTTCGCTTCACTCAATGATGGTGTTCCAGCAGATCTTCTGGGTCAGCTGATGGCTCGTGTGCCTGAAATCGCCAAGATCAAAGGCATCGACGAATCAGGCTACCGAGTTGTGGTAAATACGGGTGCAGATGCCGGCCAGACGGTTTTCCATTTTCACATTCATATTTTGGGTGGCAAGAACTTGGGCGAACACGTCTTGTAGTATTTCCTGCTTTTTTGGGGTGGCAGATACGTGGAGATTATTTGACGGCAACTATCCTTTGTACGCCGTTCGTCTGCGTATACGCCCCTTTTGAAGCGTCATTTCTGCCGTTCACCAGTCACCGTAAAATCACTTGCAGTGGAATACGGCTCAAGTCGTTTTTGCGTAAAATAGTTTCTGCAATCGACCACTCTAGGAGGGGATTGGTTTTGAACATTCTTGTCGTTAACGCAGGCTCATCTTCGTTGAAATACCAGTTGGTTAATATTGCCAGCAACAAGGTGCTAGCGAAGGGCTTGTGCGAGCGCGTTGGCAGCGAGCAGTCCCTCCATAAGCACGGCATCGATGAAAACGAATTCGTGTACAAATTGCCCTTGCCAGACCATACTGCTGCTATGCGTGTGGTCCTGGACATCCTGAGCACGGGTCCCAATGCCGTCATTAAAGACATGAACGATATTGCGGCTGTTGGCCATCGCATCGTTCATGGTGGCGAGTTCTTCAAAGAGTCTGCGCTCATCGATGACGATGTAATTTCCAAGATCGACGATCTGGCAGAGCTTGCACCGCTCCATAACAAAGCTGCACTTGCTGGCATCAATGCATGTCGTGCCCTGATGCCCGAAACGCCGATGGTCGCCGTGTTTGACACCTCGTTTTTCCAGACGCTTCCACAGTATTCGTACATGTATCCTATCCCTTACGAGTACTACGAAAAGTACGGCATCCGCAAGTACGGTTTCCACGGCACCTCTCATCGCTATTTGTGCGAGCGTGCGGCGGCTATCTTAGGCGAAGACCTTAACGAAATCCGTCTTATTACCTGCCATTTGGGCAACGGCTGTTCTATTACGGCGGTAGACCATGGCAGACCAATCGACACCACCATGGGCTTTACCCCGCTTGATGGCTTGATGATGGGTACGCGTTCTGGCTCTATCGATCCCGCTATTGTTACGTTCCTGATGGATCATGAGGGGTATACCCCTGAAGAAATGAATACCATTTTGAATAAGAAGTCGGGTTTGCTAGGCATTTCCGGCATCAGCAACGACTTGCGTAGTGTTCGGGAGGCTTCCGACGCGGGCGACCCCCGTGCGATTCTTGCCTATGAAATGTACTCTACACGTGTTAAGAAATACATCGGCCAGTGTTTGGCTCTTATGTCGGGCGCCGATGCTATTGTTCTTTCCGCTGGTGTAGGTGAAAATTGCGACAAAATGCGCCGCATGATCTTTGCGGGTTGGCAGCCTCTAGGCATCATCCTTGATCCCGAAAAGAACAAGCAGCGCGGCTTTGAGCGTATTATTTCATCTGATAAGTCGAAGGTTCCGATTATCGTTATCCCTACCGACGAGGAATACATGATTGCGCGTGATACCTACAATATCGTTCACAATCGCAGCCAGATTGTTCCTGCTTCCCATTACGGTACGAAATAACTGGTTTTCAACGGTATCGTTTCATAACTGCAAACCCCATGATGCATCTTAATGGCTATGCATCATGGGGTTTTCTCATTTGCGTTCTTGCTGTTATTTATCGTTTCGGTTGCGGTTCTAAGAAGGTGTTTTTGGGTTGCTCTTCTCTATATTGTCCCCGGCTTTACCAAATAGAGCGCGCCCCATCGGCGTAGAGCGGAAATCCATTTACCATGTCCGAGCAATCGCAAGCTAAGAACAGTGCGGCTGCGGCGATGTCCATCGGGTCGCCGACCTTTCGATTGTGCGGTATGGGGCGGGTTATTGCCTCGTAGGCCTTTTCTTTATTGAGCGTGCTTTGAGTCATATTGGTGTCGATGTATCCTGGGCAAATGCAGTTTGCGCGGATGTTGAAGCGCGACCACTCGAACGCCATGCAGCGGGTCATCTGAACAACCGCGGCTTTTGCTGCCGCATAAGCCGCCATGCGCGTAGATGCCACTCGAGCAACAACTGATGCAAGGTTGATAATATTGCCTTGTTCCTGTTGAATCATGATCTTTGCTACGCGCTTGCAGAGGAAAAACACTGCTTTGAAATCGGTGTCTACTACTCGATCGAATTCATCTTCGTCGGTGTCGACTATCAGCTGGTCATTGCTGAGAACGACCCCTGCATCATTGACGAGGATGTCAATGCGCCCAAAGCTCTCCATAGCTACTTTTACCAGATTGTCTTGATCTTCACTATTGCATACATCGCAGTGTACAGGCACGATTCGTCTACCAGACTCTTGGGAGATTTCCTCTGCGCGTTCTTTAATTTTCTCTTCATCAATATCGGCAATTACCAAATCCGCCCCATACCAGGCATAAGTACGTGCTATGGCGCGACCGATTCCTATTTCGCCGCCAACGCCGGTAATTAACGCGATTTTTCCCGTTAAGTCGAATTTCGGAATACCGATATTTCCTGTAGTAAGTGTGGTGTGGGAGCTCCCTTTCATAACCGCCTCCTCAGTTGATCGCTTTGATTCAAAGCGAGTTTCCCCTCGGTGTTTATGATAAAGAGCTTATTAATTTGCGACTTATTGCTTTGATTAATGATTCTTATTTAATGCTTAAATATTAATAAGCAATGTCGAGAGGAGAAGCGGAGGAGCCATTTGCAACTGATTCAATCCTTGTTGATTGAATCCGAGGGGAGTATCAACAGATGCTCGGAGGCTTTTCATTAAATGACATCGGAAAAGTCCATTAGTCATTCTAAATTTTCGAATTTGCGAACTGTTTACCTGGGATTATTATTTGAGCTCATAGATTGTTCGACTATTTATTTTCAGTTCGCATTGGTAGGGATGTTGTTCGAAAAATAGAATTGAGCTATGAACGCGTTATGCGTTTACGGAGGGTGTTTATATTTAGGGGGAACAATGGATTTTGAACTGACACCTGATCAGGAACTCTTTATCGCTAGTGCTAAAGAGTATGCGGAAAAGTACTTCACGCCCGAAGCTATTAAGCAGGCCTATGAGGTTGACCATCATATCAGCTTAGAAGCAGCCATGGCTTTCCGCGAGTTGGGCTTCATGCATCTTGGCCTTCCTGAAGAGGTTGGCGGCATTCCTTGTGACAAGCTCACGCTGGTCCTGCTCATGGAAAAGCTGCATGAATACACCACCTGCGTTTTGCCTTTCCAGACCGATTTCAACTCCATCATGGACGTTATTGAATTTGGCAACGAAGAGCAGCAGAAGAAGATCATGGATGTCGTGAACAACGTTCCAAGCACGAGCGTTGCGGTAACGGCGATTTCTGAGCCTGGCGCTGGCTCTGACAACAACGCTATGACGTGTGTTACCGTGAAGCAGCCTGATGGTACCTACCTGCTCAACGGCCAAAAGACCTGGGTGACCATTGGTCATCTGGCGGTATACACCATTCTGGTAGCCAAAGACGAAGATCCGTCGTATGAAAACGATAACTACTCACTGTGGATGATCCCTAACGACATTGAGGGTTATACCTTTGGCGGCCTGGAGAAAATCGGTCAGCAGATTGTTCCGTTTGTGGACTGCTTCTTCGACAATGTGGTTCTCACCGAAGATATGCGCCTTGGCAAACCTGGTGAAGGTTGGAAGAACCTGATGAAGAAGCTTGAGTTTGAGCGCTGCCTGGTAGTTGCTCAGGCCCTCGGTCAGGCTCAGGCTGTTATGAATGAGGCGGGTGCCTATTGCTCGGAGCGCATCTGCTTCCAGAAGCCCATTGGCCACATCAGCGCAATTCAGCAGCATCTTGTTGAGATGGAAACCATTTTGGATAATGTGCGTACGCGTCTCTACAAGGTAACCACCATGCTCGACAAGGGCCAGTCTACGCGCCTTGAGTCGGCGTTGTTGAAGTCGTATGCATGCCAGAATCTCACCAAGGTAGCTGAGCATGCACTTTCCATCTATGCCGGTATCGGATATACGAAGGAAATCAATGCGGGTCGCATTTGGAACGACTTGAAGGGTTACGAATTCGCAGGCGGTACCACGGAAATCATGAACTACATTTCCGGTCGTCAGCTGGTTAAAAAGTACAAGAAGCAGTAGTGCGTCTCAAGTGTTCTCCTTCGTGAAAGAGAAAGAGCCCCGGTAGGGGCTCTTTCTCTTTGTGTTATTGCAGGAGCGGGTTCTGGCAAAGCTAGCTCGTTTGTTGCTGTTGGATAGGACAACAAAATCGAAAAGGGCTTGACTGGCAATTTTGAACTGCACCCCAAAACTTGGACGGCTTCAATAAAGACTACGCCACTAGGG
>ERZ827108.56-NODE-56-length-173338-cov-6.353710_pt1 | contig 173338 bp, 168 predicted proteins | sample MGYA00519921_ERZ827108 | MGnify/ENA primary metagenome ERZ827108 (study PRJEB31778, sample SAMEA3449258) | human gut metagenome | biome: human gut; feature: human-associated habitat; material: faeces | place: United Kingdom | collected 2010/2012 ... | reverse complement strand
GCTAAATCCAAGCCGAGTTGTTACCTATGCAATTAGTGAGAAAGATTATGATAAATCCTTGCTGACTGATGAATTGATAGACCCGGATAAACAGGTCAGACTTGAATTATGGGCATACAACCCAAAACAATTTTCAGAGGATAACAGTGCTGATGATATTTCACTTGTTTTATCTCTTACAGATACAAATGATGAAAGAATTGAAGAAGCAGTAGATGAATTGCAGGAAAGAAGGTTGCAGGAGTAATGGTTAGTGGATTTACAAAATTTAAGGAAAGATTTCAAGGTTTTGAAAATCAATATGTCATCATCGGTGGGACAGCGTGTGATTTGATTATGGAAAACGAAGAATTACCATTTCGTGCTACAAAAGATGTAGATATTGTATTGATTGTTGAATCCATAACAGCGGAGTTTGGCAGGCAGTTTTGGGAGTATGTCAAAGAAGCAGGATATGAGCATTTGAATAAAAGCACTGGAAATGCACAGTTTTATCGTTTCACATCTCCGAAAAGTAAAGAATATCCATATATGATAGAAATATTTTCCAGAAATCCGGATTTTATTATATTGGAAGATGATGCAGTTCTCACTCCACTTCCGATAGATGATGAAATATCCAGTTTATCGGCAATCCTTTTAAATGAAGCATACTATAAATTGTTAAAAACTGGACAAATGATGGTTGATGGCATTCCGGTATTAAGTCCGACTTGCCTGATTCCATTTAAGGCGAAAGCATGGCTGGATTTAAAGGAACGCAAGATGAATGGAGAGCGGGTCGATAGCAAAAACATAAAGAAACATAAAAACGATGTGTTCCGATTAGCACAGTTAATCACAGCCAATACAAGGCAAGTCCTCGGTCCGGAAATAGCAGAGGATATGAAAAAGTTCTTATCTGAAATAGCTGATGAAAAAGTGGATTTAAAGTCCTTGGGTATAAGGGGAACAGATAAGGAGAAAATGACAGAAATGCTATACCAGTGTTATGGGTTGAAGGATAATACATAGTAAAAATGTTTTTAAAGATTTTGGACTCAGTGAATCAAAAATCAATGTGAGATTGTGAATATGCTGAGACTTGAGAAAAGGGAAAAACATCTGTCAGGACAAATGTCAGGAGGTCAGCAGCAAAGAGTATCCATAGGAAGGGCACTTATAAACGAGCCGGCATTTATTATTTTCTGCATTGGTATGATATGAAACATCAAGTTAAGCATACGCAGCATGATTCAGAACATTTTGATATTGCTCTTGAGTTGGCTCGTTATATTGTGGAATAGAGAACTTGAAATATAAAAGGTAATGTTTCATCTTCAGCAACAGATGTGATGAGAAAAAGCGGAACATATGAGAATTGACCGAGCTCTTTAGAGCTAGGGATGCTTCTTGTCCGTAGGGCAAGAAGATGGAAACTGAAGTAAACTTAACAAATCGGAATTTACGGAGGTAGCAATGGCTTTTGATTTTAAGAAAGAATACAAAGAATTTTATATGCCTAAAAATAAACCAGAGATTGTAATTGTTCCTAAAGCAAATTATATTGCAGTTAGAGGAAAAGGTGATCCAAATGACGAAGGTGGAGCATATCAGCAGGCAATAAGTGTGTTATATGCTGTTGCGTATACTCTGAAAATGAGTTATAAAACAGATTACAAAATCAAAGGATTTTTTGAATATGTAGTTCCACCACTTGAGGGCTTCTGGTGGCAAGAAAATACAGATGGTGTAGATTATACGGATAAGTCTGCATTTAACTGGATTTCCGTTATACGATTGCCTGATTTCATAACGAAAGAAGATTTCGAATGGGCAGTTGAAACCGCGACAAATAAGAAAAAGTTGGATTGTTCATCGGCAGAGTTTATGACTATTGAGGAAGGTGTGTGTGTTCAGATTATGCATTTAGGAGCATTTGATGATGAACCTGCGACTGTTGCGCTTATGGATGCGTATTTAGAACAGAATGGATATGTTAATGATATGAATGCAGAAAGATTACACCATGAAATATATCTGTCTGATGCGAGAAAGGTTACTCCAGAGAAATGGAAAACGGTTATTAGACATCCTATAAAGAAATTGTAAATTTCCTTGTTGTTGAGACTTATTTGAATTTATGGAGGAGAAAATGCTGGAAGTTAATTTTTATGATGAGGTAGATGACAGTTTATTAAAATTTGCTGTAATTATTTCTAAGGCTGATGGAAAATGGGTGTTTTGTAAACATAAAGAAAGAGATACTTATGAAATACCGGGCGGGCATAGAGAAGAAGGAGAATTGATCCTAGACACTGCAAAGCGCGAACTAAGAGAAGAAACGGGAGCAATTGATTTTAATATTAAGCCTATTTGCGTATATTCTGTCAAAGGGAAGACTAGAGTAAATAAAAATGAAAACGATGAATCCTACGGAATGTTATATGTTGCGGATATTTTTTTGTTTGAAGAAATTCACAGTGAAATAGAAAAAATTATTTTTACAGATGAGTTAGTGGATGATTGGACCTATCCATTGATTCAGCCCAAATTGATAGAAGAGGCACAGAAAAGAGGTTTTTTATAAAATTCTGTTTTGTAACTGAGATGAGAGTTTGGTAAATCGTTGTTTGGCGATTTGGGAAATCCCGATAAACAAATTTTAGGGAACAGGAACTTTGAATTCGTGGGGCGATAATTAATGGAAAAAATAAAACTAAAATTGTATGAATGGATAATATTCTTCCTATTACTAATTTTCTTGATTGGTTATATGGGTTTATTTTCATTGATGTCTAATTACATATCAAAGACGATAATATATTTGGTAATATTATTTGTTTGGATTATGGTATTGGAAAAATATATAGTCAATGGAATTAAAAACTTTAAGAAGTATTATTTTAATGACGCTTTAAGCATAATAATAGTAATTGTTTTGGTGTCAAGTTTATTGAACTTGATATTTGCGAAAATTGATAGCACTATACCAGTTGGCAATTCTCAATCAACAGATAGTATGTTAGCAATGTTGTTTTCGGCATTGATTTTTGCGCCCATAGTTGAAGAACTTGTAAATAGATGCGCTATGGGGTTGTTTTTAGAAAAGTTTATAAAAAATGATGTTGTGATTAATGTTGTTACAGCTATAATATTTGCTTTTTTACATTTGTTTAAAATGCATTTAAATATTTATGGTCTAATCTTTTACGGATTGGTGTATGGTATGCTGGGTTATAGTTGTGGATATTATTACAGAAAAACCAGTAATATCGTATTATCAATACTTATTCATTTTATCTGGAACTTATGTATGTTTGCAGGTATCGTGTTGAGAAATATGTTATGAATGAAAACAAAGATAAATTGAGTTTGATGGATGGAGAACAACCTCCAATTTATCTGGGAGTTGCTATTATTAAATACAGGAGAGGATAACGATGTTTATAAAGATTTACGATGAGATACCAGAGGAAGCAAAGACAATACGGGAAGCAGTGTTCATCAAGGAACAGGGATTTAAAGATGAATTTGATGAGATAGATGATGTTGCTAAACATGTGTTGCTTTTTGAAGGAGACATTCCGGTAGGAACTTGCAGATTCTTTTTTTCGGAAGAGAGGAACTGCTATGTTATCGGCAGAATTGCGGTTCGCAAAGAATTTCGTGGGAAACGATATGGCGAAAAGATGCTGCAGGGCGCAGAAAAAGCAGTTAGAGATCTTGGAGGCGAAGTGGTAGAATTGTCTGCGCAATGTCGTGTGACAGATTTTTATAATAAACAGGGCTATACGGGGTTGAATGATATTCATATGGATGAATATTGTCCGCATACATGGATGCGTAAAAATTTAGCAGTATAATAAAATCAAAATGTTACAACAAAGTTAGATTTTATATAGGAGGCGAAATATCATGGAAATAACTAATAAAAATATTGATCATGGGAAAGCATTTGACTGGGGAAAAACTTCTGAAGAATATGCAAAGTACCGTGATATTTATCCCAAAGAATTTTATGCAAAATTAGCGGAATTATCGCTAGGAGTAAAGGGACAAAATGTACTGGATCTAGGAACAGGAACGGGTGTGATTCCAAGAAATATGTATTCCTACGGCGCAAAATGGACAGGGACAGATATCTCAGAAAATCAGATTATGTATGCGGAGAAACTCAGCAAAAGTGCGGGGATGGACATCGATTATATTGTTGCATCAGCGGAAGCTGTTGATTATCCTGACAGAACATTTGATGTGATCACAGCGTGTCAATGTTTTATGTATTTTGACAAATCGATTGTCTTGCCTAAACTTCATCAGATGCTAAAGGATCATGGGCATTTTGCAATTTTGTTTATGGCATGGCTGCCTGAAGAGAGTGAGATTGCCAAGACAAGCGAAGATCTTGTTTTGAAATATAACCCTGCATGGACTGGTGGAAGAGTGACAAGATATGAATTACAAGAGCCACCTTGGTGTGAAGGTATGTTTAAGGCTGCAAATATGCTAACATATGAATTGCCGGTACATTTTACAAGAGAATCATGGCATGGAAGGATGAAAGCATGTCGAGGCATTGGAGCGAGTGGACTGAAGGAAAGTGAGATTCAGAAATGGGAGCAGGAACATTGGGAATATATGCAATCACTGCCGGAGAAATTTGATGTATTGCATTATGTTACTATTCTGGATTTGGAAAAGATATAGAAGGTTGTTCAAAAAGAAAAATTTAATCGTATGGAACAGCAAAAAATTACGAAAGGATTGGATGCTAAAATTGCTTTGATCCTTTTGCAGAATAGTTGATCATATAATGCCATATTTTTGTGGGAGGGAATGGAATAATGAAGATAGAGTATAGAAGACTTACAGAAAAAGAGATTACTATTTTTATTGGTATGAGAATACAGCAGCTTAGGGAAGAAGGTGCTAAAGAAGAAATAGATTTGGTACCTGCATTGAGAGAGTATTATATGCGTCATATGGCAGATGGTACATTTGTATCTTGGCTGGCTTGGGATGGAGAAAATATAATTGGAACTAGTGGAATGTCGTTTGTGGAAAAACCGCCATATTTTGGATGCCCTAGTGGGAAAATGGGCTTATTGTCTAGTATGTATACGAATCCGAAATATAGAAGAATGGGGATTGCAAGGGAACTACTATCTCGTGTTGTAAATGATGCTAGAGAGTATGGATGTGGCACTATACAAATTACGGCATCAGACATGGGTGTTAAATTGTATGCAGATTTTGGATTTGTATATAATGGTAATTTCATGCAATATAAACTATAGCATTTGAGGGAGAGTAATTGCTATGATCAGAAAATTGCAGAAGGCAGACTTAAATGATGTCGCAAATTTGTGGTTAGACACCAATCTGAAAGCGCATAATTTTATCTCTGCTGAATACTGGAACACGAATTTTGAATTCGTGAAAGAAATGTTACCACAGGCGGAAGTCTATGTATATGAAAATGATAAAAAGATACAAGGCTTTATAGGTCTGAATGGCGAATATATAGAAGGCATTTTTGTTGCGGCTGAAATGCAGTCGAGGGGCATAGGTAAACTTTTGTTAGACTATGCAAAGGATCGAAAATCGAAATTACTCTTAAAGGTATACCAAAAGAATACACGGGCAGTGCGCTTTTACCAAAGAGAGGGGTTTGAGATTCAGAGCGAAGGCGTGGATGACGATACTGGTGAAAAAGATTATGCGATGATATGGCAGCAGAAATAGATGCTCTACAGCTTGGGTATAAAATTGGATTTATCAATGATTCTCAGGTATGGCTGCTTATGTTAAAAAAATATAATACTTCTGTGTATAGCTATAATGAAGATGAAGTGGATGAAATGATTATGTTGATACATGACAGTTTTGTTCCGGCTTTTACAGATGTCAAAGATATACTGCTGAAGAAGTTGGAAGAGGTTGAAAGCGATTGGATGTAAGATAAACGCAAGGCATGCCGTTGTATGTCCTGCGTTTAATAGGATTAAACAAATGCGTTGATGATATACATTGGAGGTGACTGTATGCACACAGAAATAAATATTGATTTACAGGATACAGAGTGGGAATTGGACTATATTGATCATGATAGAAATATTGCTAGGGCAATCGTTTATGATGAAAGTGGACAATTTTACTTTGTAAGAGCGCAGAGGGATGATGATTTTGGGAAAGCAACACTGATAGAAACGGCTGGTGGCGGTGTTGAGGACGGGGAAGACCTGTTGACTGCGATACGGAGAGAACTCAAAGAAGAATTAGGCGTGACGGTAACAATAATTTGCAAAATTGGAGTTGTCAGTGATTATTATAATTTGATTCATAGACATAACATCAATAATTATTTTTTGTGTAAAGTGGAGTCGTTTGGCGATAAAAATCTGACCGAAGATGAGATCAACAGTTTTCATTTATCGACGCTGAAATTATCTTATGAAGAGGCGGTGAAAGAGTATAAAGACAGGGCAAATACCAAAATAGGAAAGCTTGTAGCAAATAGAGAATTACCGGTTTTATATCGGGCAAAGGAAATATTGCAAGGCGAAAATAGTGTGAATAACAGGAAATAATATAGGAAACATGACATACAGCTGTCATGTTTCTTATGCTAATATGCATTTTGTAAAGGAGTAACGATGAAGATAGATAGGCAATTAGGAATTTTATCCATATTATTGCAGAAGGAATCTGTTACAGCACCTTATTTGTCAGAAATGTTTGAGGTGTCCAGACGAACCATAAACAGGGATATTGAAGATTTATGTAAGGCTGGTATACCGATTGTGACCAGACAAGGAGCAAACGGAGGAATTTCAATTATTGATGGATGGCTGAGGAGGAATGTGAATGGAATCAAGATGTGGTATTTTGTGTAGCAAATGCAATTGGAAACAGACTGAAAAATGTAAGGGGTGTGCTAATATTGACAATCCTAACGGTGAGGTCGAAGACGATTTGCTAAAAGATTTGTTAGATAAATCGTATAATCTCGTGCTTGGGGGATTCAGTAAAAAGAAACAAAAAGAGATTTTAGAAAGTGGGGATGCAATAAATGGCATTTGATAATGAACCTGAATCGGTGGCAATGATGGACAAGTATCTTGAGGAGAGCGGTTATGTGAATGATTTCACTGGTAAACGGCGACATCATGAAATTTATTTGTCAGACCCAAGGAAAACGGCACCGGAAAAATGTAAAACGGTTATAAGGCATCCGATAAGGAAACTGTAAAACAAGTTGATTTTTTATTGATTTTTCTGCGATATCACTATAATTTTATATTATTTTGCTTGAAAATTAAGTATATTTTTTATATAATGTGACATATATATTAACTATAACAATATAAAATTGGTACTGTATGGAGGTGAGTGGATGTTGAAAGCATATTTGATGGAAAATTATGGGTATAATGAGCCAATATTCATAAAGGAACTGTCGATAGATGGATTATCTCAAAATGCAGTACGCCAGTCGGTAAAGCGGTTGACGGCAATTGGATTTCTGGAGAGATATGATAACGGAATATATTATATTCCGAGATTCGGTGGACTGCTTGGAAAAAGTTATCTTGATCCAACAGAAGTTATTATGCGTAAATATGTAGAAAATAAGTCAGATAAATATGGATATGTTACCGGACTATCATTTGCCAATCAATTAGGTTTAACAACACAAATGCCTGCTATGATTGAAATAGTTACAAATCGTGAATCAACGAATGGACGCATAATTACACTAGGCAATCAGCGAGTGAGGGTAAAGAGTTCACCCATTATTGTATCAGAATCTAATGCAGAACTTTTACAATTGCTTGACAGCGTTGGTCAAGCTGAACGCTATACGGAACTTACGATAAAAGAGACGATTGATAAATTGATTTTATATATAAGAAAAAAACAATTTACAAAAGGACAGCTATCGGAGGTGACTTCTGCATTGACAGAAGCTACGGCAAAAAAGATGATTGAATGGGGGATAATTTATGAATTTGCATGATGATAGAGAGGCGTTTGATGAGTTGTTAATTGGCGCAGCAAATGAATTAGCTATCCCAACAGACATCATTGAGAAAGATTATTATGTTACTATTGCGCTTAAGAAATTGTCGGAAAAATTGGAAGACATGGTTTTTAAAGGAGGAACATCCCTAACGAAATGTTACCAGTTGTTGAATAGATTTTCAGAGGACATTGACATATCATATACGGCTGAATCCGGAATCCCCGGGGAAGCAAGAAAAAAACAGTTGAAAAAAGCAGTTGTTGCCGTTATGGATGAATTGGGATTTCCGATTACAAATATTGATAAGACCAGGAGTCGGAGAAACTATAATTGTTATAGAGCATCATATCCCTCTATATATGAGAAGACAAATTATTTAAAACCAGAACTTGTTGTTGAAACATATGTGGCATTGTTGCCGTTCCCAACAACACGAAGAATGGTAGATAATTATATTTATCGTTTTTTGAAGAAAATTGATCGTTTAGATCTTGCAGAGATATATGGATTATTACCATTTGAGATTACTACGCAGACAATAGAGAGAACGCTGGTGGATAAGGTATTTGCCTTGTGCGATTATTATTTGCAAGGGAAAATATCTGGTCATTCAAGGCATTTATATGATATTTATAAGATTGTAGAAACAATAGGTATCACTGATGAAATGGAAAGGCTTATTCCAGAGGTTAGGGGTGTGCGTTCAAAATTAGATGTTTGTCCCGCAGCTAAAGAGGGGGTATGTATTACAGAAATATTAGAGGCTATCGTGGAGGAACAGGCATATAAGAAGGATTATGAGGAAATTACAATGGGTCTGTTATTTATTACAGAAACATATGACACGGTAATTCAGAGTATTCAAAAACTGATAAATAGTGGAGTGTGGAATTAAATAACACGATATAAAAGGGATAGAGAACATTTGGTTCTTTGTTCCTTTTTGTTTTTATTGGCATCAATTAAAAATCAACAATTTATTGAGTAAATAATTTTTCTTTCCTCTACCAGAGATCTTTGCACCCATTTAACAATTAGAATCGTGTATTATATAGAAAATGATCATTTTCCATCAAACGAAGAAATAGAACAGGAGGGGGTATTTGCCATATGATAAAAACTTATGCAGGAATACCATATGAAGAGATTGTAAGACGATATGCAGATGATATAACCCGGTTGTGCGTTGTTTGGACGCAAAATGAAGAGGCTGCGAAGGATTGCTTTCAAAATACTTTTCTCAAATTGTATATGACAAAGAAAAGTTTTCGAGAGGAAGAACATATCAAGGCATGGCTTTTCAAGGTTGCTAGAAATGAATGTAGAGATTACCATAAGCAGTTTTGGAATCGCAATGTTGATATAGGATATGACCCAAAGCAATATGAGAAACAGAGTGTATTGCAAGTGGATGATCCAGACACAGAGCAGCTTGTAAAGGCATTGCGGAGCTTATCATTTAAATATCGTGAAGTGTTGGTGTTGTACTATTATGAGGAATATAACACTAGCGAAATTGCAAAGCTTCTAAATGTCAGTGTGAATACAGTCAAATCAAGACTACGGAGAGGAAAAGAGAAACTAGCTGATATATTAAAAGAGGACTAGAGGATTGGAGGATTATTATGGATTTGAAAAAATTAGATTATATTACAGCACCAGAGGAATGGATAGAGGATATTTTGGAAAAATCCTCAAAAACATCACCAAGTAAAGCATTTTGGAGAAAATATGGTTCGATTGCAGCGATGATTGGATTTTTTCTGCTTTGTTCCACTTCAGTAACAGTTGCAGCGATGAAATCTACAGCTTTTCAGACATGGCTTGAGAATATTTTTGGAAGCGGCAATGTGAAAGAGGTTGTATTGACTACGCCAACAGCCTTGCCAACCGCAGATGTGAAGGCTAGGGATAATACGGTTCCTTTCCAAGAAAATACGATGGTTGCAGGGGAGAAAGAAAGCTTTGTCTGTGAGTATCATTTTGTGGGTGATGAGGAACAGATCGATCAGGTATATACGGTTGTTTCGGATGGATTAAAGAAGATGACACCTTCCACATTTGAAGGAGAGTATAATGGCACAAAATTTGGCTTTCAGTATGTCATCAGCGGAAATGAAATATACGCTTTTAATTATACCGGCGGCATGTCAGAAGTGTTTTTTTACTATGATAAGGATACAGTATATGGGGCAAGAACGGATGGAGATAAAAAAGAATATTTGCTGAAGATTAATTTATCTGAAAATACGGTAGAGAAAATATCGAACGATCATATGTTGTGTAACTTTGTGATGTCACCTTCCGGGACAAAGTTGTTGTGCAACCATAGAGGCGATGCGTACTGGTCTGTTTTTGATGTCAAAACACATACGGAGAAAAAGATTGACACGGCATTGGTTAATGGATACGCAAGAACATCCGATATCGAATTTTTGGATGAAGATCATATTTTAACTTACGGAGAATCGGTTTTTATGGGGGAAGATGAAAATTACGAAACTTATTGTATTAATCTTGATACCTTGAAGATCGAGAAGAAATATAATGGTACAGGTGAGATCGATATGAAGTGGGATTATCGTTATGATAAAAAGACGAAAACCCTGAAATTTTTGGATTTGGTAAATGGCACTTCGGCGACGATACCAGATGTTTCCACTACAGGACAGATTGTAGCTGCTAAGGGGGATTATGTCATATTTGGAGATATTGATATGGAGGATGATACCTTCTATCTCGTAAATCTTTCCAAGAAAAGCTGGAAAAAAATTGATATTCCAAAAGAGTTTAGAAAGAATATGGAAATGCATATTGTGAATACGCAGAAAAAGATTTTGGTCACAAATTCTAAAAAAGCATATTTGGTAGATGTGTCTTCGCTGTAAAGAGCGGCAACAACACGATTCTTCAGGCTAAAAAAGAAGCAAAACGCTGGTTTTGCTCTGCACGAATTGCAAAAGCAATTCTTGGTGGCATAACACCACATTATGAGTAGTTTCCTATTCAATAAAAAAGATTGCAATGCCTGTCATCATAGGCATTGCAATCTTTTTGGATTTCCTAATGATACGCATTGTCGGTTTTTCGATATTTGCCCGGTGTGGTATCATAATATTTGCGGAAAAGTTCGCAAAAATAACTGGTGTTAGAAAAACCACATGCATAGGCAATTTCCGTAATGGTTAATGATGTGTTTCTTTCAAAAAGCAGACAGAAAATATGAACTGTTTTTTTAAAGTAATAAATGGTCGTAGTTCCTTTTTATTTTCTTCATAAAGCTGTCCAAGTTTTTGAAGAATTGAATTTTGCCATGAGATTGCAGGCGTTAGTTTCTGATAAGGAAAATGAACATTCTTAATCAGAGGGTTTAGATATTTTTGTACAAAGTAAGCATTTGCGGAAAGAAGTTTTGCTCATTATAACAATTATAGCAGTGCAGCTAGAAGGCATCAGCAAAGAGCGTGATAATTTTATCAATAAGAGGCGGATCTTGTTTCGTGGACACAGCATGTGAATGGTATAGGATGAATTCAGAAGTTTTGATTGCAGAGATAGTCGCGTTTGGTGTAATATGATAAGCGAAGGGTGGACGAACTTTATGCAAATCGCAAACTTTGATATGATGAAAAATTTGCAGAAAGATGTACATAGAGAGGAAAAATGATTATGACTTTAGATGTTTTGGGATTATTGGCAGCTTGTTCCTATGCACTGGACTGCGTGGAAGCAGAACTGGTTCATGTGACGAACAATCACTCAAAACGAGTGGCTTATATGAGTGTTTGCATTGCAAAACAGATGGGAATACAAGAGGAAAGCCTACAAGATTTGGCAGTGTGCGCATTATTGCACGATAACGCATTGACGCAGTATATCCAGGAAGAACTTCATAATGATATTTCGCAAATTGCCGTAACGCAAGAGGTACCAAAGTTGGGAGCACATTGCATTTGGGGTGAAAAGAATGTCGCAGAACTTCCGTTTCACACAGATGTTTCCGATGTGATCTTATACCATCACGAAAATGCTGATGGCAGTGGTCCGTTTGGAAAAAAATGGGATGAAATTCCTCTTTTCTCGCGTATTATTCATTTGTGCGATTTGCTGGATATCGCCTGTCGCACTAAAAAATTTGCGGAAGGTACATGGAAGGTGGCAGAGCAGTTTGTTCAAAACTCAACAGGAACAATGTTTGATCGGGAATGTAGAGATGCATTTTTGCGTGCATTTTCAGAGGAGCAGTTTTTATCACTTGATAGAGAAACTTTCGAGGACCAGTTGTGGAAGATGGTTCCTCGGATAAAACAGGATCTTGATTTTTCGCAGATCAAAGCACTTGCTGTGTTTTTTGCTCGGATCGTAGACTACAAATCGCCATTTACCAGTACGCACTCTATAGGTGTCGCTGAAGATGCGGAAAAACTGTCACGCCACATGGGATTTGATGAGGAAACTGTGCAGAAAATGTATCTTGCAGGGGCATTGCATGATATTGGAAAAGTAGCCATTGGAAATGAAATTTTGGAAAAGCCGGGAAAATTGACAGATGAAGAATTTAAGACTATGAAGCATCATGCGGCGTATACTTACTACATCCTGTCCGATATTGATGACTTTGAAGAGATTCGTGATTGGGCGGCTTTCCATCATGAACGGATGGATGGCACGGGATATCCTTTTGGAAGGTCGGCGGCTGAGTTGAACACGCAGGAGCGCATCATGGCTTGTGTGGATATTTATCAAGCCTTGACGGAAAGTCGTCCGTACAAACAGGGCATGACACATGAAAAGGCAAGCGGTATCTTGTGGGATATGGTGAAAAAAGGATGGATCGATGGAGATATTGTCAGAGAGGTTGATTCTTGCTTTGCCGCCATTTAATTTATAGGGAGGAACAAAAATTATGGAGAAAGATGTATTGGAAAAATACAAGATGAATAGCAGGGCAGAAGCTGTCGCATTTTTGAAAAGTCTATGGAACGAGGCACCACAGCCTTGCCCGTTATGTAATGGTAAATTAGACTTTCTTCATAAAAAAGCCAAGAAGAATAACAGTGATTGGAAATGCACTGGTTGTGGGGAACGTTATGATGCCATGAAATTGCTGAACTTATTAAATGAGGGGTTTGGTCGGTAAGATTTGATTTTGCCTATAGGGAGATGGATTTGCAATGCAGGAAAAAGAGATAGATGGGAAGGCGATTTGGAGTTATGGGAATCCGGAGGCTGAGAAGGTCTTGATACAGCTTGTTGGAGAGCATGAAATATCTGGAATTGAGCAGGAGTTTCATGCAATTCAAGACAGAACTTCAGAAGAATTTTATATGATTGCCTGGAGGGTGAATAACTGGAACGATGAGTTATCTCCTTGGAAAGCACCACCGGCATTTGGAGAAGAAGGATTTGGCGATGGTGCATCAGAGCTTTTAGAAAAAATATTGGAGTATTGTTCTGATAAGAGCAAGACATACTATTTGGGCGGGTATTCGCTTGCCGGATTATTTGCTCTGTGGGCATCTTGCCAGACGGACCGTTTTGTGGGAATTGCAGCAGCCTCACCGTCAGTATGGTTTCCAGACTTTTTGGAATATATGCAAGAAAATAGGATACAAAGTCGTTTGATCTATTTGAGCCTTGGCAACAAAGAGGAAAAGACTAGAAATTTAATGATGTCTACGGTCGGAGATTGCATCAGAAAGCTATATGCGTGGTTGCAGGAATGTGACATCCCATGTATTCTGGAGTGGAATCCGGGGAATCATTTCCGTGAATCGGAAATTAGGACAGCTAAGGCGTTTGCCTGGTTGTTGGAAAAATAATAACTAAAATATAGTAGAATCTGTACGATAGTACAAAACTATGGTAAAATCGGTGGAGGGAGCATCCCTAAATTATAACAAGAAATGAGGTTTATTATGAACATTGAAGATATGTTAGAGATTAATGACTGCCCGTTATGCGACGGTGGAGCACTTTTGGAAGAGGAATGTGGCTGCGGCTATTATGTGATGTGCCTTGAATGTGGCTGTCACTCTGTTACGATTGATTTTCACTCGGAAGAAGAGCGGATGGAAGCAGCGAAAAGAACGGTTATGCTTTGGAATACCGGCAAGGTGATATCAAGTAGTCCGGGAGAATGATCCCAACATGGTTGATATTCGTTTTTAATCTTTAATAGCAAGGCAGGAATACGAAGCGCACTTGGATTTTGAAGAGACAGGATTGTTTGCTTTATATTCTGCCTGCAGGCAAGCAGGGCTAAAATGCTGTTAGCGCTGGCTGACATCTGCTGAGAGCGCTGGAGGAGGAAATAATGAAAAAGGAGAACTGATGACAAATCAACAAATTATGTCCATTGCTATGCGGCAATCGGCAATAGATCTTAATGCTGATATTTCTGACTTTACCAAAGAGGAAAATGTATTTGTAAAGTCAGGGTTAGGGGCTTTGGCAAGAAAATATTATAGCGAACCAATAGCATGCAATTTGGTTTCCTACGGAAGTAATATTGTGGCATCTGTAAAAGATGAATACAAAGAAATGGTAAAAGAATATTTGGGTAAGTTTGAATTTTATCATTGCTTTGAAACACCCAATATGCATTGGTTGGATGAAAGAATGAGAGAACAGGGACAAAGAGTCTGCTTCATGGCAGAATATTTTTTGCCGGATGTCAATTCCCTCAAAAGATTATCATGCCAATATGAACTTAAAGTGCTTACGCAGAAAGACTTTGACAGTTTATATTTACCTATATGGAGTAATGCTTTGTGTGATGCGAGAAAAGAGCTGGATGTTCTTGGTGTTGGCGCATATGATAATGGAAAATTGATCGGACTTGCCGGTTGTTCGGCAGATTGTGACGATATGTGGCAGATTGGAGTTGATGTATTACCGAAATATCGCAGAAAGGGGATAGCATCTGCGCTAACCAGTAATTTAGCAGTTGAGATTATAGAGCGTGGAAAAGTGCCATTTTACTGTTGTGCATGGTCTAATATCAGATCTGCAAAAAATGCGATACGAAGCGGTTTCATGCCTGCTTGGGTGGAAATGACAGTCAAACCTGCCAGTATGGTGGCTGAGATGAATCAGTAAAGTCCATGCAAATTGAATATGAAATATCGTTCAGTTAATTGAGAACAGAGAGGATAATTATGCGATATTTACCGATTTTAGAGGAACTTTGTGGACGACATTTGCGATGTAACAATGAAATCTATAGTATATATAACGAGAGACTAGAAAGGCAGGGACTCTTACTATGGAAATAAGAACAGCCTCTTTGCAGGATTTAGAGGATATTGCAGCCGTAGAAGCAGCATGTTTTCCGGTGGCGGAAGCAGCGACGAAGTCAGAATTTGCAGAACGGATCCAACATTACGGAGATTATTTTTTCTTGTTGTATGATAAGCAAAAGCTGATTGCGTTTGTGGATGGTTTTGTTACAGACGAGCAGAATTTAACGGACGAAATGTATGAAAAAGCATCTTTACACAACGAGAATGGTGCGTGGCAGATGATTTTTGGCGTAAATACACTTCCGGAATATCGAAGAAATGGGTATGCGGGACGGTTGCTTCGCTGTGCCATTGATACTGCGAGAAAGCAGGGGAGAAAGGGCGTTGTACTTACTTGTAAAGAAAAGTTAATTCATTACTATTCCGGGTTTGGATTTGTAAATGAGGGGATATCAACAGATTCTACTCACGGCAATGCAGTATGGTATCAAATGAGATTGACATTTATAACAGGGAATGACAAATTTTAACACATTTGTTATACTAACAGTATTGTTAGGAGGTAAGAATTTGTTATGCATACATTAAAAAAATTTATACCGTATTATTCACCATACAAAGCTGTGTTCGTTCTGGATCTGATCTGCGCAGCGATGATCAGTCTGATCGATCTGGCATATCCACAGATCTTGCGGACTATGACGAAAACAGTCTTTGCCGGAAAGTCATCAGCAATTTTGCAAGTTTTGCTGCCAATCGGTGTCGCAATGCTGATCATGTATATCGTTCAGGCGTTGTGCAAATATTATGTCAGTTATCAGGGGCATATGATGGGTGCCAATATGGAACGGGATATGCGTCAACAACTTTTTGACCATTATGAAAAATTATCTTTTTCGTATTACGATCAGAACAATTCCGGACAGATGATGAGCAAATTAGTATCGGATCTGTTTGATATTTCAGAGATGGCACATCATGGACCGGAAAATTTATTTATATCATTGATAAAAATTATCGGTTCGTTTGTATTTTTGTTTGTGATCAATCGCTGGCTTGCCATTCCGCTGTTGGTACTTGTGTTTTTTATGATTCTATTTTCCTATAGCCAAAACCGCAGAATGCAGGCAACCTTTATGGACAACCGACAAAAGATCGGAGATATCAATTCCAGTCTTCAAGATACCTTAGCAGGGATTCGGGTCGTGCAGTCTTTTGCAAATGAGGAGATAGAGCGAGACAAGTTCCGACACAGTAACGAGAACTTTTTGCACTCCAAAGACGCCAACTATCGTTGCATGGGAAGCTTTATGAGTGGTAATTTGTTTTTTCAGGGACTTATGTATCTGGTTACGCTTGTGTTTGGCGGATGGTTGATTGCCAAGGGACAGATAGAGACAGCGGATCTGGCAATGTATGCGCTGTACATTGGAATCTTTATCAGTCCGATCCAAATACTGGTAGAGTTGACGGAAATGATGCAGAAAGGCTTGTCGGGATTTCGTCGATTTTTAGCAGTTGTAGAAACGGAACCGGACATAGTCGATGCAGAGGATGCTAAGCCGTTAGAAAATGTGAAAGGAACAGTTGAGTATAAAGATGTATCTTTTCATTACAGCGATGATGATACACTTGTCTTGTCCGATGTTTCCTTTCGGATTGACGCTGGAAAATCTATAGCGTTGGTAGGACCGTCCGGAAGCGGAAAGACAACGATCTGTTCATTGCTTCCAAGATTTTACGATGTGACCGGAGGAAGCATTCGGATCGACGGCAAAGATATTCGCAGTCTGTCGTTAGAAAGCCTTCGCAACAATATTGGTCTTGTGCAGCAGGATGTGTATCTGTTTTGTGGGTCGATAAAGGATAATATTTCCTATGGCAAGCCGGGTGCCTCTATCGAAGAGATCATCGATGCGGCCAAGAAAGCGAATATTCATGATTTTATCATGTCTTTGCCGGACGGATACGATAGTTATGTGGGAGAGCGTGGAACCCGTTTGTCGGGTGGTCAGAAGCAGCGTATCTCGATCGCGCGGGTATTTCTCAAGAATCCACCGATTTTGATTCTTGATGAGGCAACCAGTGCCTTAGATAACGAAAGCGAGCGCTGGATTCAACATAGTTTGGAAGAACTGGCAAAAAACAGGACGACCATTACCATTGCACATCGCCTGTCAACGATCCGAAATGCGGATGAGATTTTGGTGGTTGCAGATACCGGTATTGCGGAACGGGGTACCCACGAGGAACTTTTGGCGGCAAATGGGATTTATGCACACTATAATGAGATGGCATAAAAAAGCAAAGCCAGCGCTTTGCTTTGCAAGAATTGCAAAGCAATTCTTGGTGGGGTAACGAAACATCACGGGCAATTTCCTATGCCATAAAATAAGAGTGTAGGAATGACAAATTTTATTGTATTTGTTATACTAGCTATATTATTTGGAAAGTGGGTGAGCATATGGCACAGAGCATCAGTATAGGAAAGCAGGATTTTGCTTTTTTAATGGAAAATAACTGCTTTTTTGTTGATAAAACAAATTTTATCAAAGAATGGTGGGATAATGTCGATGATATTACGCTACTCACCCGCCCGCGACGCTTTGGAAAAACCTTGAACATGAGTATGCTAAATTGTTTTTTCTCTAATAAATATGCAGATCGGGGAGACCTTTTTGAGGGATTGTCTATTTGGAAAGAAGAGAAGTACCGTAGTCTGCAGGGAAAATATCCGGTTATTTTTTTGAGTTTTGCCGATGTAAAACAGACGAATTACAAGGATGCAATTCAAAAGATTAAGAACTGTATTGTAGAGGCTTATCGAAATTTTCCACAGCTTATAACATGGGATGGTTTTAGCGAAGGGGAACGCCGCCAGATTATGGCGGTAACTTCGGAAATGGACGATGTGACAGCACAGGATGCATTGAAAAATCTTTCTGCATGGCTGGAACACTATTATGGTAAGAAAGCTATCATTTTATTAGATGAATATGATACTCCTATGCAGGAAGCTTATGTGCATGGCTATTGGGAGCAATTCACTGCGTTCATCCGCAGTCTGTTTAATGCCTCTTTCAAAACGAATCCTTATTTGGAGCGTGCACTGATGACCGGGGTGACAAGGGTTTCCAAAGAAAGCATTTTTTCAGACCTGAATAATCTTCGTGTTATCACAACTACATCTGATCTGTATGCAGATTGCTTTGGATTTACGGAAAAAGAAGTGTTTGATGCTTTAGATAACTATGGTATGGGCGATAAGAAAGAGATTGTCAAACAATGGTATGATGGCTTTACTTTTGGTCAATATCATGATATCTATAATCCATGGTCTATTACGAATTATTTGAAAGAAAAAAAGCTATATCCATATTGGGCATCTACAAGCTCTAATGGCTTGGTGAGCAATTTGATTCAAGCGGCATCTGCAGATATCAAAGAAAAGATGGAAGATCTCCTCAACGGAAAAGAGATTTTGGTGACTTTTGATGAGCAAATTGTGTTTGATCAGTTGGATCAGGATGAAAACGCGATTTGGAGTCTTATGCTCGCCAGTGGTTATTTGAATGTAAATGATGTGGAATATAGAGGAACGCTTTTGGAGCCATGGTATCGATTGTGTATTACGAATTTGGAAACAAAAAGCATGTTTTCGGGGATGTTTCGAGGATGGTTTAAGGCATCGCATGCAAATTATAACGGATTTGTAAAAGCGTTGCTGCAGGGGAGTCTGAAAGAAATGAATATTTATATGAATGATGTGGCATTGGCAACATTCAGTACATTTGATACGGGAAAGCAGCCTTCTAAAAAAAGCGAACCGGAGCGTTTTTATCATGGATTTGTGTTAGGACTTTTAGTGGAACTTAGAGAACGCTATGAAATAAAGTCCAATCGTGAGAGTGGGTATGGTCGTTATGATGTAATGCTTGTGCCATTAAATGAGAGCGATACTGCGATAGTGATCGAGTTTAAGGTGCAGGATCACGAAACAGAAAAGACCTTACAGGACACTGTACAAATGGCTTTGCGGCAGATAGAAGATAAGAATTACGATGCAGATCTGATCGCACTTGGTATTGGATCAGATCGGATCCGACATTACGGATTTGCGTTTGAAGGCAAGAAAGTTTTAATTGGCTAGTATAAGATTTGAGCCCATAATAAAAAATTGATTATCTGAGGAGGCGTAGTTCACGATGCAGCACATTTTATTACTTGTAACCTACCAAACAAAACCGAATACAAGAGAGGCTTTTGTGGAGGAGGTAACGGATTTAGGAATATTACAGAAAATACAAAAGGAAGATGGCTTTGTAGCATATCAATATTATTATGATGCAACGGATGCCAACACCTTGCTTTTGGTAGAAGAATGGGAGTCCGAAGCAAAACAGCAGGCACATTTGCAGACAGCCCACATGGAAGAACTACAAGCAGTGAAAGAAAAATATGTCTTACAGACTTCGGTTCGCAAGATCCCTCTATAATGCAAGGTATGCTTACAAGGCATTTCTGACTATTTGAAATTCTCGGCGCAGTCAGACGGATCGTGTTGCCATGGGAAAATATGACCGTATGGATCAGGTGCAGTACCGAAATGTTTTGTCGGTCATAATTCGTGCGAAGATCAACCCCAGCGGTAACGCAAGAATGATCAAAAGTGCAGCGGCAAGCCAAGAAGCGGCAGAATATAAATTCATCGTACCGAGATTATAGAATCCTTTGTATAAATAGAGTCCCGGTACCATGATCACGATAGAAGGGACCGTGATCGATATTCTTGGATATCCGGCAACTCCTTTTACCGTAGTGGCGAAGATGCCTGCAACAAAAGCACCGGCAAAGGCAGCAACGGCAGGTGGAAAGGATGCAAGATCGATCAGTTCCAATCGAAACGTGTTGGATACAGCACCGATAACTCCTGCCGCGGCTGCCAGCCTAATTGGGCTGTTAAAGAGAATGGAGAATCCGAATACGCCGCCAAAGCTGGCGAGCAGACGCAATATGATCCATTGCCACAGTGCAAATTTAAGTGGCAGAAATGGCATCGGTTTTAATCCAAGAACCATTGCTAAGATCCATGCTGTCATGGTCGCAACAGTGATAATAATCAGCGAATACATCAGGCGTTCCATTCCGGAACGCATATCTAATTTTGCTAAGTCGATACCGCTTGTGATAAACGGGAATCCCGGGATAATAAATAACATAGAACAGATATATCCGGCTTCGTGCTGAACATTAACTGTAAAAAACAACTGCAGTAATCTAAGCAGAACGGTATAGCTTAAACAAGCTGCTGATACAGAAGAGATGATTCCTAAAAACAGAGTCAAATGATGTTTCGTCATTTTGCATCGGATATAATTGCCGATACCTGCACCGATAAAAGCGCATAACATTTCAATGACTCCGCCGCCTAATAAAAAGGTAAAGGATCCACAGGCGAGTGCAGCGGCAAGCGCTAAAGCACCTGGAGAATATAATCCGTGTATTTTTTCAATTTCATCTAATGTCGAGTGGATCATTTCACAGCTTTTCGTAATCTCTTGGTCGGCAAAGCCGGACACCAGTTTTTCCAAGCGATTTAGCTGTGAAGTATTTACACTGGTGTTCGTCAGACACAGCGATTGGCTAAAACTTTGCTCTCCGTCAAAACAAGTATAATTGATCGACATTAATCCAATATCAACCGTACAAGTCATATTCATTAACTCGGAAAGTTCATTCATGGAACTACGAACACGCCATGCCCCGGTTCCACAGGAAAGCATCATAATCCCGACACGTCCGACAACAGAAGCCTTGGCAGGAAGAGAAGCCTCTGTGATCGGTGTTGGATCTGTCTTGTCAGCATATTCATGCCATAAAATATCCATATGATTTTTCTTGATGTTTGCACCTGTAATCGCTGTTTTCATAATCATCTTACCTCCCTTTCTGCAACCGTTGACTGTACTCACACAGGCAAGTTTTTGTGCATCGCGGTATTATAAATCCAAACTGTCTGCTCCGGCGGTTCGGATCATTTCTTCACGACAGGACAGCACGAGTCCGTCGATCACGCCAATATGTCGAAGCATTTTGGATTCAAATTGCTTGATTGGGAGAAGCACGCCGAGTTCATCAAAAGTTTTGCCGGATCTGCTTCCGGTTTCCTGACCGTAAAAAACAATGGCAGAGTAAGCTTCCTGCTGGATTTTATGAAAAGTTGTCCAAATGACATCGTATGCCTGCGCTTCGGACAGATGTAACTTTTTTGTATCCGGTAACGCATACAGTAGGAGAATACCGCGTTCTTTATTTTCGTGTTTTTCTTTGATGTTCATGTCGGATGTGTAATATCGAACGAGATCATAGCCGTCAGCCAAATATAATTTTGAGCGTGGGGCTGCATCGTGAGCATGGTAAATTTCTTGAAATTTTTTATATTCATGTTTTGATACGAGATTCTTTTTGTCCGCTAACAGTTTGCCATCTGCATCTGTTAGTAAAATCGGGTTTTCACCGGCTTTGCCATGAAAGCGTTTCGGGATCAGATATGCTTCTTTGAGCAGATCAAACATGGAGCGGTGGCATAACTCCAACAAAAGCGCACTAACATCACCATTTTTGTATGCATTCAAAAGCACCTCTGCAAAATGATGAGAATCCGGGTCGACATATCTGTTTTCATCATCTAAATGGTCGTAAAAAGTATCAAGAAGTCTTTCACAGCAGTCATCTGAAGAAAGAATCCTTGAAAAAATCTTTTCGACTTCCTCTTCTCTCGGTAATACTAATCCCATAAGATCATCTCCATTATATGTTGTTTTTTTGCTTTGAAACGATTATAATTGAAGCATTTCAATAAGTAAAAAGTATTATTGATATAGCTGCAATAACACATTGATATACTGACGCCTATACCATAAAGGGGACAGGAAAGGAATGAACGGTCATTATGGATGTAAATTTTGAATACTACAGAATATTTTATTATGTAGCGAAATATCGAAATTTTACGAAAGCGGCACATGCTTTACATAATAGTCAGCCCAATATTACACGAGCGATGAATTGCCTGGAGCGGGAAATACACTGCACCTTATTCATACGGACAAATCGTGGAGTACGGTTGACCGAAGAGGGAGAAAAGCTTTTTCGGCATGTTTCTGCAGCTATGATGCAGATATTAGCGGCAGAAGAGGAATTGACTGAGAGTGCCGAGTTGGAAAAGGGCTGCGTTTCTATCAGTGCGAGTGAGATCGCCCTAAATATTTTTCTGCTGGAAAAGTTAAAAAAATTTCATATGGCGTATCCTAAGGTGCAATTAAAACTATATAATCATTCTACACCGCAGGCAATTCATGCAGTACAAAGCGGAGAAGCTGATTTTGCAGTGATCACAACACCGACAGTAACGGATAAGACACTAAAAACAACCCGTCTCTGTGAATTTCAGGAGATCCTGATCGCCGGAAATACCTTTCAGGCGCTTGCAGAGCAAAAGCTATCGCTGCAGGATTTATTGCAGTTTCCGTTGATCTGTATGGAAAAGAACACGATAACCAGACAATTTTATCAGAAATTATTTTTGGAACACGGTCTTTCCTTGGAGCCGTCGATCGAAACTGCTACAGCGGATCAGATTCTTCCGTTGGTAAAGCATGAGCTTGGACTTGCTTTTCTTCCAAAGGCAATGGCGAAAGAGGCGATCGCGCATAGGGAGATCCTTTGTATTCCGCTAAAAGATAAAATCCCAAAGCGCAGCGTTTCGATGATCTATGATGCCAGAGGACCGAGAAGCGTAGCCGCGCAGACATTTCAAAAAATATTGCTGGAAGAGGGGGAATAGCATGACCTTACAACAACTAAAATATGTAGTGACCGTTGCCGAAACCGGGACGATCACGGAAGCGGCAGGTAAATTATACATTTCACAGCCGAGTCTTACGAATGCGATCCATGAATTGGAACGGGAGATGCAGATTGTGATCTTTAACCGGACCAATAAGGGAATAAGCCTTTCCAAAGAGGGGGATATCTTTTTGGGTTACGCCAGACAGGTGCTTGAGCAGGCTGAAATTCTAGAGGATAAATACAAGGGAGAAGGCAGCGGCAAAAAGCAGTTTTGTGTTTCGACCCAGCATTATTCGTTTGCAGTAAATGCATTTGTCGACCTGATCAAAAAATACGGTCAAGAAGAGTATGACTTCAGCCTTCGCGAAACGCAGACTTATGAGATCATTGAAGATGTAGCAAAAATGAGAAGCGAGATTGGCATTCTCTTTTTGAATGATTTTAATGAGAAAGTCATCACGAAAATATTAAAGTCCAATGAGTTGGAATTTCATGAACTTTTTGTGGCAAAGCCGCACGTATTTATCAGTCGCAGACATCCTTTAGCAGATCGTCAGATCATTACGAATGAAGAGTTGGAAAGTTATCCGTATCTGTCTTTTGAGCAGGGCGAGCACAATTCGTTTTATTTTTCGGAGGAAATTTTTTCCGTATCGGAGCGCAAGAAAAATATTCGTGTGCGTGACCGGGCAACGCTGTTTAATCTTTTGATCGGATTAAACGGTTACACGGTATGCAGTGGTGTGATCGATAAGAAATTAAATGGCAAAGATATTATCGCCGTGCCATTAGCGGATGAAAGTGATATGCGGATCGGCTATATTACGCACAGAAAAGGAATGTTAAGCCGATTGGGAACCACTTATCTGGATGCATTAAGTAAATATATTGGCTGATCATAGTTTCAAACTATGGTCGGCCTGCATTTTTATGTATTTTTCAATAGGGACCATTCCTCGTATAATAGGCACATAGCGTTGCAAGGGGGATTTGTGTTTTGTACATTTGGCATGAATACCGTAGGAAGAGAAAGTGTGCAGAAATGAGGAAGAATATGCAGACAGCAGTCATTGGTTACCCAAGAATAGGAACATTACGAGAATTAAAATTTGCCTCCGAACAGTATTTCCGAAAGGAGATCGAGGCGGGAGAACTTTTGCAGACCGCAAAAGAATTGAGAAAAACGCATTGGCTTACACAGAAAGAGGCGGGGATTTCTTTTATTTCCAGCAATGATTTTTCGTTCTATGACAATATGTTAGATACCGCCGTATTATTTGGCATTGTTCCGAAACGATATAAAGAACTTCAGTTATCAGAGTTAGATACCTACTTTGCGATGGCGCGTGGTTATCAGGGCGATTCCGGTGATGTAAAAGCATTAGCAATGAAGAAATGGTTTAACACGAATTATCATTATATCGTTCCAGAGGTGGAAGATGAGATGGTGATCGAGCTAAAAGGGAACAAACTTTTTGCAGAGTATCATGAAGCAAAAGAGCTTGGGATCACAACAAAGCCGACAGTGATCGGTGCTTATACACTGTTAAAACTTTGCCGATATACCGGAACGAAAAAAATGGCAGATTATGTGGATGCCGTGAGTAAAGCATATCGGGATCTGATTGTGAAATGCGAGACAGAAGGTATTGACTGGCTACAGTTTGATGAGCCTGCACTTGTACAAGATATGGGACAGGATGAAATTCAGTTATTCCACAAATTATATGATGAAATCCTTGCTGCAGATAACAAGTGTCATGTGTTATTGCAGACTTATTTTGGCGATGTGCGTGATATTTATGAGGATTTGATCCAAATGCCATTTTCTGGGATCGGACTTGATTTTATCGAGGGTAAGCAGACGGTTTCATTGATCAAGCAGTTTGGTTTCCCACAGGATAAATTGTTATTTGCAGGACTCGTTAATGGTAAAAATATTTGGAAAAACCATTATGAGAAAACGCTGCAGACGATGGAAGATTTACCGGTTGCAAAGGATCATATTGTACTGTCCACATCTTGTTCTTTGCTCCATGTGCCATATACATTACAGCATGAGCAGAAGTTATCGGAAGAATACAAAGCATACTTTGCATACGCTGAGGAAAAATTAGTGGAACTGCAGGAACTAAGCACTTTGGCAGAGTCAGCAGATCATACAGCAGAAAGTACCTTTGTGAAGAATAAAACATTATTTTTACAGCATAGAGACTGCGAGAATGAGGAAGTTACAAAGCGTCTTGCCGGAGTAAAGGAGACTGATTATACAAGACTTCCGGAGCGCATTGAGCGGCAAAAATTACAGAAGACGGTACTTGGTCTTCCGGAATTTCCGACGACAACGATCGGGTCTTTTCCACAGACAAAGGATGTCAAGGCAAATCGTTCTGCGTACCGCCGTGGTGAGATCACAGAGCAACAGTATATTGCTTTCAATCAGCAAAAGATCGCAAAATGTGTTAAATGGCAGGAAGAGATCGGTTTGGATGTTCTCGTGCATGGCGAATATGAGCGAAATGACATGGTAGAGTATTTCGGAGAGGCGTTAGGTGGATTTTTGTTTACCGAAAAAGCATGGGTACAGTCTTATGGAACGCGCTGCGTAAAACCACCGATCATTTGGGGCGATGTATATCGCAAAAATCCGATCACGGTAGAGTGGTCTGTCTATGCGCAGTCTCTTACGAAAAAGATCATGAAGGGAATGCTTACCGGACCGGTAACGATCTTGAATTGGTCGTTCCCTAGGGAGGATATTTCCATCAAAGAATCTATTTCTCAGATCGCATTGGCAATTCGTGATGAAGTGCTAGATCTCGAAGCAAATGGCATTCAGATGATCCAGATCGATGAGGCAGCACTACGCGAGAAATTACCACTTCGTCATTCGGATTGGTATACAGAATATCTTGATTTTGCAATTCCTGCATTTCGTCTGACCCATAGCGGTGTCAAACCGGAAACGCAGATTCATACGCATATGTGCTACAGTGAATTTACAGACATCATTTCGGCGATCGATGATATGGATGCGGATGTGATCACCTTCGAGGCGTCTCGTTCCGATTTGCAGATTTTGGATTCTCTCAAAGAAAATCATTTTGAGACAGAGGTTGGTCCCGGTGTGTATGACATCCATTCACCAAGAGTTCCATCGGTTGAAGAGATCGTAAAGGCACTGCATGCGATGCTTACCAGGATCGACAAAGATAAATTATGGGTGAATCCGGATTGTGGCTTAAAAACCAGAGGTGTACCGGAGACAGATGCCAGTCTTCGTAACATGGTGGCTGCGGCAAAACAGATCCGGGAAGAGGTTTGATCGCGGGTATTTTTGTGGCAAAATAACTTTGGAAAAAAGTTTGAGCTCTCATATTTTTGCGATAAATTAAAAGGTGAAATTCTACGTATAAAATAAATATTTCTTTTTCGTGTAAAAAGGTGTAAAATAGCAACGGCAATTTTGTCGTTGCTATTTTTGATAGTATAGGAAATGGTTCGTTTTACACTACAGGCAGCACAAAATGCCGATTTTACTCATTACAAGAGAGTCATGTTCGTAGCATGAAATCAGAAGAAATGGAGGTATTACCATGAACGAAGTAATCAAAGCAATGAAAGAAAGACGCAGTATTCGTAAATTTAAGGCAGAAATGCCACCTAAGGCAGATCTGGAACAGATCGTAGAGGCTGGTTTGTATGCAGCCAATGGCAGGGGCAGACAGGCAGTGATCACTATTGCAGTGACGGATAAAGAACTGCGGGATAAATTGTCGGCAGTCAACAATGAGATCATGGGTGGACCGGAAGGCAACGATCCTTTTTATGGCGCACCTGCGATTTTGATCGTACTCGCTAATAAGGAAGTGCCTACAGCTCCGTATGATGGTAGTCTTGTTATGGGCAATCTGATGCTTGCAGCACATTCTCTGGGTCTTGGCAGCATTTGGATCCACAGAGCGAAAGAAGAGTTTGAAATGCCGGAATATCAGAAGCTCTTAAAAGATCTTGGAATCGAAGGCGAGTGGGAAGGCATCGGTCATTGTGCGGTAGGTTATATAGATGGCGAAAATCCTGCTGCAGCACCTAGAAATGATGGAAGAGTATTTTGGGTAGAGTAAAAGGAGGAATTTATGAATAAACTAAACAAGGTTACCTTAACAGCTGCAACTTGTGGGTTAGATCTAGGCGATGGCAGCGAGAGAGCAGAATATGTCAATCAGGATTATATTCTGAACACGCTCGGACGACCACACCGTAATATTGGTATCATGTATACCTATTATCCAAAAGATAAAGAATGGCCGGAGCGAATCAGTGTTGCTTGTAAAGACATGGAAATTCATTTTCAGTGGGATTATCCTTATGATGACTATTTCCCATATCGCGGCGGTATTGACGGTGATACAACCGGACAGCCATTTGAGCAGATGCGAGACATCAGACGTCATGGACAGGATGTTGCTCTTACTTTGACCATTGATTGTTCTTTGGAAGATCAATATCTTAGACAGATTGCTAAGGATTTAAAACCTTTTGGCAGAATGCGTCTTCGTATCAATCACGAATGTGGTGGCGATTGGTTTACCCATAACCAGCGTTTTTCTTATCAGGAGGTTGGTGATTTCTTTGTTCGTTTCGCAAAGATCGTCAAAGAGGAAGCACCGCAGATTTCTGTTGTATTTTGTGGAAGTGCCGTTGGCGACATTAGTGTAGAAGATGCCCCTGTTCAATTTGAAAAAGAGTTCAAAGAAGCTTTTGCAACTGCAGATATCTGGTCGAATGACTGCTATTTGGCACTGCATTACGGATGGCCGTTTGACGTATGTGAAAAGGGCGGTAACAGCTATGCTATGACACCAGTGGATGAGTTTTTTGAGCGTTTGCGTAAGACCTCGAAACGAATTACAAAAGTAAACGGCGGAATCTGCAAGCCAATGGTAGTATCTGAATTTAATACTGACGGCGATGTGACCGGACCATTACATCAGGGCGAATCGATCAAGCGTTTTGTTGAGAAGTTAAAGTCCGAAAATGCGGACTGGTTTGATGGATTCTCTATGTATCAATTTAGGGACAGAGGACGTTTAGGTCTGGAGATCGAGGATCCCAATAACGCTTCTGTAGGTATTCCACAGCCAATCTTAAAGGATTATAAGGATATTTTGAAGGATCCATTTTTCATGCCGGGTTTGAATGAAGCAGAGGAAGTAACTCTTCCTGCAACGTTACGCTGGGGAAGCGCTGAAGATGCAGAGGGTATTGCAATTCCGATCAAGTTTGAGAAAACGCCGGAATTTTGCGAAGTAACCTTTGAAGAAGAATTAAATTTAATGATGGAATTAAATGGCCGTTGGTTCTATAAAGCACCGGGGACGAAAACGGTAGATATGATGTCTGCGTTTTTTGAAACTCCGATCGAGCCGGGAGCAGAGCTTTCCTTAAAAATATTTGCCCCACCGGCTTCCGGAGAAAACGATCCGGCACAGGGAGAGGATTGGGCAGTTAATTATTACACAACGATAACTAAAATGCCGGAGCTTCGTATTCGTTACGAAGAAGTGCAGGAGGTACTGTAAGTTATGTTATATATTATGCGACATGGCAAAACAGATTGGAATATACAGCACAAACTGCAGGGGCGTACGGACATTCCTTTGAATGAAGAGGGACGACAGATGGCAAAGCAGGCAAGGGAAGATTACCTCAATATTCCTATTGATATTTGTTACTGTTCCCCATTGATTCGTGCACGAGAGACAGCAGAGCTTGTTTTACAGGGGCGAAATATTCCGATATTATATGACGACCGATTGATCGAGATGGGCTTTGGAATATATGAGGGAACTGCGAATTGTGAAGATATTCCAGACTGTCCGGTCGGCATGTTGTTTCGGCATCCTGAGCAGTATATTGCCCGAGACGGTGCAGAGAGTATGCAGGAACTTTGGGAGAGAACCGGTCGATTTTTAAGCGAAATTGTATATCCGCAGCTCAAAGAGGGAAAAAACATATTGATCGTTGGACATGGTGCTATGAATTCCAGCATTCTTTGTCAGGTGAAACATATTCCACTTCAGGATTTTTGGAAAGCCGGCATCCCTAACTGCAAATTAATGAAGTTATGCTAAACTTTTGATTCACTGTTAATGACAAAAAGAACCAATCCGGGTTTTACCGGGATTGGTTCTTTTTGGTTCTAAAGACTTATAAAATAAGGCTTTATGGTATTTATAAAAAATGCGAATGATAAAATAATCAGAAGTTATTAGACATCAGAAATGGAATGCATATAATGGGAGACATGGCAAAAAGCCATGGAAAGGAAGTGAGTATTACGGAGGCATTAACAAAGGAGCTGATGGAAGAATTAAACTGCAATACAGTATTCACAATTCCCGCTTTTGGCGGCATCAAAGTTCCGGAATCAGTCGTCGTAACATGGATCATTATGGCGTTATTGATTCTCCTCTCCATTTTACTGACAAGAAACTTATCCATTGATAATCCTGGCAAGGTACAGCTTGCTTTGGAATCGGGATACCAGATGGCAGAGAGCTTTTTTGGTGAACTGCTCGGAGCAAACGGATTAAAATATCTACCGTATTTGCTGAGCGTGTTGCTGTATATCGCAGTAGCCAACCTGATTGGGCTGATCGGATTCAAGCCACCTACAAAAGATATGGGTGTTACCGCTGCAATGGCCGTTATGAGCATTGTTCTGGTAGAAGTAGCAGGAATCCGCCAAAAAGGGACCAAAGGCTGGTTGAAAGGTTTCTTGGAACCAATATGGATCGTAGCACCGATCAATCTTTTGGAAGTGTTTACCAGACCGTTGTCGCTGTGTATGCGATTGTTTGGTAATGTACTTGGTTCCTATGTTGTTATGGAGTTGTTAAAAATTGTCGTTCCGGCAGTTTTACCAGCCGTCTTTAGTGTTTATTTTGATATTTTTGACGGACTGATCCAAGCATTTGTATTTGTATTTTTGACTGCTTTATATATTGGTGAAGCAGTGGAGATGGATTAAGAGTTTAAGTATTAAGAGTTTAAGTATTAAGAAAGCTTGCAAGGCGGGCGCTGTGCGCAGCAAGCTATTGATTACATACAGGCAGCGCAGAAAAGAGGTAAATTATGACACAGTTAATCGCTATTGGAGCAGGTATTGCAGTTTTGACAGGTATCGGAGCAGGTATTGGTATTGGTTTAGCTACATCCAAAGCAGTGGATGCAATCGCAAGACAGCCGGAAGCAGAACCAAAGATCAAAGTCAACTTAGTGCTTGGTTGTGCATTAGCCGAGGCAACTGCTATCTATGGTTTCGTTATTGCCTTACTGATCATATTGATGCTTCATTAATACAGACAGAAAGGCTGGCGATACAACATGTTACGTTTTGATGGATTTATCTTTACCTTGTTAAATTTGGTCGTTTTGTATGTTGCCATGAGACATTTTTTGATCGGACCGATTCAAAATGTATTGGCAGCACGCAAAGAGATGATCGACAAGCAGTTTGCTACTGCACAGAGCAAGGAAGACGAAGCTATGCAGTTAAAACAGCGATATGATGGTCTGCTCGAAAATGCCAAAGAGGAATCCAAACAGATAGTAGAAGAATCCCGAACACGTGCCAGTAAGGAGTATGAGGAACGTGTTCAGAAAGCAGAGCGGCAGGCAAATCGTATATTGGAAAAAGCAAAACAGGATGTAGAAAACGAGCGCGAGCAGGCGATGGAAGCCATGCAAAAACAGATTGCCGGTGTCGCCATGGCTGCGGCTGGTAAGATTCTGAAAGAGCAGGCGGACTCCAGTGTGGATCGCTCTATCTACGATCAGTATATTGCTGGAATAGGGGAATCTCATGAAGCAGACGGCAATTAATTATGGAAAAGTTCTGTTTGAACTTGGAATTTCAGAAGATGCTGTTGAAACCGCTAAGCAGCTTTACTTACAGTCGGAAGAATTGCGTAAAGTGTTGAACAGTCCGATCGTGACCCGTGCTCAAAAGCATCGGATCATTGACAAACTGTTTCCTCAGGAAATGCATTCTTTTCTTAAGAAGGTTTGTGATTACAACGAAGCAGAGATTCTTCCTGACATATTCTCGGCATATGAGATATGGCGCAGAGAAAGTCAGGGTATTTTGGTCGGAACACTTTATTATATGACAGAACCGACGAAAGCACAGCTTAGAAATATCGAACAGGGACTTTGTAAAAAGCTTGGCTGTCAACAATTACAGCTAACGCTGGAAGAAGATCACAGTTTGATCGGTGGATTCGTGATCCGGATCGGTGATCTGGAGATCGATCAAAGCATTTTAGGCAGTGTAAACGGCTTAAAACAAAAATTGACTAGGAGATGATGATGTGAGTACAATCAGCTCAGAAAATATTATATCTATTTTAAGAAGCGAGATTGAAAATTACGAAATAGAAAGCAGAGAGCATGAAGTAGGTACCGTAATCTGGGTTGGTGACGGAATTGCAACCATCTATGGTATGGAACATGCGATGTATGGCGAGATCGTGATTTTTGAAAACGGTGTAAAGGGAATGGTACAGGATATTAAACAGACGGAGATCGGCTGCATTATCTTAGGTAAAGACACCGGCATTCGCGAAGGAATGAAAGTAACTCGTACCAAGAAACGTGCCGGTATTCCGGTTGGAGAACATTATTTAGGACGCGTTGTCAATGCACTGGGTGCTCCAATTGATGGCAAGGGCGACATTGAAGCCGATGACTATCGCCCAATCGAATGTGATGCACCGGGAATCGTGGATCGTAAATCCGTTTCCGTTCCGCTGGAAACCGGAATCTTGTCTATTGATTCTATGTTTCCGATCGGCCGCGGTCAGCGTGAGTTGATCATTGGTGACAGACAGACCGGTAAGACTTCAATTGCGATGGACGCTATTTTGAACCAGAAAGGCAAAGATGTTATTTGTATCTATGTTGCAATCGGTCAGAAAGCATCTACCGTAGCAAAGTTAGTGAATACTTTAGAAAAAAATGATGCGTTGGATTATTCCATTGTCGTAACGGCTACCGCAAGTGAATCAGCATCATTGGAATATATTGCACCATATTCCGGAACTGCTTTGGCAGAATATTTCATGTATGAAGGAAAAGATGTTTTGATCGTTTATGACGATCTTTCTAAACATGCAGTTGCCTATCGTGCCTTATCTCTGTTATTAGAGCGTTCTCCGGGTCGTGAGGCATATCCTGGTGATGTATTTTATTTGCATTCCCGTTTGCTGGAGCGTTCCAGCCGGTTAAGCGATGAGTTAGGCGGTGGTTCCATTACGGCACTTCCGATCATTGAAACGCAGGCAGGAGATGTGTCTGCCTACATACCGACAAATGTAATTTCCATCACAGACGGTCAGATATTCTTAGAGAGTGATTTGTTCTTTGCCGGAATGCGACCTGCTGTCAATGTAGGTCTTAGCGTATCCCGTGTTGGTGGTGCGGCACAGACGAAAGCAATGAAAAAAGCATCCGGTACCGTTCGTATTGATCTGGCACAGTTCCGTGAGATGGAAGTGTTTACGCAGTTTAGTTCAGATCTGGATGAAGAAACGAAGGAACAGCTTGCTTATGGTAATGGACTGATGGAATTATTAAAGCAGCCTTTAGGGCATCCAATGTCTTTGGCTGAACAGGTAGTCACTTTGGTAGCAGCAACTTCCAGATTGTTTATTCCGATTCCAAAGGAGCAGATCAAGGAAACACAGCTTGGCTTGTTAGATTATTTCCATAGTAATTATCCGGAGATCATGAAACGCATCGATAACGATAAGGATCTGACCGACGAATTGAAAGAATCCATCGTAGCCGGTGCTAAGAAATATTTGGAACAGAATTAATAATTGATGCGCAAATGCGTGTGCAGAAACGAGGAGTATTATGGCGAATACGAAGGAAATACAAAAACGCATGAAAAGCATAAAAGATACGATGAAGATCACCAATGCGATGTATATGATTTCGTCAACCAAGTTACAGAAAGCCAAGAAGAAACTAGCTGACACTGAACCATATTTTTATTCATTGCAGCAGGCGTTTCGTCGTATCCTGCGTCATATCCCGGATCTGGACAGTATTTATTTTAAGGATACCAGTCAGATCCCGACAGAAGACAAAAAGACCGGCTACATTGTAGTTACCGCCGACAAAGGACTTGCCGGTGCATATAATCACAATGTGATCAAGATGGCACATTCCCTGTTCGAAGATGGCGGACAAAACAGTTTGTTCGTACTTGGAGAGCTTGGTCGTCAATATTTTGCAAGAGAGGGGCTTCATGTGCATAAGCACTTTAAGTACACTGTACAAAGTCCAAGCCTGCACCGTGCAAGAATGATCACCGATGATATTTTAGAACGATATCGAAATGGTGAACTAGACGAAGTGTATATCATATACACCTGCATGGAAAATTCGGTGACGACAGTGGCGGAAATGCGTAAGCTTTTACCGTTATCGAAAGAGGAATTTGAAGTTCATATGCCAATTGATGTATATCAGGAAGAGCTTAAGGCAGAACCCTCTTGGAATACGATCTTAGAGCGTTTGGTTCCGAATTACATCAATGGATTTATTTATGGTGCATTGGTAGAATCTTATGCGAGCGAACACAATTCCCGCATGATGGCAATGCAGTCGGCAACGGATAGTGCGAAACAGATATTAGCGCAGCTTTCCATCGAGTATAATCGCGTGCGGCAGGCGGCGATCACACAAGAGATCACAGAAGTCATCAGCGGCGCAAAAGCACAAAAACGCAAACACAAATAGGTGTCTATGACTTTATGTCTTAAGCACACATGACATAAAGTTCACTGCGAACGAATTACGTGTGCAGAAATGAGGAATAGCATGAAGAAGGGAAAAATTGTTCAGGTATCCGGTCCTGTTATTGATGTTGAATTTGAAGACAGTGACCTTCCATTTATCAAGGATGCACTGGAGGTAAATAACGACGGAAAACGCTGTGTCATGGAAGTTGCTCAGCATATTGGCAATAATACCGTGCGCTGCATCATGTTGGCATCCAGTGAGGGTCTGCATAAAGATATGGAAGTTATCGCAACCGGAAGTGGAATTAAAGTACCGGTTGGAGAGAAAACGTTAGGCCGTCTGTTTAATGTACTAGGTGAAACGATTGATAATGGCGAAGCTTTGGATGAGGAGGAGCATTGGTGCATTCACAGAGATGCACCGGGATTTGAGGAACAGAGTCCGGCTGTAGAAGTGTTGGAAACCGGAATTAAAGTCATTGATCTGCTGGCACCTTATGCCAAGGGCGGTAAGATCGGTCTATTCGGTGGTGCCGGTGTCGGTAAGACCGTATTGATTCAGGAATTGATTCAAAATGTTGCTACGGAACATGGTGGATATTCTATTTTTACCGGTGTTGGTGAACGCTCCCGTGAGGGTAATGATCTTTGGTCAGAAATGAAAGAATCCGGTGTTCTCAATAAAACTGCATTAGTGTTCGGGCAGATGAACGAGCCACCAGGAGCTCGTATGCGAGTTGCTGAGACAGGGCTTACCATGGCGGAATATTTCCGTGATGAAGAGCATCAGGATGTGTTGTTATTTATCGATAACATCTTCCGTTACGTACAGGCCGGATCAGAGGTATCCGCGTTGCTTGGCCGTATGCCATCCGCAGTTGGTTATCAGCCAACATTGGCTAATGAAGTCGGTGAATTGCAAGAGCGTATTGCATCGACGAAAAACGGTTCCGTTACGTCTGTACAGGCAGTATATGTACCGGCCGATGACCTTACCGATCCGGCTCCGGCGACAACATTTGCCCATTTGGACGCAACGACTGTTTTATCCAGAAAAATTGTAGAGCAGGGTATTTATCCGGCAGTTGATCCGCTGGAGTCCAATTCACGAATTTTGGAAGAAGATATTGTCGGCAAAGAGCATTACGATACAGCAAGACGTGTTCAGGAAATTTTGCAAAAATATACGGAATTACAGGATATTATCGCTATTCTTGGTATGGAAGAGTTATCTGAAGAAGATAAGATCACCGTATATCGTGCCAGAAAAATACAGCGATTTTTGTCACAGCCGTTCCATGTAGCTGAGACGTTTACCGGTGTTCCAGGCAAATATGTACCATTGAAAGAAACGATCCGTGGTTTCAAAATGATCATTGACGGTGAAATGGATGACTATCCGGAGCAGGCATTTTTCAATGTGGGTACGATTGATGAAGTGATCGAAAAGAGCAAAGAAAAGCAGGCATAATAAAATGCCTGCAGGAAAGGAAGGTGGACAATGAACACCTTTTTATTAAATGTGACAGCATGTGACCGTGTCTTCTTTGAGGGGTATTGCAGACAGGTTATATTGCCGTTGGAGGATGGCGAAAAAGGCATTCAGGCGCATCACGAAAATATGGTGTTTGCCGTTAATGTTGGAGAATTACGTATTCAGACAGAAGACGGAGCGTGGATCACCGGCGTGGTCGGCAGTGGCTTTGCACAGGTGATCAACAATCGTGTCAGTGTATTAGTGGATACCGCAGAGCATCCGGACGAGATCGATGTACGTCGTGCCAAAGAAGCAAAAGAGCGTGCAAAAGAGCAGTTGAGACAGGAACAAAGTATTCGGGAATATCATATGTCCAAAGCTTCCTTAGCACGCGCTATGTCAAGACTTCGCTATAGCAGTAAAGATGATATGCGGATTTGATCCAATATCAATTAGACAGCGAAAACAACTACGAGGTGATTTTAGGAAATAAAATGTTTTCCTTGATCCAGCCACACAAAAAATCATGAAATTCCATGATCGTGCGATTATGTTGTTTGGATTCCGGAACAGTAACGATGATCTGGCGTCTGCAGATCGGACTTTCGATCGGAAGTAGTTTTACATGCTTCGAGAATGAAGATTCCCAAGAGTACTGTGGCCAAAAGCCGATCCCCAGACCGGCTGCAATCAGATTGCGCACTGTCTCCGGGCTGTCGCTTTCATAGACGATGTTCGGCTTAAACTCAGCAGCCGCACAAAATTCGTCACAGATCTGACGAACCGGGCGCGTTTTTTCCAAGCTGACATATGATTCTGTGGCAGTGTCCTGCAATCGTATGGAATGTTTGTGGGACAGTTCCGATGAAGTTGGTACTGCCAGATAAAATTCTTCCGTAAACAACACCCGCTGGGAAGGTTTTAATTCCGTATCTAAGCCGGTCGCTGAAATAAAGTAATCAGCAACGGGATCATCCGGTTTTTGAGACAAGCGGAATTTGACTTCCGGGTGGATTTCCCGGTAAGCAATAATGCAATTAGTGATAACCGAAGAGGCAGAGCGCAGATTCAGGTGGATGACCGGCTGATTTTGCTGCGCTGCCTCTTTGATCTCATCGGGAATAGCATCTAATGCGGCCATGATCGGCGTCAAACGTTTCTGTAGCATTTTACCGGTTGCGTTTAATGTAATATGACGGTTCTCACGATCGAATAAAGGTGTATCAAATTCCTCTTCCAAGTGCCTTATCGCCTGTGAAACAGCAGGTTGTGCAATGTGTAAACTCTCTGCAGCTTTCGTTACATGTTCGTATTTGGCAACGGCCAAAAAGTACTTCAATTGAAATAATTCCATAATCTTCCTCATTCCTTTGCATCAATTAAAGGTGTGCTGTAACAGTCATATACTGTCAGGCACTTTACAATAAATACAATGTTGCCAATATACCATAAGATGGAAAGTATGGCAAATTTATGTCAATTTATGCACTCAAACTTCACGTATCCGAAGTTTGAACTATACAGAATAACGGAGGGATGGTTTCCTGCTTATTGTTGACGGTTTTCGGGGAAATAGGTATAATGGGGGTCGGAATTTTAATCAGAAATGGAGGGTTTTTCATGAATGCAAGTGTAGCAATTCAGGTATTACCGAATGTAACGGAAGATGAAGAAGTGATCCGTATTGTTGATGAGGTGATCGCATATATTAAAAGTTTTGGACTTTCTACATCCGTAGGTCCCTTTGAGACAACGATCGAAGGTGATTACGATCAGTTGATGGAAATCGTAGCAGGCTGTCAGAAAATTGCCATAAAAGCCGGATGTGATCAGGTGTCCACCTATGTCAAGATTGTTTATAAGCCGGAAGGCGATGTATTAACAATTGAAAAAAAGGTTTCAAAACATCACTAATATCATTATGTAGGCAATTGCAGGAAATGGAGAGAACATTGAAGGAAATTAAAATTGGTTCCCATGTGGGAATGGCTGGAAAAGAGATGTTTTTAGCCTCCGTAAAGGAAGCAGCAAGTTATGGTGCGAATGTATTAATGCTATATACCGGTGCACCGCAAAACACAAGACGAAAAGATGTTTCTGAACTGAATATCGAAGCTGGATGGGCCTATGCGAAAGAGCATGGGATCGAGGAGATCATTGTACATGCACCGTATATCATTAATCTTGCCAACACGGTGAAACCGGAGATATTTGAGCTTGCAACGGAATTTTTGGCCAAAGAGATCACGAGAACAGCTGCAATGGGAAGCCATATTCTGGTTTTGCATCCGGGTTCCCATGTAAAAGCCGGTGAAGAGGTCGGGATCAAACAGATCATCTGCGGCTTAAATATGGTGTTAGATGATAATGACGATGATGTCTATATCGCACTGGAAACAATGGCCGGCAAGGGAAGTGAACTTGGCAAAACCTTTGAAGAGATTAAGCAGATTTATGACGGTGTACACAAAAAAGACCGTCTGCGGGTATGTTTTGATACGTGTCATGTCAATGATGCCGGATATGACCTGGTCGGTGATTATGACGGTGTTTTTGCAAAATTTGATGAAGTGATCGGGTTAGACCAGATCGCTGTATTCCATATTAACGACAGCAAAAATCCACTGGGTGCTCATAAGGATCGCCACGCCAACATTGGCGAAGGCGAGATCGGTTACGATACGCTGCATCGCTTGGTACATGATGAACGTTTTGCCCAAATTCCGAAAATCCTTGAAACACCTTGGCGCGTGATCGACGGTGAAGGCACTAAAAAGAACAGCGCAGCCCCTTATAAAGAGGAGATTGCCTGGCTGCGGGAACCAATCTCGTAAACGTTGGACATATAACAACAGGGCACAGCCGGACTGTGCAGAAATGAGGATGCGTGTGAATTCCCGGATTTTATTGGTGGAAGATGATCCCACTATTGTAAAAACATTGACTGAATTTCTTAAACTGGAAGGTTTTTTTGTCTCAAATACTGCCGGTCAGACCGATGCCATTGCTTTTTTAGAAGAGCATGAACGAGAGACCGCCTTGGTTCTCTTGGACGTATCACTGGCAGAGGGTAACGGATTTTCGGCCTGTGCTGAGATCAAAGCAAAATACGATCTTCCTGTTATCTTTTTAACCGCTTCCGGAGATGAATACAGTGTTGTCACCGGGTTAGATCTCGGTGCGGATGATTATATTGGAAAACCTTTCCGTCCGAGAGAACTGGTATCCCGCATACGCAGTGTATTGCGCAGATGCGGGAAAGCACAGAACATTATTGAATTGGGAGACGTTACAATAGATACTGCCGGTGGTACTGTCCGCAAAGAGGGACAGGAATTGTTTTTGTCGGCGTTAGAATACCGCCTGTTACTCGTTTTTGCCAATCACAAGGGCAACGTATTATCCAGGAATCAGCTTTTGGAAGAGATTTGGGATGTGGCAGGAGAGTTTGTAAACGACAATACGTTGACCGTTTATATCAAACGTCTGCGGGAAAAGATCGAAACCGATGCCGCCAATCCAACCATTATAAAAACAGTACGAGGACTGGGATATCGTGCTGAGTAAGGAGGACAGGAGATTTGCGTTTTTTAAGAAATACGGAATTTCGAGTAGAATTGATCCTGTTGACCATTCTGTTTGTCGCTGCAATTATCGGAATGTATATGCAGTGCGGTACGATCGCTGCTGTCTATTTACTGATATTTTGCGGCGTCATTTTTTGTCTGTATATCAGCTACAGCGTTGTCAAATACCATAAAATGGCTTCGCTGGCAGAACAGATCGATCGGATCTTACACGGCGAAGAACTGCAGATCATGGAGCATTGCTGTGAAGGCGAATTTGCCGTATTGGCAACGAGTATTGATAAAATGGTGCAGCGTATGTTAGAACAACAGTCTATTCTTCAAAAAGAGAAAGTATTTTTGGCAGATTCTATGGCAGATATTTCCCATCAGATGAAAACTCCGTTGACCTCCATCTCTTTACTATTGAATTTATTGCAGGAAGAACATCTTTCCGAAAAGAAACGTCTGCAGTATGTGCAAGATCTGATGAAACTTACCGGACGTATTGACTGGATGGTGTACGCACTGCTTCGGTTAGCAAAACTAGATGCCGGAACCGTACAGTTACAGCAAGTCCCGTACCAGATCGAGGATTTGATCAAGGCAGCGGTAACGCCGTTAGAGATTGCTTTGGATATTCGAGACATCACACTGGAAGTGCAGATGCAGCCGGATTTACAGCATCGTGGTGATATAAGCTGGATGACAGAGGCTGTCAGCAATATTTTGAAAAACTGCATGGAACATACACCGTCAGGTGGACATATCCGTATTGTAACGAAAGACAATCCGCTCTATCTTTTGATAAAGATCACCGACAGCGGAAGTGGCTTTACCAAACAGGATCTTCCGCACATTTTTGAACGATTTTACCGCGGACAAAATGCTGATACAGACAGCGTTGGCATTGGCCTTGCTTTGGCAAAACGTATCATTATTGCCCAAAATGGCACGATCCGAGCCTACAATCATAAGAAAGATGGCGGCGCCGTATTTGAAATTCGAATGTATAAAGGTGCTGTGTGACAAAATTGTCACAATAGAGTCATTAAGGAGTCACCTGTATTTTCTATACTTTGTATTGTAAAAAGAAATGGAAAGCCCAATATGTGAGAAATACATTTGGGAGAATGGAGGGATTACCTTGGAAATCTTAAGAGTTGATAATCTGAAAAAAGTATATGGAAAGGGTGAAAATGCTGTACATGCACTGGATGGTGTCAGTTTTTCAGTAGAACAGGGAGAATTTGTAGCGATCATCGGACCGTCCGGTTCCGGAAAGTCTACGTTACTTCACATTCTCGGTGCGGTTGATGTTCCGACTTCCGGTAAAGTGATCATGGGCGGCAAAGATGTTTTTGCACAAAACGAGGAAGCACTGGCAATATTCCGCAGACGCCAGGTTGGCCTGATCTATCAGTTTTATAATCTGATCCCGGTATTGAATGTAACCGAAAATATTACGTTGCCGGTATTATTAGACGGACGCAAAGTCAACGAACAACGTCTGCAGGAAATGATCAGTCTGCTTGGTCTTGACGGACGCGAAAAACATCTGCCAAACCAATTATCCGGCGGCCAGCAGCAGCGCGTGTCCATCGGTCGAGCATTGATGAACGCACCGTCTGTTGTATTGGCGGATGAGCCGACCGGTAATCTGGACAGCAAAAACAGTCAGGAGATCATGAACCTGTTGCGGGAATCCAACGAAAAATTTCACCAGACTTTGATCATGATCACACATGATGAAAATATTGCACTACAAGCAGACCGCATCATTGCGATCGAGGACGGCAAAATTGTAAGAGATGAGGTGAATCGGGCATGAATATAATGAATCGCTTCACACTTCAGACATTATATAAAAACAAACTACGCACGTTTGTGACGATCATCGGTATCATTTTATCAACAGCAATGTTTACCGGTGTCACATCTATCGTCACCAGTTTGCAGCAATATCTCATTAATTTAGAAATTAACGATAACGGACGTTGGGAAGGCCGCATTAATACCGTATCCACGGACGAGGCAAAAGCAATTCTTAAGGATAAAAGCATTCAATCGGGAATTTCTTTAGACAATATCGGATACAGCAAATTAAATGGCGGTGCCAACGAATCTAAACCTTATGTATGCGTAGAATCCATTCCGGCAAACACACAAAAACTGATCTCAATAAAGCTGACGGAAGGGCGTATGCCGGCCAATGATGGAGAACTGGTCATTTCTTCGCATATTCAAACCAATGGCAACGTTACGTACAACGTCGGTGACACCATAACATTAAACGTCGGAACGAGAACCGTCAACGGCACGACCGCCTCACAGTGTGTTGAATATACCAAAGGGGCTGAAAAGATTGAAAACACGGTCAAAAAACAATATAAGATCGTAGGAATCTGTGAACGACCTTCGTTGGAAAACTTTAATGCTCCCGGATATTCGGTATTTACCACGGGAGATACGTCTGCAATACAGCATGATGTCTTTTTTACGATGAAAGACTCTCATAAGATCGATCAACAGATTAAAAATCTGCTAAAAAAATACACCGACAAAAATAGCAGGGAATTGTTGATCGATGACGACTATGCGATCCATTTAAATCTGCTTCGTTATATGGGGACCGCAGAAAGCGGCAATTACCTTGCTATGCTGAACACGATGGCAGGTGCATTGATCTTTATCATTGTTTTAGCCAGTGTCACATTGATCTATAATGCCTTTTCGATTTCTGTCAGTGAACGTACAAAGCAGTTCGGACTGCTAAAATCAATCGGAGCCACCAAAAAACAGATCCGTCATTCCGTATGTTTTGAGGCATTGTGTCTGTGTGTGATCGGCATTCCAATCGGCATTTTGTCCGGTCTTGTTGGAATTGGAGTCACACTGCATTTTGTAGGCAAGATCATTGGTCCATATTTGAACAATACCAAAGGTGTAAATCTGACACTTGCGATAAGCCCCGCTGCGCTGCTTCTTTCCGCAGTCATTGCAGTGATCACGGTCCTTATCTCGGCGTCGATCCCTGCCAGAAAAGCAGTGAAACTTACTGCCATAGACGCACTCCGCGAAAATCACGACATTCGTATTCGAAGCCGCAAGATCCGCAGCACAAAATGGATCTATCAAGTATTTGGCTTTGAAGGAATGCTTGCCAATAAGAACTTTAAGCGAAATCGCAGGAAATACCGATTGACCGTCTTTTCTTTAGCAATCAGTGTCATCCTTTTTATCGGCAGTGCATCGTTCAATGGTTATATGGCCAGCTCGATAGATATGTCTCTGCAGGAAATGACCGCTGACATTACCTTGTCTGTTTCTAACGATGATATGAAACACCAAAGCGCAGAGAAGTCCTACCAAAAAATGAGATCACTACGCGCTGTAGACGATGCTTCCTATTCGAAATCCGCGATGAATACGTATGTGATCTTAGATAAAGAGCAGATCGATACAAGCTATTACCGCTTTAATAAATCCGGTAATAACCAAAATGAAAACACCGGATTCCATGCTAAAAATGCTGGTGATAAAGTGATCTTACCGGTACAGTTATCCTTTATTGATGACAGTTCCTACCAAAAATATTTGGAAGAACACCATCTGAACGTGTCCAAATATATGGATACTAAAAAACTGTGTCCGCTGATCTGGGATGAGAGTATTCTTTGCTCAAAACAAACCCAGAAAGCAAAGAAGTTTAACATCCTGCAAAATGGCTTTACACCGGATAAAATATATTGTATCCGCAACATTTCGGGTTATTACTATACCGAAGATTTTACGAATATTGATCTGAAACGCATGGAATTTCCATTCGCAAAAGGTTCCGAAGAATATGATTATGATGCAATAAAAATGATGCCGGAAAAACAGGCGTTAAAAAGTATATCGTTAACTGATGGCAAAGTAGTGGACAACCAAGATTATAAAGCACCTTTAGGAATAAATGCGTTCGAATATGCTGATCAGATCACGATGACATTGCCGTTAAGTGCCCAAGAAACCATGTTTCATTCTGTAAGTTTTTTGGATCAGTACGAGTTTAATTTTACAGCCAAGGATTATAACACAGCCTACACCTCGATCAGTAATTATTTGAGAAATGATTCCGGCTTTGCAAAATCCGTAGCTAATAATCTGTACAGTCCGCGTATGAATAACGATTCTGTAAGAGTATTGCTGCTGATCCTTAAGATCTTTACGTATGGATTTATCATTTTGATCTCATTGATCGTGATCGCCAATATTTTCAATACGATCTCGACCAATGTGATGCTTCGACGCAAAGAATTTGCTATGTTAAAGTCTGTTGGAATGACGTTAGGTGGATTTGACCGAATGATGAATTACGAATGCCTGTTATATGGCGTCAAAGGACTTCTCTTTGGACTACCGCTTGCCTTTTTGTTAAACTTCGCAATCTATCATTCCCTGTTAGGTGCAATGGACGTCGGTTTCCAGATCCCATGGGGCAGTGTTGCCATCGTTGTCCTTGGTGTCTTTGTGGTTGTATTTGCCAGCATGATGTACTCCATGCATAAGATCAAAAAAGACAATCCGATCGAAGCTCTCAAAAACGACAATATATGATGCTTCGGACAGCTTCGTACACTCATTGAAATAGCCTCCAAAATATGCTATGATGTGTTTTGAAATGTGGAGAAGAGCCGGAAACCGCTTTTCTCCATAAAAATATAGCAGGAGAGTATACACCGAGACGTTCGGTGTGGAATGGAGGAACGTATGGCATTTTTTGACAACATGAAAGAAACATTAACTTCCGCAGGAAGAGACGTATCACAAAAAGCAAAAGAAGTTTCAAACATAGCAAAGCTGAAAATGGATATAAAATCTAAACAAGATGCACTTGATAAACAGTACATTGAGCTTGGAAAGCATTATTATGAAATGAATAAAGAAGGAGAAGTGGATAATGCCGGCATTGCCAATGTCAGCACTCTGACAAATGAGATTGCTGCATTACAGGCAGAGATCTTAAAGATACAAGGCGCTTGCGTATGTCCACAGTGTGGCATGACACTTCCGGAAGGAACTGCTTTTTGTAGTCAATGCGGAGCCAGCATTGTACCACCAAATAACAATTGATTCAAACTTTCCATACCGGAAGTTTGAGTAACTGAATAACAACAACCGTCCATTTGGGACGGGCGGGGGCAAAGCATTAAGCTTTGTCCTTTTTTTGTTCATTAGGAAACTACTGATGTGCGGCGTGACAAAAGTACCGTGTCGACGTTACTTTTTTGATGATTTACTGGATTTTTGAGCGTATTTCTGTTACAATGTGATAATGTGCGTTAATAAGCCAGATAACATCTGCAAACACTGAGTACCTGCATAGCGAAATAGCAATCGACTGCAGGGACGGGAGGTATATATGGATAACGTGTTATTGCACGCAGAGGGATTATGTAAGACATTTGCTCTCTCCAAGAAACAACAAAAAATAGAACATACCGGTGCCAAGAAAAGAGTTGCCGTCAATCATTTATCTTTCGATGCAATGGAGGGTGAGATCTTCGGACTTCTCGGTCCAAACGGAGCCGGTAAGACGACGACGCTCCGCATGTTAGCAACGTTGATCAAACCGGATGAGGGGGATGCTGTCATTGGTGGTTATTCCGTGCAAAAAGAAGCAGAGCAGGTTCGGCGTAAGATTGGATTTTTGACCAGTGAACTTCGATTGGAAGAATTTTTTACTCCAAATTATTTGTTTGATTTTTTCTCGGATCTCCATCAGGTGCCGGCTAATCTTCGTAAAGAGCGAAAGAAGCACTTATTCGAGATCTTTGGCATTGATGAATTTGCGGAAGTAAAGATCGCCAATCTGTCTACCGGAATGAAGCAGAAAGCATCACTTGCCATCTCTTTGGTGCATGATCCGGATATTGTCATCTTTGATGAACCAACCAACGGTTTGGATGTTTTGACTGCGAGAGTTGTAACGGATTTTCTGTTGCAACTAAAGGCAGAGGGGAAGACGGTGATCGTATCCACGCATATATTCAGCCTGATCGAGCGTATCTGCGATCGTGTCGGTATTATTATCAATGGAACGATGATCGAATGTGGTACGTTAGCAGAAATATGCGCCGGTAAGAGTTTGGAGGATCGCTTTTTTGATCTGTATCAGGATCATGTCGGCCGGGAAGAGACAAATATTTCAGGAAAGGAGCGTGCATAATGAATTCTACGATCTTAACTGTTATGCGCAAAGAATTGGCACGTTTCTTTGGTGACTACCGTATGGTAATGACGACCATTCTTTTACCGGGAATTTTGATCTTTGTACTGTATCAGTTTATGGGCGATGCCATGATAAGTCAGTTCACAACGGACAAATTTGCGCCGAAATGTACCGCAGTCAATATACCGGACGATTGGTCTGCAGAATTGAAAAAAACCGGTTTTCGGATCCATAAAGGAAATGCGGATACCATGGATTCTGCCCGTCAAAAGGTCAAAGACCAAAAGGCAGAGCTATGCATAGTTTTTCCGAAAGATTTTGCAAAGCAAGTAGAAGAGTATGAGGTAAGCAGCGGCAAACCGGCCCCTAATATTGCTATTTATTATAATTCTGCATCGACGGATTCCGCGAACGCTTATGATACGTTGTGTACTTACCTCGATCAGAAGGAATCTGCCATGGCCAATAAATTTGATGTGAATCGTGCGGATTCCAAAGCAGATACCTTTGATATGGCAGATGACAAAGATTCTACCGCACAGCTTTTTTCTTCGATGCTGCCATTTTTATTGTTGATCTTTTTGTACAGCGGATGTATTTCCGTTGCACCGGAATCCATAGCAGGAGAGAAAGAACGCGGTACGATTGCATCGTTGCTGATCACTCCGGTCAAACGAAGCCATATTGCACTTGGTAAAATTGCTGCATTATCGATCATTGCACTCCTAAGCGGTGCATCCAGTGCGATCGGAACCATTGCTTCCGTACCAAAATTGATGTCCGCATCGACCAATAAAATATCTGGTACAAGTTATGGTGTCGATGACTATATCATGCTGGGGATCATTATCTTATCCACTGCATTGGTGCTTGTCACACTGATCGCTCTGATCTCAGCATTTGCCAAAACGATCAAAGAGGCACAAACCTATGTAACACCATTAATGATCGTTGTGATGTTGATCGGTATTACATCCATGTTTGGTTCGGGTGCCAGATCGCAGATCTATTATTATCTGATCCCGATCTATAACAGTGTCCAGTCTATGGTCGGTATTTTCTCGTTCCATGTGCATGGATCATTAATACTTACCACTATCGCCTCTAACTTAGTAGTCACCGCTATTGGTGCAGCTTGTCTTGCTAAAATGTTTGACAGCGAATATATTATGTTTCATAAATAGGCAGAACATTTTTTTGCAGATTTAGAAAGGAAGGAACGTATAGAATGATAGATAGTTCGATTATGAATTTGATGATGGAGTTAGCAACGTTTAGCTTTATTGTTCCATTAGTGCTGATTATTGTATGGAAACTGCGTACCCGCAAAAGTCTGATTCCGGTCTTTATAGGTGCTGGTATATTTTTTGTGTTTGCCTATGTACTCGAGGCAATACCACATACCTTTTTCCTGCGAATCAATAGTCCGGTATCGACGTTCCTTACAGGAAATCCATGGGCGTATGCTTTATATGGCGGTATTATGGCGGCCCTTTTTGAAGAAACGGGACGATACATTGCTTTCCGAATATTTCTTAAAAATCATGCTGAACGTGAGACGGCAGTATCCTATGGCTTGGGACACGGTGGCATTGAATGCATTATCGTGTTAGGATTAGGTCACTTACAAAATTATACCTACTGTCAGTTGATCAATAATGGTCAAATGGATAAATTAATTGATAAAATGGCAGGAAATGATACCGCGATTGCTTCCTATCAATCGATAGTAGACTCTTTATCCAAAATGAACGTCTATACATTGATGTTAGGAGGATTAGAGCGTGTCGCAGCGTTGTTTTTGCAGATTGCATTGTCTGTATTAGTTTTTTATGCCGTTCGTAAAGCGGATAAGATCAAATACCTGTGGATCGCTATGGGAATTCATGCATTAGTGGATTTTATTGCAGCGTTTTACCGCGCAGGCATTGTGCCATTATTGGTCGTAGAATTATGCATTGTGATCCTGACTGCCGGTGCTTGTAAATTAGCATATCAGCTATATCAATCTCTTCCGGCCAGTGCAGTCCAAAAGAAAAATACTACAGAATGGGCTTATGCAAAACAAAGTTATAAAAAAGATACAAATAGAGAAAATAAACAGGAAGAATAAATGTTTAGATTACATAGCAAGACTAACATTTTGCTATGTAAGAATTGCTAACACAATTTTCTGGCAAATGAAAAATATGTAATCTGTACGTAAGCAGACAGATTATAGAAAGGCATGGTGAGAATTTCATGAGTATGTTGCAAAAGTACCTGCACTTTTCCAAAAAAAGAGTTGCGTGTTTTGTCTTTATCAGCATCGCAATCTTTGTATTACAGTTTGTACTTACCGGTTCTATGCTTGCAAAACAGCAGGTAACAACAGAAGCGGGCAACTCACAGAGCAGTGTGATCGGTATTTTAGATGATACAGAGATTATCCGTCAGAAGTTTCAATTTGATCGTAAAGTCGTGTTATCCGGTTTTACGTTAAGTTTTGGTTCTTTTGAATATGATAAAGTAGGAACTGATCTGCATATTCAAATGTTAGATGGAGAAAATATAACCGTATATGAGACAACAATTCCGGTCAAAGACATAAAACCGGATGCAACGTATACCGTAAAAATGGATCATACGGTAACGATCCCGAAAGGTGTTACCTGTTGTCTGGCACTGAACTGCAGCAATGGCAGCCGCCCTTATGCAACGTTGCCGACACTAAATACGACAAATCGAACAGATCCGAATCTGACATTGTCTACGCTGAATATGCGTACACAAAAGAAGTCGCTGACAATCTCTTATACGTATTATTATCGTTTGCTGCTTCCATTTATCGTAATGATCTTGGAATTTGTCGTATTGTTTGTACTCTGCTTTGAGCGTGTCACAGAATACGCACCTCGTCTGCGCAAAAGACACGACAAACTGCTCCGTAGATCCGACAAATCCGGCGAAGCGATCAAAAAGAGATTAAAAATCCGTAATTTGAAAGATTTTGTCAAATGGTGTCTGGCAGAGCGTAAGGTATATCGTTATGCCCGTAGGACGGTATTGATATTAAATCCATTTTTGTTGTTCCTAATGTTGGAACTGCTAAATGGAACTTTTCAAAAAACGTATCCGAATGTCTGGATCTTTACCTGGGTCTTTTTGGGAGCAATACAATTGTTGATCTTTGGTGTGATCGGCAATGCGGAGAGAGCTGCGCTTATACTTGATATCATATTGTTCCCGGTTGGTCTGGTCAATTTTTTCCTAATGAATGTTCGAGGAACTCCATTCCTTCCGGCTGATATTTTGGGTGTAACAACTGCAACCGAGGTCGCTGACAAGTATCATTTGACGATGACACCATCACAATTTGTTGCGATTCCAGCATTTTTCATTTGGTGTCTTCTGTTGTTAAGACTACGCGGTGATAAGAAAAAACGCGCTTTCAAACAGAAACTGTTGCGACATGTTCTTCCGGTTGTCACTTCTGCAGCCTGCATCGTTCTGTTGTATTCCACACCGATCCTGGAGACCTGCGGGATCAAAGATAGCGTGTGGAACAAGGTGGTTTCTTGTCAGAACAACGGTTTCTACCTCAACTTTTTCATCAATTTACATTACCTGCGTGTGTCGACGCCATCCGGTTATTCACAGGCAAAGGTAAAGGATATTCTATCAGATTTTGAAAAAGAGAATACTAAAACTGATGGAAACAGCAGCGAAGAGACGAACACAACGCAGTCCAACAAAAAGCGCACGTATAACAAAGACTTTAGTACTAATCAAAGTCTTGGCAACAAGCAGCCAAATATTATTTTGATCATGAACGAAAGCCTTGCAGACTATTCTCTGGTCGGAAAGGTTAATTATAACCGTGATCCGCTTGCTTTTATTCATAGCCTGGATGAGAACACCATTTATGGACGAGATTATGTGTCTATCTTTGGTGCAGGAACCAGTAATTCTGAGTTTGAGGCAATGACAGGAAATACAATTAAGTTTTTCCCAAGTGGAAGTAATGTGTATCAACAGTTTATGCATGAGTCCACCTTTGCGTTGCCTGGTTATCTCAAAAAACTTGGTTATCGCTGTGAAGCAATTCATCCAAGCAGCGGTGCTAACTGGAACCGTACGGCTTCTTATAAGAGTATGGGCTTTGACCAGTTTTTGACGATCGATGACTTCAAAAATCCGGAATATGTTCGTTATATCAGTGACAAGGAAAGTTACAAGAAAGTTATCGAGCGCTACAAAAATAAAAAGGAAGGCCAGCCGCTCTTTGTATTTGATATGACAATTCAAAATCACGGCGGTTATCTGACCAATACGAATTGGAAAGATCCGGTTTATCCGGAAGGCAGTCATTTGCCGGAAGCAAAAGAATTTTTGTCAGCAACCAAAGTATCCGACGATGCATTTCAGTATTTGGTAAAATACTTTGAAAAACAGGATGAGCCAACCATCATCTGTATGTTTGGCGATCATCATCCATCGATTGAAACCGAATTTTATGAAACGCTTCTCGGCAAAAAGCAGAGTGACTGGGGCTTAGAAGAGATCCAGAAACGATACGCAACGCCGTTTATCATTTGGGCAAACTATGATATTGAAGAAGCCAAAGAAGTCTCGATCAGCAACAACTATTTGGAGAATATGTTGTTAAAGCAAGCAGGTATTACATTGCCGCTTTATAACCAGTATATCGAAAAAGTATCTCAGGATATTCCTGCAATGAATGTCAATGGATATATGGATATGAATGGAAAGTGGCATAATTATGGGGATTCCGAATCAAAAACCGTTTCATCACTTCTGCATAACTATGAAATTTTGCAGTATGGTTACTACAGTGACAGTGATAAAACAACAATGAAAAAATTATTCCAATGGAAGTAAATACGTTGGAACGCAAGAAGAGTTTATCAGAAAGGCAGATGTTTAATTATGAAGTATTTTAAACAATTTTGTATGATTCTTCTGGTGTCATTTGCGGGGGAAGTGCTTAAATTAGCGCTTCCTTTTCCTGTGCCGGGAAGTATCTATGGAATGTTGTTATTGTTTATTGCACTATGCACCGGAGTTATCCGTTTAGAACATGTCCGCGAAACAGGACTCTTTCTCGTAGAGATCATGCCGATCTTGTTTGTTTCTGCAGGCGTTGGACTCATGGATTCTTGGGGGGATCTGCGTAAGATTTTACTGCCGGTTCTCCTGATCATGCTAGTCACAACTGTGATCGTCATGGTCGTATCCGGATATGCAACGCAATTTATTATGCATCACAAAACAAAGAAAAAGCAGCCTAAAGACTGATCATATATATTCTTATAGAAAAGAGGTTATTAAGTCATCATGATACAACTATTACAAAATTCATTATTTTTTGGCGGCATTGTTACACTGCTTGCCTATGAGATCGGTTTATTGATCAGGCACAAATTTAAGCTTGCAATATTCAATCCCCTGCTTATTGCAGTAACCTTGATCATTGTTTTATTAAAGGTGTGTAATATTCAGTATTCTGTCTACGAAAAGGGGGCAGTGTATATTAACTATTTGCTGACTCCGGCAACAGTTGCCTTGGCCATACCTTTGTATGAACAGTTGCAGATCTTAAAGAAAAACGCGATAGCGATATTTACCGGAATCATAGCCGGTACCGTAGCAGGTCTAGCCTCTGTATTAGGACTAAGTGTATTGTTTGGACTGACTCACGAACAATATGTCACACTACTTCCAAAGTCCATTACAACCGCTATCGGCATGGGGATTTCCGAAGAACTAGGCGGCATTGTGACAATTTCCGTTGCAGTGATCGTTTTGACTGGTATTTTTGGAAATATTATGGCAGAATATATCTTAAAGTGGTTTCATATTACGGATTCCGTTGCAAAGGGAATTGCCATCGGCACTTCATCCCATGCGATGGGAACAGCTAAAGCAATTGAAATGGGCGAAGTAGAGGGTGCAATGAGCGGCCTTTCCATTGCAGTTGCAGGTATGATCACCGTAATCGGTGCTAATATATTTTCTATCTTTTATTAAAAGATAGGGAAGTTGTATATTACAGGTATGGAGGAGAAGCATGAGCAAACAGAAAAAATGGATAACCTATGTATGCATTACGGCAATACTTTGCAGTACTTTGATCGGCTGCAGCAGTAATAAACAGACCACCGTAGACAAACAGGCATCACCCACACCAAAAGTTCTCGTAAGCGACGAGGACAAAAATTCAAATCTTGGACAGTGGGGACGTGCCATGGGTTCTGTTTTGATCGCGATCAACGAAGGCAACGTATATTATTTCGGTGGATACGAACCGACGGATGGCAATCAGAAAGCGGCCGCTACGATCTTGCAAAAGAGCTGGAATATTTCAAACCGCAAACAGTTGATCGACCAAATGTATGATTTACTGCATACAGGTTCCCGTTCGACATACCGTAAGGAAGCGGCACAAATGCGCTCGATGTCAGCCAAAGAGTTAAAAACTGCCATGAAGCAATTGTCCGGGGATATGAAAGTTCATTATGAAATGATCCGTTACAATTGGAAAACTTGGAGAAAGAAGGGGCTTCTCGCTTGGGATATGTGCCGCATTTCCCATTTAGCACAATGGGGTTATGTAGCAGGTTATCTGACGATTTCTGAGGCACAGGCAGTGATCGAACCTGCTGCCCAAAAATTAAAAGCCAATTTTACAAGCTGGGACGAAGTACAACAAAACTGGCTTGATGGCTATGCGCTATATGCATCTATCGATGTGTCTGCTGCCACCGGTACCGATTATGAAGTCCGTAAAGCCAAATACGAACAGCTAAAAGCTGACGACCAAAAGAACACAGATACAAAACTTTATGACGATACACTTTTTACGAAAGATATTATTCCGGTTACCGGAAGCAATGCTGCAAGTCTTTGGAAAGAAAGGAAGAGTGCGAAATGATCTTTTATTTGATCCGACATGGCAGACAAAATAGCAGTGACTGTAATGTAAATGTACCTTTGGCAGATGCCGGCATAAAACAGGCTGAGCTTCTTGGCAAAAGACTACGGAATTATTCCATTGATGCGGTCTATTGCAGTGATCTGATCCGTGCCAAACAGACTGCCGAAATTGCCTTTTCGCATAATGAATTTTTATTGGATCATCTGCAGGTTCGATCCGGACTTGCAGAAATTGATTTCGGCGATCTTACCGGAATTCCGGATGCGCAGGTAAAGAGTTTTTACGCAAACTATTATAAACAACAACAGCATTTATTTGAGCAAAAACGCTCCAATAGACAAAGTAAACAACCGGTAACAATCGATTCCCCTGCCAAATATGTCGGTGATTTCTTTGTCCCGGTAGAAGAGATGATCTATCCTGGTGGGGAAGATGGTGCAATGTTACTTGATCGCGTCCTTCCGGTATTTGATGAAATTTTACATACAGATGCTAAACAGGTCGCTGTGGTCTGTCATGGCGGTGTTATTCGTGTGTTGCTCTGCGCATTGTTTGGCGGCAGTTTTGCTCGACGGCTCCAATTTGGTACTTCTTTGGAAAACTGCAGTATCACAGCAATCCATTATGATGAAACATTACATGGATTCTTTTTGGACCGTTTTAACGACAGCGCGCATTTAGAGGGACATCCGGAATTATTCCGCGGTCATTGACCGATCATTATGTTAAGCTCAGATTGCACTCACACTCAGACAAGGAAAGGATTGACACAATGAAAAAAATCATTTTAGCCTCCGGTTCTCCACGACGTCAGGAACTTTTATCACAGATTGGCATTTCCTTTGAAGTACGTACCAGCGATGCCGATGAATCGTTGCAGGATCAAAGCCCTTCAGAAGCGGTGGAAGAGTTATCTTTTCGAAAAGCAAGCGATGTAGCGTCAAAACCAGAATATTCAGATTGTTATATACTTGGTGCAGATACTGTCGTTGCATTACAGGATGGCACGATTCTGGGAAAACCTTCGTCCGAAGAAGAGGCCTATGCGATGCTAAATGCACTTCAGGGAAATACCCACAGCGTATATACTGGCGTTACGATCATAAGCACTGATACAAACAGTCAGAGAGCACATACCTTTCATGTACGGACGGATGTTACTGTCTATCCAATGACAAAGCAGGAGATTACGGACTATATTGCAACCGGCGAACCAATGGATAAAGCCGGTGCATACGGAATTCAAGGTGCTTTTGCAGCATATATCAAAGAAATTCATGGTGATTATTCAAATGTAGTTGGACTTCCATTAGGTGCATTGGTTCACGAATGGAAAATGCATTTTCCTTCTAACTAAAAAAATAGTCTATTGTACAATACAATATTATGATAAAAAAAGCAAAGCCAGCGCTTTGCTTTGCAAGAATTGCTAAAGCAATTCTTGGTAGCATCACACTACATAACAGCAATTGCCTATTAAATAAAAGAAAACAGCTATTACCATAAATTCGGATAATAGCTGTTTTATATTTTGTTGACTGTTAAAAACAAGGACAAATTATTTGTCGTTTAATTCTACGAAAGAACCAAGCTTCATAGCACGAACCTTAGAAGACAGTCCGAACAGATTGATGAATCCCTCTGCATCTTTATGGTTGTAAAGCTCACCGGTTGTGAAAGATGCAATATCTTCATCATAAATGGAGTATGGAGAAGTGGTTCCCTGTTTGATAATATTACCTTTGTACAGTTTGAACTTTACTTCACCTGTTACATATTTCTGTGTGGACTCAATGAATGCCTGCTCAGCCTCACGAAGTGGCGTAAACCATTTGCCTTCGTAAACAATATCTGCAAACTTGTTGCCCATATCTTTCTTAGCTGTATATGTATCACGATCTAAGATCAATTCCTCAAGCTGCTGATGTGCTTCCATAAGAATTGTTCCACCCGGTGTCTCATATACACCACGAGACTTCATTCCGACAACACGATTTTCTACAATATCAACGATACCGATACCATGCTTGCCGCCCAATTTATTTAAGGTGCGGATGATGTCAGATACTTTCATTTCCTTGCCATTGACAGACTTCGGAACACCCTTCTCGAATGTCATAGTAACGATTTCGCCTTCATCCGGAGCCTTCTCCGGAGTAGTACCAAGTACAAGCAAATGATCATAATTAGGTGCATTTGCAGGATCCTCTAATTCTAAGCCTTCGTGGCTGATGTGCCATAAGTTACGATCACGGCTGTAGCTGTTGTCTGCTGAGAATGGAAGATCAATTCCATGATCGCGGCAATACTGGATCTCAGACTCTCTGGAATCCATTGTCCAGTTTGGATCTCTCCAAGCAGCGATAATACGAAGATCAGGGGCGAGTGCCTTAATACCAAGCTCAAAACGAACCTGATCGTTACCTTTACCGGTAGCACCATGGCAGATCGCAGATGCGCCCTCTTTACGAGCAATCTCTACCAATCTCTTAGCGATCAATGGACGAGCCATTGAAGTACCTAATAAATATTTGTTCTCATAAATAGCATTTGCCTGAACACAAGGAACGACATAGTCATCACAAAACTCATCGATAACATCCTCAATATATAATTTGGATGCACCACAAGATTTTGCACGCTCCTCCAAACCATCCAACTCGCTTTCCTGTCCGACATCAATGCAGACACAGATTACTTCGTAATCATAGTTTTCCTTCAACCAAGGGATGATTGCTGTGGTGTCAAGTCCGCCTGAATAGGCAAGAATCACTTTTTCCTTCATGTTTTTTCCTCCATTCCGCCGTGACTACGGCATATTATTCTTTTGCGATGGCATAATCTGCCATACAGATAACAGTATAAACACAATTACAGTTGATTGCAAATCCTTTTTCCTTTTTTACTGTAATTTTGTATCGCTGTTATGACTGTTTATAAATATACATCATTCTGCATATTTATTCAATACTATTTTTTGGTGAAATGATCTTATTTTGAATGATTTATTAAGTAGAAATCGTATTCTGATCAATCTTTTTTTAAAATTCACGTAATGTATAAATATCTATTGCAATCAAAAAGCAAATGACGTATAATATTGAGCTGATGGACGTTTTTGCCTAAAAGTTGTAGATACATCACGTCCATTGTCATGAATAAATATACATTTTAGCAGAAACGAGGGATTTTATGATTCGAGTAGGCATTATTGGTTCCACCGGATACGCCGGACAGGAATTGGTCAGAATTTTGTTGCAGCATCCGGATGCAGAGATTGTATGGTATGGTTCACGCTCCTATGTAGATGAAAAATACAGCAGTGTGTTTGGTAATATGGTGAATCTTGTTGACGCCAAATGCATGGGCGAAAATATGGATGAATTAGCGAAACAGGCAGATGTGATCTTTACCGCAACACCACAAGGATTATGCGGTTCTCTGGTAAATGAAGAGATATTATCAAAGACAAAGATCATTGATCTGAGTGCAGACTTCCGTATTAAAGATGTTGCTAAATATGAAAAATGGTATGGCATCAAACATCAGAGTCCACAGTTTATTAAAGAGGCTGTTTATGGCTTATGTGAAGTCAACCGTGAGGATATAAAAAATGCGCGCCTGATCGCTAATCCGGGTTGTTTCCCAACCTGTTCCACATTATCCATCTATCCAATGGCAAAAGAGGGCCTGATCGATATGAATACTGTGATCATTGATGCTAAATCCGGTACCTCAGGAGCCGGCAGAGGCGCTAAGGTTGCGAATCTTTACTGTGAGGTAAATGAGAGTATTAAACCATATGGTGTTGCTTCTCACCGTCACACACCGGAGATCGAGGACCAGTTGTCCTATGCCTCCGGAGAAGAAGTTCTTATTAACTTTACCCCACATCTGGTGCCGATGAATCGAGGAATCTTAGCAACCTCTTATGCGACTTTGCGAAAAAAACTTTCCTATGAGGATGTAAAAGCTGTATATGATAAGTATTACGAGGATGAATATTTTGTTCGCGTATTAAACAAAGATGTCTATCCAGAGACCCGCTGGGTAGAAGGCAGCAATTTTGTAGATGTCAACTTCAAGATTGATGAGAGAACCGGAAGGATCATTATGATGGGTGCTATTGATAATGTTGTCAAGGGGGCAGCTGGTCAGGCAATTCAAAATATGAACTTAATGTTTGGTCTGCCGGAGAATACCGGGCTGAAGATTGTCCCAATGTTCCCATAATAAGAAAAATAGCCCGTCTGGGAAATTCAGACCTTTTGACTCTTTAATCTTATTAAGTAAAAAAGAAAGTACATAAAAGCGAGGATAGAAAAAACTATGAGTAACGAAGAGCAGCAAAGATATTTAGATAACATTACCGTCAAGGCAGAAACATTGATCGAAGCACTACCGTATATTCGAGACTTCAACTCAAAAAAAGTCGTTGTTAAATACGGCGGAAGTGCTATGTTAGATCACAATCTGGAAGAGAGTGTGATCAAAGATGTCGCCTTGTTAAAATTGGTCGGTATGCAGCCGATCATTGTACACGGCGGGGGCAAGGAGATTAGCAAATGGATCAGTAAAGTCGGTAAAGAAACACGCTTTGAAGAGGGTTTTCGCGTGACGGATAAAGACACAATGGAAATTGCTGAGATGGTTCTAAACCGCGTTAACAAAAATCTGGTATCCATGGTTGAGCATTTGGGTGTCAAAGCGATCGGGCTTTGTGGAAAAGATGGCGGTATGCTTCATGTTCAAAAGAAAATGCCAAATGGAAAAGATATCGGTTTTGTCGGGGATATTGATCATGTTAACACCGAAGTGATCGATACACTTTTGGAAAATGATTATATTCCGATCATTGCACCTATCGGAATGGATGACGAGGGCAATACGTATAATATCAATGCTGATGATGCAGCATGTGCGATCGCAGGTGGTATTCGAGCAGAAAAACTGGCATTTTTGACGGATGTTGAAGGTGTCTGCATGAATCCAAATGATCCAACAACTTTGGTGTCTGTTCTGAATCTGATCGAAGCCAACAAATTAATCGAAGCCGGCATTATCAGCGGCGGTATGCTGCCAAAGGTCAACAACTGTATTCACGCTGTAAATTCCGGCGTTGGCAGAGTGCATATTTTGGATGGAAGACGAGATCACTGCTTACTCTTGGAGTTCTTTACAAAACGAGGTATCGGTACGGCGATCATTGGTGATGACAGTGGACGATACAGTAATGAGATTTAAGAAAGCCGGCACATAATATTAATTTGATAGAAATGAGGATGAGAACGATGACAATACAGGAAGCAGACAAACATTTTATTCATACTTACAATAGAAGTGTTGTATTCACCAAAGGTGAAGGTATGTATTTGTATGACGACCAAGGGAAAAAATACCTGGATATGGGTGCCGGTATTGCTGTATCAGCACTAGGATACAGTAACGAAGAATTTAAACAGGCATTAAAAGACCAGATCGATGATCTGATCCATATTTCCAATCTTTATTACACAAAACCTGCGATCAAAGCAGCAGAACTGATATGCAATGTTTCTGGTATGGACAGGGTATTTTTTACAAACAGTGGAGCAGAGGCGATCGAGGGCGCAATTAAGCTGGCGAGAAAGTATGCTTTTAATAAAAATCCACAGAGCAAAGGTGAAGTGATCGCGATGGATCATTCTTTTCACGGCCGCACGATGGGTGCTTTGTCTGTAACCGGAACCAAACATTACAGAGAAGCGTTTGAGCCGTTGATCGGTGGCGTTTCTTTTGCAACTTACAATGATCTGGAAAGCGTTAAGGCACTGGTAACCGATGAGACCTGTGCAATCCTGTTAGAGACCTTGCAGGGTGAGGGAGGAATCCATCCTGCAACACCAGAGTTTATCAAAGGCCTGCGTACACTCTGCGATGAAAAAGATATCGCATTGATCTTTGATGAGATCCAGTGTGGTATGGGGCGTACCGGCAAAATGTACACCTATCAGCATTATGGTGTGACACCGGATATTTTGACTACAGCCAAAGCATTAGGTTGTGGTGTTCCGGTTGGAGCCTTCGCTGCCACAGAAAAATATGCCGTTGCGATGGTACCGGGGGATCACGGTACTACTTATGGCGGTAATCCGCTCGCAACTGCTGCCATTTGCGAAGTATTTCATCAATATGATAAATTGCACATTTTGGATCATGTTAATGAGATTGCACCATATCTGACAGAAAAGTTAGAAGCCTTGGCAGAAGCACATCCGGATAAAGTCAAAGAGGTGCGTGGCCTTGGTCTGATGCAGGGGATGGAACTTACGATCCCGGCTGGAGACGTAGTTGCAAAAGCCTTGCAAGCAGGCGTTGTTCTGATCAGTGCAGGTACAAATATTATACGTTTTGTGCCGCCACTTATTGTCGAAAAAGAGCATATTGATAAAATGATCAACGTATTAGATGACGTTTTATCCGAATAGAGCACCGCAAATTGGGAAACAACTTAATATAGAACTCTCACGAAGAGTCGGGCATAATTTCGTCCGGCTCTCGTTGCTTTGGTAGAAGAAAGGAGAATTTCTATGTTAGGAATGTTGATCGGTCTATTATCCGGTATGTTAATGAGTATACAAGGGGTTTTTAATGCAGAAGTGACCAAACAGGCCGGTGTATGGGTAGCTGCAGGTTTTGTTCAGATCACTGCTTTCGTCATATGTGTGGCAGCCTGGTTTGTGACTGGTAAAGAAGGTTCCATCTCAGGCATTGTACAGGTAAAACCATGGTATATGCTTCTTGGCGGTGTCATTGGTGCATTTATCACATATACCGTCATTGTTGCGATCAATCAGCTGGGACCTGCGAAGGCTACGATGTTTATTGTCTCTGCACAATTGATCGTATCATATATTATCTCATTGTTTGGCCTATTTGGCACCACAAAAGCAGGATTTGCATGGACAAGACTGTTTGGCATTGCTGTAATGATCGGCGGTATCATGCTTTTTAAGTGGGATGAACTGTTTGGAAAATGAGCAGATGTCCTACAATAAACAACCATACCTTTGACAGACGCATCCGCTCGTTGTCTGTCAAAAATAGTAAGAAATATGTAAGAATTTTTGTAGATTCTTATACTTGTAATTATGAAAAAGATTCGTTAGAATAGAGTAAGGTTCGAAAGACATACATTCTATCCGTAAATATGTATACTTTACGTATTTTCGATATTTATCAGACATTCCTGCCCGCTAATTCGCAGGAGGTAATGTTATGAAACAACAAAAATGGATCATTTGGATTATTTGTGGTGCCATACTATTGGGCGCAGGTTTTTGGTATACAAAAGGGCAAGATCCGGTTACGAAAGAATCAAATTTTCAGGCATCCGTATCAGAAAGCAGCGCTCCGGCTGGTGATACATCTAAGCCTGTGAATACGGATTCGTCTGAGATTGCCGTTTTCATTTGTGGTGCCGTGAAGCACCCTGGCGTATATCGTTTTAGTGAGTCTGTCCGCATCTGCGATGTTATTGCATCTGCAGGAGGATTAACCAAAAAAGCAGACACCAATGCCGTCAATCAGGCTCGTTTCGTTCAGGATGGAGAGCAGATAGAGATTCCGCGCCGATCAAAGACAGCAAAGGATCAACCACGCGCAGAATCCGATGCACAGACTGCATCTGCCACTTCGTCGGACAAGATCAGTCTCAACAAAGCTACGAAAGAGCAATTGTTATCGTTGCCTGGAATTGGGGAATCCAAGGCAAACGCTATCGTTGCCTATCGCACGGAGCATGGCAGTTTCCAAAAGATCGAGGATATTATGAATATATCCGGGATCAAAAATGGTGTCTTCGATAAGATCAAAAACAAAATAACCATTTGAAATAAAGAGAGACGTTTATGTTTAACGTCGAAAGTGAGGGAAATATGGCAAAGAAAGTATTGGTTGTAGACGATGAAAAGTTAATTGTTAAGGGAATTCGTTTTAGCTTGGAACAGGACGGCATGGAAGTTGATTGTGCTTATGATGGTGAGGAAGCTCTTTCACTTGCATCCTCCAATCAATATGATGTCATATTATTAGATGTGATGCTGCCAAAACTTACAGGTTTTGAAGTGTGCCAGCAGATTCGCGAATCTTCGGATGTTCCTATCATTATGCTGACTGCTAAAGGTGAAGATATGGATAAGATCCTGGGGCTGGAGTATGGTGCGGATGACTATATTACGAAGCCTTTTAACATTTTGGAAGTAAAGGCAAGGATCCGTGCTATTATTCGCCGAAGCAGTTCCAAAACAGCCAAAGAGCCTGAAAAGGTACTTTCATTTGAATCACTTCGCATTGATCTGGACAGCCGTAGAGGTTACATTGATGACAAAGAAGTGAATCTGACGGCAAAGGAATTCGACCTGTTGGAACTTTTAATGCTTCACCCTAATAAAGTATATAGTCGTGAAGAACTTCTCAATACCGTTTGGGGATATGATTATCCGGGTGATGTCAGAACCGTCGATGTACATATTCGAAGACTTCGAGAAAAAATTGAAACAACCCCAAGTGCACCAAAATATATCCATACCAAATGGGGTGTTGGCTATTATTTCCAACGATAGGCATATCCAGCCGTATGTATTACTATTTTGTGGCCTGACAGCCGTTTGGAGGAATCATTTTGCTTGAGCGAGGAAAAGAATTACTAGTGCAGATCCGCAGTATGCGGGTGCAATTGTTTGCCGTACTGGTGGTGATTGGTTTGATACCGGTCATCTTTTTTTCGAATATTCTAATTAATTCTTACGAGAAAAGACTGATCTCTCAACGAACGGATGAGATTCAATCTTATGGAACCGTCCTCAGTAACCTTGTTAACAGTTCTGAATATCTTACCGGACAGGAGGCACCTGAAGTTGAACAGGAAGCGGAATCTATTGCAACCATCTATCAGGGGCGTGTTTTGATCATCAATCAGGATCTGTCTGTCGTAACAGATACGTTTAATCTGGAAGTTGGCAAAACGATGATCTCCTCAGAAGTAGTTCGTTGCTTTGTTGATCATGAAAAACGTTACGTAAATGATCTCGGTGACTACGTACAGCTTACGATGCCGATCGTAAACGCGTCTACTGAACAGACGACCGGTGCGATCATTTTGACTTTTTCCACCAAGAATTTTCGTACAACTGCAAATGTGATCAACCGACGCAGCATTATTTTGATATTAACAATCGCAATCGTTATCATGTTTCTTGCGTTTGGTTACTCAGTTTTGATCACCAGACCATTACAGCGTGTTACAGAATCTATTGATGACATTGCCGCAGGAGATATGGACACTAAGTTAGATGTGCATACTTACTCCGAGGTTGAACGAATTTCAGATTCTTTTAACCGCATGATCGATGTTATCAGGCAGCAGGATGAAGCAAAACAAAACTTTGCTTCTAATGTGTCTCACGAATTAAAGACACCATTAGCATCTATGAAGGTATTGTCAGATTCCCTGCTTTCTCAAGAAGGTATGCCGGAAGAATTATATCGTGAATTTTTGGTGGATATCACGCATGAGATCGAACGTATGACAAATATCATCAACGATCTCCTCACAATGGTAAAACTTGATAAAAATACTGCAGAAATGAATATTGTCAATATCAGTATCAACGATTTGATCGAACAGTTGCTAAAGCGCCTACGACCGATTGCTGCAGAACGTAACATCGAATTGATCTATGAGAGTTTTCGACCGATAATGGCAGATGTTGACGAGGTAAAACTGTCGATCGCATTGAATAATTTGATTGAAAATGCGATCAAGTATAATTATGACGATGGCTGGGTGCGCGTCACCCTCAATGCCGATCATAAATTTTTCTATGTCAAAATAGAAGATTCCGGTGTCGGTATTCCGGAAGATGTGCAAGATAAAATTTTTGATCGTTTTTATCGTGTTGATAAGGCCAGATCCCGTGATACCGGTGGAACCGGACTTGGTTTATCCTTAACACGAAGTACTGTGTTGCTGCACCGCGGCTCGATCAAACTGCACAGTAAAGAAAAAGAGGGTTCTACCTTTACGGTGCGTATCCCATTGACTTATGTTGTCTGATCATATGACAAAAAATTGGAGGTGAGGTCGTGGAAGAAAAGACCATTGTTACAACACATAAATATCATTTTGTCCCATGGGTCGTTCTGCTTGTGATCGCTATATTGGTCTGGGCATTTCTTTTCGTACACGCACGCCCTCATAAGGAGTATACCGGATACTATATTTATTGCATAAACGCCGCTGAAACGAAAATGACTTATGAGAAATATTCTCCCAAAAATAAGAAAGGAGAAGCTCTTATCAAGGAATTACTACACAACCTTCAAAAAGAGCCTTCTGATGTATCTATGAAAAAGGCTATTCCGGCCAATGTATCTGTTGATGACTTTATTCTTGATAACAACGGAGACTTGACACTTTACTTAGATGCTTCCTATGGCAATTATTCCGGTGTTAATGAGATTTTGCGCCGTGCTGCGATCGTTAAAACACTCTGCCAGTCTAAAGGTGTTCGTGCTGTGCAATTTTACGTGGCAGGGCAACCTTTGACCGATTCGAATATGAATTCCATCGGATATATGACTGCCGAAAGCTTTATTGATAATACAGACAGCGGTTCCAAATATCGTCAGACTGCAACCGTAAATATGTATTTTGCATCTCGAAAAGGAGATAAGCTTGTTGAAGTACCTGTTGAGATCACATATGATGCGACAATTCCGTTAGAGCAACTAGTCATTGAACAGCTTCTAAAGGGACCATCAACGATTGACGGCGTTTCATCCAAGGATATACAAGCAACAATTCCTAAGGATACGATCCTTAACAAAGTTACCCTGAAAGAACATACCTGTTATGTTGATTTTTCAGAACAGTTTTTAAATAAACCGGACGGGATTACAGCAGAAGTGGCTATTTATTCTGTCGTTAATACATTGATCGAACTGCCGGATATTACAAAAGTGCAATTTAGTATCAACGGCAAACAGGAATTATTCTATAACGATTCTATGCCATTTGGAGATGTATTTACTAGAAATCTTGATCTTGTCCAGTGATTCTAAAGAGGTGATTTATATTCGCAGACCCTGTGTTTGGATCTGTACGATCTGTATGTTTCTGTTGGTCTGGTTTCATGCCACGCACATGCAGGAACAATGGCAGAAGAATTATCCGTATGAGGCATTGCTCACTAAAAATAATGATAAGATAAATGCTTGCATAAAGGGGATTTATTATCGTGCAGAGTCTACTGATTCATCCAATCGTTTATATCTTAAAAAAGTATCTGTCCATATTTCCGGACAGAAAGTATATAATTTTTCCAATATGATCGTTTATTCAGATCAAACTTCATCACTTATTCCCGGTAATACGATACAGTGTTTCGGCACCCTGAAAAATTTTGCCACGGCATCCAATCCGGGCGAATTTGACCAAAAACAATATTATCGAGAACTAAACTTCTATTATCAATTATACGCTGATCAGATCGAAGTGGTATCCGGCCATTCTAACATATTGTTTACAAAATTGGATGAAATCAGACATCAATTATCAACTTCGATAGAATCCGGCCTGCCTGATAAGCAAGCCGGTATAATGCAAGCTGTTTTATTGGGTCAAAAAACAGAACTTCCCTCAGACATCAAACAGCTATATCAGCAAAACGGCATTGGTCATCTGTTAGCGATCAGCGGACTTCATGTCACGATCTTTTGTTTCGGTATTTTTCGCCTGCTGCTTATCTGCCGGCTGCCGAGGCGCATCAGTATTCTTGCAACCATATCATTTTTAATATCGTATGGACTAATGACGGGGTTTAGCATTTCAACCAGTCGTGCCGTTATCATGATGCTCTTGTTATTCGCAGCGGATCTGCTGCATCGAAGTTACGATTTACTTTCATCACTGGCAATCAGTGCCTGCATCATTACACTGCAAAATCCTTATGCTGTCTATTCCTGCAGTTTCTTATTATCTTATTTCGCTGTGCTCGGTATTGCTGCTATTTTACCCGCTCTGCAGATGATCATAGTAGGTGATTCCGAAAAGCGTCGCGCCAAACTCCGCAAAAAAAGGCGTTGGATACGGGAAAAACAGCAAAGTACGCTATTGGATAAATGCCAATGTAAACTCTCTCTTCTCCTGGAAAAAACAGCACAATCGTTATTGGCCAGTGCCGCCATTCAACTAACTACACTGCCAATCGTACTGTTCTTTTTTTATGAGATTCCGGTCTACGGGATATTTCTGAACCTCTTAGTGCTGCCACTGGTTTCTTATCTGGTGCTGATCGGCGGCGTTGCATGTATACTAGGTCTGTGGCTGCCGTTTGTGTCGCATTTTTTGTTCGGCTCCACCTACTGCATTCTGTCGTTTTATGAATATTTGTGCAGGCTGTTCCAACGATTGCCAATTCATTCACTGATTCTCGGGCAACCACAAATATCTCGCATCGTGATATATTATATTATTCTTGCCTTATCTCTACTATGGATCAATAAACGCACGATTATCAAGCCTTATCCTTTGCTGATCTGGACTGCTGCCGTTATCCTTCTGCTTTTTCCCATTCCACGAAAATACTTTAAGGCTGTTTTTCTGGATGTAGGGCAGGGGGATGGTATTTTACTGCAGCACACCGATGGCACTACATTTTTAATTGATGGTGGAAGCACCAGCAAAAACAATATAGGAGAGTATTGTTTGATTCCATATCTCAAATCACAAGGAATTCACTGCATAGATTATATGATCATGACTCATGCTGACAAAGACCATATATCCGGTCAGCTGGAATTAATGAAGCATGTTGCAGACCGCCAGGATATCCAAATCCGCAAACTTCTTTTACCATTGCCATCGCAAGAAATGCAGAGTGAAGAAGGATATCGCCAGATGATCACTGCTGCCAAGCAGGCAGATATTCCGATTCAAACAATATGTGCCGGCGATCATCTGCAAAAAGGCGCATTATCTGTTGCTTGTCTGCATCCAAAACCTTTTTTTGATGCTTCTTCTGCAAATGCATATTCTACGACTTTAGAAGTTACGTATTATTCAACAAAGATGCTATTATGTGGTGATCTGGAAGGTGACGGAGAGCAGTATGTCTTAGAACAGTTAAAGCGTTCCGGCACCAGATTTAACATTCTAAAAGTAGCACATCATGGTTCTAAAAATTCAACCAGTGCTGAATTTCTAGCGCAAGTGCAACCGCAATATGCGATCATTTCCTGTGGTAAAAATAATCGTTACGGCCATCCGCATCGGGAATTATTATCTCGTCTAAACAGCATATCTGCACATATATTATCCACTACCGAACAAGGTGCAGTTACAGTTTATGCCGGCAGGGATTCCGTTAGCGTATTGGGCTATTTTGACAAAAACAAGTGATATTTTTGAGAATTTTTTGGAAAATTCCAATGACAAACAGTAGGAATTGTGCTACAATAAAGTAGATTTGCTATGTTTATGCAATACATTTGTTGTAGTGCGTTGCCTGCGATGAATTGCATTATGGGATATTTCCCGATTTATATAATACTATTACGATTGCAACGCAGAAATGAGGAAAACATGGATTACAAGAATGCGGGAGTAGACATTGAAGCCGGATATAAAGCGGTAGAACTGATGAAAGAGCATATTGCCGGAACGATGCGCAGTGAAGTGCTTACTGATATCGGTGGATTTTCAGGAGCGTTTTCTATGGAGGCGTTCAAGACAATGGAACAGCCTACTTTAGTATCCGGAACAGATGGCGTTGGCACCAAATTGAAAGTGGCATTTGAAATGGATCGCCATGATACCGTTGGTATTGATTGTGTCGCAATGTGTGTTAATGACATCGCCTGTGCAGGTGGTGAACCGTTATTCTTCCTTGATTATATTGCCTGTGGCAAGAATGAACCGGAAAAGATTGCTTCCATCGTATCCGGTGTGGCAAACGGCTGCAAACAGTCCGGTGCAGCTTTGATCGGTGGTGAGACTGCAGAAATGCCTGGATTTTATCCGGTAGATGAGTATGATCTTGCCGGTTTTGCGGTTGGTGTTGTTGACCGCAAAAATATGATCACAGGTAAAACAATTGCAAAAGGTGATGTGCTGGTTGGAATTGCTTCTTCCGGTATTCACAGCAATGGATATTCTTTGGTTCGCAAAGTGTTCGAAATGAAAAAAGAAAGCTTGGATAAAACATACGAGTCTCTTGGTGGCAAATCACTTGGTGAAACATTATTAACACCTACTGTGATTTATGTGAAGGCACTGCGCACGATCAAAGAGGGTGGCGTAACGATCAAAGGCTGCAGCCATATTACAGGCGGTGGTTTTTATGAGAATATTCCGCGTATGCTTCCTGAAAATGCACATGCAAATATCAAAGTGGGAAGTTACGAGATCCCACCGATCTTTGACATGTTGGCAAAAGAAGGCAACATTTCCAAAGAGATGATGTATAACACTTATAATATGGGTATCGGTATGCTTCTTGCAGTAGATGCTGCTGATGCAGACAAGACAGTAGCTTTAGCAGAGCAGGCTGGAGAAAAAGCATATATTATAGGCGAGATCTCAGAGGGTGAAAAGGGAATTTCTCTTTTGTCCTAATAATACATATTGAAATGAGGATTAGTATGCAGAAAATTGCAGTATGTGTATCCGGTGGTGGAACGAACCTGCAGGCAATCATAGATGCCGTCCATTCCGGTAAAATTCACAACACACAAATTGCTGTTGTGATCAGTAATAAAGCGGATGCTTATGCACTGGAGCGTGCAAATAATGCAGGTATCCCGGCGTTATGTATTTCCCCAAAGGAATACGAAAACCGGAGTGCTTTTGGCGAAGCAATGGTTGATGCTCTACACAAATATAATATTGATCTTGTTGTGCTGGCAGGTTATCTGGTGATCGTTCCATCCGAAATGATCGCAGCCTACCCAAATAAGATCATTAACATTCATCCATCCTTGATTCCGGCTCATTGCGGGATGGGGTATTATGGATTGAAAGTGCACGAAAGTGTTTTGGCATGTGGCAATAAGATAACTGGTGCCACAGTGCATTTTGTAGACGAAAAGGCAGATCATGGTCCTATTATTTTACAAAAAGCTGTTGAAGTAAAAAATGGAGATACTCCGGAAATTCTACAGCGACGTGTGATGGAACAAGCTGAATGGAACATTCTTCCGGAAGCAATTGATCTGATTGGCGCAGGAAAAGTTTCCGTACAGAATGGTATAGCTGTTGTAAGCCGTTAGTATCATTTCCACGGAATAAATAAACGCATCGCAGGATATGCAGAAATGAGGAAACAAGATGAAAGTATTAATTGTAGGAAGCGGCGGAAGAGAGCATGCAATTGCCTGGAGTGTCTCCCAGAGCAAACGTGTCGATAAAATTTACTGTGCACCTGGTAATGGTGGAATCGCAGAAATTGCAGAATGCGTAAATATTACTGCTATGGAATTTGATAAACTTGCTGCATTCGCCAAAGAAAATGAGATCGATCTGACGATCATCGGCATGGATGATCCTTTGGTTGGTGGCATTGTCGATGTATTTGAAGCGCAGGGACTTCGCGTATTTGGTCCACGTAAAAATGCTGCGATCATCGAAGGCTCTAAAAGTTTTTCAAAGGATCTCATGAAAAAATACAACATTCCAACCTGCCATTATGAAACATTTCATTCTCCGGAGGAAGCGTTGATCTATTTAGAAAATGTAACTTTTCCGGTTGTGTTGAAAGCAGATGGTCTGGCACTTGGAAAAGGTGTATTGATCTGTCAAAATCTGCAGGAAGCAGAGGCAGGTGTTACCTCATTAATGTTAGATAAACAATTTGGAGATGCCGGCAACACTATCGTCATAGAAGACTTTATGGTTGGTAGAGAAGCTTCTGTACTTTGCTTCTGTGATGGTACACATATCAAACCGATGACCAGTGCACAAGATCACAAACGTGCCAAAGACGGAGATCAGGGATTAAACACCGGAGGAATGGGAACATTTTCACCGAGTCCGTTTTATACACCGGAGATTCAGAAGTTCTGTGAAGAACAAATATATCAGCCAACAATGGATGCTATGAAAGCAGAAGGAAGAGATTTCGTAGGAATACTTTTTGTTGGTCTTATGATGACACAGGACGGTCCAAAAGTATTGGAATACAATGCAAGATTTGGCGATCCGGAGGCACAGGTTGTTCTGCCTCGCATGAAAAACGATATTATCGATGTTATGGAGGCTTGTATTGACGGGAAGTTAGACCAGGTGGATCTTCAATTTGAAGATAATGCGGCTGTCTGTGTTGTATTAGCTTCTGATGGCTATCCGGAACATTATGAAAAAGGGAAAAAGATTACATTTCTGAAAGATTTTGCTTCGGAAGACGGTTATTATGCATTCCATGCCGGAACAAAATTGACGGAAGACGGTTTAGTAACCAATGGTGGAAGAGTATTTGGCATTACTGCCAAAGGTGCTACATTAAAGGAAGCGCGTAAAAATGCATATAAGGCAACCGAATGGGTTACTTTTGATAATAAATATATGCGTAACGATATTGGAAAAGCAATTGATGAAATATAAAAAGGAGGATAATATATGTACTCATTTGAAGAAGTAGAACGTTTTGATCCGGAAGTTGCAGCAGCAATGGACAAGGAGACAAATCGTCAGCGTGATAACATTGAATTGATCGCTTCTGAAAATTTAGTAAGTAAAGCGGTTATGGCAGCCATGGGCAGCACATTGACTAACAAATATGCGGAAGGTTACCCTGGCAAACGCTATTATGGTGGATGCGAATACGTTGATATTGTTGAGGATCTTGCAAGAGATCGTGCTATGAAGTTATTTGATTGTACATATGCCAATGTACAGCCGCATTCCGGTGCACAGGCAAATATGACAGTATTTTTTGCTTTGCTGCAGCCGGGAGATACCTATATGGGCATGAATCTTGATCACGGCGGACACTTGACACATGGAAGTCCGGTCAATATGTCCGGTAAATATTTCCATTGTGTACCTTATGGTGTAAATGACGATGGTTTCATTGATTATGATGAAGTAGAAAGTATTGCTAAGAAATGCAAACCAAAAATGATCATTGCCGGTGCAAGTGCATACGCTCGTAAAATTGATTTCAAGCGTTTTCGCGAAATCGCAGATTCTGTGGGAGCTTATTTGATGGTTGATATGGCTCATATCGCTGGCTTAGTAGCAGCAGGTGTTCACGAGAGCCCAATTCCATATGCTCATGTTACCACGACGACAACCCACAAAACATTACGTGGACCTCGTGGTGGAATGATTCTTTCCAGCGAAGAATTTGCGAAAGAGATCAATTTTAACAAAGCGTTATTCCCGGGTATTCAGGGTGGTCCTTTGATGCATGTGATCGCAGCAAAGGCTGTCTGCTTCAAAGAAGCGTTACAGCCGGAATTCAAAGAGTACGGTAAAAATATTATTAAAAATGCACAGGCACTTTGTAAGGGGTTACAAAACCGCGGCATTAAGATTGTTTCCGGCGGAACAGATAACCATTTGATGCTTGTTGATCTTGCAGATAAAAATCTAACAGGTAAAGACGTAGAAAAATGGTTGGATGCAGCACATATCACATGTAATAAAAATACAATTCCTAATGATCCACAGTCACCTTTTGTAACGAGTGGTATCCGTTTGGGAACAGCCGCAGTGACAACAAGAGGTTTTAACGAAGCTGATCTTGATATGGTTGCTGATGCGATTGCAATGATCATTGCAGATCCGGAAGGCAATAAGGCAAAAGCAACGGAAATCGTAAAAGGTTTGACAGACCGTTATCCGTTGTACGAATAAACGAGAAGGAAACAAAGGTATGAAAGAAATGAGGTGTACGTATGAGTGACAAACAAGGAAATGTGCCACAGTTTAGCGATTATGAAAAAGAATTGCTTTTAGATGGAGGATGGCAGTGTTCATTTTGTGAACGTGTCAACGCCAATTACGTTGGTTCTTGCGCATGTGGACACAACAAAAAAGACAGCGATTTAAATCGTCTTGGTTTATATGAAGAATATGTAGAAATAACCGGTCAGAAATTAGAGACTCCGGCAGCACAGATGGCTTCTGCAGAAGAGGCTAAAGAGGATGCTGCGTCAGTAGAGACTACTGTTTCACAGCCGGCTCAGCCTGAGCCGGAAGCTCCAAAGCCTGTCAAAAATAAATATATTTATGAAGATACAGAGCTTGGAGAATACGAGCAGGATTTAATTGACGATGGAGGATGGCAGTGTGGATTTTGCCGCCGTATCAACGCATATTATATTACCTCATGTGCCTGTGGTCACAACAAAGACGATAGTGATCTCAAGCATCTTGGTAAATATGTGGATCCGGAAGACGAATATTATGAGGATGACGAGTACTATGAGGAAGAGGATGAAGTTGCAGCAACAGAAACTCCAGCTTCACAGCCGGTAACTCCACAGGCAGTGCCTACGCAGGCTACAGTTTCTCAGGCCGCACATACAGCTACACCAGTTCAGTCTGGTGCACAACCGCAGGCTAGACCGGTACAGCCACAAGCTCAGGCAGTCCAGCCGCAGGCTTCGGTTCAACCTCAAGTTCAGGCTCAACCTGTTCAGCCACAGGCTTCGGTTCAACCTCAAGTTCAGGCTCAACCTGTTCAACGGCAGGCTTCGGTTCAGCCACAAGTGCAGGCACAACCTGTTCAACAGCGAGCATCAGTACAGCAGGCTCAGCCTCAGGTTCAAGCTACTTCTGCAACACCGGTTCAGCCTGCCAAAGTACAGCAGGCAGCTACACCGGTTCAACCTAAAATTCAGGCTCAGCCAATAGCAAAACCAGAGTCGCCATTTATTGATTATGATGATGAAGAACCAGTTGCGGCTACAGCACAGACTCCGGTTCAATCTCAGGTTCAGGCTCAACCTGTTCAACAGCAGGCTCCGGTTCAACCGGCACAGCCACAAGTGCAGGCACAACCTGTTCAGCCGACACCGACTCAACCTGTTCAGCAGCAAAATCCGGTGCAAACACAACCGGCTCAACCAGCTGTTGATAACTCAGCGCAGAATGCAGCAACTCTTAAGTCAAACATCGAAGATCAGATTTTAGAAGATCTAAAGAAAAACAACTACTCCGATGTTGCTATTGTGCGTGCTAACCGCAAATATAAAGAACTTGTGAAAAAGGGCATTATGACACAAGATGAGTTTAATACGAAAATGCATGAATTATTACCAACAGAAGAAGAACCGGAAGAGGAAGCTGCTTCTGATGCGGAAAACGCAGAAAGCAATGAATAATATAATATATTACATATTTATTGCTTAAGATTGGAGAGAATCAACCATGAACATTGAGATTAATGTTACAAAAATTGTTAAATATGTTTGCGTAACCGGAGCAGTTATTGTTGCGATCATATTTGGACAAAAAACATATGCAGAGTATATTCATGCGAAAAATAGGGAGGAACAGTAAACGTTTTGTTTCTGTAACAACAGCATATGAGTAAAAAATTATTTATCGCTGAGAAACCAAGTGTCGCAAAGGAATTTGCTAAGACACTTGGCGTCTCGGGCAATGCAGGACAGGGTTATATGGAGTCACAGGATTACATTGTTACTTGGTGTGTTGGGCACCTGGTTACAATGAGTTATCCGGATGCTTATGATAAAGCATTAAAAAAGTGGACTCTACAAACCCTGCCTTTTTTGCCGGAAAAATTTCTATACGAACTTATTCCAGATGTAAAAAAACAATTCAATATTGTGGCTGGTCTTTTAAATCGCGAAGATGTATCTACCATTTATGTATGCACTGATTCCGGGCGCGAAGGGGAATATATCTACCGCTTAGTAGATCAGATGGCACATGTTCCGGATACCAAGGACAAACGCAGAGTATGGATTGATTCCCAAACGGAAGAGGAGATCAAGCGCGGCATTACCGAAGCAAAACCACTTTCTGAATATGATAATCTTTCCGCTTCCGCCTATCTAAGAGCCAAAGAAGATTATTTGATGGGCATAAACTTTTCGCGCGTATTATCACTGAAATATGGACGTCCCGTAATGGATTACCTTAACACCGGTAAGTGGTCTGCCATTTCAGTCGGTCGTGTCATGACTTGTGTTCTTGGAATGGTAGTTCGAAGGGAACGTGAGATTAGAGAGTTTGTGAAGACACCATTTTATCGTATTTTGATGAAATGTAATCTGGAAGGGAAACAATTTGAAGGTGAATGGCGTGCGGTTGAAGGCAGCCAGTTTTACCAATCACCGAAACTTTATAAGGAAAATGGGTTCAAAAACCGCGAAGATGCCGAACAGCTTTGCAAAACCTTAACCTATGATCCTTTGCAGGTGATCATTCAAAAAGTAGAACGCAAAAAAGAACGTAAAAATCCACCCTTGCTCTTTAATTTAGCGGAATTACAAAACACATGTTCCAAATTATTTAAGATCAGTCCGGATGAAACACTAAAAATTGTACAAGAGTTATATGAACGTAAGCTTGTTACATATCCCCGTACGGATGCACGTGTACTTTCTACTGCTGTAGCCAAAGAGATATACAAAAATATCGGTGGTTTACAAAATTATTCCCTGATTGCTCCCTATGCTGCAAAGATTATGGAGCAAAAAGCCTATGCCGGGATTGCCAAAAGCCGTTATGTAAACGATAAGCAGATTACGGACCATTATGCGATCATTCCAACCGGACAGGGGTTAAATGCACTCGGCAACTTAAGTGTGACAAGTCAACGAGTATACGAAGTGATCGTCCGTCGATTTCTCTGTATCTTTTATCCGCCTGCAGAATATCTAAAGATCGGGGTGACTGCAAAACGTGATACAGAAACATTTTTTGCAAATTTTAAGATTTTAGTCAAACAAGGTTATTTGGAACTTGCGACTGCATCTTTTGCTAAGAAAAATATGTCCACTAACGCATCTGTTTCCAAAAACAGTGAGAATTCTATGGAAACTGTCACTTTTGACGAGAATCTGATCACGTCAATCCAAAATCTAAAAAAAGGAATGGCACTTCCGGTGGAAGAATTCTTTATTAAAGAAGGAGAAACATCTCCACCAAAGCGCTATAACTCAGGTTCGATCATTTTGGCTATGGAAAATGCAGGACAACTGATTGAAGAAGAGGAACTGCGAGCACAGATAAAGGGAAGCGGAATCGGCACCAGTGCCACACGTGCCGAGATCTTGAGTAAACTAGTCAAGATTAAATATCTGAAATTAAATAAAAAAACACAGATCATCACACCGGAATTACTCGGTGAAATGGTATATGACGTTGTTGATGGTTCCATACGTTCTTTGCTAAATCCCGAACTGACTGCAAGTTGGGAATTAGGCTTGACACAAGTTGCTGAAGGACAGATCACAGAGGAACAATACATGGCCAAATTAAACGGCTTTATTACCCGTCGTGTTCAATATGTCAAACAAACTGCTAATCAAACGGCTCTTCGTCAACAATTTGACAAAGCAGCTGTATATTATAAGAAATGAGGTGTTTCATATGTATGATTCAATGAAAAACAAAAATTTATTTAATATGGAGGAGACGATAGCAAAAGATATCTTTGAAGACTGCGATTATCCGTGGGAAGTGCTTCCAAAGATCGAAGCTTTTATTTTGGAACTGGGTAAAACTCTTTCGGAAGATGAGTATGACTGCATTGATGGCAATATCTGGATCGCTAAGTCCGCAACAATCGCACCAACTGCATCGATCACAGGACCATGCATCATTGGTAAAAATACGGAAGTAAGACAATGTGCATTTATCCGCGGCAAAGCAATTGTCGGCGAAAACTGCGTTGTTGGTAATTCTACCGAATTAAAAAATGTCATTTTGTTTAATAATGTCCAGGTTCCACACTATAATTATGTCGGTGATTCAATTTTGGGATTTAAATCGCATATGGGTGCCGGCTCCATCACTTCTAATGTAAAATCAGACAAAACCAAAGTTACGATCAATTATCAGGGCGAAAAACTTAATACCGGACTGAAAAAAATGGGTGCAATTCTTGGAAATTATGTAGAAGTAGGATGTAACAGTGTTCTTAATCCGGGAACAGTGATCGGAAGCAATACTAATGTTTACCCATTGTCCAGTGTTCGTGGTTTTATTCCAAGGGGCTGTATTTTTAAGAAACAATCAAATATCGTACAGAAAGACATATAATGCGAATATAGTCGTTGTCATTTATTTCTAACCATCTTTTTCGTCAGATTTTTTAAGAAATATTGGCGAAAAGTGTAGACTAATTGATAAATTTGTGCGAAAATGGTCATAGAACTGTGGAAATATTTCTGCAGAGAAAAAGCAAATCGAAAGGAGCATAAACATGATTTATTCACAGGAAGTAGAAAACATGTGCCCAGTTGCTCAGGGTGTGCATCACGGTGCAGCGCCAATCCCAGAGGAAGCAAAATGGGTTCAGGCAAAGGAAGTAAAAGATATCTCTGGTTTTACACATGGTGTAGGCTGGTGTGCACCACAGCAGGGTGCTTGTAAGATGTCTCTTAACATTAAAGAGGGTATCATTCAAGAAGCATTAGTAGAGACAATCGGCTGCTCAGGTATGACACATTCTGCTGCTATGGCAACAGAGATCCTTCCGGGTCTGACTGTTATGGAGGCACTGAATACTGACCTTGTATGCGATGCAATTAATACAGCAATGAGAGAGCTCTTCTTACAGATCGTTTATGGTCGTTCACAGAGTGCATTCTCTGAGGATGGACTTGCTATTGGTGCTGGTTTGGAAGACCTTGGTAAAGGACTTCGTTCTCAGGTTGGTACAATGTACGGAACCTTAAAGAAAGGTCCTCGTTACTTAGAGATGGCTGAGGGTTATGTAACCGCTATCGCTTTGGATGAAGAGGATTTGATCATTGGTTATAAGTTTGTAAACCTTGGTAAAATGACTGACTTCATCAAGAAGGGTGATGATCCTAATACAGCTTGGGAGAAAGCTGCCGGACAGTACGGTCGTGTTGACGACGCAGTGAAACTCATCGATCCAAGAACAGATGAAGAAATCGCAAAATAATATAAAGGAGGCAAACATAACATGGCATTATTTGAATCATATGAAAGAAGAATTGACCAGATCAACGCTGTATTAAACAGTTATGGAATTTCTTCTCTTGAAGAAGCAGAAAAAATCACAAAAGATGCTGGACTTGATGTATATAACCAGATCAAGGGCATCCAGCCAATTTGTTTTGAAAATGCATGCTGGGCATACATTGTAGGTGCAGCAATTGCAATTAAGAAAAACTGCCGTCGCGCAGCAGACGCTGCAGCAGCAATCGGTGAGGGACTCCAGTCTTTCTGTATCCCTGGTTCTGTTGCTGATACTCGTAAGGTAGGTTTAGGACATGGTAACCTTGGTAAAATGCTCCTTGAGGAAGAGACAAAATGTTTCGCATTCTTAGCCGGACATGAGTCTTTTGCAGCTGCCGAAGGTGCTATCGGTATCGCAGAAAAGGCAAACAAAGTACGTAAAGAGCCTCTTCGCGTTATCTTAAACGGTCTTGGTAAAGATGCTGCTCAGATCATCTCTCGTATCAATGGTTTTACATTCGTTGAAACTGAGTTTGATCCATACACAAATGAAGTAAAAGAAGTATTCCGCAAATCTTATTCTGAGGGTCTTCGTGCTAAAGTAAACTGCTACGGTGCAAACTCTGTACCAGAGGGTGTTGCTATCATGCACAAAGAGGGTGTTGACGTATCTATCACAGGTAACTCAACCAACCCAACTCGTTTCCAGCATCCGGTAGCTGGTACTTACAAGAAAGAATGCTTAGAGCAGGGTAAGAAATATTTCTCCGTTGCTTCCGGTGGTGGTACAGGTCGTACACTTCATCCAGATAATATGGCAGCAGGTCCTGCTTCCTATGGTATGACAGATACATTAGGACGTATGCATAGCGATGCTCAGTTTGCCGGTTCTTCATCCGTTCCTGCTCACGTTGAGATGATGGGACTGATCGGTGCTGGTAACAACCCTATGGTTGGTATGACAGTTGCTGTAGCTGTTTCCATCGAGGAAGCTGCTGACGCTGGCAAGTTCTAATCTTGTAATTGTTCAATAATAATGTACAATAATAGAAGAGCAGATCAGACAATCGTTGTTTGGTCTGCTTTTTTATTGCCATTATAATGGGAATCCTATATAATAGCGGTGGCATTTTATGACATAATGGACAGAAAGGTATGGTGTTTCGAATGAATTATACGAAATTAACGAACAACTTAATTGACTTAGTGAAAGAAGAGCAGGCAAAACTCGGCTATCGAAAAGAAGCAATCCGTTTATATTATCCATTAAGTAGCTTACAGCATATATTAGGCACAACGGATTCTGCAGAACAATTAACAGAAAAATTACAAAAAGAAGCTGATTTTGCAAAAGATTCTCTTGGCACTTTGGATATATCCTGTCAAAATGACCGGTTCTGCATTGGTATTCCTGCCGTTGGATCTGAATGGGTACACGATCATATGCAGCCGGCAGAATTTATCGTATCTCTCGTGGATCTTGTCGGTCGTCATGGCTGTACAATGGAAGATATCTTTGCATTATTTCATGCACAGGATCAACCTGTTGAAATACAGGAAATTAAAAACGGAGAATTTGACTATCGCATCCGCTTTCTAGAGGGCGACGACCCTTATTATTATTGTTTTAAGGACGAGGAGATCCATATTATATATCATCGTTTTCTACCGGAGGATTATGAGGATTTCAACTTTTAAGATCCGGTTCTAAGCATGGAAATTCAGAATTTTTGACACCGCTATCTTTTTAACATAAAACGAACATATTTCGACTATTAATAAAAAACCGAAAATATGTTCGTTTTTTATTGACAAACATTTGTTCGTATAGTATATTATATACAGAACAAGCGTTCTGTATATACAAAACCTTTATTGCTGACATTTACCAGATTGCATCGTAGCGATGCAGAAACGAGGTGTACTATGAGAACATACAATGGAAAAAGAATCCTTATCACATTAACTTTGGCTTGTCTGCTTGTATTTGGACTGGTGCGAGTATGTAATTCTTCTGAGAGTAGCGCACAAGCCTCAGTGGATCAATCAAAAATCAGTTATGTTTCTGTATTGATTCATTCTTCTGATACATTGTCAAGCATTGCCAATGAATATTATTGCGATGCGTTCGGCTCTGTTCAGGATTATGCCGAAGCCATCCAAGAATATAACAGTTTAGACAGCGATCTGATTTACGCCGGAAACCATCTTATGGTTCCTGTATATCAAGCCAATTAATCCAAAGAAGATTGTATCATCTGCATAATGAAACGAGCATATTTTTTCTCGCCATGCGGATTAAGATGTACACCGTCCTGATAAAACCAATCCGGATGTTTTACTCCTTCTTTTGACCAATAAATGCGCTGTACATTTTTATTGGCTGCAACAACCCGTTGGATCGTATTATTGACATCTTTTTGAATGTCTAAATGTTTTCCATACGTATCGATCCAATAAATGGTTCGATCCTTGCCTAAATAATCAATCAATTTTTGACCGCTCTTTGAATTGAAGTTGCTATTGGTTCCCAATGCAATAATGACAATATCCCCTAATTTGTGTTTCTTGTCTAATTGCTTTGCAACATCCAAAGCCTGTACCACTTGTCTGGAAATTTTCGCATCCACAACTGCATTTTCACACTGTTGTTGAAACGCTACAGATGCTCCTAAAAAGACAGAATCTCCAATCACGGTAACAAGGTGTCTCTTGGTAACCGCTTCTTTGCTTGTATCTGCCGGCATATTATCTGCCGGAACTGCAGTATGTAACGCAGATGTTGGCTGCGATGGAAGAGTAGATGTACCCTCAACTTTTTTCCCCTTCTCCTCATTTATAAGTTGCTGTTTTTCACGAAGATCCGCTTCTAATTTTCTGGTATCAGAAGCCGGAGCTTTTATAATTCCATAAGATGCAACCAGTATACATAAAAGCAACCCCAAAGCCTTTATGTTTATATTTCGTGATGTTCTTCCTGTGTATTTCATGTTTCCTCCAATCTACTTAATGATATTTCTATAATAAAACTAAAATTGGATAATGCCATAAGTACAAGTAAAAGCTGTATTTTCCAACCACCGCCAGACAATTTGCGCAAAAACTATTCGTGACTGCTTTTTTATGATTCTCAATAAAATTGATCAATAACATATACCACACACTGATCACAAACATTCCACCTTGATATAGAAGGGAATCTGTTCCATATACAAAGTGGAAGAGAATTAAAATTGTACACGTCGAAAATACAACGCAAATACGTCGCCAAAAAGTCGAAAATGTTACACGACAGAATGAATATTTCTGTCGCATAACACCAAGCAGTATTCCAAGAAAGATATTAAATGCCATAGTATCCGTACCGTAATACACACGCGATGGATCCTCTCCCGGAATATACTTATGAAGCATTTTATAAACTGATAACAATGCAAGTACCCCAAAAAGCCAACAAGCAATCCCTCTCCTCTGTTTGTTTCGTTTTGCATTGCGAATGCTCAACTTACAATATCCCCAAAAAAGCAATGGCCATATCAAATAAAACTGCATTTCGACCGACAAATACCATAAATGTGTAAATGGTGAACTTACTGTGTGTTTTTCAAAATAAGATGCATTTTGTGCAATCTGCCACCAATTGTTATATCCTAAAAATATACTCGCTACTTGTTGACGGATGCCGATCATCTGTGGACTGTTACGTATTGTCATATACGCACATACACACATTACCATTACAAAACATGGGAACATAATTTTTTGTATCCTATTTTGGTAATAAGCGCATATATGAAAGGAACCATTTCGCCACTTTTGCAGGGTAGAAGTAAACATCAAATACCCTGATAGTACGAAAAACAACGGTACTCCCAAAAAACCACCCGGAACATAATTTGGAAAGGCATGATATAAAACAATCCCCAGAATCGCAATCCCCTTTAATGCATCCAATGGAATACGTGTCTTATCCCACTCCCGTGTCTTATCCTGCTGAAATAAAGATAGGTTATTTTGTTGTAAAGCCATTTGATTTTGCAATGTCTTTCGATTTTGTAATACCATTTGGTTTTGTAATACCATAACGAACCCCCTTTTCTGCTCATAAACCAACAACCAATTTGTCATAGTGCAAGTATTTACTTACATTCTCAACTATGATCTTGCTGTGGTCAAGCATGAATTTTACTTTGTAAACCATACTATACACGCTATGTTTTACAATGTCAACCATTTTTTTCACTGCGCTCAAACTATCCACGTGATTTCTTATTTTGTTAACTCTCTGATGAATACATATCTGAAAGATTGTCTGAGATGTCCTGATTTTAGCAAAGTATCATCCATTTTGGGACGGGACGCTTTCGGAATCCTTTATACATTGTTATACATAATAATTTTGGTTGACAACATAAACTAAATAGTCTAAAATAATAGCCATTAACTGTAATGTTCATTATAGGAAAGAAAGGTTTGGTTATAGCGTGAACGATAAAATTAAAGTAACAAATAGCGAATGGTATGTCATGAACTGTCTTTGGACAGCCGAACAATCATTGCCTTTAATGCAGATAGTTCCTTTGCTAAAGCAAAGTAATGGTTGGAGCAAAAGTACTAGTGCAACAATGGTTCGTCGTATGAGTGAAAAAGGACTTATCGGATATAACGAGCAGGGTAAAACAAAATATTTTTTCCCAAAGGTAAACAAAGAAGATGTTGTTGTTCAAGAAACTAAAGATTTCTTACAGCGTATTTATGATGGAAGTGTAGGAACAATGATGAGTGCACTTGTACGCCAAAACGATCTGTCTTTGGATGACATTCACGAATTACAACAGATTCTGAAAGACGCAGAATCAAAAGCGAAAAAAAGTAAGGAGTAACTGAAAATGGTAGATTTTATGTTATGGTTTTTAGAATCTTCCTTGTTAATATTATTTGTACTGGGAATACGCAAAATATTCAGTGGAAAAATCAGCTATCGTGCTATTTATGCATTATGGCTTGTTGTTGTATTTCGCTTTATGATCCCGGTAAATATTATCCCAACCCCTTTTGGTTTTGCAGATAACATGAAAAAATCGCTGGATCATCTTGAGCTAGAACTTTCTACCGCTGCGAATAACCCTGCAGCGATACCGCAAAAAGCACCAAATTTCACGTTACAAAAATCTGCCAACAAAAGCATTGGTGATACAGAAATAACTGCTAACAATACAAAAGACACAACCGTCGAACATAATAATGTTTTGACAAACTCTGAAGAAACGCATAGCTTAAATACGCCGCAGAAGCAGGAGAGAAGTCGTGACAACTCACTTTCATTGCTATTACTTGCACTTCCAATAAAGCAAATAGCCATGACCATATGGGGAATTGGAACGGTTCTCTTGTTGTTGTGTTTTGTATTGTCTAATCGACATATGACTAAACAGCTGCATAAATATCGTGTTTTTATTTCGCGAGTTGGCAATCTCGATATATTTGCTGTTGATACTATTCCAACACCGTGCTTATACGGCTTGAGACATCCAGCCATTTACATCCCGTCATTTTTGTTGGATGAGCAGGATCCACGCCATGTCTCACCAAACGAACTTCGACATATTATTGCTCACGAATCCGTACATTACCAGCATAAAGATTATATCTGGTCGATTCTACGCATGGCATTATTAACAGTCTACTGGTTCAATCCGCTGGCATGGATTGCAAGCAGTTGTTCTAAAAAAGATGCAGAACTATATTGTGACGAAACGGTATTGCAGCAGATTGGCTCGAAACAGCGTTTTGAATATGGTAATCTATTGATCAAACTTGCTGCAAAACCAATGATTGGCGGTTTTTGTTATTCCGTTGTACCAATGAGTCGCAAAGGGCGGGAGATGGAACGACGGATCAAAGAGCTAAGCTGTCCACAGAAACGCTACAAATGGTTGATACTTCCAATGTTTCTGTTGCTGCTATTTGGAATAGTCATCACCTGCAGTACCGGTACTGGCCTAGCAGTAAAAAGCAAAGCAACAGAAACATCTTCTGTAGCTATAAACGAGACTTTAGCACAAGTATATGCTCAAAATTTTTATTCGCATAATTTTGTGATGAATTCTTTGTCGGAAAAAAGCTTTGCAGAGCAGGCATTGACTATTAACACCTCGTCTTGCAATCAATCAAATGCCTCCTTCGCAAATGTATTGCTGGCAAGCAACAATGTTTCAAATACAATAACCGTAGAAGATACTATAGATGCCACAGATTATAAACTGTGCGAATCTTTGTTCCGCCGTTATGTTTCCGCATTTACAAATGCTATAAATACCGGTAATACAAAATTTTTAAAAACAGTACTTGCAGCAGATGCATACCATCAACAGAGTTCACTTGCCAAAAACTACTACAAACGCGGTATTCGCGAAAATGCTAAGTCTTTGGAAGTAACCTCTGAACAGACAACAGATCAAAAAGTGTACGTACTATCCAACGAAAAAATATATGTACGTTATGCAGATCAAACACAAAAACTAATCAAACAACGTTACCGCTATACCTGCGAAAAGATTGACGGCCAATGGTTTATCACAGAAATGTCTGATATTGAATAACCTAAGCCTCCCATACTGGAAGGTTTGCTGTTCAAACCACATATTGCTTATTATGTCAGTAAAATAATCGCTATTTTGTAACAGATATTGATTACCGCTGCTTCTTTTGGTGCAATTGTACCGCTGAAGCAGCTTGACGTTTCTTATCATCATCCAACGCTGCATAATGCTTACGTGTTGTATTTACATCATTATGTCCCAAGACCTCTGCAACCAAATAAATGTCGCCTGTTTGGCGATACAACGAAGTACCATAGGTACTTCGTAATTTATGCGGTGTAATATGCTTAAACGTTGTTACCTGACTTGCATATTCCGTCACCAGATTCTCAACGGCCTGTACACTAATACGGCGTCGCTGGATGGAATAGAAGAGTGCATGTTCATGACCTTCTTTCGGAATAATTTTACTTCTGGAATCTTCAATATAATTCATCAAAGCTTCCCGAACTTCTGCTCCAAAATAAACAAACTCCTCTTTACCACCTTTTCGAATAATACGAATTCGATTATCTCGAAAATCCAGATCTTCAATATCCAGACCAACACATTCAGAAACACGGATACCTGTTCCTAAAAACAACGTAAATATGGCAATATTTCTTAATCGATTTTTTTCATAGTAGGTTTTCTTGATCCCGGTTAAATTATCGCCACCATGTTCCACCAATTCTAATAATTCATTTACCTCGGAAGAATCCAATCGAATAATTTCTCGATCATGTAATTTGGGCATATCTACAACAACGGTAGGATTATTTTGAAGCTTACCACGCTTTTGATAATATAGATAAAAACTGCGTAAAGAGGCCATTTTACGATGAATACCACGTTCATCGTTTGTAAATTCCTGCCCATCGTATGTATACAGCTTCAAATATTCCATATATTCCTCGATATCTACCGGCTCTAATTGGTCTAAATATGACAATTCAATATCAGAAATCGGCTTAGACGCAAACAAAGGATTCGCACTCTGTAAAAAGCGAAAAAAAGTACGTACATCATAAGCATAACCAATCCGAGTCTTAATTGTTGTTGTCGGTTCAATTCCCCGAAAATAATCTTTACAAAAACTAGGAAGTTCCTGCAAAAGATCACGCAGCCTGCTGATATTCGTTGCTTTTAATTGTTGATGATATGTTTTTGTACGTTTCGTACCCATAAAAATTCACACGTTCCTTTCTAAGTTCGCTAAAAACCACAAAGCAAACTATAACTTGCAAAGCATTCACAGACGACATTTAACATTGCCAAAAGTCTCATCAAGTGAAAAAGCTTTAATATATTCGGAAACATACATATATTATACCCGAAATATGTCGTTTTGACAATATCTCTTTGGTAAACTGGGGTTTATCCAAGAGATTGATTTTAGCAAATACTGCTCTTCTTTCTCCATTTTATTATGACAGAAATTTGAAACTCAGACCTTTTGACACCCTAATCTTGTTAAGGAACACAGAGTCGCTTGCGACTCTTTCGCGCTCGAGCGGTGCTGTTTACAGCTAACTTCTTCTCCGCGAGATGCGCATCCTCGCGGAGCGTTTTTTACTTTATAGGAAACTTCTCGTTTCCTATAAAGTAAAAAAAGATGTTGACAGCTTTTATAGCCTTCAACATCTTTTATCATGTATGTATAAAATTATTTCGTCATTCGCCTGCTGATCGCAAATTCTAACGCAGCCAAATCATCAGAACTTAACTTCTGATTGACCAAATATTCTGTAATAAATTGTGAGACCGATCCATTGTACAATTTATTTAACAAAGCTTTCGTTTCGATTTCCTGCACTTTTTTCTTAGATACGTTTGCTCGACATATAAAGCCAGGATCTTCTCTGGTGATCGCACCTTTTTCGATCAAACGTTTGATCACTGTATAAGTTGTATTTTTCTCCCAGCCAATATATTCTTTGATGATCTTGGAGATATCTTTTGCAGCCAGCGCCTTATTAGACCACAATAACTCCATAACATTTAATTCTCCCTCATGCAAACGTAAATCTTTCATAATCGCTACCTCGTTTCCTGTCGATTTCATCCGACAACAAATTAATTCTACATATTAAGAATAAAATCGTCAATGGCAAAACTGCACAATTAAAACAGTCTACAATTGTGTAACTTTTAATACTACAATTGTAGACCACAATATCTTTGATTCTACCGATGTAGAAACCACTAATTATAGGCCTTGCCTGATTTAATAAATTACAATTTTTTAGTCTTCTTTTAGTTTTTTCAGTAATTTTTGAAAATAATCCGGCAATGGAGCGTCAAATTCCACATATTTTTTAGTGGTTGGATGGATAAAACCCAGTGTTTTTGCATGAAGTGTCTGTCCTGTTAATGCGTAGGGACTCTTCTGTGGTCCGTACACGGTATCTCCTAAAATCGGGTGTCCGATACTGGACATATGAACACGGATCTGATGAGTACGGCCTGTTTCCAAATTGCAAGCTATATAATTAAATTTTCGATTTAGATGATCTAATACCTGATAATGTGTAACTGCCGGCTTTCCGTTTTTTTCGTTGATCGCCATTTTTTTGCGATCAATTGGATTCCGTCCTATTGCACCTGTTATTGTGCCTTGTTCTTCTGATAGATTATTCCATACGATGGCATGATAGGTTCGTGTAATAGAATGGACCGCCAATTGTTCTGCAATAAATTGATGTGCCTTGTCATTTTTGCAGACTACAAGCACTCCTGTAGTATCTTGATCGATACGATGAACAATTCCCGGTCGCATCACACCATTGATCCCGGAGAGCGAATCTTTACAATGGTACAAGAGTGCATTAACCAACGTCCCCTCATAATGTCCCGGTGCAGGATGTACCACCATTTGTTTTGGCTTATTTACAACAATAATATCCTGATCTTCATATAAAATATCAATCGGAATATTTTGTGCTATAATGTCCGGTTCACGAAGTTCTTCAGGCTCAAAGTAAATCTCATCATGTTCCATCACTTTATAACTGCTTTTTACTGCCTTACCATTTATCAATACTCTTCCATTTTGAATTGCTTTTTGAAGTGCTGCTCGCGAATAATCCGATAGCATTTTTGACAAATATTTATCTAGCCGAAGTCCTATCACATCTTGATCCGTTACTCGAAAGCAAATGTTTTCATTCCTGCCTGACATAGCTCACCTCGCAAAATCTTCTTCTTTGTAATAAAATAACAATAATAGTAATGCGATCACGGCTCCGACCACAACATAACAATCTGCAACATTAAATACAGGAAAATGAATCAATGAAAAGTAAAAAAAATCGACAACATATCCCCGTGCAAAGCGATCGATCATATTACCAATTGCCCCAGCTGCGATCAAAACAATGGCACTCTGCAGCGGTCTCCATTTCCTGCCACTGCCCATCTTGCAATAAAAATAACACAGCCCACCAAATATGATAAGAGTGACGATCAATAATAAAACTCTTTGATTTTGCAAAATTCCAAACGCAGCGCCTCTATTTTCTAAATATTCCAATTGAAACACTCCGGGAATAAGTATAACATCCGGATGTCCCTGCAAAAAATGCACAGCAAGATATTTGCTTCCCTGATCAATTGCCAGCAAAAGAAACAGGGCAATCACTCCTAAAACATGTTGTCTTTTCATTCTTGTTCCTCATTTCCATCTACACAAAATCAGTTGATTATGTTGTAATTACTGCGTCTACCACCTACATAAACTCTTATATATGATCATGCCGCAAATTACCACAGCCAACACTTATGACTATTTCTTCATTTGATTACGCTCATGATTACGCTCACGTTATTTCCTTCGCTGGTCACGCCGTAATCACAGCATCAAGTGCCTGAGATAGCTCTTCATCGGTGACATCATCTGTCATTACTGCATTTCCAAGGCCATCCAACAAAATAAAACGAATCTGCCCTGCATTCATTTTTTTATCATTCTTTGACACACGAATAATATCTTCTTTTGTTAAGCCTTCAACTGTTGTTGGCAACTGCATCTGCTGAATCATCTCACAAATAGTTCGATACTGTGCTTCTGTAATCATATTTCTCAAATAAGATAAATACGATGCTGCAACCATACCGATGGCAACACATTCTCCATGAAGAAGTTCAAAATTCTTTAATTTTTCAATGGCATGACCAAGGGTATGACCAAAATTCAGCAGAGCACGCTCTCCCTGTTCCTTCGGATCATTTTCGACAACTTGCCGCTTGATATCACAACTTCCGTAAATAATCTCCGCTAATGCGGATAAGTCTCTATCATTCAATGCCATAATATTCTTTTGAATGGTATCAAAATAATTCATATCCTTGATCAATCCATGTTTAATAATTTCACCAAACCCCGAAAAATATTGTTCTTTTGTCAATGTCTTCAATGTAGAAACATTCATATAAACTGCCGATGGCTGATGAAATGCACCTACCATATTCTTATATCCACGGAAATCAACGCCGGTTTTTCCGCCAATACTGCTATCTACCATAGCAAGTAGAGAAGTCGGCAACTGGATAACACGAATCCCTCGCAAATAAGTTGCCGCAGCATATCCGGTCATATCACCTACAACACCACCACCAAGCGCAAGCAAAATGTCTTTGCGATCAAAATGTGCCTTGATCAATACTTCATATAAATCTTCAATGACATCCAACGTTTTCGAAGATTCCCCAGCCGGAAACGAAAATACGCAAACATATGCAGCTGCCTTTTGGGCAATAGTCTTCACTTTTTCTGCATAATGAGCTCCCACTGTATCATCGGTTACAATACATATTTTATGCGACTGAAGTGCAAAGTTCTGTAATACCTCTTCTAATCCATCATAATTGTTTGCCAAAGTAATATCATACAAGGGTTTGCCATCATAATGTACTGTCATTTTTTGTTTTGTCATAGTAAAGAACCTCCATGTTTGCATTCTCTATTCCACAAAAGGAAAGAGGGCTTATTCGGCCCCCTCTCGCATTCATATAAGAATCATTGTGATTATAATTCCGGATCAATAAAACTGAATGGATTGGCATCCATTGCAGGAGCCTGAGGCTGCGCTGTCGGTGCCGGTGTAACACCCGGTGTCTCAAACATTCCACCAAGATCCATTAACGGATCATCAATAATGCCATTACTTGCTCCGTCTGCTGCTGGTGCCGGTTCAGCCGCTGCAGGTGTCTCCGCAACAGTTTCCATTCCACCGATCAGATCGTTTGTATTGAACATATCTGCTCCACCGAGAAGATCATTCGCTGCCGGTTCTGTTCCACCAATCAGATCATTGGCTGTCATTTCGCTGCCACCGATCAGATCGTTTGTAGCAAACATATCCGTTCCACCACCAATCAAGTTATCGGCTGTCGGCTCACTACCACCGATCAGATCGTTACCACCAAGAATGTCATTCGGTACCGGCTCACTCATTGCAGGCTCTGTTCCACCGATCAAGTCATTGCCACCAAACATATCTACTCCACCGAGCAAATCGTTTGCTACCGGTTCACTTGCTACAGGCTCTGTTCCGCCAATTAGATCGTTATCAGCGAACATATCTGCCCCACCGAGAATATCATTCGATGCAGACTCGCCGCCACCAATCAATCCATTATCCACTGGAACTGCTGGTTCTTCAGCAGGCGTTGTGATCCCAGGAATATCCATCAGCATCGGATCTGCCGCCGGCGTTGATGGTGCAGTTGCATCTACAGTCGGAATATCTAAGCCCAAATCTAGGGAAACTGAACTTCCCGCCTCTGTTTGTGCAGGTGAATCCGATGAAATGTCTAACGATATATCACCTACCGGTGACATATCTACGGATGAAACATCCAAACTAACTCCATTATCCTCCGCTGCAGGTGCTGTATCCGATGTAATATCTGAAGATACATTCAGAGTGATTCCCTCATTCAAGGTACTAGCTACCTCCTGCTCTGCATTAACTCCGGCAACATCAGCGATCGAACCTGTTGTGCTTTCTGTATTGTCTGACGGAAGATCGCTAAAAGATCCCTCTGATGAAACCGGAACTGTAAAGGATACCGGTTCAACAGGCACTTCCTCAACCTTAGGTGCATCAGCATTATCATCTGGCAATTCAACAAATGGAGCCGGAGAACCAATATTGATCGGAATGATTCCAGGATCATCCATTACCATATCAGCACTTGGCGCCTCATTCATCAATTCCTCTAATTCAGGAACAAAAATAGAAAAGCTCTCGCTGTCCAGCATCTCAATCTGTGCCTCTGCAAGTTTCTTAAACTGTAATCTATAATTTTCATAGCTCTGTACAAGTTTACGCACATGATTTCTTGTTTCTTCCAACTCACGATTAGCTTTTGCTTTTGTAATCTCCGTTTGTGCCTGTGCCTCTCTGCGCAGTGATTCAATCTCTGCCTTAGCCTCTCTTGTCATTGCTTCTGCCTTTGCAGTTGCTTCAGACATAACAGAGTCGGCCTGTGTCTTAGCAGCCTCCTGTGTTTCTGTCGATGTCTTCTCAGCAAGCACCAGAGCCTTCTGGAGTGTGGATTCCATTTTCTTGTAATACTGGATTCCCTCACTCAAAGAACTGATTTTCTCTTTTAAGCTTTGATTTTCTTTGTACAACTCCTCATAACTGCCACGAATTTCCTCCAAAAAGTCATCTACATCCTTTTTGTCGTATCCTCCCATCTTCGATTTAATTTCTCGATTCTGGATATCAATTGGTGTAAGCATACTCATACCTCCCTAAATGTATTGTTGTACCATGATGTGATATCTTCCCTTTTTTGATCGTACACCTGTCTGACGAAATCGGTATTTTCCATATCCTCTGACAGATATAATATCTCCTTCTCTCAGAAGTTTTGCATTCTCAGTACAACACTTTCCGTTAATATATATATTGCCATCCCGGATCAGTTGTAACCCCTGTGTACGCGAAGTGCGAATTGCAACTGACAACACTGCATCTAACCGCGGCGTTGTTACGCTTCCCGAAATGTCTTTATATTTTTGTTCCCAGTGGAGTTGGTTTAATGGGATACATTCTGTCTTCACAGTAGTATGACGGATTCGATCTAATTCCAAGATCAAGCTCTCCATATTGGATTTACAAAAAACATATCCAACGGCCGCCGAAGCACCTTCCGGTCCCTCCATCCGTACAAGAATGTCTCCTATCTGATCTCGTTCCAATCCCATCCCCATGACCGTCCCCAAGTAGTCACGATGTGTCAATGCTTCGCCAAACTTCCGGTTTACCGGCGCGATCCTGATACATGATATAGGAAACTGTGTATCAGATATTCGATCCATATATTCCGGTGGCATAAACATAAGAACCCGACGATCAGCCTCTTCATATCCGCCATAAGCATATAATGGCAGTTGTTCCACATGTGTATCCGGATATAATTCTGCCAATGCCTGACAGGCTAACTCCTGCTGTGTGATCGTTACGAAATCACTATAAACACAAATTCCACGTTGATATGCCATATTGCCCAAATCCCGAAAACGCTTGTATAATATTTGGTCTTCTTTTGAACGTGGCATTCTTAAAATTCCTTATTCAGCGTCGGGATATTAAATCCATCTCCCTCAGCCATATTTTTAATATAATCGCCGGATATATCAATATTTTTAGGTGAAAACACAAATATGTAACGGGAAACCTGACGCATATTTCCGGAGATTGAAAAAATACAGCCGGAAATAAAGTCCATAATACGCTGTGCTTCCATAATATCAATGCCCTCGAGATTAACAACGACAGGCTGTCCATCCATCAAAACTTCGCACACCTGCTGTGACTCTCCGAAATTACTTGGCTTGATAATACATACTTCCAAACCGTTTGGTGCCGTACGAATAGGAACGACCTTATTGGTCGATGTCCGAAAACTGGTTCGTTTCGGCTGTGGTGCCGGCTCATCATAATCATCAAAAGATGGTGCTTCCTGTTTAGCAGCTCGCTTCTCCTCTCGATAGCGCGGTCTTACTTCTTCTTCCTCAACATAATCATCCGCAAAATCGTCATCATAATCTTCATCTTCCGGTGCAAGTTTGAACCAATTTAAAATTGAATCAATTCCCATGTTATAACCTCATTTCTGTATGAAGAACTTCATACATATATTTTGTGCTCAAACAATCTCTGTGATCATAAAATGTCTATCATACGCTGATTGCTTAAACAGCATAATTCCTTTCTCCGAAAATCCCGGTACCAACGCGCACATGAGTTGCTCCTTCTTCAACAGCAATCTCGTAGTCGTTGGTCATTCCCATAGAAAGAACATTCATATCAATATTATCAATGTTTTTCGCACTAATGTCAACTAACAATTTGTGTAATTTATGAAAAATCGGACGATTTTCTTCTGGTTTTTCGACAAATGGCGCTATCGTCATTAAGCCTCGCACATGAACACGTGGCAATTTGGCAATCTGTCGGATCAAACTCTCGGTTTCTTCAGGCTTGATTCCAAATTTACTATCCTCACCAGCAACATTAACTTCTACTAGAATATTTGCATGAACATCCTTTTTCTCACATTCTTTTTCGATTGCCTCAGCCAAATGGAGCGAATCCACGGAATGGATCAAACCGGCTCGTCCAACCACATATTTTACTTTATTCGTCTGTAAATGTCCGATGAAATGCCATTCCAGATTTTTAGGAAGCGCCTCATATTTTTCTTTCATTTCCTGTGCTTTATTTTCACCAAACTGTGTTTTACCGGCATCTATCGCTTCCTCGATCATCTCGATCGGCTTTGTCTTGCTCACAGCGATCAGCGTAACCTCTTTCGGATCACGACCACTGCGTTCACAAGCTTCATCAATCTTTTGCTGTACCTTGATCAAATTTTCACGTACCATAGTCTTTCATTCCTTTCTAATATATGATCTGATTTTCTTTCATCAGCTTTGGATTCAAAATAATATGGTCATATGTTGACAGTCCATATACCGTATTATTTTTTGCAATTGTATATTCTTCATTTTCATACAATTTGTCAATCAATTGAAAGCGGCAATACCCTTGATTACAATTATATACACCGTTTAACGTTTCTGTCTGTGACAGCGTCGTTTCTTTCGACGAAGCATTATCCTTACGGATCACCGTGCCTGCCTCAAAGGAATCCTTGTCAATATACACCATATCGTTATCATCGATGTAATAAACATCAATTGCCACAAGCTTATTATCGGTAACCGATTTCAAATAATAAGTGCCGTTATCATCGTTTGGTCCATTTGATAAATACTCCTTCGGGAATACATAGCATTCCTTTTTTATAATGGAAGAATTCGGTATTTTCAAGCCTTGCGCATGATTGAATTCAATATGAACATCAATATAACGATTTTCCAAATATTGGATCATATATTGATTAAGATCTAATTTGGCATATTGCCCGCCGTTGCTTGTATACGTCGTTACCGGAACACTCATCGACAGATCATCTTTTTGCATGGTGATCTTAATCTGCTTCTGTCCGCTAAGCTTTTGAAACTGTTTGCTTGTAAGTGGCAATATGATCGACCAATTTTCACTTTTTACAAGCTTATATACGTTCGTCCCACTCGCCGCCTTAGAAGAAGGACGAAGCTGTTTCCAATGATCTGTCGTATCCTTAAAATAATCTTCCTTAACATCCTGATAAGAAACATTTTCCATACCATCCGTTACAAACGACACAACACCTGTCTGCTTTGCCTTGACCACTTCAAAGCCAACCGCCTGATCGGTATTATCCTTGATCAGCTTCTGCAATCGAGATTCGAAATTAACGGTTGAAAGCTGCAACACGGTATTATCAATATCATAGCGAAAATTTGATATTTTGTTATAGGAAGACAACGTAAAATCTTCACGAAAATTAGAAATGCTGTCGCGTATCTCTCTAGTATCCTGCGCACTAAGCTCCACACTTCCAGTATCCATCTCCGACAATTTCTGTGCAATGTCTCCTGTTCCATCTACTGAATATACATTTGTACGCAGACCAACACGATCACCTTCGCCCACATAGTAATTAATATATCCGGTCTTTTGCGTATTCACCAATACTTCGTCTCGTAAGATCAATCCGCGGATCGTTTCATCATCTGCAATCTGCGTTTCATTCACTTCATAGATAGATAGATGATCTTTTGTCATGGACATAATAAACATAACTAAAAGATACAGTGAAAATAAGCAGAGAATAACTCCAAGGGTTTTAGATCTGCGTCGTTTCATCGATACGATATTACCTGTTTTTTTTCTATTTGCCATGGAGTTGTCACCTCTCTTCACATTCTCACTTTATTTTTACAAACCACTCTTTATTATAATCTTTTTTGTAGATTTTGTCCATATTTTGACGTTTATGTATATTTTTCCAATAAAGATTAAAGCAACATTGAGTGCAAAGTTTGAGTGTATAATTTGAATCTCTCTGGTAATACTTAGAATAACCATAATAAAAAGGAGGTTACTACATTGAAGACATTGGATTATATTTTATTAACGTTAGTGATCATCGGTGCGATCAACTGGGGACTGATCGGCTTCTTACAGTTCGATCTGGTCCGTGTATTATTTGGCGATATGAGTTTGTTGTCACGTATCATCTATGCAGCAGTGGGCATTGGCGGACTATATGCGATCAGCTATTATGGTAGGATCCGTTCCCAGTCATAATTTGGGGCAAGGCAATTACTATAGTTCTCTGCTGGCAGAAATCACTATGTTGTGGCTGCAAAATGCTTAGTATTCTTTGAAATAATAAGCAATATGTAACAAAACAGCAGCTTCGGATGTGCGAAGCTGCTGTTTTGTTATTTTATATATTCTAATAGTTTATTCATTTGCAGATATAGGCTTTCGCCACCGACTGCTTTCAAGACAACAGATATATAGCCATTGCCCTCTTTGTCCTTTGAATACAAGATCAAACAAGAACCCGCCTTCTGCGTTGTTCCGGTCTTACCTCCAATAACCTTTACACCTTTCGGAGCTGTTGCTGTTCCGATCAAATAGCGATCTGTCGTCTTAAAATATTTCGTATGTTTTTTGCCGTCTTTGTCAGTATATTTTGCCTTATAATTTGGTTGATTAATAATATCCATAAATGTATCATACTGCAATAATTCATGAAAAACCAAATACAGGTCATATACGGTAGTATAATGCTTATCGTCATGCAGTCCATGCGGGTTGACAAAATGCGAATCAATTGCGCCAAGATCTTTCACTTCGTCATTCATCATATCAACAAACTTTTCAACACTACCACCAACATGTTCTGCAATGGCTACTCCTGCATCATTTCCCGAAAAGACCAAAAAAGAATACAAAAGATCACGCAATACGATCTTATCTCCTTCTTTAAAACCGCACAACTTAGCACCATATTCCGTAATATTGGCTGCATCATGACTAAATGTGACTGTATCATCTAAATTACCGTATTTCAAAGTAACAAGTGCTGTAACAATCTTAGTAATGCTTGCCGGATACATTCTATCATAAATATTTTTGGAAAATAGCATCTTTTGCTTCGTATCATTTACGATCATTGATGCTCCCGCTGTCATAACACTATCACTGCCCTCTTTGGACTGTTTATTTTTAGGAATCACACAGATATCTTGTGAAAGATAATCCAAAGAGTATGCACCGCCACTTGCCACTACAGTACCTGTTTGCATTTGAGGGCGATAATTCAAGCTGCTCTCTCCGGATGAACCGCATCCGGAAACACACAATGTAACCGCTAAAAATAATGCGGTCAATCTGCCGTATTTTTGTATTGTATTTCTCATTCTGCCAACCCTTCTTTTCTAAGCACTTCGCGCCATTCCAAATCTCCACGGTCTAATGCTTTGACAAGTAGTTCTGCTGTTGCCAAATTCGTTGCAAACGGAATATTATAGGTATCACACAAATGGATCACTGTATTTACATCCGGTTCATGTGACTTTGGAGATAACGGATCCCGCAAAAAAATCACCATATCTATCTCGTTATGTTCGATCTGTGATGCCAATTGCTGTTCACCACCCAAGTGACCGGCAAGATATTTATGCACCGACAGATTTGTTACCTCCTCGATCAACCGACCTGTCGTTCCCGTTGCATATATATCATGCTTACTCAATATTCCGCGATAAGCAATTGCAAAGTTCTGCATTAATATTTTCTTTGCATCATGCGCTACCAACCCAATATTCATATGTTGTTCACCCCTTTAATTCTATCAAAGTATTTTTAGGAAATATATCCCGCTATAATTCTAGATCCATATCAATGTCCCGCTCTGCATCACTTCCATACATATTACGCATAGAAAATCCACCTTTGCTGGATTTGGCAGGTTGTATGCTGATATTCATGATCAAACCTATTCCGATCATGGATGATAACATCGAACTCAGTCCATTGCTCAGAAACGGTAATGGAAGTCCGGTATTTGGGAACATAAATGTTGCAACACTTATATTTGCAAATACCTGAAACATATACATAGATGCTACTCCCATTGCAATCATCTTCCCCAATAAATCCTGTGCCTTTCCAGCCACACTAAAGCACTTAAAGATCACAATCGCAAGCAGTATCAAGATCAAACAGCAGCCCAGGAAACCAAACTCTTCTCCAATGACAGACCAAATAAAATCACTCTCACGTACACCTACGCTGCTATAGTTTCTACCGACTTTAGCATCTCCGCCATCTTGCAAAAACTTGCCATATATTTTGCCCGAGGCTATTGCTCGAATAGAGTGCAGCTGCTGATAATTATATTTCTCCGAGTTTGGAAAGGTATCCGGATACAGCCATGACATGATTCGATTATACTGATACCCTATCAACAGTCCATTATGTGGCTGCTGAATATACCAAGCACCTACAATACCGATTGGAACAAACAGCAATATGATCGGCACTATAATGCGATAGGACAACCCCGCTGCAAATATCATTACGACCATGATAAATGCAACGACCAGACTGGAACTTAGGTCAGGCTGTTTTAAGATCAATAACATTGGAACTGCTGTTATTACTAACGTCAATACTAATGTTTTGACCTGGGACATTTTACTGGACCGCCTTACTAAGAAAACTGCCAGCGTCAAAATAAATATAATCTTCATTAACTCTGTCGGCTGAAATGTCAGTCCCAGCATACGAATCCAGCGCTTGGCATCTGTACCATTGTTAGTTCCCAGCGGCGTATACGTAGCCAAAACAAGTATAACACCTATTACATAAAATATTGCTGTAAACTGACAGATAAAATGATAGTCTAATACCGACAAAATGGCAATGATCACGATTCCCATGCAGATTCCCATGATCTGGCCCTTCATATAAGACATTCCATCATCTTCTCCACCTGCCAGTCGAACTGCAAATGCACTGATCATACATAACACCAGTACAACACCAAGAAGAGAAATATTGTAACGCTTCCAGTCATATTGTTTGATACGATTTATCATCTTAAATTCATCCCCATTTACCCAGCATGTTTCAATTTTGTGTCAACAGTTTATCCGCAGCCGAACCTATTCAGATTCTTTACTTGCGGAAATTTCTGGATCCTTTGATCGGAATATTAGCCAACAATGCATTGACTGTCTCTGACCCAACTTCTGTTTTTGCCATTTTGATATCTAACTCATCCGTATCAATATCCAAGTATTTGGATATCACCTGAATGATGTCATTTTTCATCTGATCCATTAACTCTGGAGAGCAAACAGCGCGATCAGAAGTAATGGCAACTTTTAGTCGATTCTTAGCAATATCACTGCTTGAACCGGAACTCTTAAAAAAATTTGAAAAAATACTCATATCTTCTCCTCCATACGCTATATGCGCAGTAATATTATTTCTTAAAAATTGCCTTTAACTTCTGGAACAATCCATTAGTTGCTTCCAGATTCAAGTAAGGCACTTCCTCGCCCAAAATACGATGACAAATATTCATATATGCCTGTCCTGCCTGACAGTCTTTACCAACGAGCGGCTCACCTTGATTGGTTGAAATAACAATATTTTCATCATCCGGCACAACGCCGATCAGATCAACGGCCAGGATTTCAACAACATCTTCGCTTGACATCATGTTTCCCTCTTTGACCATATCGGTACGCAAACGGTTAACTACCAAGTGAGTAGATCCAATCTCATTTGCCTCTAACAGACCAATGATACGATCTGCATCACGGACAGCAGACACCTCCGGTGTCGTTACAACCAATGCACGGTCTGCTCCTGCAATCGCATTTTTAAATCCCTGCTCTATACCCGCCGGGCAATCCATTAATATGTAATCAAATTCTTCTTTCAGATCGTCTGCAAGTTTTTTCATCTGCTCTGGTGTAACAGCTGTTTTATCCTTAGTCTGTGCGGATGGCAGCAGGTAAAGATTTGGATAGCGCTTGTCTTTGATCAACGCCTGCATAATACGGCAGTTGTTCTCAACAACATCAACCAGATTATACACAATACGGTTTTCCAGTCCCATAACTACATCTAAGTTACGAAGTCCTATATCCGTATCGATCAATACTACTTTTTTGCCCAACATAGCAAGACCGGTTCCGACATTTGCCGTAGTTGTTGTCTTACCTACACCACCTTTACCGGATGTAATTACGATTACTTCACCCATTGTTTACCTCATTTCTGCATACGCCACTCTGTCTTGATTACTCTATTACTTCTATAATTCCGGATCATGCCCGTATGCTGACACAATCCCGCAAATTATATTGTACCAAAAAGCGATAAGGAAATCCACTTTTTTCGTGAAAAATCACGAAATTACAATCGAATATCCCCCATCACATCTTTATCCAATGGTTCAATATAAATATTTCCATCTTCCCAAAATGCAATCTTGGTTTCTTTTTCTTTCTTCTTTCTTGGCTTATCCGGGGAACGTGCAATCGTATCTGCGATACGGATCTGCACCGGATCCATATCCAGTGCAACAACAAACGCATTCGTATTTCCAGAAGATCCTGCATATACATTGCCCTTTAAGGATCCAAGAATGATCACATTCCCCTTAGAAACTACTTTTGCCCCTGCTTTGACATCTCCAATGATGATAATGCTGGTTTCCACATCCAACACCTGTCCGGAGCGAAGATTTCCTTTGAAAAACTGTCCTGTACTGTAGTCAATCTCTTCCTGTCTGTTTTCTATGCTATTTTGAAATGCTGTCTCCAAAGCCTCGTCCTCTTCCATGATACACGGAATCAGTAAATGGCAATTTTCCTGAATACAGTCTACCAGCTGCATCTTCTCATCATCGCTCAGCTTTTTCCCTTGAAAAGATACTGCTTTCGTCGCTTCTCCCCAAAAGGCTGCTGACTCCTTAAATTTCTCGCTGACGGCCTGCTTAAGTTCTTCAAACGCAGCTTCCTCGTTCAGTACAATAACAATGCCTGACTTGGTGCCTTTCATTGCTACTAATTCACTCATAGATCTCCTCCATTCCTCATACGATAGATTAATCCGTATGCGTTGTATTGGATTCCGGCATTTTAATCTTACCGGATACTTTCTTTTTGTTCTTACTAAAGTAATATTTATAAACATCTCTTGCCGTCTGTGCAGCATTGGATGATGTAAAACCGTTAGGTATTACGCAAGTTACAGATATTTCAGGATTCTTGTACGGTGCATAAGAGACGAAATATGCATGGTTGGCATGCAATTTACTCTGCTGAGCCGTTCCTGTCTTGCCGGCGATCTTTACTTTCATTCCGCTGAACATAGATCCAATGGAGCTTCTGCTTCCATTGACCACTCGATACATTCCGTTATGAACTGCTTTCCATGTCGAGTTAGCAATATTCACCTTATTACGAACCTTTGCATGATTATCCAGTATCACATTGCCATTGACATCCTTTACCTGATCGATCAAGGTCAGATCATAGCAGGTACCACTGTTGGCAACCGTTGTAACATAACGTGATAACTGGATCGGCGCATAACTATGTGTTGCCTGTCCAATTGCAGAACGCACAGCATCCGTCTTGGAGAAGTTCGGCTCACTTTCCGGAAGTTCGACACCGGATTTATCTGTCAATCCAAACATATCCGCATATTTTTTTAGCCGCGATAAACCGCGCGCATTATTTACCTGCCCGTGTGTAAGACCGCTCAGTTTATATCCTACGGTATAGAAAAAGTAGTTACAAGACACTTCCAACGCACCAGATACGTTAATGCTTCCATGACCTGCCGTACTCCAACATTTTGGAGACGGTGTGATCTTATCAAACGTAACATTATCATGGATCATTGTTCCGGTACTGATCACTCCTTCTTCTAATCCCGCTACAGAAGATACGACCTTAAAGGTAGATCCCGGTGCGATCTTTTGCTGTGTTGGTCGGTTCATCAGCGGAGATGAAGTATTCTGTGTTAAATATGAATAAAAATAATCCGAATCAACCTGATTTGCCATCTTATTATTATCGTAACTCGGATAAGAAACCATAGCCTTTACATCACCAGTCTTAGTATCTGTTACAACGATGGAACCCGAACACGGATCCAGGCCAAGCTGTCCCGGCGTAATCTCCAATTTACGGATCTTGCCGGTCAAGAAAGAATACGGCGATGTAATACCATGCTTAACCTTACTGTATTCCTGAGCATTGTATTTGATATCACCTTGATCAAATAACAGCAGGCAGCAGTCCTGCCCTGATATTTCATAATGATAGATCAAATAACTGTATACCATCTTACTGTATGTTGTATCATCTTCCAACAGTTTTAATCCATAATCGACCAATTTTTTGTATATTTCTTCCGTACTGTAATAGGAATCACCAATCTTTAGCACACTCAGATCAATCCAATTGGCAGAAATTGCATACTGCAAATATTGACTGAGACTAATCTTCCCATTTTGGTACTTTTTATAGGTATCATCTGACGTATCTATGTCATCCGTCAAAACAGTCCCCTCATTCTTCAACGCAGTATAAAAATATGAAACGAAATCCTGCATGTCTTCCGGAAGCTGTTTGTAAGTTTTTTTGCTGTCCGCTGCCAAATATGTCTTTAATCTGCTCATAATACGTTTGGATTTTGTCTTATATTTTATATATATTGCTTTTTCCAGATCAGACGCATCTTTCTCTGTGAATCTGGTGACATCGATCACATTATTCTGGATCAATGCATTGTATACATCATAAATTGGAATTCGAATTTCAGAAGCACTGCGCCCACGGCTTCCTGCATCAGATCCATTGCTGATCTTTGATAACAAAATTCCGGCAATATGCTCCTCCAAGAGATCGTAACACTCCTTCTGAAGTTTTGCATCAATCGTAAGATACAAATTATTTCCCGCAACAGGATCTGATTTTTTCGTCACATCCAGTACACGGCTTGTTCCACTATTGATCGACAAAGTTTCACTGCCTTTTTTGCCCTTGAGATAATTTTCACAACTACTCTCAAGACCGGAGATACCAATCTGATCAGATGTCGTATAATCTGTATTTGGGTCTTTCTGCTTTAATTCCTCCAGTCGCTCCGTTGACACAGCTCCGGTATAGCCTAATATATGTGCAAAATATTTGCTATTTTTGTATACACGTGTTGTATCATCTGAAATATTTACGCCGGGAAGATCAGCACTGTTTTCTTTGATCGCTGCAACAGTAACATCATCGACATCGTTTGCCAATGTGATCGTTTCATACATTTTATAGCGATTCATAAACATTGCATATCGTACAGCCATAATTTTTAATGCAGTATCTTCATCATATTTTTTATCGATCAAAAACTTTGGGCTGTTCGATCCCTCATCATAACGAAGATACTCAAATAACTCCCTGGCAGACATATCACGCTGCTCCTGTGTAAGCTCTTCCACCCTTTTGGCGGAAAAGATTTCTTTTTTGAAACGAAGCAAAGCGTTTCCGGATAATGTATATTCTAAGTTGCCTTTCTTGTTTTTATGAATATAAAATTCTACGGATAATGTACCATCATTTTTCTCAATTAATTGGATCAAACGGTAGATCATTGCATTTTTGTCTTTGGACGACAGACCTTTGGTCTTATCATTTTCCTCAAAGATCACGTTATGCGATAGTGCATTATAGGCCAATAACTTTCCATTACAATCATAGATATTTCCACGTGTTGCTTTAATCTCGCGTGTTTTTGTTGCCTGTTGCTGGGATTCCTTCTCATATTCATCCCCTTTCACAATCTGAAGCTGAAACATTCGATTTACCAACAAGGCAAACAATAATATGTATACCACTAAAACAGGCAGCAGGCGCACTGAAAAAAACACCTTTAAATATCGTTTTATGGTATCTAACATGATGCTACCTCTCTTTCTATCCCTCAAAAGGCTTCTTTGGTTTCAACAATACTTCTACCGGCGGATTGATCTTGGCATCCAGCTTATGAATAATGCGGAATAACACCGCACCTAAAATGACCGTATAGATCATCTCCGGCAATATCACACTTTTCACATAGAAAAGTATGTTTAATCTGCCGCGTAACATAAAATTGCAGGCATAATATAACACACCGTATATGACATCGCTGCCGGCAATGGCAACAATAGGTACAGTCAGATCCTCCTCAAAGTACAATTTGCTGGCAGCACCACACAAATATCCAACAACAGAATAGATCAATATTCCGATACCGATCACACTGCCGTATAAGGCATCAGTAAGCAATCCGCTGATCACTCCGGCGAATATACCGCACTTTCGTCCATATAATAATCCTGCAGCAACAGTCACTACCAAGATCAGATTTGGCACCATATGTGCGATCTCTATATAACGAAAAACAGTTGTTTGCAGCAAGAAATTTATGATAAGCAGCACAAATATTGTTATGTAACGCCTCAATTCAACATCTCCTTTAATTCGTCTGAATTTTTCACTTTAGTAATAACCAGCACCATATCCAATTTGCGAAAATCTGCTGCAGGCGTCAGATATGCCGTCTGTGTCAAATTGGATACATCTTTTTTCAGATCATGCACGTATCCGATCAGGATTCCTGAAAGATATTTATCACTGATCTGAGATGTGACAACTTCATAACCATCTTCGATCTTAGCATTGCCGGATATACTGCTAACCTCGATCACACCATCATTCATTAACTGCAGATTTCCGCTTACAATGCAGCTATCTGATGTTTTTAAAAAGGTACCATATACGTTACTGTCATCATCAATGATCGAACGAACAGTAGAATACGACTTTTTAACATCTGTAATGATCCCAACCAGTCCGTCTCCTGCCATTACATTCATATTAACGGCCAGTCCATCTTCCGATCCTTTATCAATAATAAAAGTGTTGTACCAATTATCAGGATCACTACTGATAACTCTTGCAGCTACTTTCGGATAACTTGCATACTGCTCGTCTAACTTGTACAGCTTACGGAAATCTTCCAACTCATACTTATCCTGTTGCAGCAAGCGGTTTTCTGCTGACATTTCATCTAATTTTTTTTGCAAAGCATCATTTTGTTTCAACAGTTTATTCATTGTGGTAATATGCTTTGTCTGTTTAGCAATCTTACGTCCTATCGTATTAATACCCCTCTGCATCGGTGTGATCACACCGCCAACTGCTGACTGTACCGGTGCCATTTTGTCATTGAAACGAAATGAAACAACAATCATCAAAATACTGACCACTGCGATCACTGCTAATATATATTTAGGGTCAATGGTAATTTTCGTTTTTTTACGCATTTTCTGATCCTTCCTCAAACTGCATTCTTATTTCATAAGCGTTACATATTTTGCTGCCTGTTTGCTATGCTCTGCAAAATACCCCAAACCGGAAACTGCCGTTTCCTGCGGCTTGTCCGAGATATTGACAGCCACTCCGGTTTTTGTCTGAAGCATTGCCGCCAGTCCATGAATCTCAGAGGAGCCTCCTGTCAAATAAATGCCACGTTCCTTTATGTCCATGGATATTTCCGGAGGTGTATGTTCCATAATGGAACGCGCCTGCGTTATGATTGTCTCAAAAAACGTAGTTGCAAGTGGTGCAACCTCTGCACTCGTAAGCGTAATCTCACCAGGAAGTCCCTTCACAACATCTCTGCCTACCAACTTCATGGATCGATCCAGTGTTGTCGCGGCGATCAGCTCTTTTTTGGCCTGCTCTGCAGTCCTACAGCCGATCAAAAAGTTGTATTCCTTGCGCACATAACTGCGAATAAGCATATCCAATTCATTTCCACCGGACGGCAAAAGCTTACTGACTACAATTCCACCTAGAGAAAGTACCGAAATTTCTGTTGTGTCAGCACCTACATCGATGATCATTGCCCCACGCAGCTTCTCCACATCCAAACCAAGTCCAAATGCATTAGCAACCGGTTTATCTACTAAAAAAACTTTCTTTGGTTTCGTTTCACCGCGGGAAATAATCTGGGAATATGCTTGTTTCTCAACTTCCGTGATATCAGCCGGAACTGCCAGATAATACTCACAGCCTTTGATCTTCTTTTTACCGGACAAAGAATAGTTCATGTAATTCCACAAGGCGATCATATCCTGCATATGTGCGATCACGCCATGCTGCAGTGGAAAAGAAACATGAATGCTTGGCGGTTCTTTTTCATACATTTCATAAGCTGTTTCGCCAATGGCGATTGGCTTATTCTCTTTGCCAACAGTAGAGACTACATTGCGTTCTAATTTTACAATGCCATTTCCTTTTTTATAGATTTTGATGGTACCGGTTCCAAAATCAATACCATATGTCTTTTGTGCCATGGAAATTCTCTCCTTCCCATCCCTTAAACGGGTTTGTCCATATATCCGCTCTCGCGGAAACTAACATAGCGGTTGTCCCCTATGATAATATGGTCAACCAGCGGGATACCAATCAGATTTCCCGTTTCTATGATTCGTTTTGTCAAAATAATATCGTCTTTGCTCGGTGTCGGATCTCCAGACGGATGATTATGTAACAGTAAAATACTGACCGCTTTGTGCTTTAGCGCATTGTAAAAGATCTCACGTGGAGCTGCTAATGATGCGTTAAATGACCCATTGGATAATTCCAAATCATCCTGCACCGCATTTTTCCCATCTAAGATCAAAAGCCGAACCTGCTCCGTCTCCAAAAAACGCATCGATAAATATGCTCTTGCTACTATGGCAGGATTATCACAAAGCAGGATTTCTTCGCCGTCTAACGATCTCATCATGCGTTTCGTGATCTCAGTCAGGCAGCGCAACTGTATCGCTTTGACTCTCCCGATTCCTTCCAATTCCTGCAGTTGTTCCTGCGACATCTGAAATAGTCCGCCAATCCTTTTACCCGGAATATGCTGCAACACTTTCTGTGCCAATTCCGTAGACCGCAATCCACCACAGCCTGTTCGAATAATGACTGCCAATAGTTCCGCATCCGACAACACTTGCGGACCATACATAACACATTTTTCGTATGGTCGTTCCGAAGCCGGCAATTCTTTCATGGTTTGTATTGTTTTTCCCATAGTACCTCCTGTTGTCAGAAGGCTCTCCTTTGCACACTCTTCATCTTAGCATAAATTATTTTCTTTGTATAGAAGCATACCTCAAAAAAGAAATGACTTTTTCGTGAATTTTCGACGCCAAATCCTATGCAGGATCAGAACTAAACCTGTCTTTTATGGTAATTTCACAAGGTTTTCCTGTACAAGGTACTGTAAAGACATTGTAATGCCAAAACGAGCATGATACCATGTAAGCCCCCCCTGGAAATAGACCGCATACGGCGGTTCGATCGGCCCATCTGCGCTAAGCTCGATCGAAGAACCCTGCACAAATGCACCTGCCGCCATAATAACATCACTATGATAGCCGGGCATAGCATACGGCTCCGGTGCCACATGGCTGTCAACCGGAGAGCCGGCTTGTATCCCTTTGCAAAAAGCAATAACTGCTTCCGGAGATCCAAGTGTAACCGCTTGAATGATATCATGACGGCTCTCTGTGCCATCCGGGACAACCGGGAAACCTAATCCTTCATATACATTTGCTGCAAAAATCGCGCCTTTTAATGCGCCTGCCGTTACCGTTGGTGCCAAGAAAAATCCTTGAAAAAATGCTTGATTTACCCCCAACGTCGCACCGACCTCTTTGCCAAGTCCCGGTGCAGTCAACCGATACGCACAAAGATCCACTAACTTTTCTTTACCGACAATATATCCGCCGATCGGAGCCAGTCCGCCACCAGGATTCTTGATCAGGGATCCTACACAGAGATCAGCACCGACCTCAGTTGGTTCTATCGTTTCGACGAATTCTCCATAGCAGTTGTCAACCATACAGATAACATCCGGTTTAATGGATTTAATAAATGCAATCAATTCGCCAATGCGTTCCACAGAAAGCGTCGGTCTCGGATCATATCCCTTGGAACGCTGAATAGTGACTAACTTTGTATTATCCCGTAACGCTGCCTTGATCCTTTCAAAATCAAAGCTTCCATCCGGCAGCAGATCTACCTGTCGATAGGATATACCAAATTCTTTGAGAGATCCCGGTGGATTCACTTCTCTGGTCCCGATCACGCCCTCCAAGGTGTCATAGGGTCTGCCCACCGGTGAAAGAAGTTCATCGCCCGGACGAAGCATTGCCGACAATGCCACCGTAAGCGCATGTGTTCCACAAGTAAGCTGTGGACGTACCAATGCAGATTCTGCCCGAAAAACATCTGCATAAACTGCTTCTAGGGTCTCACGGCCAAGATCATCATAACCATACCCTGTTGATGACTCAAAGCAGGCAGCACTCACTCTGTTTTTCTGCATTGCTCGAAGCACCTTGATCTGATTTAGTTCTGCCACTTGATCGATCTGCGCAAAACGATCTTTCATTCTGCTGCTGATCCCGTGACAGTAATCATAGACCTCTGGAGAAATCCCCGCATCCATATAACTTTTTTTCAGTAAATTCATTGTATCCATTGTAATTGCATGTTCCTTTCTTAAGCCTATATATTTAATTCGAATATTAAAACGCTGTTACTGATCTGCCGGCAAAATATGAGCGTTCTTCAGATCCTCTATCATATATTGCAAAATAGCATCTTCATTTTCATACGTTTCTTTATCAATCCAAGTTACATCCCGTTCACGCCGAAACCAAGTAAACTGACGCTTTGCAAAATGTCTGGTTTCACGCTTGATCCGTTCAAATGCTTCCTCAAAAGAACAGCTCCCCTGCAGTGCATCAATAATTTCTTTATAACCAAGTCCCTGCATCGAAACCATATTCGGAGTGATCCCTTGCTGCAATAATCCTTTCACTTCGTCCACTAAACCGTCCCGCCGCATCACATCAACTCTGCGGTTGATACGGTCATATAAGATTTCCCGTGGCAGACTGAGTACGTAATATCGAAACTGATACGGCGATTTTTTTTGCCGCTCCTGTTCATTATGTATTGATATCTTTTCCCCCGTCTGATGATTAAATTCCAGCGCACGTATCACACGTTTCACGTTGTTAGGATGAATCTCGTCCGCGGCCTCCGGATCAATTTTGGCCAATCTGGCATGCAGCACATACCCCCCCTGTTCTTCTGCAATCTTTTGCAGTTTTTGACGATACTCTATGTCCGTATCTGTTTCCGTAAAAGATATATCATACAATACAGATTGAATATAAAACCCGGTACCACCCACTAATATCGGAATCTTATGTCTGGCATAAATATCTTCCATTGCCTCTTTGCATTTCTGTTGAAATGCCATCACATGAAAGCTGTCTGAGGGATCCATAATGTCGATCAAATGGTGCGGTACTCCATCCATCTGTTCCTTTGTGATCTTCGCCGTGCCAATATCCATTCCACGATAAACCTGCATCGAATCTGCAGATATGATCTCACCCTGTATTGCTTTGGCAAGACCGATCGATAATGCTGTTTTTCCAACCGCGGTCGGTCCTGTCAATATAATAAGCGGTCTTTTTGTGCCTGTGTTGTCCTTCGCTGTCATTCTTTTTCCTCCAACTTGTCAGATCAAAAGATCAGACGATTCGTTTAAACTTCTTTTCGAGTTCTCTTTTGGTCATTCGTATCATCGTCGGTCTGCCATGCGGACAATGATATGGATTATCCAAAGACATTAGCTCTCTCATCAGCTCTTCTGCCTGCCTAAAATCCAGTTCGTTATTTCCTTTTACAGCCGCCTTGCAGGACATGGATGCTATTTTGTCAAGCAGGATTTCCGGGGTATCGACACCACGCTGCCTTCCACAAAGCGCCAAAGCTTCTACAAACAATGCCTGAACTTCTATTGATGGCAAATGTGCCGGTATACCGCTGATTGCATACTCTCTTCCACCAAAAGATTCGATTTCAAAACCAAGCTCACGGAACAATTCCTGATGCTCCTTTAATGCCTGCTCTTCCTGCATCGACAAGCTTAAGATCATCGGTGGCTGCACCATTTGGATCATCGGCTGTTTCTCTTGGAGTTGTTTCATAAAGCGTTCGTACAACACTTTTTCATGCGCCGCATGCTGATCTACTAAATACATCGCATCTTCATACTGTAATATCCAGTAGGTCTGAAATACCTGTCCAACAATGCGAAGTTCCCGCAGTGCTTGATCTTCTAATGCTCCCTGCTCTTCAAACATGCTTGCCTGCTTGACATTTTCGATCGTTGCCGCCGCTTCCACCGCAGGGGCCTGTGGCTTTTCGTCGGTCTGTTTTTCAGATTCCGTTGCTGTCACAGAGACCTGCGGATCGTCCTTGGATCGTTGCTCCGCAGAATAGACCGGTGCTTCCTCACGAAGAACCGCCTGAAGATTCGGCACACTCTCGGATTTTTCAACAGATTGCTGTGATATCGGTTCGCTCACAATTTTTTGAGCATGCATGATTCCTAACTGTTCCGCTTCTTTCTTTTCTCTTTCTGCCAGATCCGCACCTATTGCGTTTTGTTTGGATCCCCGTTCGTCGGAAGCAATTACGCCAACCTGCACTTTTTCTTCCTGCCTGCGTTTTTTTTCAAAAAATTCTGCGCCACGTTCGCTATTTGATACTTTACTTTTTTCAGTAACTAAGGAAACCTCCGGAATAAATTCCCTTTGCTTAAGCCCCTCTGAAACTGCATGAAACACGCTCTGAAAAATTTCTTTTTCTCTGGTAAAACGAATCTCCATCTTCTGCGGATGCACATTCACATCAATATAAGCCGGATCTATTGTAAAATGCAGAGCTGTAAATGGATAGCGATGCTGCATTGAATACGGTGCATACGCCTCCTCAATCGCGCGATGTATCACTTTGCTCTGAATAAATCGTCCATTGATAAAGTAATTCATATAATTACGGTTTCCTCTGGAAATAACAGGCTTGCCAAGGAATCCTTCAACTTCACAAAACACTTCTTCCCTATGCACTTCCAAGAGATTTGATGCGATATCCCGCCCATAAATATGGTAGATCACATCTTTTAATTTGCCATTACCCGGCGTGCTGAGTTTGGTCTGATTCTGTGCAATAAAACGAAACGCCACCTCCGGATGAGACAAAGCAAGGCGCTCTAATACCGTACTGATATAACTGGTCTCTGTCGGCGATGATTTCAAAAATTTCAGTCTGGCCGGCGTATTATAAAATAAATTGTGGATCAAAAACGTTGTCCCTTCCGGACAGCCAACTGCTTCTAGCGTTTTCTCTTCACCACCCTGTATCACATATCGATTTCCCATTAATGCTTCTTTTGTCTTAGTCACCATCTCTAACTGCGAGACTGCTGCCACGCTGGCCAACGCTTCACCGCGAAATCCAAGACTGGAAACTCCCAAAAGATCTTCAACTCCCTTGATCTTACTGGTCGCATGCGGCGTAAAGGCAAGCACAATATCCTCTTTGGCAATTCCGGTTCCATTATCAGTGATACGGATCAACTCTTTTCCGCCATCCTTCACCTCGACCGTAATCGCATTTGCCTGCGCATCAATCGCATTTTCAACCAATTCTTTTACCACTGCCATCGGCCGTTCTATCACTTCCCCGGCAGCGATCTGATTGATCGTATTTTGATCTAATACATGAATTTTCGGCATAAGTACCTCACATTCTTTCCTTCAACTTCATTTGCATACGATACAATATGTTCATCGCATCGATCGGCGTTATCTCGGACAGATCCAGATCATGCAGTTCCAAAATAATATCATCCATTTTGATATTAGTATTAGAGGCATCAAACAAAGAGATCTGTTCCATGTTCTCTTTCTTTTTGCGTTTATGTTTATGGGCTGTCTGCTGTTCCACGCCATATGGATACTCCGGCAGCTCCTCCGTCTCTACCTCGATCTCTTTTGCCTTTGCTGTAATATCATTATCCGACAACTGCTTCACCAGTTCCCTGGCACGGCGAAGCACCGTCTCCGGCACCCCCGCAAGTTTTGCTACCTGAATACCATAACTGCGATCTGCGCCCCCTTTTACAATTTTACGTAAGAATACAATATCCTCTCCCTGTTCCTTAACGGCAATGCAATAATTATCTACACTCGCCAGTTTTCCCTCTAATTCTGTCAATTCATGATAATGCGTTGCAAATAATGTTTTAGCACCGAGAAGTTTGGTATTGGCAATATGTTCGATCACTGCCCACGCTATGCTTAAGCCGTCAAACGTGCTTGTTCCGCGGCCAATTTCATCCAAAATGATCAAACTCTCTTTCGTCGCATTACGCAGTATATTGGCTACCTCTGTCATCTCTACCATAAAGGTACTCTGACCACTCGCCAGATCGTCCGAAGCCCCGACACGGGTAAATATACGATCTACTACACCTATCTCTGCAGAACTTGCCGGTACGAAAGATCCGATCTGTGCCATTAAAACAATAAGCGCTGTCTGTCGCATATAAGTTGATTTACCCGCCATATTCGGGCCGGTAATTATGGCAATGCGGTGCTTTTTCTCGTCCAGTTCCGTATCATTGGCCACAAACATGTCATTTGGAATCATTTTTTCCACCACCGGATGTCTTCCATTCTTAATAGATATTGCCCCTGAGCGGCTGATCACCGGACGGACATATTGATTTTGCTCTGCAACAAGAGCTAATGAAGTAAACATATCGACAGCCGCAACAATCTTAGCAGCGAACTGCACCCTTCCGATTTCCGCATAAATACGTTCTCTCACCTCATTAAATATATCATATTCCAGATTATTTAATTTATCTTCTGCGCCTAAGATCATATCTTCCAGTTCTTTTAACTTGGGCATCGTGTAACGCTCGGCATTAGCAAGCGTCTGCTTTCTGGTCCATTCCTCCGGAACCAGCTCCTTATAAGAATTAGTTACCTCTAAATAGTATCCAAACACTTTATTGAATTTGATCCGCAAGTTTTTGATACCTGTGCGCTCTTTCTCTGTCTCCTGCAGTTCACTGAGCCACTCCTTGCCATCTCGTTTAGCTGCCCGTAACTTATCAATTTCCTCGTTGTAACCCTCACGAATGATACCTCCCTCCCGCATAGCAAGCGGAGGTTCCTCCTCTATAGCCGCCTGTATCAGATTACAGATATCTTTAAGATCGTCCAACTCCTCACCGTACTGTTTTAGGTGTGAATGCTCAAACGTCATTAAAATATATTTAATCGACGGAAGCATGGAAAGCGACTGCCGAAATGCAACAAGATCTCTTGGATTTGCACTACGGTAACTTATCTTACTGATCAAACGCTCCAGATCATAGATTGGTGCCAGATACTCCCGCAATTCTTCGCGGTTGATAATATTTTCATTTAATTCTTCTACCATGTCTAACCGACGGTCAATCTCCTCCGGATCGACCAATGGCTGTTCGATCGAATTTCTTAACAAACGTGCACCCATAGCCGTTTTCGTCTTATCCAATACCCAAAACAAAGATCCGCGCTTCGCTTTCTCGCGCATTGTTTCACAAAGTTCGAGATTTCTTCTGGTGGCACGGTCCAGTAACATAAACTGGTTGGCTGCATATGGTTTGATCGTTCGAATATGATCCAAAGAAATTTTCTGCGTCTCCGTCAGATACTGCATAACTGCGCCTGCGGCAACGATTCCAATTGAATAATCATCTAATCCCAATCCACTTAAAGTACTGACACCAAAATGTTCCTGCAGCGCTCTGCGGCAGCCGTCCTCATCAAAATACCAGTGATCGATCGCTGACACGGTTATTCCGAGTCGCCCCCGCAGATCTTCAAGATCAATACCGGATACCACAAAACTATCGTTGCAGATGATCTCCGACGGCATCGTCTTACCAATCTCATCCAACAGTTTATTTTCTGTATCAAACTCTGTTACGTAATAATCTCCGGTTGTAACATCTACATACGAAACACCATACGCATTGGTCGTATATACAATGCACATCAGATAATTATTTCTCGACTCATCCAGTGTATTAGTATTCAAATTCGTTCCTGGCGTTGCCACGCGGATCACCTCACGTTTGACCAAACCTTTGGCTAACTTCGGATCCTCCACCTGTTCACAAATCGCCACTTTATAGCCCTTGCCCACCAATTTGTCAATATAAATATCTGCAGAATGAAAAGGAACACCACACATAGGAGCGCGTTCCTCTAAGCCACAGCTTTTGCCGGTTAATGTCAGATCTAATTCTTGCGAACAGGTCTTGGCATCTTCAAAAAACATCTCGTAAAAATCCCCTAAACGATAAAAGAGAATACAATCTTTGTATTCTTCTTTGGTTTCCATATATTTCTGCATCATTGGTGTAAGTGGCATGATATCCTCCGTTTATCTGTCTATTATGGTCTGCGCTTCAAAGTCCGCAGCACGAATCCTGCAGCTTACAGGCATCTTCCCCGTTCGACCTTATTTGAAATAATGAGCAGCACGATAAGCCGAGTTCTGTATTTGACAATCATCTATCTAGACCTGCTGTTGCCAACAGGTTCAAGCAACCTACCCGGAACACGACGGGCCGCCGTATCATCCCTGTTCGGTCTTGCTTCGGATGGGGTTTACATCTGCCATTTTTGTTACCAAAAATGCGGTGAGCTCTTACCTCGCCGTTTCACCCTTACCTATAAAGGCGGTTATTTTCTGTTGCACTTGCCTGGGAGTCGCCTCCACCGGACGTTATCCGGCATCCTGCCCTATGAAGCCCGGACTTTCCTCACCTGCGGCCTTTCGGCACTTGCAGCCGCGATTGTCTGTGCTACTCATTCAGAGCATATTTTAGCACGTAGCTCCTAAAAAGTAAAGTCTCCTGCCATCCGGATAAACAAGCAAAATTTCTTATTTGCCATCCTTTTGACAAGAGACTTCAAGATCCTATTAGAGGAACAGATAATATACTGCCCCCGCGCACTGACACAACAAGATCAAAGGCATTCCTACAACAAAATACCAATGTTTTGTCTTGTGGCGAAACAAATACATTCCTGCCCATGTTCCGATACTCCCTCCAAGCAGACTCACAATGAATAACATGCGTTCCGGTATACGGAAACGATGCTTGATCGCTCGCCTCTTGTCAGAATACATCACATATAATCCGACTATGTTCATAAGCAGCAGATAGCCGCCAACCACAATTGGTTCCATCGCTTACATCTGCTCCAAATAAGCTGCATAACCAAGTTTATTTAATTTTTCATCTTTGGCAACCACCTGATCCTTTAAGCCTTCTTTATAAGCAGCCAGTTTATCCTGCAACGCAGTATCTGAGATTGATAACATCTTTGCTGCCAAAATCGCTGCATTTGCTGCTCCATTGATAGCAACCGTTGCAACCGGTATTCCAGAAGGCATCTGTACAATAGAGTACAGAGAATCTACTCCACCGAGTGATTTTGTATGAATCGGAACGCCGATAACCGGAAGTGGGAAGATCGCTGCACACATTCCCGGAAGATGCGCTGCTCCACCAGCACCTGCAATAATCACATCAATGCCTCTATCTTTTGCAGTTTTTGCATATTCTACAAAAACATCCGGCTCTCGATGTGCTGAGATAACATTCATCTCATAATCAATCCCGAAATCTTCCAACATTTTTGCAGCTTTGCTCATAATCTCAAGATCTGAATCACTACCCATTAAAATTCCTACTTTTGCCATTTCTACACCATGCCTTTCTCGTTCAGTCATAACTGTTATTCTTCCTCTAGCAAAAACTCCGCCAGCACTGCATTGCTGACATCCCGTCCCCGCTTTGTCAGATAGATTCTATCACGATTCTCATTTTCTGCCAATAGGTTATTTTCCAAAAGCATCGGCAAAACCGTTTGGTATTGTTTCCGAAAATCAGTGCTAAACCGCTTATTGTATTCTGTCAACGAAATTCCGGAAGTCATTCGAAGTCCCAAAAATACAAACTCTTCCATTTGCTCTATTTTCGTCACAACATGTCGTAAACCGGAATGATCTTGCGGCAATTCCTGCAGATAGACGGACAACTCTGTTTCATTTTGAAATCTTGCCCCTTCAAAATAAGACGATGCTCCAAGCCCTAAACCTAAATAATCCCCCATACGCCAATAGGTTGTGTTGTGTACACATTCTTGGCCGTTCTTCGCATAATTCGAGATTTCATATCTGTGATAACCGCAATCAGCCAGATATTCCTCCGTTATTTCGTCCATTTTGCGCTCGGTATCTTCATCCGGCAAGTCCAAAAGACCTTTTTTAGCCTGTGCAAAAAAGGCTGTCCCCTCTTCCAAGATCAAACTATATGCTGATATATGTGCCGGAGAAACGGCCGTGACCGCCTGCAGTGTCCTGCGATAACTTGCTATATTCTGCCCCGGAAGCGCAGCCATGATATCAACATTAAAATTTGTTAAGGAAGCCTTGTGCAGCAGATCTACGGTCCGCAAAAAATCTGCAAACGAATGTATCCTGCCTAGCCGCTGCAATTCTGCGTCATCCGCAGACTGTAAGCCCACACTTACCCGGTTTACTCCCATCTCCTTTAGTACACTAAGTTTGTCTGCATCCACTGTTCCCGGATTCATCTCCACCGTAAATTCAACATGGCGAGTCTTATCCGGCTGATACAAGCTCATAACTGCCTTTTGCAGCGTCTGTAATTGCCCGACAGAAAGGCTTGTCGGTGTTCCTCCACCCACAAACAAACTCGTTACTTCATAATCAGATATCCGCTCTTTCCAGTATTCGCATTCACGAAGCAACGCCTCTACATATAGCGTTTTGATCCGTTCCTCTGCCGGTGCCGACAAAAAATCACAATAGTAGCATTTCTGTACACAAAACGGTATATGTAGATATATCGCTACTTTTTTCTTTGTCATAATGTTCTCCTATGCTCTCACAGTACACACAACAAAATATGCTGGTTCAAATTTATTCTTCATCCAATTTCAAAACACTCATAAATGCCTGCTGCGGAATTTCTACATTGCCAAACTGACGCATTCTCTTCTTTCCCTCTTTCTGTTTCTCTAACAGCTTTCTCTTACGGGAAATATCACCACCATAACATTTTGCCAATACGTCCTTACGCATCGCCTTTACCGTCTCTCTGGCAATGATCTTGCTGCCGATCGCCGCCTGAATTGGAATTTCAAACAACTGTCTCGGAATCTCTTTTTTGAGTTTTTCGCACATTTTACGGCCGCGTTCATATGCCGTATCTGCATGCAAAATAAAGGATAGCGCATCAATTTCCTCGCGATTGATCAAAATATCTAACTTCACTAGGTTCGACGGAACATATCCCTTCATTTCATAATCTAACGATGCATAGCCTCTGGAACGGGATTTCAGTGCGTCAAAGAAATCATAAATAATCTCGTTTAACGGCAGCTCATATTTTAAGACCGCACGAGTCTCCTCCAAATATTCCATTCCAAGATAAACACCTCGACGTTCCTGACAAAGATTCATGATTGCTCCAACATATTCTGTCGTAACCATGATCTCTGCTGTCACAACCGGTTCCTCCATATGTTCAATCTCAGAAGGATCCGGGAGATTAGACGGATTGGTCACTTCGATCATCTCGCCATTGGTTTTATATACGTGATAGATAACACCCGGTGCTGTCGTCACAAGGTCCAGATTATATTCACGTTCCAAACGTTCCTGTACAATTTCCAAATGTAACAGTCCTAAAAATCCACAGCGGAATCCAAATCCCAATGCCACGGAAGTCTCTGCTTCAAATTGCAATGCAGCATCGTTAAGCTGAAGTTTCTCTAGAGCATCCCGAAGATCCGGGTATTTCGCTCCATCGGATGGGTAAAGTCCGCAATAAACCATTGGCTGAACCTTTTTATATCCCGGAAGCGCCTCTTTGCAAGGGTCACTGGCAAGCGTGACCGTATCGCCCACTCTTGTATCCTGTACATTTTTCAGACTGGCTGTAATGTATCCAACCATTCCCGCCGACAATTCGTCTGTTGGGATAAACTGACCGGCACCAAAAATACCAACTTCTACCACTTCTGCCTTGGCACCTGTTGCCATCATTAATATCTGCTGCCCTTTTCGAACGGTTCCATCAAAAATGCGGCAAAAAATAATAACACCTTTATATGCATCATAAATAGAGTCAAAGATCAAAGCCTGTAATGGAGCGTCCGGATCACCATTCGGTGCAGGAATCTTTGAAATGATCTGCTCCAGCACTTCATCGATATTCGTTCCCATTTTTGCTGAGATCAATGGTGCATCTGATGCATCCAAACCAATAATATCTTCAATTTCTTCTTTTACCCGCTCCGGTTCTGCACTCGGCAGATCAATTTTATTAATGACCGGCATGATCTCGAGGTCGTGATCCAGTGCCAAATAACAGTTAGCAAGCGTCTGCGCCTCAATTCCCTGCGCTGCATCCACAATTAAGATCGCACCTTCGCATGCCGCAAGACTACGTGAAACTTCGTAATTAAAATCTACATGTCCCGGTGTATCGATCAAGTTGAAAATATACTCCTCGCCATTTTTCGCCTTATAAACAATGCGAACCGTCTGCGCCTTGATCGTAATTCCACGCTCCCGCTCCAGATCCATATTGTCTAACACCTGAGCCTGCATCTCTCGGCTGGTCAAAAGTCCTGTACGCTCAATAATCCGGTCTGCCAATGTGCTTTTCCCATGATCGATATGCGCAACGATACAAAAATTTCTAATATGTGATTGATTCGTTCTCTCCATTATTATCTCCATTCTACCGGAAAGCTTTGTAACATGTGCTTTCTGTATTTTCTTTTGCGCATAAAGTATAGCACAGTTACCCTGTTTCCCGCAAACAAAATTGCAAAAAGCGGCTGCCATTTCCTTTTGTACCCATAAATTAGTGAAAATACCGTTTTCTCTTTCAAAAAATGGGAACCGTTATTTGTTTTTTCCGGAAAGCACCTGATGCAGCACATCTGCTAACGGTGTCATTGCATTTTTGGCTTCTTCCACGGTATTATTTTCATTACCAAGCTCTATCAATAGAGAGCGCTGCTTCATATGTAGATTGTAGCGATAATTTTTCAGATAGATCGGCTTTGCAAAACCCGGGTATGTTTTCATGCAGGCAATCTTCATTTGAAGACTAAAGGCTAGATTTGCCTGTAGATTATCATTATGTAAATATGCGATGTTTCCCTTTTGATTACGGGACAATCCATTAAAAAACATGACCTGTGCGGTACGTTTTCCTCTAATAGACGTTAATCTGTGCACTTTATTGCCCACACCATCCCGGTGAAGATCAATGATCACCTGTATATCCGGGTATTTTTGAAGCAATCTCTTCACTCCATCGCCCGACTGATTATACGCCTTATTGCGATCAATACTTCCTTTCACCATATCATATTTTGTTTCATCATGAATCACATGATATCCGTATTTACGCGTTAATATCTGTGCCAGCTCTTCCCCCACTCCCACAATGCTGTCTTCATCTTTATTTGCACGGCTATTTGCAAATCGTTCCGATGCCGCATGCGTATGATAGATCAATATTTGTGGTGTCTTTTTTTTCTTTATTTGCATCGACATCTTTAATAGTGTTTTTGGTTGAAATATCTTCTTATCTACGGAAGTCGAAGAATCAATAATATAAAAATTCTTCAACAGATACTTCGTGTCCATATTTTGGTATAGTTTAGAAATCTTTTTTTGTTCTAACGTTTTGTTTCCCTTATAAGCAGTGAACAACTCTTTCTTTTGTACTTCCCTGCGTTTTGGTGCTTTTGATGTACTATTGACGGCAGTCTGCCTTGACGGTGAGACTGCTCTGTTATACTTAGTAATATCATTGCTTTTATTATTAAATACATATAATACTTTCCCTGTGGCACCGGCTTTGGACGCAGATGTTTTCTGTGATGATGTCTTCGTATTTTTCATCTTAACTAATGAGCTTTTCCCCGCTTTTTGCTGTTTCCATGCTGCCACTGTTGCCGCATTATCCTCTCCATTCCTTTGATCCTGCAGATAGTGTAATAGCGCTGTCTGTCCTGTAAGCAGCGAACTACCGGACTGTTTTTCGGCCATCTTACTGCTGGAAAAGCCAAATCCAACTAAATCCTTTTCCACCTGATCCTTAGCTTTGGCAAGCAATTGATACTGTCTATGCAGTCCAACGACCAAAATCCCGCTCCAAAGCAGAATCGACAAAAGTATGGTAAGTTTAATCCCGCATTTAATGGTCTGCCAACTCGTCCGATCCATGTTTCCTCTTTTCTATGCAAGTTTCCAAGGGTTTCTATCCTAGCTTATGATGCAACATAAGAAACTATTCCATCCCCGACTGGAATTGATCAATCCCTCCGGCGATCAGCTTTCCGATCTCACGGATCTGCATTTCAATATCTTTAGGTGTAACAAAAAGATCTTGAATGGACTGTTTACTAATATCCCTTAGAAACGTATCGATATCCTGCTCAGCCAGACCTTCTTTTTGGAGAAATTCTTCCATTGTGTTAATAACAATAGTATTAGCATCAACCACCGTAGGTACACCAATTGCGATTACAGGTATTCCCATTGTCTCCTGATTTACCGGAAAACGATGATTTCCAATACCTGCTCCCGGCGAAATTCCGGTGTCCGTAATCTGTATCGTATGACATAATCTACGCACACTGCTGGTGGCCAGAGCATCAACGACAAGCAGCACATCGGGTTTGACCGTGTTAATAATACCACCTAATATTTCACCACTCTCAATTCCGGTCTGTGCCATAACCCCTGGAATCACTGCACTGAACATAACAGCAGGGTCTGTTTCCAGATGACGATTTACTTGAATGTGTTCTACAACATAAGGGCCGAGTGCATCCGGAGTTGCGAAACGATTTCCTAAACCGGTCACTAACACTGATAAATGATCTTTCACCGGCAGCAGACAATCTAAAATTTTATATATTTCTTTTTGGATCGTCTCCTGTGCTTCCAAGGATTGAAACTCCAGCGTAAAATAATCTCCAACCGGTTTTCCCATTTGTTCTGCCCCATGCTGATCCTTAATAATGACACGTGTCACCAAAAGTTCTCCACCTGCCAAAGTATGCTTCTCCAAGCATACCCCATCAATTTCCACGGAATCTTCCGGAAAACTTTCTCGAACTTCAATCGCCAGATCCGTATGTTTCTCCATTGCCCTGTTATCCATCCCCATTCCTCCTCACAACAATGCTATAATTATTCTTACTCAAACTTCCCACACCTCAAATTCCCCACAACCACATATTGCTTATTATGTCATAATACTTGCGCATGATTTCTGCGCATAATGGAGTTTCAAAGAAACTCCAAAGATGAGCACTGTGGGCTCATTATGTCGGCAATAAATAGAATATTTTGCAGCCGATAAACTAAATTGTTCTGTCAGCCGAGAACTAAGATAATTGCCGCAGAACGCAATGTTTTTATAGTGATTTCTTATTTTGTTAAGTCTCTGATGAATACATGCCTGAAGGAATGCTTGAGATGTCCCGGTTTAGCAAGGTATCATCGATTTTTGGACGGGACGCTTTCGCTACGATGCGCTACGTCACGTTACTTAATGTCTCTGAAATACGAGACATAAGTAACGACGAGCGCAAAGTCCCTTTCAAAAATGATGAATACCTTGCTTCCGGGACTTCGAGTTCTCCGTAAGGCATGTAAATCATACATCAGAGACAACAAAATTTAGAAATCACGATAAAAACAAAATGCGGCAAGGCAATTACTATAGTTCTCGGATGGCAGAAACCACTTTTTAGTGGCTGCAAAATGCAATATAGTCATTGACATAATAAGCAATATGTGGTTTGAGCAATAACTTCCGGTATGGGAAGTTTGAGTTATTCTTAATTTTTCCACTTTTTTGAAATTTATGTATTGACATTCCTTGCTATATTCTTTATTATATATGAGTATGTTTACTCAAAGCCGACCGTGTCCGGTTTGATGAAACACAAAGATTTCACGATTGGGAGGTGTAAAAGAAATGGCTAACATTAAATCAGCAAAGAAGAGAATATTAGTTGAGCGCAGAAATGCTGAGCGTAACAAAGCAATCCGCTCCAAAGTTAAGACTGCTATCAAAAAGGTAGATGCTGCAATCGCTGCTAACGATAAGGCTGCAGCAACAACAGCTTTAACGGCTGCAATTTCTGAGATTAATAAAGCTGCAAGCAAAGGTGTTTATCATCAGAAGAATGCTTCCAGAAAAATCTCTCGCTTAACAATTGCAGTAAATAAAATTGCATAATTCTTTTTAGAAATATTACGGAGAAAAACCATCAATGGTGTGGATGGTTTTTCTCCGTTTTTCGTTGCAGTTTTCTTACTACTATTTTTTCGTTCCTATTTTCTCACTATACTACTCCATGTATCAAGACCAATCCGGCTTATCAAACTTAAATTTTAATCTGCAACACTTTTAATCCTTAAAACCGAATCTCACTTTTTGTCTTTGATCACGAGACTCGAATCTTACTTTTCATGCCCGCTTTCCGCAATAAACGACAATATTTTTTCTGTTTTCCTTTCACCGCTTTAACAATAATCTTTCCGGATTGACCAGATGAAAAGGCTTTTGTTCCAACTGTGCGTAATTTTTTACCGGAAATCACCAGTTTCTTTAACTTTTTATTTCCATAAAAAGATTTTGTACCGATCTTCGTCACCGATCTGCCCAATGAGGCAAATTTTAGCTTTCGGTTATAAGCAAATGCTTTATTTCCGATAGCTGTAACATGTTTACCAATGATCACTTTTCGAAGATTATTGTGTTTATAAAAAGCTTTGGAAGAGACTTTCACAACACGGTACTTCACACGATTCTTTGTGACACTAGCCGGAATACGCAACACCGATATAGATTTATCTGCTCCGGTAACCGTTACTGTCTTCTTCTTCACCGATAAAACCCGATACGTGATCTTACGTACGGTAAAGGTATCATTTTGCGCCTTTCCTAACTTCTTATCCGATCCTTGAAGAGGATTCTGAATAATTGTTTTATTCGGTGTCTGAGGCAGATTCGATGCTGAATTGTTTGGAACATTACTTGGCATTGGTGCAGCAGATACAGATGGGTCTAACGGTGTATCACTTGATGACGGATCGTCTGTTGTCGAAGGATCCATCGGCTCTACACTTGGTGACGGAATCTCAGAAGCTGATGGAAGTGTTGGCGTTGGCAAAACTGTCCGTTCACGTAAATATAGACAAAATGTTTTGTCTCCGTACATAGAACCGATTATACGGCGGATTATTTTATGTGTCTCATCTCCCTTTTCGTACCATCCGACAAACTCATAACGATCCGGTATATCTAATTGCACTGCTGTCGGCAGCAGAACTGTCCCGCCATACGTATAACATGGCGTCAACTCTTCCAATGCAATAACATCATCGTAATCTCCAAAATCATATGTGATCGTATAACTCTTTTTATTGGTGGTCCATTTTCCATACAACGTCATATTTTCAGATACAGAAATTCGTTCTCCCGCATCACAGAATCTCGCATCCAGTTCTTTTGATGTATACCAGCCATCAAAGCAATATCCTTTTTCTTCCGGAGTGAACGCTTCTGTTTCTTTGCCGTGAGTTACAAATTGTTCTTCAATCTGACCATCTAACCAATAACATACACTATGTTGAGGAACTAGTGTCATATCATCCATCACTGAAAAAGGGAGGTCACCAGAATAATTCATACCGTTTTCACTGGAATATCTGGCAACATTTCCTACACCTTCCAGTTCCGTAGGAAGAGTGATCTCCTCTTCATAAATACACTCTTTCTCATAATATGGTTTCTCAGTTTCAGACATAACAATAACACGATATGTTTTTCTTTGAAGATGAATGGTCACCTCTGTGGAACCATCCCGTCGGATTGTTGTATTAAGAGCATTACTATCAACCACCTTAAATCCATGAAATACTTTCTCCAGTGAATCCATTTCATAAAAGTCAAACAAAGCCTGTCTGACCGAACAATTAGTCTCTCCCTGCAGATGAAGCACTTCTTCGATTTCTTTGTCGCCTGCAACATTTGTTTTACATACCCGAATCCGAAACGGTGTATCGGTTGCTGTTTTCCACACTCCATATAACGTATGATCTCCTTCTGTATCAAATACATTCTTAAGGTCATCTCCGGTATGATAACGTTTGCCACTTCCATCACGCTTCATACTCCAACCCGCGAACGTATAACCTGCCACCTTATATTTATTGTCTGGAATCAAGCATTCACTTTCATATTGGTAAAAAATGGGATTCATCGTTCCGCTTACTGCATCTTCTTCCTCCTCAAAATTGGCATCGAATATAATATTACCTTGTACCGGTCTCCAAACAGCATACATTCGGATCACCTCATCTTTAACCCGATAAAGGCTTTCTAATCGATCTCCTGCCTGGTAACAGCCTGCATCTTCTCTATCCATAAATTTCCAGCCAACAAACTGATACCCTTTCTTGTCACTGGTACATTCCGGCATATCCAATTCTTCATCATATGCATATTCTTTTTCTATAACAACTTCATTGGAATGATCGTCCAACATATACTTAACCTTATAACTATCCGGTTTCCATACCGCATACAAAATCTGATCATGATTTGGTATATGATACGTTTCTCCTGCCTTGATGTATATTTGTGTACTACCGCGATCTGCTGTCCATCCCAAAAATTCGCAACGCTCTTTCTTCGGTGTTTCCTTAGGAATTGTGATCGTCTCTTCATATTTTCCTTTCAATTCCCTGTATTCTGCCGGCAGGCTTCCACCTTCCAAATGGAACTGCAGTGAATAGGAATTACGACGATAATATACGGACAGCACAAGACTTCCGTCTCCTTTAATACGTCCGGATAATGTCGACGATGTCGCATCAATATAGTATCCGGGATATAATTGCTCCACATTCTCAACAGAAATCTCTTTACCGGTATAACCATGAAAAGCATACGAAGCTGCTTTTTCAAAAAGGCCATCGAGTTTTTCTTTGTAATATTCAACATGATACTCTACAACATCTGCTTTCCAGATTGCATACAATGTTGTATCTTCAGAAAATGAAAACGCAGACTGTCCCTGCACCGCATTGGGATCTGTAGACCATCCTGCGAATTGATATCCCATGCGATTTGGCATCTTTTGCACGGTATAAGCAGCCTCGCCCCAATGTGCATACCATTGTTTTGTCCCGGAACAATCCAAAAGATTTAAAAATGATGCTCCATTTTGAAACAGTACAGAACCATCTTCTTTGTCTGACCACCCCTCAAAAGGACATGCAATAGATATCTCAACGTCTCCAAATACAGCATCTTCTGCTTGCAGATCAAAACGAACTTTAATATTCCGTTTGAAAGAATTCAACGGCAACGTATAAGTCAAACCATACCGGCATCCCTGCATCGGTTCCATTTCTCCTTCTGTCGCTCCATTACCATCAAATAACACATCATACGTGATCGGATTAAAATACCGATAGACCGTCGTTCCCTTTGTCAAAACACGATCTGAGGTATCCGAGCGATATACATATCCCAAATAATACGCTCCTTCTTCGGTATTATCACCCACCAGTTCTCCTCCGGAAATAAATTTCTGATAAGGACACTGTATCTGATGCGAACCTAAAACAACATCTTTTGCTGCCGTTGATTTTACAACATCTACAACTGTCACTGCATAATCGGCATAATCAAAAAAACGATAAACAATTGTCTGTGCCGTACCGACTGACTGTCTCGTTGCACCAATATAACGTACACCTTCGTAATATGTATCCGGTAACGGCACACTTCCTCTGGACGCACCGTCTGCTGTCGTGGCATATTCCTGCATCCATTCTGTTCTCCCAAGCTCAATGCCCTTACTATCCCGTATCTTATCAATACATATCACGGAATACTTATTTTTTGTCAACGTGTATCTGGCATAGAGTGTCTTATTCATAGGCAGCAAAGAACCCTCTTCGTATTTTGTTCCCCCCTGCTTTTGGTCATACCAGCCTTCCAGATCCATCGTATATCCTGTCGGTGCACACAGTTTTGGCAGTTTATACAAATAATAATGAGAACCATCAAAAAATGCTGTGCCGACCTGCTCAACAGCGCAACTGCCCGTATTGATAGCAATTTTCTTTTGAGAAACATCAATAGTTTGTGCCGGATAGATCGTGTATTCATAAGATGTGCCTGTTGCTACATGTTCGCATACAGAAATCACCTCTCCATTCCCTCGAAGAGCATGCAGCAGAGAATCCTTCTGTTTTGCTAACTGCTCTTGTGTTTGAAAAGAATACTGCGTCGTCCTTGAAGTTTCTGTACCTCGTACGATTTTACGTGTAACAACCGAATACTCTTCCGGCAATTTCTTAGACATATAATTACGCATCATACCCGTAATAATGCCAAAACGTGGAGAGGTATACCCCAATATATTAATTGAAGAATAAGATTGCATCATCGAACCAAACTGTCCCTGCTCTCCGTCCACTTCTGTTCCAATATACTTCCACGTACCATCTGCAGTTTTGTTCCAAGTATCTGCAGCATAGGTAATGACATCATAACCAAGCGATTGCTTTAATCGCACTTTCACACCAACAACCGATACAGATGGATCTGCTGATTGTTCCAATTCATTTTGATACGTTCCTATCTTGTCCTGACCGTAAATGACATTCTTTTCCAATGTGCTTTGTGCAGATGCCGCTTTCTGCTCAACCGTAAGCAGTCCGGTCAGGCAAAAAAACATTATAACCATTATTTTCGCTGTTCTGGTCATTTTCCCTCCATTCCAAACAGCTTACATACGTATTTTTATATCCCATATTATTAATAATTATATCGTATAACCCAAAAAAATCTATTGATAAATATTACAAAAAAACAGAGAATAACGTGTGATTATTCTCTGTTTTGTACAATATCATTCATATGTTACTTCTCGGTTTCCTTTTTTGAATACCGCGAAAGTTCTATAGAAATATTCTTTTTAAGGGTGGTCCATTCATTTTTATGTTTCACATAATATTTCGGGCACATCTTTCCCGTCACATCATAATGCCTGATAATATCAGACGTATCCATCCCATAGTTTCCGCATAACCAGGCACACAACTGGATCAAAGCGGTCTGTGTAGCCGCAGAAAACTTGCCAGATTTATTTGGATGACAACATTCAATAGAAACCGTATCTTTATTGCGATCATTTGATGCATACGAAATCTCATCCAGCGGAATACACTGTATGATCGTCCCATCCAAGCCAATGATAAAGTGACTGCTCACTTTATATTTTGTCTGATCCGGCTTGTCCTTTCGACTTTCGAAATAATTACGGTTTGCCATCGCATCAGTACCGGGATTCGCTGTATAATGAACAACGATTCCATTGACTTTTTTTAGCTTAGTCTGTGGTCTGGAATTTTTATTAGGAGTAAGAAGCGCAGGACGTATTTCCGGCTTGGTAACCTTGACAAACAACGCCTGTCTTTCTTTCTCTTCCTGCTTTCTCCATTGTTCTGCCCGAATCGACTGGTAGGCCGTCAAACTGCCTGTAAGCAGTAACAACACAACTAATGTGACAGCACTGATCAGCGCAATCTGACGCTTCATTTGTAATTTTTGCCTTGCAGTCCATTTCTTCATCGGTCATTCACTTCTTAATTTCCTTCAATGCTATAGTTTGGTGCTTCCTTTGTAATGTGAATGTCATGTGGATGACTCTCTTTCAAAGAAGCAGCGGAAATCTTAACAAACTGAGATGTTTCCTGCAATGTAGGAATATCCTGTGCTCCACAGTAACCCATACCGGACCGGATACCACCGATCAACTGGAATACGGTGTCCTCCACAGTTCCTTTGTATGCCACACGTCCTTCTACACCTTCTGGAACAAGCTTCTTAGCATCTGTCTGGAAATAGCGGTCTTTACTACCATTCTCCATTGCTGCAATAGATCCCATTCCACGATAAACTTTATATTTACGTCCTTGGAACAGCTCGAATGTTCCAGGGCTTTCGTCACATCCTGCAAAGATACTTCCCATCATGCAGACACTCGCTCCGGCTGCCAAGGCCTTTGTCATATCTCCGGAATACTTGATACCGCCATCTGCAATGATCGGCACATCATACTTTTTAGCTGCCTCATAAGCATTCATGATCGCTGTCATCTGTGGTACACCAATACCTGCTACAACACGTGTTGTACAAATAGATCCCGGTCCTATTCCAATCTTAACACAGTCAGCACCGGCTTTGATCAAAGCTTCTGTTCCCTCAGCCGTTGCCACATTACCGGCAATGATCTGAAGATCCGGATAAGCTTCACGGATCATCTTGACACAACGAAGCACGTTTGCACTATGTCCATGTGCAGAATCCAACACGATACAGTCAACATGCTTTTCTACCAAAGCAGCTACACGATCTAATACGTTTGCTGTAATACCAACTGCAGCACCACAAAGAAGACGTCCCTGAGAGTCTTTGGCTGCCAACGGATATTTGATCTGCTTCTCTATATCCTTGATCGTGATAAGTCCTGTCAGATTGCCCTCTTTATCTACCAATGGAAGCTTTTCTTTGCGGGAAGCTCCCAGGATCTTCTTAGCTTCCTCTAACGTAATTCCCTGCTCTGCAGTGATCAAACCTTCTGAAGTCATAACTTCACTGATCTTCTTCGTATAATCTGTCTCGAACTTAAGATCGCGGTTTGTAATAATACCAACTAATTTCTTACCCTCTGTGATCGGCACACCGGAGATACGAAATTTTGCCATTAAACGGTTAGCATCTTCCAATGTATGCTCTGGAGATAAATAAAATGGATCTGTGATAACACCATTCTCCGAACGTTTTACCTTGTCTACCTCATCAGCCTGTGCCTCAATAGACATATTCTTGTGAATAATTCCAATACCACCCTGTCTTGCCATCGCAATTGCCATGCGATACTCTGTTACCGTATCCATTCCCGCACTCATCATAGGAATGTTCAACTGAATCTTCTTGGTCAAATTTGTCTTCAATGATACCTGATTCGGAATTACCTCCGAATACTGTGGAACTAATAATACGTCGTCAAAGGTTACGCCATCACCGATTATCGTACCCATTTTTGTTTTCCTCCTTATGCATGTTTATTCTTTAAAATATTTTGAAAAGTATACGCCATTCCATTACGTTTGTCAACTCTGGATTTTACTTCTTGCTTTTGCTTTCATATTGTTCAAAAGTGTTTCATCCGGCGTGAAACGTATCCGTACACTGTTTCCATCATCTCCACGGTATACCGCTATATAATGCCTGTCCTTGTCAAATCCGGAAGAGCAGTCCTTTAACGGGATCTGCTGATACGAATCTAAAGCATGTGACTGTTCCGGTGCCACAATATCAACCTTTTCTAAATCAATCTTCTGTATATTGACACGCTGCTCACCACCATATATTGCATCAAAATCAATCTGTCCGTCTACAAATACATACTCATACGCAGTCTGTTTCTTAGGCAGAAGTACGATCATTACCGCATCAATTACTACAACAAAAAAAAGAAGCAGCGCACTATGCAACACCAATAGATCAACAATAGGCAAAATGATACATATTGCAATCATCAGGTTACGCTTCTGTCTGCGTTCCTTCGGCATCATGGCCTCTAAATAGGTCTCTGAATATAATGGTTCCATATCTCAATCTCCATTCTACGTTCGGTACAATAATATTGTAACAAATTTACATTATTTTCTCAAGAGTGTCCCTTGAAAAAATAATATACCTCTGATTTCTCTGTATATTGAAAAAATAACTGCTCTTTTGCAATCCTTTGGGATCTGCAAAAGAGCAGCCTATTCAGAACATAAATTATGCTCTATATACTACAACGATATACTTTGAAGGATCCGGATTACATCATACCCATTCCGCCTGCTCCTCCTGCCGGCATTGCTGGAACATCCTCTTTGATCGTTGATACTACAGATTCTGTTGTAAGAAGTGTAGATGCAACACTTGTTGCGTTCTGTAATGCACTTCTTGTAACTTTAGCAGGATCTACGATACCAGCCTTAACCATGTCAACATACTCTTCTGTCAATGCGTTGAAACCAACACCTTCGTCAGATTCACGTACTTTGTTGATAATAACAGCACCTTCCAAACCTGCATTGTATGCAATTGTTGTAAGCGGAGCTTCCAGTGCTTTCAAGATAATGTTGGCACCGGTCTTTTCATCTCCTTCCAAGTTAGCTGCCATAGCTGCAACCTTCTTAGATGCATGAATGTATGCAGATCCACCACCGGAAATGATACCTTCTTCAACAGCTGCTTTTGTTGCTGCTAAAGCATCTTCCATACGAAGCTTAGCTTCCTGCATCTCTGTTTCTGTAGCTGCACCAACACGAACAACTGCAACACCGCCGGCAAGTTTTGCAAGTCTCTCCTGCAATTTCTCACGATCAAAATCAGATGTTGTCTCTTCAATCTGTGCACGGATCTGAGATACTCTTGCCTCAATCGCTGCCTTATCGCCTTCACCATCAACGATAACAGTATTCTCTTTCTGAACTTTTACAGATTTTGCACGACCGCACTGTGCTAATGTGGTATCTTTTAATTCCAATCCAACTTCCTCGGAAATCACAGTACCACCTGTCAAAATAGCAATATCCTCAAGCATTGCTTTTCTACGGTCACCATAACCAGGAGCCTTAACTGCAACAACATTTAATGTACCACGCAGACGGTTCAGAACTAAGGTTGTCAATGCCTCGCCCTCTACATCCTCTGCAATGATCAATAATTTGGCACCAGCCTGCATAGACTCTTCCAAAAGTGGCAAGATTTCCTGAATATTGGAGATCTTCTTATCTGTGATCAAAATATATGGATTATCAAGATTTGCTTCCATCTTATCCATATCTGTTGCCATATATGCGGAAACATAACCACGATCAAATTGCATACCTTCTACGAGGTCAAGCTCTGTCTTCATGGTCTTAGACTCTTCGATTGTAATAACTCCATCGTTAGAAACCTTTTCCATTGCATCTGCAACCATCTCTCCAACAGAATCATCTCCTGCAGAAATTGCTGCAACTCTTGCAATCTGATCTTTACCGGTTACTTTAGAACTCATCTGTGCGATCGCATCTACTGCACAATCACAAGCCTGCTTCATTCCTTTGCGAAGAATGATTGGATTAGCACCTGCTGCTAAGTTCTTCATTCCTTCGTTGATCATTGCCTGTGCAAGTACGGTAGCTGTTGTAGTACCATCTCCGGCAACATCATTTGTCTTAGTAGCAACCTCTTTTACAAGCTGTGCTCCCATATTTTCAAAACCATCTTCTAACTCAATATCTTTTGCGATCGTAACACCATCGTTTGTGATCAATGGAGCCCCAAAAGATTTGTCTAGAACAACGTTTCTTCCTTTTGGTCCCAATGTAACTTTAACAGTATCTGCTAATTTATTTACGCCCGCTTCCAATGCGGCTCTGGCATCTGCACCAAATTTAATCTCTTTTGCCATTTTAGATTCCTCCTTAATCAACTACTTTTGCTACAATATCATTCTGACGAACTACAATAAACTCTTCGCCGTCTAATTTTACTTCTGTGCCGGCGTACTTGGAATAAATTACTTTATCACCAACTGCAACCTGCATCTCAACCTCTTTACCATCTACAATTCCGCCAGGTCCAACTGCAATGATCTCCGCCTGCTGTGGTTTCTCCTGTGCGTTACCCGGTAATACAATTCCTGATTTTGTTGTCTCCTCTGCTTCGAGCTGCTTTAATACGACTCTGTCTCCTAAAGGTGCTAACTTCATTCTAAAAACCTCCTTTTTGATTTCCTGTTACTAGCACTCGCTATATTCGAGTGCTAACCATATGCATAATATATTTCATTTTCTTTGGATATGCAATATAGAGCGTTTCTGTATTTTTGTCTATTTTCATATTATTCTTTTATTTTCTTTCTTATTCTCTTATTTTCTCACTTTTTGTATTTTCTTACTTTCCCTTTTCTTTTTCCCGCAATTCCTGTAAAATATAAGAAAAAGAAAATAACGCCGTACGATCAGACACAGTAAAAGAGCGCAGCGTTAGGAATGGAGGAAAATACTTGAAAGAACAATTGTTTACGATTCCTGTCGGAGATGCATTCCGCACCGACTGCGAATGCCCGGTCTGTAAATTATATGAAGATCTTGAAAAAGAATCCATTGAGTTTGTCATGGGACCAAGCTATATGGAAGATGATGTCCGTATGGAAACCAATGAAACTGGATTTTGCAGCCACCATATTCAAAAAATGTACGGATATCAGAATCGTCTGGGGCTCGCTTTAATGCTTCATACTCATATGAAACGCACAAATGATCGCATTGAAACATTACTAAAATCACAAACATCTCCTAAAAAAGGATTATTTGGAAAAAAAGAAACCGATCCTCTGACAGAGTATTTAGAAACGCTGGAAAATTCCTGCTATGTCTGTAACCGTATGCATCGAATCTTTGATCGTTATCTTGACACTGTACTCTACTGTTATGATAAAGATTCAGATTTTCGGGCAGTTTTTCAACAGGGAAAGGGTGTTTGTACCAAGCACTATGCAGATCTGCGCACTGCAGCCTGCACCAAATGGTCCGGTAGGAAATTAGATACTTTTTTGGATGATCTCAACCGCCTATACTTGGATAATATGAAGCGTGTGACAGATGATCTGGAGTGGTTTACCGATAAATTTGATTATCGAAACGAAAATGCACCATGGAAAAATTCTAAAGATGCACTACCAAGAAGTATTATAAAAACAAATCATACCATTATTGCAGAATAATCTGCTTTATTTCAAGCAGACAGATAACACTGCATATCAATTGCGACATATACGCATAAAAAAGCGAAGCCAGCGCTTTGCTCTGCATCCCTCTGCGCTACGAGAAGTTTCCTATAAAGTAAAAAAAGGACATCACAGGTTTTCCGTGATGTCCTCATTTTTTTATGTAACATTGCGAATATGAAACAATTTAATGTTTTACTTTGGACAAGCGTTCCACATCCTTTTCAACCATATCTTTAAGATCTCTCGCCTTGTTCTTAATGCGCTCATTCGCGCCGCGGCTTGTAAGTACACTGGAAATCCACCGTTTTGATTCGTCAAAATGTCCAATTCTACGACAAAGATCTGCGATCAAATACATCATCGTGATCTCATCCATGCCACACATTGGAAATGTTTCCTTGCTGTATGCAGATTTAAATCCCTCACAAGCATTTTTGAGCAATTCTAACTCCTGCTTTTTTAATTCTATGATCTGTGTCTGATAGTCTTTACTATCTTTTGGAAGATTTTCTGCTTTGCCACGGTAAAGCCATGCCATTTTCAGACAAGTATATGCTTTTTCGCTTGTCTTAGCCTTTTTGACAACAGCATTTGCAAGTGCAAGCTGATGTCTCATAATTGCGTCATCGTAAGAATATGTACTTGCCGATGTGTCGATTCCCTTAAAATTAGCCGTGATGTTTTCACGAATCATCTTAGCCTGTGCAGGAAGCATAAACTTAAAGAATCTGCTTAATGCAGCATAGCCACAGTGTGGACACACTAATGCATCATATTTTAACGAATCAACCATCTGATATTTTGGTCGCAGATCACTGTCTGCCGACAATAACTTTACCTTACCGGTACGCACCATTTTTGAATGAAATTCCTCATCACATACCGGACAAGTAAATGATTTATCAAACAATAAATCTTCTTCTTGAATCTGTGGCTTTTGATCCTTTTTCGGATGTTCGACCGCATCTCTTTTCTTTTCTTCTTCGAAAACATCCATTTTTTCCAGCTTACCTAAGCCAAATTTTTCCAAACCTGAAAATAACCCCATGTCGCTTTTGCCTCCTTATTTTGGACGATATGAACTCTTTAACGATACAATGCGGTTAAAAACGAGATGATCCTCCGTAGAATCTTTGGAATCTACACAGAAATATCCCTGACGCACAAACTGAAAACTATCCATAGGTTTTGCTTCTGCTAACGCTGGCTCCACATAGCAATTTTCAAGTATTGTCAACGAGTTTGGATTAACATTTATGGTTCCATCCTCATTGTACACGCCCTTTTCCTCATCGACAATATTTTCGTATAAACGAACTTCTGCCCTCTCGGCTGTCTCGGCACATACCCATTGAATGGTTCCTTTTACCTTTCTTCCCGTAAAACCGCTTCCGCTCTTAGTCTCCGGATCATACGTACAATGAATCTCTGTCACATTCCCGTCATCATCTGTAATATAATCGGTACAAGTTACAAAATATGCATTCATCAATCGAACTTCATTGCCCGGATACAAACGGAAATACTTTTTCGGCGGTTCGATCATAAAATCAGCACGATCAATATATAATTCGCGTCCAAATGGCACCTTACGGGTTCCCATTTCCTCATTTTCCTGATTGTTTGCAACGTCCAGATATTCAATCTCATTTTCCGGATAATTTGTAATAACAAGCTTGACCGGATCAAGAACCGCCATCATACGCGGACGTTTCATCTTGAGATCCTCCCGGATACAATACTCAAGCATGGCATAATCAGAAGAGCTCTGTGCTTTTGATACACCAGACAGCTCCATAAAATTACGGATAGATTCCGGTGTAAAACCACGGCGGCGCAGCGCAGCGATCGACACGAGACGCGGATCATCCCATCCATCTACAATACCATCTTCTACTAACTTCTTAATGTAACGCTTACCGGTTACAACATTCGTCAAATATAATTTTGCAAACTCAATCTGCTTTGGCGGGTTCTCAAACTCCAATTCACGAACTACCCAGTCATACAACGGTCTATGATCTTCAAATTCCAACGTGCAGATCGAATGTGTCACACCCTCGATCGCATCTTCGATCGGATGTGCAAAATCATACATCGGATAAATACACCACTTGTCTCCGGCATTATGATGATGCATTCTTGCCACACGATAAATAACCGGATCACGCATATTCATGTTCGGAGAGGACATATCAATCTTGGCACGAAGTACACATGATCCATCCTCAAACTCACCATTGCGCATGCGTTCAAACAGATCCAAGTTCTCTTCAATAGAACGATCTCGATATGGACTATTCTTTCCGGCCTCTTTGAGTGTACCACGATATTCACGCATCTGCTCAGCATTAAGATCACACACAAATGCTTTTCCCTTTTTGATCAGCTTTACTGCGCATTCATACATCTGATCAAAATAGTCGGATGCAAAAAAGACCATTTCCTTATCCAGATCACCACAGATCCAGCGAACATCTTCCATGATCGACTCAACAAATTCTGCTTTCTCTTTCATCGGATTGGTGTCGTCAAAACGAAGATGAAAATCTCCGCCATATTCCTTTGCCAGACCCGAATTCAAAATAATAGATTTCGCATGTCCAATATGCAGATAACCATTTGGCTCCGGTGGAAAACGCGTCACAATTTTGCTATAGACGCCGTCTTCTAAATCCTTATCAATTATATTTTCAATAAAATTACGGGAAACAACTGTTTCCTTTTCATGATCATCCTTGATATCCTCTGGGTTACTCACTTTTATCCATTCCTCCTTAATTATCATATGACCACCGCTTATCTAACCATTCGCTAACACAGCCATATTATCATTGCCTACTATCATATCACATTCTTTCCAAGAAGTAAAATAATATCTACCTCCGACTTATCTTCAGCTTATGCAATCTTCCTCTGTGCGGTGATCGCATTCTCGCAGAGTATTTTTTAGATTATAAGAATCGAAAAGTTTCCTCTAAAAATAAAAAGGACAGTGTATTGCATCATACGCTGTCCTAATCCATCTTCTTATTTGAATCGATGTCCACCCAAGCGAAATTTTGCATTTGGAAGTCCAACACTAAAGAAACGAACCCCTTTCATGCTACGTGTCTTACCTTTGATCTTGACGATCGTCTGACCGTTCAAAGCTGTTTTCGCCGCCTTAATACATGATTTCCACTGTCTGGAACGAATCTTTCCGGCATCATACTGTGCTAATTTTTTGCGAAGCATACCATTACGTACCGGTGAAAACTGTCCACGCTGATAGATCACTTTACGAATGGTATTTGGAAACTGCTTAGATCTTACGCGGTTCATTACAACTATACCAACAGCAACCTGTCCCTGATAGCTTTCGCCGCCTGCTTCACAGTTAATAATACTTGCCATAAGTCTCAAGTCTGATTTCTTGTACTTAGCTCGTGTTTTCTTAACTTTTGATTTTTTGGTCTTCTTAGACTTAGCGATTGTTTTCTTTACCTGTTTTGTTCTTGCCGGTGTCTTCGTAACAACAGGCTGCTTTGTTGCAACCGGAGCACTGGACACGACCGGCACACTCATTGTCTCTGTATTATTCTCTGTTGTATTTTCTGAAACAGTCACTGCACTGTCAGCAGAAACGGTTGTCTGTTGTACGAGCCCGAAGCTGAACAACATTCCAATCATCAGTACAAACATTGCAAATTTCTTAAACATAAATAATCCCCATTCCGCCACTTATAAAGCAGCAAATTTTGTTGCAAAATTAATACAATTTCTTAACATTTATGTAACAATTATATCATGTTTTTTGAAAAATGCAAGTCGTTTTACAAATTTGTTACAAAATTGTTACATTGCACCCGTAAATTCACCGGATACAATGCTTTTATAGGCGATCGATCCTCCAAACAGATCCAATGCGCTACCGATAGTATAATCCACCGTTTCATTCGCAGCTTTTGCAATATACTGTAAATCCTGCGGACTGTGTATACCACCTGCATACGTCATTGGACACCCTTGAAATTGGCCCATTCGCTGGATCACCTGCTTTTCAATTCCTGAAGTTTTCCCTTCAACATCAACAGCATGCACTAGAAATTCATCACAATATTCCGACAGCATTTCTAATGTTTCGACAGAAAAATGCTGTTTTGTAACCTTCTGCCAACGGTCTGTCACAATATAATAGTCATCTTGAACAAACCGGCAGCTAAGATCCAACACCAAATGTTCTCGTCCTACCAGGGATACTAATTGTTTCAGATGATCCCAATCGATCCTGCCATCCCGAAACACAAAAGACGTAACGATCACATGACTTGCCTGCATATCCAAAAAGGACTCCGCATTTTGTAAGTTCACACCACCGCCAATCTGCAGCCCCCTCGGAAACGCTGTCAATGCTTCTTTTGCCTGTGCCAGATCTGCTTCATAATATTCACTATCCGCTTTATTTAATAAAATAATGTGTCCCCCTGTCAGTCCATCTTCACGATACATATTGGCGTAAAAGGCAGCATCGTATTCAGACACAAAGTTATCCTCTGCCTGATTTCCGCGGTCACTCAATGTCCCGCCGACAATCTGCTTAACCGATCCATTGTGAATATCTATACACGGTCTAAATTTCATATTGATCCTACCTTCCTGTTATCCAATAGCATTTATATAATACATGAGAACACATCGTATCTTCTGTCTGATGCAAATTTATTTAGTAATCTTCTTTGCAATATCCCGATATGTGTCATCCGGCGAGATAGAAAACGATCCCACCGTGATATTTTGACTGTATCCATTACGATTCATGTAATTATCAAACGATTCGGCATCATCAATAATTCCCAGCCGCTCTAGTTTTTTGCTAACAGTCTGTGACATATCACCCGATACGATCTTTAACTTTTTAGCAGAACTTTTGACTTCTTTCTCCATCTTCTTTTTCTCATTCTGCATAGTTTTATCATTGTCAATAGATTTCTTAGTTGAAGCTTTCTTGGTTTGCGTGTCATTCCCTGAATCTCCCAATGGTTCCGGCGTTGGCACTTTGGATGGATCTTCACTAGCGGCCGGATCTATGCTCTGCACCGGCTTTTGCGTTGCAGCAGCGTCCGTCTGTTCCGGCTCTTTCGTTGCTTTTTGCTCCTGATCTTTGGATTTTAACGCCAATGCGTTGCTATCAGAGGTTTCATAGACCATACCAAGTTTCTTTGCGCGAGCTACCACCTGCGCATCCGATGTTCTGATCAAACACGAAATGCCCAAAATAACTGCCGCGAAAAGGACACCGGCTCCAAAACCTCTCCAAAATGTTTTTTTATGTTTCATCTGTTTTTCCTCCATGATCGCTCTCACTGCTATGCGTACATATCTAATACAAATTTGACCTCGCCCTGTCCCATTTCTAACATTTTAGAAATCTCTAAGATAGAATATCCCTTGTCATGAAGTGCGAGTATCTCCTCATTATGATTAACTTTTTTCTCTTCTTTCTGCATAGAAAATTCTTCGTCAAAAGCCTGTCTCTCTTTGTCACTCAGCTTTTGCAGATCATAATCTTCCTCTGATAGATCACTATCAGACTGTTCGTTACCGGTCTTTTTTGCATCTTTTCCACTTACCTCTACCGGATCCACAATGTCCTTCACATTTTGATAAGACTTTGCAAGTTCATCCTGAAACTGAACTTTCGAGGAATCTGCTTCGTGAATCAGTTTTTGAATCTCTGCCTGTTTCTCATTTAACATATCATACAAAAATACAACTTCTGCATGATTTTTCTCAATTTTATCAATCACTTGATCTGAATATTCGCTGATCCCCATAATCTTTTCGTTTGAGATCGTATTCATTTTTTCCGATGTATCCTCTAGTTTCTCTTCCTGTTTGCGTGTGATTTCTTCATTAAACTGCTCTATTTTATGACGGAGCTGCTCCATCTGATCCTGCCCATCAACAACACTTTTAATATCTGAACTCTCCACACCATCCGTAATTTTTGTGCTATAAATAATAGCACAAAGTCCAATCACGATCATTACTATTTCCAAAAAAATCATTTTACTTTTTCTACCTTTCTTCTCAAATGCGCATGTCAAAATGCGGTTCTTTTTTCGTTTCTTTCTTGTTGTCAGACGAATTATTCTTTTGTTTGCCCGAATGCTTCTGTCTACGCTTACGCTCTTCATCATCATAACGATTCGGCTCATTTTCCGCCTTAGCCCTGCGTATCGTCTGCTCCGACTGATTCTTAACTGACTGTTGGAACTGCGCCGCCATCTCCTGCTGACCATGTTCGTAACGAATCTGTTCTGCATTTTGTATTTGTGATATTTCTTGTGATTTCGGTGGCATCGAAACATAATCAAGTGTTAATGACATAATGATCACTCATCCTTTCCAGCTGCGGGCAATAAGCTACAGGTATCCCTTTTCATTGTGTGTTGTTCACAAAAACAAACTTGACGGATAGATCAGATCGCACGTACGCGTATTTCTGCTCCATCGCGAACAAATGCGCTATGTTTAGTTTCATTATGGATGAAACTGGACACATTTGCAATGGTCATTTTCACACCAGGATATGCAACTTCAGATATAACAATACGTCCACCATTTTGTGTGGATTCAATTTCTTTCTCCAGCTCATCGTATTCCTCCGACATCTGCACAATCAGTGGTCCAATCTCCTGAACACGCTTTGCCGATGATTTTAACAATGTTAATTTATCCTCATCGAGCTTGCCGTTAGATTTCAGGCGTTTTTTGAGAATATCAATATTTTGCAACAGTGTATCACGTTCTGCAGAAATTTTTTCCATATCCCTTTCAATACATCGATAGCGCTCTAAAAGCGTGGGATCTATTCCAATCTCCAGTTCCGTCTGGGTCCCCATGGTAGATCCTGCTGTCTTCATCGTGATCTTGAGTCCCGAATGGATCTTTCCGCCGACGATCAATCCGCGCTTGCCATTGACAATAATTTCATCTGCAGCCTCCACATCACTGTGCATGATCGCATCGGTGATAATTCTTCCACTTGCATGTACCTTGGAACTTTCAATAAAATTAGAAATGATATCTCCACCGGCCCTCATAACGCCTTTTTCCATGCCTTGCATTCCACGCTTTATGACAATTTTACCACCACTGATTAAAGTTGCTCCCTCAACCGCACCATTTACCGTAATATCTCCGGTTGCTTTTACCGTGTAACCGGTCAACACATTACCCCTCACCTCAACGCTGCCATCATAATCAATATCTCCGGTGGATGTCCCGACATCTGCCGGAACTTCATAGACATTGGAAACAAACACGGTATCATTCACCAGTGTAACATTTCCGGCACAATCCGCATACATTTCCAACTGATCTTCTGATAAGTGTATGTTTTTACCATGCTTGAGTACAACTGGCGTTAATTTTGCAGGTTGTATCACATTTCCGCGAACGTCCGTTCCCGGAATCGGTGCTGTTTCCGGCGTCAACGTTGCAAGAAGCTGTCCCTTTTCAACACGCTCGATCATATCCAGCCTATGAAAATCTACCGAACCATCTTCCTTCATCGTTGGAGTGTTCGTTTTCTGTACATCAAAATGATATGTGATACTAGCGCGCTTTCCCTGCACCGGAAGCACAGCTTTTGCGATCAATACATCCGTACAGTATAGTTCTGCCTTAAGAAGCAATGTAAGGTTTTGCGTTAAAATGCCGTGATGCACATCATTCTGTGCAAGAAGAGATAACACATTTTCTTCGGTCAGACGTGATCCTTTATCAGAGGATGGATACAATCGGATCTTTGCCAGATAACTATGCGGATCTATTGTAATACGTACCATTTCATTCTCTGGCAACGCCTCAGAATTGTCCGATACTTTCAAAAGTGTCTGACCTATAACTGAACGCTGCACAAAGTCCTGAACTTCCAACGAAGAGACATTTTCTGCATATTTTTTCTGATCTAAATACCAGATCACGTCGTCTACAGAAAGTTCTTTTCCACCTTCTTGTGATGCAAAACTCTGCAAAAAAATGCCATCTGCTTTGTGTATTAGTCGAAAATATGCATTTCTTTTCATATTCACACTCCTTCCTCAGCCCACGACGTTCTGTATTTTGGCATTGTACCACAAAAACAGATTCAAGTACCATTAATACATCGTCTTTATTGCTGCAATGAAAAACGAGGGCTACAAATGGATGAATCCGATCTGTACTCCTCGTCTATATGTTTCCTATTCCAAACAGATCTATTTGGTCTCCCAAGCGTTCTTTCATCTTTTTTAAAGCTTTAGTATGTAATTGTGAGACTCTGGATTCCGAAACCTCCAACACATTACTGATCTCCTTGAGCGTAAGCTCTTCAAAATAATACAGCGCAATTACTTTCTGCTCTTTTTCCGTCAGTTTATCAATCGCTTCTGCAAGAATACGCTTTGTTTCCTGTCGATCTACAACCTGTTCCGGCTGGTCAAACCTCGGGCGCCCACTAGGTTCTGTATAAACATCACTCCCCTGCTCTAAATACTCATCCAAAGAAATCAAGCTGGATAAGTTAGCCTGCGAGATCATCTGTTCTACTTCTTCTACTGTAACCTCTAAATATTCCGCCAATTCCTCACTGTTAGGTGTTCGTCCCAGCTCTCGCTCCAGCTCCTGCATGGCTGTCTCTATCTTTTTTTGTTTTTGACGGATCGTACGCGGGATCCAATCCATCTTTCGAATCTGATCAATAATTGCACCACGTATTCGAAGGCTGGCATACGTCTCAAATTTTACACCTTTGGACAATTCAAACTTGTCGATTGCATCGATCAGACCAAAGATACCATATCCCACCAAATCATCATACTCTACGGTATAACCCAAATACATTCCCAGTCTTCCGGCAACAATCTTGACCAAACCGGCATATTCCAAAATTAGTTTTTCGCGAATCTTGCTGCTCTTTGTACGGGCATATTCTTCCCAAAGGGCAATCCTTTTTTTCTCGTCCATCGAGTAACTCCATCCCTCCTGCAACTAACCACCATTCCCGTTTATAAAATATTTTATGGTTCTTCCTGGTCAGAATCAGTCTGTTCCCCTGTTTGTTTCTGCTCATCCTGTTGTTCTTGCTGCTCTTTTTCCTGCTCTCGCAATTCTTCATCACGTTTGCTTCGGATAAAGCGATTACTCTGCTCCACTTTCAAAATAATTTTTTGTGCAATGATCCCAATAATATAAAAGACGATCAATGTCGCTAACAGCACTTCCAGGCTGTAAGTCACATCCATCTGTTTCACAATAGCTACAATACACACTACTGCACCTGCCAGTAATGTGATCACTTTTGGAATAAATTCTGCCTTCACCAAAAAGTCTCCTTCCCTAGATCGTCTGTACCGGTTTTCCAACAGATTTAATTACAAAATCACCGTTAGCCGGATAAAACTCAACTGTTCTTCCGTAATTCAAGCCGGTATCCTCTGCCAGGATCTTAATATTTAATTGTGCTAACTTTTGTTTAACTGCTTCAACGTTCCGCTGTCCAACACGCAGCATATCATTATCTGACTTAAATGCAAACATCTGCGCGCCTCCTGCAATTTTAGCTGTTAGACGATTAACAGCAGCCCCTCTCTCTTTCATGCGTTCGATCAGCAATTCAATGCCGGTATCTGCAAATTTCGCCTTATTTTCATTTTGACGTACTTTACTGCTGTCCGGAAGCATAATATGTACAAGCCCGGCAATCCGCATCTGTGCATCGTACAAAGCCACACCAACACAAGACCCCAGTCCCAGCGTTGTCAACGCATCCGGAGCTATACATATATTTAAGTCAGCCATTCCAACTTTTATCATTTCTCCCATAGTGGCAACCATACCTTTCCAGCAATCTTCCTTTGCTGATCTCTATCAACTAATCCCTAATGCCCGCATGATAGAATCATAAGAATCCAGCGTTGGAATCATAATAAAATAACCACTAATATCTACATCCATGTCTCGAAATCGTGACTCGATCAAAAGTGCCTGATCACCTAATTTTCCAAACTCTATGGCGGGCACACTCAAAATTGCCCCCGCCATATCGACAGATAAATACGGAACCGACGGAGATATTGTTAAATTTGTCATTTTAGAAATCGCCGATAAGTAAGCACCGGTAATAATATTACCAAGTTCCATCAACGCTGACATTTCCATTTCTGAAAAAGTATCATCCGCTTGCGGCTTCATGCCAAGCAATTGTTCCACCAAACGATGTGCATCTTCCGAACCAAGCATAAATAACATAGAACCTTCAATGTCTCCCTCTAAGGAAAGCATGATTCCCGCAACCAATGTTTCTTCGCCACCGATCACATTAGCTAATTGTTGGAATGTCAACATTTTTACTTGTGGAACATACATGTCAACTTTTGCATTGATCATTTGCGACAACGCAGTGACCGCATTGCCGGCACCAATGTTGCCAATTTCCGTAAGTACATCAAAATTCATATTATCTAAGCCCTCTGTGTTCGTCATATGCACACCTCGATTCTGTCAGCCCCTTGGTTTATTTTTCTGCTGTGCCTACAATTACGCTAGACATATTTAATAAAGATATTAAATTATCACCATTTTTACCAATACCGCTCAAATACTGTGCTTTAGCATCGTTCATATCAATCGCAGTATTTTTCTCAATATCATTTTCACTCAGAGTCAAAACCTCTTTTACCTCATCCACAATTAAGCCTACAGCAGACTGCGGTTCTAACTTAATAATAATGATACGTGTCGCATTGGTATATTCGTCCGGTTTCAGGTCAAATTTCAACCGCAAGCTCATCACTGGAATGATCTCACCACGAAGGTTGATCACCCCCTTAAAATACTTCTGCGCCTTTGGTATACGTGTGATCCTTTGATTTCGAACAATATTATCCACATAACTGATATCTATGCCATAATATTCATCATCCAATTTGATCACTATATACTGCTTGCTCTCTCCCACAACGTTTAAGTTCTGAATATCTGCTATCTCTTCCATGATGTACCTCCCCCTATACTAATGCATTTACTTCAAGAATCAATGCAATCTCTCCATTACCAAGAATGGTTGCACCACCTATCATCTTGCTGCAATTAATGTAATTACCGATTGACTTGATAACAATCTCCTGCTGACCGATCAAATTGTCAACGACAAGACCAGCCTGCTTATCGCCCTTGCGGACAATAACAACCGTCAGACTCTCTTCCTCGTTTTCTACCGGTTCAACATCTAAAAGATTATCAAGACGGATCAACGGAATAACATTTCCGCGTAAATTGATCACTTCTTTCGTCTGAACATGTTTGATATCCTCAAGCGGAATATCTTCGATCATTTCAATATTACCAAGCGGAATTGCATATTTTTCTGTGCCAAGCTCAACCATAAGAGCCTGAATGATCGCCAGTGTAAGTGGCAGACGGATAATAAAACTACTTCCCTCACCCAATACGCTCTTACATTCAATATTACCACCAAGACCTTCAATCTTTGTCTTAACGACATCAAGACCAACACCTCGACCGGAAATATCTGTAATTTTTTCAGAGGTTGAAAAACTTGGACGGAACAATAATTCAACGATCTCTTTGTCAGACATCAACTCTGCCTGTTCGCTTGTGATCGTTCCTTTATCTAATGCTTTTTGTCGTACCTCATCTACATTTATGCCGGCACCATCATCGCGGACCTCAATAATAACATTATTGCCATCCTGATATGCATCGAGGAAAATGTTGCCGACCTCCGGTTTGCCAAGTGCAATTCTCTCTTCATTCGATTCCAAGCCATGATCTGCTGCATTGCGGATCAAATGCTGCAATGGATCTCCGATCTCATCAATAACGGTACGATCTAACTCTGTTTCCTCACCCGTCATATGAAGTTCCATCTTTTTGTCGAGCTTTTTGCTGAGATCTCGAACCATACGTGGAAAACGATTCAAAACACTTTCAATCGGCACCATACGTACCTTCATAACAGACTCATGCAGATTCGTTGTTACACTTTCTAAATATTCAATCTGCTCATTAAATCCATTATCGTTTCTATGTTCATTCGTTGCACTGCTGGAAACTAATCCATTCTTCGCAATGATCAACTCACTCACCAGATTCATCAAAACATCCAGTTTTTCAATATCCACACGTACCGTACGACCAATCGCCGGTTTTGCCTTAGAAGTTGCTTTCTTTTCCGGTTTCTTCTGTGTCGCTGCTGCAGCCTGCGCTTTTGGTTTGTCCTCGGTTTTCGTCGCTGGCTTTGATTCTTTTCCCGCGGTCTGCACCGACTCCTCGTGTGCTGCTTCCTCAGCCCCTTCTAATTGTACCTTAAACGTTCCAACAACCGCTTCTTTGATCTCCGATACGTTTTCAATTGCTGCTTTTACTTTCTCGGCGGACTCTTTTGTAAAATACACCAAACTGAAATCATAATCGAACTTTTCATCCTCAATATCCTGTACGTTCGGCTCGGCTTTCATAACCTCGCCAAGCTCTTCCAAACATTTGAATACCAAAAAAGCTCTCGCCGCTTTCAATATACAACTATCCTGCAAGTATACCGTAATTCCTAATATGTTGAGATTTTCTTCTTTTGCTTTTTCAAATGTTGCTTTCTCATAATCGCTAATACGAATGTTTTCGTATTTCGCTTTATTCCCATCACTTGCAGCAGACTTATCATCACTCGGTGCTGCTGTCGGTGTCGGGGCCGGCACCTCTCCGGTACCACCTTTGGCTTTATCCGCAATGGAATTTAAGGTGTTGATAATTTCTTCATTATCCTCCGTACCCTCATCGGCTGATTCCAAAATATTAGCCAAATAGCCTTCCAATGCGTCCAGTCCACGGAACAGTACATCAATCAATTCCGGCTGCACTTTCATGTTACCGCTTCTGATCTCCTGAAATACATTTTCCATGTCATGCGTCAAACGCTGCATTCTCTTGTAGCCCATTGTTCCAGCCATTCCTTTCAAAGAATGCGCTGCACGGAAGATCTCATTGATCGTTTCCATGTTATCCGGCTCTGTCTCCAAGATCATCAACTGATCACTAAGCGTTTGCAAATGTTCTTTTGTTTCATCGATAAAAATTTCTAAATACTGGCTTACATCCATTTCATTGCACCCCCACGTGTTTAATGATTGTTTCTGCAATCTGCTGCAGCTCGACAACTTCGTCAACAGCTCCGGCTGTGGCAATCGCTCGTGGCATACCATACACCGTACTGCTCTCTTCATCCTGCGCAATTACATAAATCTGCTTGACTTGTTCCAATTGTAAAATACCGTCTGTCCCATCAGAGCCCATTCCGGTCAAAACCACACAGGTTATCTCATCACAGGAGACGTTCATCAACGACTCATACATAATATCTGCACAGGGTTTTAATGCATTTCTGGCCTCCTCGATCGTAACGGACAAATACTGCTCATGCTTATTTTTCTCCATTACGCGAAACTGAAAACCGCCCTTTGCAATATAAACAGTTCCTTTCCGCAACGGTTCACCATGCTCTGCTTCTTTGACCGTGATCTCACTTAGTTCATTCAAACGTCTTGCAAGCGATCCGGTAAATCCTTCCGGCATATGCTGTACAATGACAACTGACGCATCGAGATTCGACGGCAGTTTTGGAATGACCTGTTGCAATGCTTTCGGTCCCCCTGTGGAACAGGCAAGTGCTACGATCTTATTTGCACCCAGCACCAGCGGTTCTTTGGAATGCTTGGAACGATCTGCTTTCACCTCTCCTGCTACGCCGCCACGCTTTCTCTGCATGACAGGTGCTTTTTGTATGTGAAACAATTTCTTAAACACAGTTTTCTGTGTTTCCGGTTTCGGAACCGACTGCTCCTCTCCGGTATCCAATCCTGCCGTAGATAATCCCGTTGCCACATAAAGCATCCTTATGAACATATTGATAAAGAAAGGACCCTTCGCTTCGGAAAGACTTGTTGGCTTTGTAATAAAGTCAAAAGCACCGAGCTCCAACGCACGAATAGTTTCCGCGCCGCCTTTCTGAGCTAATGTGCTGACGATTAACACCTTCTCACGTTGATGTCTCTCATTCAACACTTTCAAAAAGGCAATGCCATCCATTCGAGGCATATTGATATCTAAAACAATAGCATCAACCTTTGCTCCAGAGTCTAAAATTTCCAGTGCCTCCACACCGTCCTCTGCCAGATATGCTGCATTGAGTTCCTTGTTATCATCTATTATATCAGAGAGTACTCTTCTCATGAGTGCAGAGTCATCTACAATTAAAATATTTTTCATGACGTATTCCCCTTTTACCGCTGACCATTCCGAAACATACGCGCAAAAAGACCAGATAAACCTTTTGCTGTAAATGCTCCAGGCGTGTTCGCCGGTTGGTTGATAATTTGTCTGGCAATCCGACTGATCGCTTTGCTTGCCGGTGCATTCGGGTAAGCAATCGTAACCGGTTCCTGCCGCATTACGGCATTTTGCAATTTGAAATCATGTGGAACGCTTCCAAGGTATTCCATCTCCATCTGCAAAAATTTACTAGACACCGCACTCAACTTTCGATATAATTCTCTGCCCTCATCTTCTGACTGCGTTCGATTGCTGATCATATGAATCTTCATTTTGCCGCCCTCGAACTCTTCCTGTCGCTGCAAAGTTTTCAAAAGAGCATAGGCATCCGTGATCGACGTAGGCTCCGGTGTCACAACGAGAAGCACCTGACTGCTACAGAGCACCAGATCGATCACAGAATCCGAAATACCCGCACCGGTATCAATTAATATCACATCAGCTACCTGATCCAATTCATATACGGAACGAACTAGATTTTGTATCTGATCACGCGATAAATTAGTCATCTCCCGAATACCGGATCCCCCTGAAATAAATCCAATATTTTCCGGGCCTGACGCAATGATGTCACAAACTCCCTTACCATGAAACATCATATCGGCCAGATTGTACTTCGGCCGGATTCCGAGCATGATCTCAATATTCGCAAGACCAAAATCAGCATCTAAAATAACTACTCGCTTACCCATTTTACTGAGAGTAATAGCCAGATTAACAGATATATTAGACTTTCCAACGCCGCCCTTGCCACTTGTAACGGTAATGACTTTGGCTAAATGCTGTCTTCTATTTTGATTTTTTATAATGTTGCGTAAACGCTCAGCTTGATCCATCAGCCATTCCCTCCTAAAAGCTGTTTTGTTATTTTTTGTGCATCCATTTTTCCAATATCATCCGGCACATTTTGTCCCCACGTCGCATAAGATAACTGTGCACCGGTCAACATATGGATGTTAAAAATATTGCCAACGGTATCCGTTTCGTCTAATTTCGTAAAGATCAAATAATATTCTGTGATCTTACGATACACTTCTGATATTTTCTTCAAATCCTTGTATTTTGTAGTTGCACTTAGTACCAGATAGACCTCTTTATCTTCTTCAGGCACTTTATCTAAGATCTTTTTAATATCCTGCACTTGTTCTGCATTTTGATGTGAACGTCCTGCCGTGTCAACAAATACAAGGTCAAACTCTTTTAGTTCATCAATGGTTTTATCCATTTCATCTGCCGAATAAACAACTTCTAATGGTATACCCAAAATATTGGCATAGGTTTTTAGCTGCTCTACTGCGGCAATGCGATACGTATCTGCTGTGATCAGCGCAACCCTGGTTTTTTTTGTGAGTTTTAATGTGGAAGCAATCTTTGCAATTGTCGTTGTCTTACCAACACCCGTCGGACCTACAAAGAAAATGTATTTGGTCTTTGTCGTTTTAACGTCGATCAAATGTGGCTGACCAATTTTTAATATGATCTTTTGATATACCCCCGCTAACACATTATCTAACGTCCATTCTTTTCTGGAACCGCTCTTTACCTCTTTTAGGATCTGATCCACATATTGTTCCTGAACCTCATTTTCAAGCATCTTTTTCTTGATCATCTGAAAATAAGCGTCCATTTTGTCATCTGTTTTATCATTCTGCTTGGTTTCCGTCTCTTTCGCAGTCCCCATCTGCTTTTCCAAAAGATTCTGCAGTTTTGACAACTTTTGTTCAATCATCTTCTGCTCATTGATCACAGACTCGTTAACCCTTTCGTCCGGCTCATCCGGAAGAATTTGATCATTTTGCTGCATTTGTTTCCGTTTTGCTTCCTGCATAGCTGCTTTAGAATCCGGCGCCGTATATTCTGACCGTCTTCGAATTGCCTCCTGCAGTTTACTAAAATCCGGTTTTTCAGCATTCTCTGCTGTATCGTCAATTGCCGCCGTAAGCTCTACATGAGGTTTGCGAAACAACTTAAACAAGCCCTTGGGCGTTGTTTTTTTGACATTCATAATAACAACATCCTTCCCCAGTTCATTTTGCGCCATCTGTGTAGCAAGGTCTTCTGTTTGTGCTATATACTTTTTGATAACCACTATACTGTCACCATCCCTATTGATTGTAATTCTACATTGCTGTCAATTTCATTATAAGATACAACGATCAAATCCTGAAATTGCTCTTCCGTCAGTTTCTTAAAATAAAGCCGAACGATCGGCGATGTAACAATAATTGGATTTTTTCCCAATTCTTCCATTTTTTCCATTTCCTCTCCAACCGACTTTAGGATCGTCTGCGTCTTGTCCGGCTCTAAATTAATATAAGTACCCTGTTCTGTCTGTTTGATAGATCCCATAATTTCCTGCTCAATTTTTGGATCCAATGTAACAACACTGGTCATCTCATTAGGCGGGAAGTATTTATTCGAGATCGCCCGTTTCAGACTTTGTCGGACATATTCCGTCAAAACATCCGTATCTCTAGTGCTTGTCGCATTATCGGCAAGTGTTTCAAAGATCGTCACCAGATCGCGAATTGAAATTCCTTCACGAAGCAGGTTCTGCAATACTTTCTGTATCTCACCAACACTCAGCATTTTAGGTACAAGTTCAGATATCAACGTTGTATTTGCTTCCTGAATGTTATTGATCAAATTCTGCACATCCTGTCTCGTAAGCAACTCATCTAAATGACTGCGGATCACTTCTGTAAGATGTGTTGCAATGATCGATGGCGGATCAACTACCGTATACCCCATAGATTCCGCACGTTCTCGCTGCGATTCCGTGATCCAGATCGCCGGTAGATGGAACGACGGCTCGAATGTTGGAATACCCGTGATTTCCTCTTCCACAAACCCCGGATTCATCGCCATGTAGTGATCAAATAAAATCTCGCCTTCACTGATCGGTACGCCCTTGATCTTGATCACATACTGATTCGGATTAAGTTGGATATTATCTCTCAGACGGATCATCGGAACAACACATCCCAGTTCCAGTGCGACCTGACGACGTATCATAACAACTCGATCCAACAGGTCACCACCTTGGTTCACATCCGCCAGAGGAATGATTCCGTAACCAAATTCCAATTCGATCGGATCTACCTGCAGCAAAGAGACTACATTCTCCGGTCTTCTGATCTCCTCTGCTGTCTCTTCTTCCTCGTCAACCTCTGTCTCAATATTTTGTACTTCCATCGCCGATTCGATAGCTCGACCGGCAGCAATGAACAAGATTGCATAAATAAAGCAGATTAATGTTGGAAGCGGCGTCAATCCAAGTAACGCCATCGTCGCTCCGACTATGTACAATACCTTCGGCGTCGAAAACAACTGTGTGATCAACACATTTCCAAGATCCGACTCCTTTGATACTTTTGTTACCAGCACACCGGTTGACAACGAAATAACCAATGATGGTATCTGACTGACCAAACCGTCTCCGATCGTGAGTATGGAATATTTCTGCAATGCCTCTGTCATTTCTAATCCCTGCGACATAACACCGATAGCAAGACCGCCGACAAAATTGATCACTGTGATTATCAACCCCGCTGTCGCATCACCCTTTACATACTTCGAAGCACCATCCATCGCTCCGAAAAAAGTAGATTCGTCCTGAATCTTTTGACGGCGTTCCTTAGCCTGTTCATCTGTGATCGCACCCGTATTTAAATCGGCATCGATCGCCATCTGTTTACCAGGCATGGCATCCAACGTAAAACGTGCTGTTACTTCCGACACACGCTCAGAACCTTTATTGATCACGATAAACTGTACAATGATCAAGATTAAAAACACAATACCGCCAACAATCAGATTTCCACCACCGACAAACTCGCCGAACGCCTGAACTACGTTACCTGCCTCTCCTTTCAGCAGAATATTTCTCGTCGATCCTACATTCAACGAAATACGAAACAACGTTGTCATCAGCAGCAATGTCGGAAAACTCGACATATTCAACGCCTCTGTCGAAAACAGCGCATTAAACAATATAAACAATGCAATTGCCAGATTTAGCATCATCAAAATATCCAGCAAAAACAATGGTATTGGTATAATCAAAAAGATGATAGGTACCAGGATATATAATCCCAGCATTAAATCAGTCCGTTTCATCATGTATCTCCTTTAATCGTCTTCTGAAAGAAACGTTATCCCGTTTTCCCTTTCAGATTATATACATACGCCAACACTTCCGCCACCATCTGGTATAATTCGGGCGGAATCTCAGCTCCAATCTCAACATTATGATATAGCATTCTCGCTAATGGTTTATTCTCCACGATCTCGATCTGATAATTTGATGCCGTTTCCTTGATCTTCGCCGCCAAATAATCAGCACCTTTGGCAACCACAACCGGTGCCTCGTGTTTCTCCTTGTCATAACGTATCGCCACAGCCAGATGTGTCGGATTCGTAATGACAACATCCGCATTTGGAAGTTCTTGCATCATACGCTGCCTGGATGCCTGCTGCATACGGGATTTCTGTTGGCTTTTTACCTTGGGATCTCCCTCGGACTGCTTATACTCATCCTTAACTTCCTGCTTGGTCATCTTCATATCTTCCTGAAATTTCCATTTCTGATAAACGATATCCACTACCGCGATGACAACAAATAATGCACTGATACGCAATCCAATATTAATGATGATATCTCCCAACAACTCTAAACCCTGAGTCAACGTATAGGAATACATATTCATCACTAATGCCCATTTGTCTTCCAGGTAATTTTTAACAACATAAATTATGACACAAATCTTAGCAATGGATTTAAGCAATTCCATGATCTTGTCTTTTGAAAACAGACGCTTCACACCATTAACCGGATTAAATTTGTCAAACTTAGGCTTTATCGGTTCAAAAGAAACCTTCCATTTAACCTGTACAATGTTTACGGCAAATGCAACAATAAATGTACTCAGCAAAAAAGGAAGGCAGATGATCGTGATCTTTTGGATCAGTTGCTGCAATATAGCACATGCCATCTGCAAATTAAACTCATCCTTAGTGACATCGCTGATCTTCCCAAAAAACAACGAAAAACCATCCTTAAATTGGCTGCCCAAAAATGCCATCAATAGCTTTAACAAAAAGAAAAACACCAGCAACGACACAGCCGTTATGGCATCCATGCTTTTCGCCACTTGACCTTTTTTGCGGGCATCTTCCAGTTTTTTGGGAGTTGCGCTTTCGGTTTTCTCGCCGCCCTCGCCATCTTTGGCAAAAAGCTGCAGATCATACCGTATTCTGCCATGCCTAACCATACATTTCCTCTCCAATATCATCGCTTTGTTCTGATAAAGATGCAAAAACACCCTCTTTATACTATACCGTATTTGCAACAAAATAGCAACGCCAACTATTATCGTCTACGCTGCCATCGCCTGCACAAAATATTTTGTGAATGTATGCATTTCATCAAAAAGGAAGTCTGCTGCTCCGGCAAACAACTGCATCGTCAGAAATAGCAACACAAGCCCCACAAACACTTTAAGTTGCATTCCAACGACAAACATATTCATCTGTGGTGCAATCTTTGCCAAAATGCCAAGCACAATATTGATGACAAGCATACAACAAAAAATAGGAAGCACAATTCGAAAACCGATGACAAAATAATTAGTGATAAATGTCACCATGATATGATACAGATCGACCGAAAATTTTGCACCTCCAATTGGTACAAGCTGATAAGAATCCATCATAGCATCAATAATAAAATAATGCATGTCTGATACTAAAAACAAAAGCATAAATATATACATATAAAAATTTGATGTGATCGTTGAATTTACATTTGTTGTCGGGTCCATTTCCTGAACCATCGAGAAGCCAATTTCCATATCCAACATATTACCGGAAAAATTAAAGATATAGAGACATAATCTGGATCCCAGACCAATAATAATACCGGTAATCGCTTCTTTAAGCACTAATCCGGAATATTCTAATATATTTGCATATTCCACAGCCTTGTAATCAACCTGGTTCATCACCGTCAACGATAGAAAAAACGCGATAGCAACTTTTACACGTCGCGGGATTTCACTGGAACCAAAAAAAGGAGCAACAAAAACAACGGAAGCCACCCGAATAAATACCAATAAAATATATTCTAAGTATTCAACCGTAAAATTCAATGTTCGTCTCTCCTTATCTGTTCGATGTTATTTGCAGATAAACGATCCATAACCTGACCGTCTTCTTTTATGTCCTCTTCACCGATCACTCACTTAATATATTGAGGTATATTTTTCATCAATGCTTCAAATAGATCTACCATATTATTCATGATCCAGCCGCCACACAGCACCAACACCAGCATGATTGCTAAAAACTTTGGCACAAAAGTCAGCGTTTGTTCCTGAATAGAAGTAACTGTTTGAAAAATACTAATGATCAATCCAATGATCAGCGAGATCAGTAGCAGCGGAGCTGCTGATTCCACCGTTGTCCAGATCGTCTCACGGGATATGTCTAACACAAGACTCTCACTCATTGCACAGTCTCCTTTCTACTCGTTCCTCTGATGGTTAATGGAACGACTGCACTAACTGTCCGATCAATAGGTTCCATCCATCTGCCAATATAAACAATAGTATCTTAAAAGGCAGGGATATTGTCGTCGGTGGCAACATCATCATACCCATTGACATCAGTGTCGAAGCCACTACCATATCAATAACGATGAACGGCAGATACAACAAAAATCCAATAATAAACGCTGTTCGAAGTTCACTGATAATAAATGCCGGTATGACCGTAATAAGAGAAAGATCATCAAAGCTCTCAATATCATCCGATGAAATGTCATTGATCGTCATAAATAATTTGAGATCCTTTTCTCTAGTTTGCTTTAACATAAATGTTTTCAAAGGTTCCGAAGCCTTTTCTAATGCCTTCTTCTGTGTCAGATTGCCAGCCATATACGGCTGAACTGCATTAGTGTTTACTTCATTAAACACCGGACTCATTACTGCAAATGTAATAAATAATGCCAAACCGATCAATATCTGATTTGGTGGCGTTGTCTGCGTTCCAATTGCTGTTCTCAAAAAATGAAAGACAACAATAATACGCGTAAACGACGTCAACATGATCAAAATGGAAGGTGCAAGCGACAAGATCGTAAGAAGGATCAAAATCTGTAAAGTAGATTCCAACGTAACGCTGCCGGCATTGGATGTAATATTCAGATCTAACGTATTATCATCGTCATCCGCATTCCCGGATATTTGATTTCTTGTTGTACTGTCAACGCGATCAGACGTTGCCAAAGCATACGAAGGAGACGCTGCAAACCATACACATAAAAAAACGACTAATATCGTAATTGCGCGCATCGTTCTGTGCTTTAAAAAAAATCTTTTTCTTATATTCTGTCTCAATTGTCCCTTGGTACCTTTCTATCATATTGCTATCATTTCACACTTCAATCTTCATATAACAGATCACTGTTTATCCGGCTTTTTTTTATGTTTCAGTATTTCCTGAAACATCTCAGAAAAACCTTCTGTCCTAGGCATTTGCACCGGCTCCTTTATTAAAAGATCCTCTTGCGTAAGCTCAGTCAAAAAGACAACCGAATCTTTTGTCTGCACTAATGCAATATATTTTTTGCCAACCTGTATGATCTGTATCATTTTTCCCTGACCAATGGGATATGTTTCAATAATCTTAATATTTCCTGCATATTTCTTACCTGACATCGCCCCGGCATACCATTTACTTACAAAAGATGCGGCAAATAACAGTACGATCAATAAGATCAACAGGCCGATCAACTTAAAAAAGCTGGACAGTGCAGAAAAATTAGCCGTCATCAATAACATTCCTACACCTCCAGCTCTTTATGTATCCTACTCTTTATTTTGATATCTCTACAATTCGTATACCAAAATTTTCCTCAATAACAACTACTTCGCCCTTAGCAACAAATTTACCATTGACCAAAACATCAACCGGTTCCCCCGCTAACTTATTAAGCTCAATGATCGTACCCGGAGAAAAGTCTAAAATCTCTTTGATGGATTTATTTGTTCGTCCAAGTTCAACCGTCACTTCCAAAGGAACGTCCATGATCAAATCAATATTTTCCTGCTGCATCAGCGGACTTACACCGGCATTAAATGGCTGAAACTGTGCCGGCTGTACATTGACATTCGGCATTGCATATGGCTGTTGCTGCATCATATCCGACTGAACCGGCATTGCTCCTGCCATCTGCTGCATATCCGGTGTCGGCGGCACTGCTGGTTGTACGTTCTGCACATTGACCGTCTGTTCCGGTGTAGCTGCAGGTGTCGGCTGACTCGCCTGTGGCTGCGGCTCTTCAATTTCAGATTCAGATTCACCAATAAATTTGCGATACAGGTCGCGCGCAAACTCAAACGGATATAACTGCATGATCTGACTATCAACCAGATCTCCAATTTCCATATCAAATGCTACCTGAACCATTTTTCCCTGCAAGAAGCTTGAAATTTCGGTATCATCTGTCATGGAGTCATTCAGATCAACCAAACTTGCAGTTGGTGGACTAATATCTACTTTCTTCTCCAGCATTGATGATAATGACGTGGCCGCTGATCCCATCATCTGGTTCATCGCCTCACTGATCGCACTTAAATGCATCTCCGACAATTCACCATCTGTATTCGAACCATCCCCACCCATCATCAAATCTGTGATCACTTTTACGTCGTGCTCTTTTAAGATTAATATGTTGTTACCGTCTATTCCATCAATATATGAGATGTGAATAAACACACATGGTCTATCATATTGTAATGACAGGTCATCTAAAGTCACATAAGAGACTTTCGGTGTTGTAATGGTAACTTTGGTATTTAACAGCGTTGATAATGTTGTTGCTGCTGTTCCCATATTAATGTTAGCAATCTCTCCGACTGCATCTCTCTCAGCATCACTTAGCGTCTCTCCGGCATAAGCGGTCTTAGTCGCTGCACCACCACCGCCGGTTAATGCATCTATTTCTTCCTGAGATAACATTCCATCCATACTTTATTGCTCCTCCCTTATTACTGACGTCACTCTTACAGCGTAGGAATCCGAAGCTGCACCAGGTAAAGCATAAAACTTTTTAATATTCCCGGTATAAACCTCCAACTCGTCGTCAGTCTTGGTATCTAACTTGATAATGTCTCCAATCTGAAGATTCATAAAATCATTTACGGAGATCAAGCTTCTACCCAACATCGCCCTTACTGGAATCTTGGCATTGTCAATCAAGCTTTCAATTATTTCCGTATAGCTTCCATCATCCTTTGCCTTGATCGTTGAGTACCAATATTTGGTATTTAATTTGTCGATCACTGTCTCAACGCAGGAATATGGAATACACACATTCATCAAGCCCTCAACCTCACCAACATGAATATTCATCGTGACGATTGCCGTCATTTCTGTTGGCGAAATAAACTGGGCAAATTGTGAATTTGTTTCAATCCTCTCAAGACGTGGATTTAATTCCACCACGCTTGCCCATGGATCTATCATTAAATTGGTGCATATTTCCAAAACACGCTCCAAAATAATCAACTCAATCTCGGTAAACTCTCTAGTCCTTTCCAGCGGTTCTCCACCACCACCCAACAGACGGTCAACAATCGCAAAGCCAAGGTTAGATGCTAATTCGATTACCACGCTGCCTTCCAACGGAGCAAAATCAACTACTCCTAGAAGCACAGGATTGGACAATGCATTTAAGAACTCCGAGTACGCATTTGCTTCCGCATTCATCACATCAACCTGCACTGTCTTACGCAAATATGCCGGTAAATTCGTCGAAAGCAGTCTGCCGTAATTTTCAAATATAATCTCCAAAGTCCGCAAATGATCTTTGGAAAACTTCGATGGTCTGGCGAAATTGTAATTTCTAACACTCTTTACATCTGCCTCATCCAATTCATCCGGATTGATTTCTCCGGTACTCAATGCACTGAGCAGATTATCAATTTCCTCCTGAGACAGGGTGTCTCCCATTCTCTTCACCTCACATCCCTGTTATAATTATCAATAACATATATTGTCTTTGCAACTATAATATCATAGCACAAATTTCAAAGAAAAGAAACCATTACTTTTCTCGTTGTCTATCACTGATACATGAAATTCGTCAACATAACCTTCTTCACAGCTTTAGAATCCAAATGCTGCTGTATCTGCTCTAACGCCTCTTTTTTGATCACATCTTCTGAAATGTCATCCGAAGAATGGCTTTGAATCACTGCACGGATAATATCAGTGATCTCTGCCTGATTGTTCGTCAAAATATCACTGACATCCTTATAGTCATCCGCATCTTTATAAACAGAGAGGCTGTAACCGTCTAAAAGAGCATAATGAGTCTTGCCATCAGACCCTATTTTTAAATTAAGTGTCTGCTGAGAGTCAAACGCAACCGTTACGGTCTCAAGATCTTTTAAAGAATAGTTCTCATCACCTTTGGAATCCCCATCTACATTCAGATCTAAATTCACTGCAGATGCGATCTGCGTCAAAAGATTGTTGGTTTTTGTAAACGTTGGCACCATCACAAAAAACAAAATTGCTGTAAGGACAACATTGATAACTGTCAATGCCGTTATGATGACACTAAAAATATTTTTCTTCATGATAAATAAGCCTCCATTATATACTATTGTCAATTTTCTGACATTCCATATATTTTAATTTCAACACGACGGTTCTTAGATCGCCCTGTCTTTGTTTTATTACTTGCGATCGGATGAACATCACCCCATCCGGACGCTTCCAAATTATTGGGATTCAATCCCCGCTTTTGGAAATATTCCAGTACTTTTGTTGCCCTTGCCGTGGAAAGCCATAAATTGCTGGAATAATTTGCATTGTGAATCGGTACATTGTCTGTATGACCTTCAATCTTGATCGTATTTTTCGGATACATTTTAAGTACATCTCCGATACGGTTCAAAATCTTTTTGGCATCTTTTTGAATCTCTGCACTTCCCGATTCAAACAACACACTGCCATTCAGAGATAACATAACATAATTATATCCGTCATCTATCGTGACATCCAAATCATCATCCAATTGCTTCTTTTCTGTCTGCCCTACAACATCACCGTACAGCTCATCCATTCTTTTTTTCTTTTCCTGTGCCTGTTTCGCCTCCAGCTTTGCCATTGGATCATCTGCATTCTCAGTTTCCTGAGCCTGTTTACCCATATCTGAATAATATTCATCCAAATTATTCAACTGTGTTGCACCGCTGGAAATAAGCTGACCCTGACCAATTGCTTTTTCTCCACCGCTAAATATACTAACGCTATTTGAAAGAGAAGCGACCAGTTCAGCGTACTTCGCTTCATCGATCGAAGACATGGAATACAAGAGAATAAAGAAGCAGAGCAACAAATTCATCAGATCAGAGAACGTATCTTTCCATCCGTCTGTCTTAATTTCTGTCTCTTCTTTGTTCTTTGCCATTTACGCCTCACCACCTTCTGCGGCTCCATCCTGCTCATTGATCTGTTCACGAACAGATGGTGCCAGGAAGGACTTCAGTTTCTCCTCGATCACGCGAGGATTCTCTCCTGCCTGGATTGATAAAAGCCCCTCTACCATAACTTCCTTCATTTTAATTTCCAACTCATTATTCATTTTAAGTTTGAAGGAAATAGGTACACATAACCAGTTAGCAAGTAACGAACCATACAAAGTCGTAAGCAGGGCAACCGCCATATTCGGACCTATCGTAGACATATCATCCATGTTGTACAGCATGTTTACCAGACCAACCAGTGTTCCAATCATACCCCAAGCAGGACCCATTCCCGCCCAGTTTGCCCAGAAATTGATCTTTTCATTATGTCTTGCGTCGATCGCTCCCAGTTCAGTCTCCATAATACTGCGGACAAGCTCAGGATCGGTACCATCAACGATCAGCATGATTCCTTTCTTTAAGAAATCATCCTCTATGTTATTCGCCGCTTCCTCCAAAGCAAGCAAGCCTTCTTTTCTTGCAACATTGGAAAGGTTGATAATATTGCGTATCACCTCTGCCTCATGTGCCTGCTGAACTTTCATTGCCAGTCGAATCGATTTGATATCCTCAATAAACTTTCCAAAACTCTTAGATTGGATGATCATACAAGAAACAGAACCACCAAGCGTAATGAAAATGGATGTCAAATCATAAAAGTGTCGGAAACCTGCCATTTTCTCCGGACCAGTAACAATTCCCAAAAATACCATGACCCCACAGGTAATCAATCCGACTAAAGTTGCTATATCCACTTAAGCCACCACCTTATTTCATTTTGTTGTACTTTCTATGTCATTCCATAAAAGTGCATTCTCTCTTAAATGATTTTACTAAATTTTTTATCGTCTGTCTACTCTCTTTTACAATTATTTTCCGACCGGTAGTCAATGTGATCACTGTATCCGGCGTATCTTCCACTGTCTCGATCAAATCAGAATTGATTGTAATGTTCATACCATTCATTTTTGTTACGTCAATCATACCTTCACCTTTCTTCCCACAATGTAAAAATGGCAACAGATATTCGCAATAGGTGGTCTACATTTATGCAACCATTTATCCATATTGCAAAATACCTGTTACCACGGAGTATTCATCATGCTGATCCTGTATGTTTCATACTGTTAACGTTTCAAATTTACCAGTTCTTCCAGCATTGTATCTGAAGTTGTAATAATACGGGAATTAGCTTGGAAACCACGCTGTGTCGTGATCATCTGCGTAAACTCTGTAGACAGATCAACATTAGACATTTCCAACGCACCAACCGTAAATTTACCACCGTCACTGGTAATATCCATACCAACTCCATCAAACAATCCCGAGTTCATAGATGCTGCAAACAAACTGTCTCCCACTGCTTCCAACCCCGAAGGATTTGAGAATGTTGTTACCGCAATCTGTCCAAGTACTCTCTTTTCACCATTGGTATAAGTTCCAATGATCTTGCCGGACTGATCAATAGAAAGGCCACTCATCTCACCGGCAATGTTACCTGCTCCCTTGCCATTAGCATCACCTCTGGTATACGATGTGTTTCCAACGCCTCCCTTAGAATACCGTGTCAAGTAACTTACGTCAACTTCTACACCACCTAAATCATTCTGTGAATTATAATGTGTAAACGTATCATCAATACCGCTGTTAGCCGGCACCGTAACCACATTAAACAAAATAGATTTGTTGGCATAAACAGAGGTTGCCGGTCTGGTTAGACCAGCCTCTTTCGTTCCGGCAAACTCACCACTGGTTGAGTCAAACAATACCTGTGAAGCTGTTCCGGTACCGGATAAGGTATACTTTCCTGTTACCTTATCAATATCATTGTCATTTACCGTATAGGTTGCTCCACCGAGCTGTACAACAACACCTGTCGCAGAATAGGTCGTTGTTTCGACACCATTCGTCGTCGTGGTTGTCTTCTTCACAAATATGGAATCTCCCTCGGAATTGCATACATCACTCACAACCAAATCATAGGTTCCCGGTGTTCCGGAATCCTGCAGATACATCTGTACCGTATACTCCTCACCGATACGATCATAGAACGTAAAGGTCATGCGGAATCCTTCTTTTGTGTTAATTCCCTGCGTTGCCGTAGTAAGCTGTAAGTTTTTATCATTTTTGTCAATATTACCAGACAAGGTGATATTTTCTGTGGCTGTTGGTGCGGCATACATATTATCTTCAGTCATGATCGTTAAATCCTTGACACTATCACGAACGACATTACCATCACTATCAGCAAGCCACCCTTGTACCGTTGCTCCATTGGTCGTGCAATACAATGTTCCTGCATCATCAACGTTCAATGCACCGGATTTGGTAAAATACGTCTCTCCACCGGATTTTACGATCAAAAAAGAATCACCGTTGATCGCTACATCCAACGCACGGTTTGTCGTAGAGGTTCCTCCGGGTTCTGTTATATTAGTGGTAATGGCTGCCACCGTAGATCCAAGACCAATCTGCTTGGCATTTACACCAGCTGTCCCGGTTTCTGCATTCGAACCACTTGCAGCTGACATTGTCTGATAAAAAGTGTCTGAAAAATTAACAGAACTCGACTTAAATCCAACTGTATTTACGTTTGCAATGTTATTACCTATAACATCCATCTTGGTCTGGTGTGTTTTTAAACCTGCTACACCAGAATAAAGTGATCTCATCATAATTATTGTCCTCCTAAACTTATAACTTAGGAATACGTCTTGAAATTCCTCTGGCATTCAGAATTTCACTGCCTCCTTAAGGTCCGGCTGTATGTATTCCCTTTACCCGATAACTGCCCCATCAATGTTGGTAAAGATTCCCTCCGAGGAATCATCCATTGCAGTGATCACGGTATTATTTTTGACATTTACAATAAATGCCAAGTCATCTACCAACACCAAAGACTCTCCAATTCCTTTTTCTCGTGCCTTCGTGGTTCCTGTTGCCAAACGCTGCATCTGTTCTCTTGAAAGATTGATATTCCGTGCGATCAATCGTTCGCCGGCATGTTTGGAAAACTTTAGATCAGGTACTGCATCCTGCTTAATCTCCGCTGCTTCGTGCAAAACCTCCTGAAAGGAAAGCTGCTCATTGGTGGAAGAAGATTTGTTATCCGATCTTTGAGACTGCAAATACCGCCCTGTCATCTGCTCGATCGATTTTGCATAACCATTATGTAAACGCTGCATCTTCACATCACCTCTTTCTTATTACCTAAGTAATCCCTCCGTGAATCACTCTGATACTGTCTTTCCCGCATCATCTTTCTATGTGTTGCTGTCAGAATTCTCTGTTTTATCAGAATTATCCGGCTTGATCCCCTTAACCTCTATCGTGACCTTGTCTGAAATAATTGTCTTGTTAGCATCATCAAAGACAAATGCAACCGTATAGATACCTGCATCCTTTTGACTGAATGCATCCTTGCTGATCGTTAATTTGCCATCCTTGTATGACAAATACTTTGGATCAACGGCCTTCGTATCCCCGGATGAAGAAACCAATGCAACTGCAAAACTAGTGGCTTCATAACCGTGTGAACCGAGTGAGATACCCTCTACCGTTACATCCTGCGGATCATGATGACGATATGTCAATGCCTGTTTTTGTACAGATGGGATATTGTTAGAAATGACATAATTATCATCCAATACTTTAACAATGCTGTCATATTTATACAATGTGCCATCAACCGAAACGTAAGCCTTGCCATTCTGAATCGACACATATTCTACAGTGCCTTGAACTTTCGTTACATCACCTGCTTCGGACTGATCCTCAATATACACTTCTTTGCCAACTAATGTAAAAGCAGAGGTATTGCTCGTCGTAGAATTTAAGTTTTGCATCTGCTCCAACTCTGAAAATTGTGCAAGCTGTGATACATATTCGGTATTATCCGTCGGTTCCAATGGATCCTGATACTTCATTTGCGTCACTAGCAATTGCAAAAACTCTTCTTTACCAAGCTCTGATCCAACTTTGCGCTCTGTTTCCTGAGAACTTTCTGAAATGTTTAGCTTACCATTTACAACATCTGCTATCGAACTCATTTTGCCTCCTTTCTATCTGTAAAGCTACTGCCTTAAGCAGTAAAATCAACACTTCCGCCATGATCTCTCATGACACTCTTTCTTACACGCTCTGCTTCTTTGTCAGAAGCTTCCTGTGCCTCCTCTTCTGAATCTTCGAATTGAAATCTTCGACTCTTTCCATCGCCCTGTTCCAGATTTTTTGAATCTGCATCATCCCCGCCTCCTTGTGCAAAGGAAAAATCAGATACCGAAATGGATACTGCTTCTACTTTGATCTCCTTTTGCTCTAGTGTATCGCGCAACTGATACATTTGGCTTTCGAGTGCTAACCGCGCTTCTTCCGTTTGCACGGTAAAGTTAGCAGTCATCATTCCTCCTTTGGCAGAAATGGTTAATAATACCTTGCCTAAACGCTCCGGATTAAGCTGCATTTCCATGGTTGATGTCGTATCTGTTACAGATACTCGTATCTGTCTTACAATCTGCTCAATAATCTGTACAGATTGATTTGGCATCGGTGCGTCCTGCACTTCACGTGCCCCCTGCAGATCAAACTGCTGTGCAAACGGTACAGCTTCTACCGACGCGTCAGTCTGCGGCTGACTTGTCTGTACAAAACTCTCGGTTGATGAAGCATTCGATTCGCCTGACATTGTTTTTGACGAATCCGATGAAGACGTCTGGCCAAGTATAGCTGGTTCTTGCGTATTAACCGCTTTCTGTAATACTTCCCCATCTGATACAGGCGCTTGCTCCGGCTTTACAGCGGTTAATTCCTGTAAAATCCCCTGTAAATCGGCATCATCTTCTGATACCGGCTCCATCTGTGCTAAGATTTCTGACACGCCCTCCGGCATCTGTGCAAATTGCTGTAGGATCATCTGATAGTCTGCTAACATCGTTTCACTGGTCAACATATCAGTGATGTCTCCGGCACCTTCTGCGGTAAGAACAAATTGCTGTAAAATCTGAGGATCTAATAATTGCAACACGGTAATACCCATCGCTGCTAATATTGCATCCATCTGATCATCATCCAGCTTCAGTACATCTTTCACAATATCCTCTACCAATTCACCGGATATATTGACATTACCGGTATCATTTAATTGTAAATTTTGCGACTGTGCTACTTTCACATTCTGACCGTCACTGACAACCGGTATCTTATATCCGGCATCGTCTCCGGCATCTTTGACGACCGTCTTTGAAGATTTATCCGCAGACTGCTTTGTCATAGACTGCTGCATCACGGCGCCAAATTGATCACTTCCGCTCACAGCCTGTGTCTTGTCAGATTCGGTAAGCATTTCCACTCCTGCATTTTTTACGGAAAGAGCTGACTGAACTCCTGGTACTGTCACATTTTCACCTCCTTTTCTGGCAATATATCTCTGAAAGATCATTGCAATTATTTTATGTAAACGACAAAGTTCGTGATTCCACTCCCATTGTCATATACATCATACTATGGCATACCGACATCTGTCATTATTTATCAATGGCAGATATCTTTTTTGAAATCTGTGCTGCAAATGTGCTATCCATTTCCTGAAGGATCGCAGCAGCCTTTTTCTCCGGCATATTTTCAATTATATCACACACCAGATCCAGATCTTCCTTCATTTCCTGCAGCGTTTGCGCCGCTGAAACCGCCTCCATATTCGAATAATAAGTTGCCAACTCTTTTGCCTTCTCTGTAGAACGCTCAGACTTTACAACCTGTCGATATATTTTCTCTGCATTGTCCGGTGAAATTTCTTCGTAATACTTGCGGTATTCCGAAGCATCCGGCGCATTGTCTGTAAATACTACCTTTTCATCAAATTCCGCCACCCGCTTATTGAATGCGTCTACATCGTCTTTATACTTCTGCAGCTGTTTGACCTTCGCCTCCAGATTTTTGATATAATCCGAATTTGCACTGGTCGTTCCGGATTCGGAAGCAAGTTGTCCCTCCAACTCTTCAATACGGGCATTTGCCGACTTTAATGTTGTATATTTATAGTTGCCTTCTTCTGCCTGCTGTTCCTCTGAAACACTCGGCAATATTTTATTAACAAGCGGAACATCCTTCAGTACCGGATACAGCACATTACTGCCGATACCTCCCACATCCAGCTTTATCAAAAAAGCAAAAACCACAAGCCAGATTATGATAATGATCAATGCGATCAGCGCAGTCACCAGTTTACTTCCTGCACTTTCCGGCTGATCAAACCCCTTAATCTTTTTATCGTCTTTTTTTGCCATTTTCTTAATCCTCACTTTCTATCTTGCTGCCATGTCGAAAGCTTACCAGTTCATCTACTTCTTTCTGTTCTGCAGCATTCAGCTCCAGCTTAAACTCTTCAAAAGCGCGTTCTTTTAACTTTTCATATGTTTTACGCTCTTTCATGGCATCATCCAGTTTTTTTCTCGCTTTGGCAACTTTCTCTTCCTGCTGTTTTATGATGTACTGCTGCTCACGAATACAGATCTTCATATCCTCCACAGCTTGCTCATACTGCTTGATCCTCGGCATGTCCAATGTATCATGTAAACATTCCGTCAACTGCTGTTCATAATACAGTCTCTTTTGTTCCAGCAAAATCTTTTTTTGCTCTTCTTCCCGTAATTTGGAAATTTCTAAACCGTACTCAGCTTTTGCCTGACTTTCCAGCTTTTCTTTAACAGCCAAAATATTTTGCATTTTGAACACAAACTTTGCCATTTAGACTATTCCTCCTCGAAAATGTCACATAACATTTTTACTTCATCCTCAAAAGTGAATTTTTCATTGACCCCCTGCATCAAATAGTCATTCACCGCATCTATCTTTTCCAGAGCATAATCAATATTTTTATTGGATCCCGGCTTATACGCACCGATATTGACCAGATCTTCTGCCTCGCGATATGTCGCCAATACGTTGTTTAACCGGCCACTCGCCTTTTTGTGTTCGTCCGTCACAATACTGCTCATAACACGAGAAATGCTCTGTAATATGTCAATCGCCGGATAATGATTCGAATGTGCGATCTTTCGATCCAGTACGATATGTCCATCCAAAATGCTTCGTGCGGTGTCTGCAATCGGTTCATTAAAATCATCACCATCGACCAATACCGTATACAGACCGGTAATAGAACCTTTATCCGAACGCCCGGCTCTCTCGAGAAGCTGGGGCATTTCCGAATAAACACTTGGCGGGTAACCGCGGGAAACCGGCGGCTCGCCGGAAGCAAGGCCAATCTCTCTTTGTGCCATTGAAAAACGAGTTAAGGAATCCATCATCAAGAGTACATCTTTGCCCTGATCTCGAAAATACTCTGCGATCGCCGTAGCTGTCATCGCCGCTTTCTTACGGATCAGTGCCGGCTTATCGGAGGTTGCGACGACCATCACAGATCGTTTCATTCCTTCCGGGCCAAGATCACGTTCAATAAACTCTCTCACCTCTCTGCCACGCTCTCCGATCAGTGCGATCACGTTAATATCCGCTTTTGTATTGCGGGCAAACATACCGAGCAGCGTACTCTTACCGACGCCACTACCGGCAAAGATGCCGATTCTCTGTCCTTTACCTACCGTGATCAGACCATCTACTGCTTTCACTCCAAGCGGCAGCACTTCGTCGATCAACTGTCTTGTCAATGGATCCGGCGGTTGTGCTTCAACTGAATAAGGCACCCCACCTTGAATCTCATGATGATCCATCGGGCTGCCCAGTCCATCTAACACACATCCCAAAATATCATCACTGACCATTACCTGAAGCGGTGCATCCGTATTTTCTACGCGACTGCCAACGCCAACACCCTCTGTAGAATCATACGGCATCAACAATACACGATCATCACGAAATCCTACCACTTCTGCATTGATCACCTGATTCGTATCTTTGGTGATAATGTGACATAAATCATTCAATTTTGCGCTCGGTCCTATCGATTCCACCGTAAGGCCGACTACTTTCGCCACTTTGCCCAGACGCTTTTCATAGGACTGTTCCAACAATATATTATATTTCGATAAATCCATGAAATCCATCCGGTCTCACTCCTTTTCCTCTATCTCTGCGGCAAACTAACTTTTCTGTATGCGATGCTCTTATAACGCCAAAGTATGCAGCTTTTCCTGCAGATTCTGTAACTGTACATCCAAGCTGCAGTCAATCATTTTATCCTCTGTCTCAATAATACATTGATTGGCAGACAAGCTGGCATCTTCTAAAATATCAAATTCCGTCTGCTCCGGGAGCTGTTCCTTTAACTCCGCTTTATGTCCTGACACAACTGTCATATCTTCTCCTGAAACCCGAAGAACAACCTGTTTAGGCCGATCCAACGTGCCTTCTGCATTTTGGATCAGATGTAAAATTACCTCTTTATTTTCTGCACACACCTGTCCGGTTAATTTCTCGACAAGTTTTGCTGTCAGATCCGCAAAAAATGGTTCCATCTGCTGTCTCTGCTGTCTGATCTGATCTAACTCCTGCTCCACCGACTGATGCAGTTCCTCTTCTATCTGCTGTAACTGTTCCTCCGCAGCCGCAAGTCCTTCCTGCTTACCGGCATCAAATCCCTCAGAATGTGCCATAGTTTTAATCTGTTCAGCTTGTTGTATCGCATGTTGTACAAGTTCCTCTGCTTCTGCCTCCGCCTTTGCAAGAATGTCATTCTTTTCCTGCATTACCTGTTCGTTCACTTCATCAGATAGTTTTTGGCGTTCTTCCTCGCGTACATCATCCATGTGGATGACCGGTATCCCATCTTGAAACGATTGTGCCTGTCCCGATGCTAACTCCTCAGCCGTAAGCGGTTGAAATGTATAGAAATCCTGTTTTGATTCCTCCGCTGTATACATCTGTGGGATCAGCTCTTCCATTCGTTGTTCCGAATCAATGATATGCTTCTGCTTTGCATCCACATTAAAGTAGACCGATTTTAATACATTAGACAACGATCTCGTCACCTCCACCTCTGGAAATGATAATCTCTGCAGAGTCTTCCAATTTGCGAATAATATTGACGATCTTCTGTTGTGCTTCCTCAACATCTTTCATACGCACAGGTCCCATAAACTCCATGTCTTCTTTGATCATGCTGGCAAGACGTTTGGAAAGATTGCTGAAGATAAGATTCTGTACTTCCTCGTTGGAACCTTTGAGGGCGATCGCTAATTCGTTATTATCCACTTCACGAAGTACACGCTGCACAGAGCGGTCGTCCAAGGACAAAATATCCTCGAACACAAACATCTTCTTGCGGATCTCGTCGGCAAGCTCCGGATCCTCGATCTCCATGCTCTCCATAATATGTTTTTCGGTTCCACGATCAACCGTATTCAAAATCTCTACGATAGCATCGACACCACCAACCACGGTGTAATCCTGGTTGACCAAAGAAGATAACTTTTGTTCTAATACTTTCTCGACCTCTTTGATCACATCCGGTGATGTACGGTCCATCTGCGCAATACGTTTTGCTACATCCGTCTGCTTATCCGGCGGCAATGCAGAAATGATTGCAGATGCCTGTCCGGAAGACAGATAGGATAAAATGAGTGCAATTGTCTGTGGATGCTCATCCTGAATAAAGTTAAGTAATTGGCTGGCATCTGTCTTTCGAACAAATTCAAACGGTCGAACTTGCAGAGATGCAGTCAATTTTCCGATCACATCTTTGGCACGTTCTGCTCCCAATGCTTTCTCAAGCAGATCTTTCGCATAGGCAACACCGCCCTCTGCAATATACTGCTGTGCCAGACACACATCATAGAACTCATCCAACACCTGATCTTTCATTGCCGGTGAGACACTTCTGGTATTGGATATTTCCAGTGTCAATTGTTCAATTTCATCTTCCTTAAGGTGCTTAAAAACATTTGCAGACTTGTCCGGTCCCAATGCGATCAACAGGACTGCTGCCTTTTGTACACCACTAAGTTCTTCTGATCTTGCCATGTTTCACCCTCTTTTCTCGAAAACTGTCTAATTCATGTTCTTCTGCCGCTTAGCTCCAATCATCATTCAGCCAATTACGCAGCAGCTGTGCCACCGCTTCCGGATTCTCATCCACAAATTTCTCGATCATCTTTCTCGTTTCTGATTTATCGCTAAATTCTATATCCTCTAAGGACTGGTTCTCTTTGGTTGTGGCAAGCAATTGCTCCACCGAAAGTTCCGGCTCTTCATCTGCCACCTTAACCGGTGCTGTTCCGCGAAGTACAACGAATATCAAAAGTGCAATGATAAGTACCGCTAAGATGATCATTAAATAATCTTTCAAAGAGCGAGATGTGTCTGTCTTTGCTACAAATTTTGGTACTTCATATGCTAACACCGTTATCTTACCGGTATCTACACCTGTCGCATTCGCTACTAATTGGATCTGTTCCGTAGTCAGCTGGATCTCCGTACGTTTATTATTGGCTGCAATATACTCCTCAAAGGTCATATTATCCAAACTGCCATCTTTCTCCAGATCTGCCTCATTATATACTTTGTAACGCAGTGCTACGATAGCCAGACTGGATTGATCCTTCTGTACCGTCGGTATTTCTTTCTTAATGTTTTTGATCGTTTCATCTGTCAGAAGTCCCTCATATTTTTCAATCTTAACAGAATTAGACGAATTGTTTCCTTTATTGATCACGGTATCCGTATCGTCATCATTGGAACCGGTTCCCGGTTCGCCGGATACACCGTTGCTTCCCTCCTGTACATAATTATACAGTTTTGTCGGATAACCATAATCTCGACCATCTGCAACCTTATATTCCTTCGAAAGTTCTTCTGCTTTCGTCATATCGAAAGCAATACCCTGCGTACCAACCTGCACATCATCGTAATCTAATTTCACCAAAAGATCGGTCACGTTGGACGCCATCGTATTACGTAATTTTTCGCAATATTCATCAACACCGCCATTTATGGCTGTTCCAAGGCCACCGGACGTCGAACCATTATACCAGCATGTTCCATCGGTATCGTTGATAATAACATTCTCAACATCCGTTCCAACGGCATTTGCAAGCCAGTATGCAAGCGCCTGTGCTGTCGCCTGATCAAGCTTATCTTCATTTTCTTTATTTACGGTAATGCGCGCTGTAATAGATGTTTTACCTTCCTCATCCAAAATGCTGTATGTACTCTCCGGAACATCGATAAACACATCCGCATCATCAATAAAAGAATACTTTACCATACTCTTTTGAATATCAGATTGCAACGCCAAAATACGCTTTTGGTCCTTTTCACTCTCTGTTGTCGACATGGAATTGTTAAATGCACTGTCCCATGTATATCCGGTATCTACTAAATTGTTATCGCTCATTGTGTACAACGCATCCGTCATATCATCATCATGGACATATAAGGTCAATCCATCTTTTGAAGATTTATGCGAAACATTTGCATCATCCAATGCCTTTGCCATTGCATTCGCATCATTTAGATTATTAAATTCATTAAATTTTACCCAAGTCGGTCGGGATACAAAATACGTTGTAAGTCCGATCGCGAGAAGAACAACACAGATCACACTTATAATGATCGTCTTCTGCACTCCGGTATATTTATTCCAAAATTCCACAAATTTCGTGGGGATTTGTTTAATTCTTTCCTGCATAACAAGACTCTCCTACTCCCTTATGTATCGGGTTTTATTAGAACTGCATATTCATAATTTCTTTATACGCATCAACAACTGCATCTCTCACTGCAACCGTATATTGCAATGATACATTCGCTTTCTGTTGTGCGATCTGCAGATCATGTATGCTATCGGATTCTCCTAATGCATATTTAATTTCCTCTTCCTCCGCAGCATTGCTGTATGCATTGGTTTCTTCGATAAGATTCAGTGCAGACTGAAAAACACTGTCAAACGCAGTTCCCTGTTGCTCCGACTCCACTAACATCGAGTCAGACTTGTCAGTCAATTTAGAAGCAACCTGCGGCGTCTGAAACGCTGTCATCAGATCAACACCTGATAATGCCGTTAGATCCATATTATTTCATACCTTTCCTTTGTTATTTTCTCTTAATTACTGCCCAATCTCCAATGCCTTTAATTCCATATTTTTGGAAGCATTGAACGCAGTGACATTTGCTTCATAAGAACGACTGGCATCAATCATATCTGTCATTTCTGTCACTGTATTTACGTTCGGATAATAAACATATCCGTCTTCATCGGCATCCGGATGCGTCGGATCATACACCATCTTAAGTGGCTCCTCCGTATCCTCAAAAATCTCAGAGATCTTAACTCCCTTACCCATCATTCCGGTTGCACCGGCGAGCGTGTCGCTAAATGTCGGGTAGCTCTTCTCCTCGAAAATAACAGATTTGCGACGGTACACGTTACCATCAGCATCTCTGGTACTGTTCACATTAGCAATATTTTGCGAGATCACATCTAAACGAGTGCGCTGCGCGGTCATACCGGTTGCGCTGATGTTCATCGCTGAAAAAACATTTCCCATAGTTCTCTCCATTTCTGTATAACTGTTTTACTCTCATGCTTACAGCCTGCACTCAGAAACACAAATTATTTCTGCATAACCATCTTAAGACGCGAAAACTCCTGACTGACCGAATCTAACATTGTATAATATTTGATCTGGTTCTTAGCCAATTCCGCACTTTCCGTATCAATGTCGACATTATTACCGTCCAAACGATAATCAACATTGCCATAGTCTGTATAGGTGGTCCCGGTCAGCGTATCCAGGTCAACATTTGCAATATCCTCATCCAAAGAAGACCCAAGTGTTACCGCACTGCTTAAGTATTCCTCAAACTTTAGATCTTTACGCTTGTAATTAGGGGTATCCACATTTGCTATGTTGTTGGAAATCAACGAATTTCTAGTCCAACTTGCATCACATGTCTTTTCCAACACATTGATGTAGTTGTATGCTCCCGATGATATCATAGCTCCAACTCCTTTCTATCCACTGCTCTATATCTGCAATATGCCGGGACATCATCTCCAACCCTGTAAATCAAGGTGGTAAGGTTGTCCGCGTTATTTAAACATAGAAATACACATAATTAATTATAATATAAACCGCATAAATTACAAGTGAAAATTAAAAAAAAGGAGCAGACATAACTATCCTTACAGTTCCATCTGCTCTTTCTGTGTCCTCCTTGACGCTGTTTATTCTTCTGTTTTCTTCGGCATACTCTTTGAAAATCCACATTGTTTATCCATACAGGCAAGCTTATTACCTTTTTCGACCATCGGGCCGCCACATTCCGGACAATGTTCCGTAGACGGTTTCTGCCATGACATAAACTCGCATTCAGGATATGAGAGACATCCATAATAACGTCTTCCCTTTTTGTTCTTGCGGATCACAATCTCCCCGCCACATTTTGGACATGGAATACCTGTCTTTTCCAAATATGGTTTTGTATTGCGGCACTCTGGAAATCCAGGGCATGCTAAGAATTTACCATGCGGACCATATTTAACCACCATATTTCGTCCGCATTCCTCACAAATAACGTCGGTTACCTCATCTTCAATCTTAACTTCTTCCAGTTCTTTCTGTGCCTTTTCCACCGCTTCATGAAGATCCGGGTAAAAGTTACGCACGACCGTTTTCCATGCAACCGACCCATCTTCGACACGATCTAACAGACCTTCCATATATGCTGTAAAATTCACATCAACAATACTCGCAAAAGATTTTTTCATAATGGAATTTACAACTTCTCCAAGTTCTGTGATATATAAATTTTTCTGTTCTTTCGCAACATAATGCCGATTAATGATCGTTGAGATCGTCGGAGCATACGTACTTGGTCTTCCTATACCAAGTTCCTCCAGGGTCTTTACCAGAGACGCCTCTGTAAAATGTGCAGGTGGCTGTGTAAAGTGTTGACTCTTTTCAAAGTTTCCAGCCTTAAGTTTTGTGCCTTTCTCCAAATTGCGGGATAAAGACTTCTTTTCTATCTTATCTTCTTCCGTCTGATAAATAGTCAGATAACCGGAAAATACTACTTTAGATACGGCAGTCGTAAAACGGTACTTATCCGTATCAATCTTGATCGAAGTCGTTTCAAAACTGGCCCCTGCCATCTGGCTTGCCAAAAAACGCTTCCAGATCAACTGATACAAACGAAAATGATCTCTTGACAATGCCTCCTTGACCATAGTTGGCGACAGATCTACATAAGTAGGTCGAATTGCCTCATGTGCGTCCTGAATTTTTTTATTATCTTTTCGGGCAGCTGCAGTCTGCGCCACATAATCTTTACCGTAATTTTCTTCTATATATTCTTTGGCACTCGCCTTAGCTTCATCTGAAATACGTGTCGAATCTGTACGAAGATACGTGATCAAACCGATCGTCCCGCGCCCCTTGATTGCAAAACCTTCATAAAGTCCCTGCGCCAGGCGCATTGTCTTCTGCGTTGAAAAGTTCAACGTCTTTGCCGCCTCCTGCTGCAAAGTACTTGTGGTAAATGGCAATGGACTTTTCTTTCTTCTTGTAGAAGTCTTCATATCAGATACCGTAAATTCCGACTGATTCAATTCAGCGATAATATCATCAAGCTGCTGTTCTGTTTCGATCGGCATTTTTTCTTTTGTCGTTCCGTAAAAATCTGCGACAAACGGCTTTTTGTCCTTTTCTGCGCGAAACTCTCCCGACAGAGTCCAGTACTCCTTGGAAATAAAATTGTTGATCTCTGTTTCACGGTCAGCAATGATACGCAATGCAACCGACTGAACACGTCCGGCACTAAGACCTCTCTTAACCTTTGCCCAAAGAACCGGGCTGATCTGATAACCCACCATTCGATCTAACACGCGTCTTGCCTGCTGTGCATCCACAAGGTTCATATCAATGTCTCTTGCCTCTTTGATCGACTTTTTCACTGCATTTTTGGTAATCTCATTAAAGGTAATACGACTGGTATTTTTATCATCTAATTTTAGTGCCTTGGACAAATGCCATGAAATTGCCTCTCCCTCTCGGTCCGGGTCAGTTGCGAGATATATCTTATCAGCCTTTTTCACTGCTTTGCGCAGTTTTGCCAACAAATCTCCCTTTCCACGGATTGTAATATACTTGGGTTCAAAATCATTCTCTATATCAATACCAAGTGTACTTTTGGGTAAATCACGAACATGTCCATTAGATGCTACGACTTCATAGGTACTTCCTAAAAACTTTTTAATCGTTATTGCCTTAGAAGGAGACTCGACGATCACCAGATTTTTAGCCATGTTACTACCTGCCTTTCCCTTCTTTCTTACCATACTTTGAAAATACGACTGATCTCTTAAATTTTTAAAGCATAATAATGTTGGCCCACCATATTAACCAACTTCTTCTGTTCTAAGGACGCTAATACTTCCATCGTTTGCGGTACACTAAATCCTGTCTGTGCAACAATTTCCGATATATGTATCCCATCAAAACCTAAAATAGCATACACTATTTTTTCAGCAGTTTCAAGCATTACCTCATTTTTTTTCTTCTGAGCACTGTAATTTATGTCCCAGAAAGCACCCAGACCATCTAAAATATCTTGAATATCTGTCACAACAGCAGCACCAGATTTAAGAAGTTGATTACCGCCCGCATAACTTGGATCTAAAATATTTCCCGGCACAATAAATACTTCTTTGCCCTGTTCCAATGCACACTCTGCCGTGATCAATGAGCCACTCCCTTCTCTGGCTGCGATCACAAGTACGCCATCTGATAAACCGCTGATGATTCGATTTCGTCTGGCAAAGTTACTCCGAAATCCTCTGCTGCCGGGTGCATACTCCGAAATTACCGCTCCCCGTCTCTGCATCAGCATATATTGTTCGATATGTTCTCGCGGATAACAGATATCAACACCTGTTCCAAGCACACCATATGTCTTTCCTCCCGGAATGTCTAAAGCACCCTTTTGTGCACTGATGTCAATACCCCGCGCCAATCCGCTTACGACCGCAATGCCATTTTCTGCCAATTGTCTGCCAAATCCGGCTGCAATCTCTCTACTTTCATAACCGGTATTGCGTCCACCAACAATAGCGATCGCCGGTCTATCGGTATCCGGCAGCATTCCGCGGTAAAACAACGCATACGGCGGATCCGGAATATAACGTAGTTTCTTCGGAAACGCCTCGCTTTCCTGTGAACAAAACCGAATCCCCCGCTGTTCCATTCTTTGCATTTTATGTTTGATTTCTTTGACCGTCTCCGGCTTACCAAGCAGCGTTTTATCCTGCTCCGAAAAAACAGGTGATTCTTTTAGCTTTGTTTTGTCACCATAATAGATTTGCTCTGCATTTCCATAAATTTGTTGCAATTCATGTCTTTTCTTAGCACCAATCCCTCGTAATGTATACAGCCAATAGGCAAATAATTCCTGCTCCACAGCCTACTCCTTTCTTTAGACATTGACATCTGTGTTGTCTTGCGGAAAACTTCGGTAACAAACTGCTTCACTTAGATGATGACGTTTAATCTCTTGACTGTGATCTAGATCTGCAATACTTCTTGCTACCTTTAATATTTTGTGATACCCTCTTGCAGTCAGTGACTTTTGATCAAAAATCCCCCGTAAATATGCCTCAGCGTCTGCCGAAAGAACGCAATAACGTTTTACCCCCTGCGCCGTCAGTTCTCCATTGTACCGAAAGCTTTCTCCTTCGTACCGTTTTGTTTGAATTTTTTGTGCCTCCATAACACGCTCCCGAATCTGTGCGGAAGATTCCTCCTCTCCACGATTCTCCAATTCATCATAATTTAGCGAAACCGTCTCCGTACATATGTCGATGCGATCTAAGATCGGACGACTGATTCTGCCAAAATATTTACGGATCTGTGCTGTGGTGCAGTTACACTTGCGCCGGTCAGGATAGAATCCACATAGGCACGGGTTAGCTGCAGCCACAAGCTGGCATTTGGCCGGATATCGGTATGATCCTTCCAACCTTGATATCGTGACAAACCCTTCCTCTAATGGCTGTCTAAGCACCTCCACAGACTGTCGTTGAAATTCCGGTAATTCGTCTAAGAACAGAACACCACCGCTGCTCAGGCTGCACTCACCCGGCTTCGGATATCGTCCACCCCCGACAAGTGCTGTCTGTGGAATCGTATGGTGTGGTGAACGAAAGGGACGTTCCATTACAAGCGGGTGTTTTTCATCCAGCAAACCGCTCACACTATAAATTTTGGAAATTTCCATCTGTTCCTCAAAAGACAATGGTGGCATAATTCCCGGTATCCTTCTTGCAATCATCGTCTTGCCGGAGCCGGGAGGCCCCACCATCAATATATTATGTCTACCTGCCACAGCCACTTCTACTGCTCGTTTTACGGCTGCCTGACCACAAATATCCCGAAAATCCGGCAAATCCTCTCTCAAATTGCCTATAAATTCCACACGTTCTGTGTCTACATGGATATCCGGAGCATTTTGCAAAAAATCAATGACTTCTGAAAGCAAATGCACTCCAACAACCCGGATTCCCTCCACGATCTGAGCTTCTTTCATATTATCAGCTGGTACAATGCAATAATTGCAACCATGCTCTAACGCCGTATACACCATAGGAAGAACTCCATTGATCGGCTGGATTGTTCCATCCAGACTCAGTTCGCCCAAAAGCATACCGCCCTCCAGATATTCCTGCGGAAAGTAACCTAACGCACCTAAAATCGCTGCTGCAATCGCAAGATCATACCCTGTTCCCGCTTTGCGAAAATCCGCCGGTGACAGATTAATTGTTATTTTCTTGGGAGGAATACGAAAACCACTATTTCTGATTGCAATAGATACTCGTTCCTTCGCTTCTTTTACCTCGGAAGCCAAGAATCCGACCATAGAAAAACAAGGCAGTCCATCAGACACATCTGCCTCTACTTGAATCATACAGCCGTCAATCCCTTGAATGGCGGCACAAAATGTTTCACAGAACATAACGTCCTTTCACTTTATCTTATAGAACTTTCTCTCTCTAATTTGACATTTTAATACACATGTTATATTCTGTCAACCCAAAATCTTATTATCCCAAACTCTTCGCACGTCAAAAACTACTGTCAGGTCACATATTGCTTATTATGTCAGCAATAAATATGATATTTTGCAGTCGACAAAC